>Ga0315282_10002740_pt1 | contig 32078 bp, 19 predicted proteins | sample YL17G07_20_MG_FD_203693 | JGI IMG/M metagenome (GOLD analysis project Ga0315282, IMG submission 203693) | Sediment microbial communities from Yellowstone Lake, YNP, Wyoming, USA - YL17G07_20 | ecosystem: Environmental > Aquatic > Freshwater > Lake > Sediment | place: USA: Wyoming | collected...
GCTCGAGCGACCAGGAGAGCGTCACCGGCGTCCCGACGACGACCGAGGCCGGCTCGGCCTTGAACTCCTTCACGTCCGCCGGCCGGGCGAAGGCGAAGGCGATGCCGAGGACGGCGACGAGGACGAGGATGGGGACGAGGAACGACTGGACGCGCTGGTAGGCCGTCTGCATCCAGATGGGGACGCGGGGCGGGCAGACCAGCCGGCCGCGCCGGGTCTGCTCCTCCTGGCCGGCCCGGGCAGTCAACGAGTAGCTGTAGAAGCGGTCCGTGCCGAGCCAGTGTCGCCGCTTGACCTTCACCGCCAGCTTGAGCCGCTCCTGGCCGCCGTTGGCCATCTGCAGTCGCACCGTCGGCAGCACCGGCGGCGGCGCTTCTTTCCTCTTGCCGATCTGCGGGACCGGCGCGCCCTGGGCCACGGCTTCCGCGCCCAGCTCGGCCAGCTTGGAGTCCGCCTTCATCTGCGGCGCCGCGTTGACCGCCGGCCGGTCCCACTGGTAGATCAGCCCGTCGCCCTCCGGCTGGAGGGACACCGTGGCGACGTCGTTGCCGGCGTTGCGGAGGCCGATCTCGAAGTCGGCTCGCGGCTTGCCGACCTCCTCGGGGGCCAGCGTCATCTCCAGGCCCTCGTACGGCGCGACGGTGAGCTGGCCCGCCGTCGTCCGACGCAGGTGGGGCTCCCCCTGCGTCGTCGCGCTGACGGCGACCGGGTGGACGCCGGCCCGGGAGCCGGGCTCGCGCGGCGGGCAGTAGACGAGCCGCAACTGGGCCACGGCGTCGGGCGAGGGCGTCGCGTGGGCGGCCGTGTGGAAGAGCCGAACCTGCGCCGGCTGGCCGACGGTGCCGTCCGGCAGGATGATCCTGTACCAGGCCTGGGGTATCCCCTCGAGCTCCACCCGGAACCAGTCGACGTGGCCGGTGTGGTTGACGACCGTGACGACCGCCTGCTCCTCGGCGCCAGCCTCGACGCCAAGCCGCGCCGGCTCGACGCTCAGCTCGATCTGCTCCGGCCCGACGTTCTCGACCTTTCGAAGGTGGTGGAAGGTGGTGATCACCCGGCCGAGCTGGAGCCGGTCGCCGTCGCGCAGGGGCACCTCCTGGCCGAGGGCCAACTGCTTTCCTTCCAGCACCGTCGGGTTGGTCACCTCGGCCTCGACCCGGAGGAACCACTGGTCGTCGCGGAAGTACAGCCGGCCGTGCCGCCGCGAGACGGTCCGTCCGTTCGGCAGGTCGCCGAGGTCGACGTCGGGGTGATAGGTCCGGTCGTCGGAATGGCGGCCCAGGGAAAGCTCCTTGCCTTCCTGCACGACGAGCGGCATCACGTGGCCATCGGACCGCAGCTCGGCCATCGCCTCGACCGCGCTCGCCGGCTGGGCCGCCTCGACGACGGCGGCCTCCGGGGTGGCCGGGGAAGGCTCTGAGCCGACCCGGAAGACGACCGACACTCGGCCCAGCGTTAGCTCGTCGCCGTCCTTGAGCGGCACCTCCTGGCCGGTGGTGAGGAGGTGCCCGGCGACCACGGTCGGGTTCGTGGTGGCGGCCTCAACCTTGAGGACCCACTGCGCGTCCCGATAGTAGATGCGGGCGTGGCGCCGCGAGACGGTCCGCCCCCCTTCCAGGTCGGCCAGGTCGACGTCCGGCTTGAAGCTGCCGTCCTCGCTGTGACGCCCGACGAGCACTCCCTCGGGCTTGAGCGCCAGCCTCTGCCCCGAGCCCGCAACCAGTTCAGCCATCCCCAATCCCCCTACCCCTAGAGGTGCCTGTCGAAACCGCGGAAACGCCGAGATCGCGGAGGACCGCAGACGATATCTCCACCGAGACTCTGCGCCTCTCTGTGCCCTCTGCGTCTCTGCGGTGAGCGCTTTCGGGCGTTCTACGCCTCCAGGTCGACCACTTCGAGCGGCCGCTGGCGCTGGCGCCCGTAGACCGCGACATTCACGCCCAGCTCGAGCGCTGCCCGGATCGCCTCGCGCGGGAGCGGCCGCTCGCCGTGCCCGCCCTGCCAGGCGCAGCCGTAGTCGGCGGTGCTCAGGACGAGGCCGCCGCCCTCGGCGAGGCTCGCGCCGTCCTGGCCGACGAGCGGCGGCTCGCCGAAGACGTGCCGGGCCGTCAGAACCGGGTGCCAGCGGGCCACCGGCGCCAGGCTGCAGCCCAGCGCGCCCGCCAGCGCCTGGACCGAGGCGGCGAACTCCGCCACATTCCCCTCCCGGCAGCCGTCGGCCAGGAGCACGCCCCCGCCCTGGAGGTACTCGCGCAGGGTCGCCACGGCGGCGTCGGCGCTGGCGAACGCGCCCGAGCCGGCGAGGTACAGCATCGAGACGGGCGGCAGAGGCTCCCCCAGCCGGAAGACGCCCGCCCAGCGCGCCCGGTACGCCGTCGTCAGCCCGATCTCCCGCAGGAGGTAGCGCAGCCCGAGCCGGTGGGAGGCGGCCGGCCCGGCTTTGACGCCAACGGCCCCCTCGGCCGGCGCCACCTGGGCGACGGCCAGATCCGGCCGGGGCCGGACGAGCAGCTTCTCCCGGAAGCGCAGGTCGATCTCGCCCGGCTGCGGGCTCAGCGGGTCCGGGGCGTCGCGGGCGGCGGCGCCGACGGTCAACCGGGCCAGCTCGAGCGCCGGGGCGACCGCCGGCCCTCCCTGGACCAGGGCCTCGCACCTCTCGATCACCCGGGTGTATTCGTCCAGGTCGTTCCAGAAGCGCTGGGGCGCGGCCAGCTCCTCGCGCAGGCGCAGGACGACGTAGAGGGCCGAGCCTGGCGCCGCCGAAATGGGCAGCCGCCGGTCCTGGGCCAGGAGCAGCGCCCGCCCCTGCGAGTCCACCGCCACCCCGGGCCGGATGACGAGGGTGTTGGGCATCTGGGGGTCGGCCACAACCTCCAGGCCCTCCACGATGCCCCAGCCGTGGGCGCTGAGGAGGTGGAGCCGGGCCTGGATCCGGTGGTAGTCGTGGGCGTCGGCCCAGGCCTCCTCGTCGATCATCAGGCCCCGAAAGGGGTTCACCCGCTTGAGCTCGCCGACGCCCAGCGCGGTCAGGGTCGCCGGCTTGCCCGGAAGCCGGGCCGGCCAGCCGGCGGCCGTCGGCGCCTGAGCCGGCGCGCGCGGCGTCGGCGCCGGCTGCGTCGACGCCGCGGCGGCGGGAGGCGTCGGCGCCGGGGCTGGCGTCTGAGCCGGGGTCGGCGCGGCCGGAGGGGCGACGCTGGCGATGGGCGTCGGAGTCGGGGCTGGTGGGGGGGACGCCGAGTGGCCGTCGCCATCGGCCATGGTGACGTCCGCCCCGGCGGGCGCGACCTCCGCGGGCGCCCGGAAAGCCAGGACGACGTCGCCGAGCTGGATGCGGGAGTCGTCGGGGAGCGGCACCTCCTCGCCGCCCGGGATCCGCCGGCCGCCGACCAGGGTGGGGTTCCGGGCCTCGGCCTCGACCCGGAGATACCATTGGCCGGCCCGGCGGAAGATGCGGGCGTGGTGGCGGGACACCGTCGGGCCGCCCCGCAGAGGGCCGACGTTCACCTTGGGAGGATCGTTGTATTCTCTCTCACCCCGGCCGACCAGGGTTTCCGTTTCGGCCAGCTCGAAGCTGGTGCCGTCTGCGCTCACCAGACTAGCCATGGTCGCCTCCTCGCAGTCTGCTGGGTGCCGGGACGATGCGCGCCACGTGGCCGACGTGGGCCGGCTTCAGCTCCCCGATCAGGGCGTCGGCCTGCCGCTGGTCGACGGCGGCCCCCCTCTCGGCCGCCAGCGTCACGGCGATGCAGTGGTCGCGCCGGACCCCCAGGTGAGTGTTGAGGCCCAGGCAAGCGTCCTGCCCCAGGCGCATGCCGTCGAAGTTCTCGACGATGAGGGCTCGCCCGCCGGTGCGGATCCGCAGCTCCTCCCGGAGGGCCCGGCGGGTGCCCTTCCAGCGGCTCAGCTCGACCGCCCGCCGGATCAGCTCGCGCTGGCTCGCCTCGTCGAGCGAGGGGTCCAACTCGACGCCGACCCACGACGCCAGCCAGGGGAGAAACCGCGCGGGCGTCAGGCCGGGGTCGAGTAAGTGGTGTGTGCTGTCGATGCTCTGCTCGATGGGGTCGACGATGCTCTGGAAGATGAGCAGGAAGCGGGCCAGGAATGGGTCGCTCCGGAAGACGCCAGGCAGGTAATCGAGGAGGCGACTCTGCATGGTGGCGGCCCCCGGCGCCAGCGTCAGCAGCCGACCCGGCAGCCTGATCGTCTCCCCTTCCGGGTAAGGAGCCCTCACCCCCGGCCCCTCTTCCCCTGCCGGGGACCTGCGGCCCGCTTCACGGGAGAGGGGTGCCGAAGGCGGGGTGAGGGTCGCAACCGGCACTACCTCCAGCGTGAACAGGTACTCGCCCAGCGGGGAGGCCGGGTCCTCGTGGGGCGGGTGGACCACCAGCAGCGCCTCGGCTCGCCCGCCGGCCTCCACCCGAAGCTGCTCGGTCGAGAGCGTGTACCAGCCGTCGGGCAGGCCGCGAACGCGCAGGACGTAGTCCTGGAAGCTCTCGGACGGCTTCTCCTCGGCCGACTCGACCTCGACGGTCGCCTCGACGGTGCCGCCGGCCTCGACCTTGAGGTCGTCGCTGGACAGTCTGGCCAGCGCCTGGATTATCGCCATAGCTCACCCCTCAACCTCGCCTGGGGCTCGTCAAGGCCAAACTGACGTGTGCTGTCAGGCTGAGCGAAGCGAAGCATCTCGACCAGGCGGCTGAAACCCTTCGCTTCGCTCAGGGCGACAGCCGCGGCTCCCGGCCCTGCGAGCATCACTCCTCGACGACCTCTATCTCGTGAGCGTCCGAGCAGAGCACCTCGGTGTCGGCCAGGCGGATCAGGCGCTCCTCGGGGCCCAGCCTCTTCGTGCCGTCGGCCTCGAAGGTGACGGCGCGCAGCCGGACCTCGTCGACGAACTCGACCTCCTCGATGGTTTGCAGGAGCGGGTAGACGTCGCCCAGCGTCAGCGACTTGCCGAACGGCCAGCCGGTCCCGTCAGGCCCGCCAGTCACGGGCTGGATGAACCGGTAGAGCCGCCGCCGGGCTTCCCCCTCGATCCGGGCCCGCGCCTGCTCCCGGATGGCGGCCTCCACGCTCGGCCGCGCTCGGACGACGAGCCTGGCGCGCACGCTGACCCACTTGTAGTCCGGCAGCCCGACGGCAAGCTCCGTGGTGAGTGGGCAGCGCTCCTCCAGGTAGGCCCGGACCTTCCGGCACAGCTCCCGGCGGACCTCGTCGTCAAGCTCCAGTTGGCTCCGCGGGACGTACTCGTCCGTCGTCGGGACGGCCGGCACCAGGAGCAGGCGGACGTGGTTGGGGGCGGCGGAGCCGTTGGGGCCTGCGGACCCGTTCGAGCCGGGCTTGACTCCGGCGGCGATGCAGCGCACCCGGGCCGCCTGCGGCGACGCCTCTCGGGCGAGGTACGCGTAGTCGGACCGTGTCACGGCGACCTCCCGGGTCCGAACGAGCTTCGGGCCGCGGAGCTTGAAGAGGTCGAGCGTCTCCCGATCCCGGCCGCCCGTGGCCGGCCGCAGGTTGCTCACCCACTTCACGTACGACAGGTCGGAGGCCGACTTGGGGACGACCAGCGTGCCCCGGCCGACGTTGCCGACGGCCCCGCCGCCGCTGCGGTAGCGAGTGAAGCGGACCTGCCGGCCCTTGGGCGGCACCCGGCCGTACTGCTGCTCCTGGCCGGTTGCCTCGCGCAGCCGCGGGCCGAAGCACACCTCGCCGTTCAGGCTGTCCACGACGAAGTGGGAGTCCGTCGGGCTCGACTCCGAGAAGTCCTCCACCTCCGTCCAGCGCTCCCAGGTGCCGTCCTCCCGCTCGACCTCGACCGTCTCGGGCGGGTCGCCGTCGGCGAGCCGCGGCAGGACCGGCGGGTTCAGCAGGGCGAAGCGCTGGGAGGGTGTGCCGTCGCTCCGGCCGAGGACTTCCTCGAGGACCTCGAACGCGTGGCTGGCGATGGCCATCCCGCCGATGCTCTCGGGCGCGAAGGCGTGGACGACGGGGGAGCGGTCGTAGAAGCGCTCCTCGGGCCGGCGTCGGGCCGCCCGGCAGCGGAGCCAGCAGGCCTCCGGCGCCCGGCTCTCGACCCGCATCTCCCGAGGCACGCAGGTCCGCGGGACGACCAGGATGATCCGGCCGTCGCGGTTGAGGCCCCGGGTGTCGTCCAGGCGCGGACCAAGCTCGGCGCACTCCGGCTCGGTCTGGCGGAGCAGCGCGAGCTCGTCCGGGCCGGGCACGAGCGGCGCCCACCTCTCCCCATTCCAGAACTCCCAGGTAAGGGGCGGATCGTCCTGGTTGATGTTGGGCGCGCGGAGGGTCTCGCAGCGGACGTTCAGCCGGATGACGTGGCCGGCCACGTTGTCGGCGAACCCGAGGTAGAACGTGTCGCCCTCGCGGGGCACGTCCTGGAGGACGGAGATCTCGGCCCGCTCCCAGGCGAGCCGCGAGCTGACGTCCTCGTAGACGTAGCCGTCTTTCGAGACCTTGCCGTCCGAGGCCCTGCCGTCGCCCGAGCCACCCTCGTGGCGCCGGGCGAGGACGCAGTAGCGGAGGCTCGGCACCAGAATCCTGAGGTCGGCATCTGTGGTAAAGTTGATCGCCTCGCGGGTCTCGGTCTGCCGGGTTGCCACCTCGGTGCCCCGTGGGATGACCTTCGTCTCGGCCTGGGGAGCGGTCAGCCAGAAGGTCAGCTCGGCGGAGGCCGGAACGGCCGGGTGGGGCCGGGCGCCGATCAGCTCCAGGAACTTCAGGTAGTCTCGCTCCGGCACCTTGTTCAGCCGGTAGAGGAGGATGTCTGTCATCCAGGCGAACAGCTCGATCAGCGTGACGCCCGGGTCGCTGACGTTGTGGTCGGTCCACTCCGGGCAGTACTGGGGTATCCGCCGCTTGGCTTCATCAACCAGGTCCTGGAAGTTGCGCGGGTCGACGATCGGCGTGGTCGGCGGCATCGCTGTCACTCCTCCCCTGGAATCAGGTAGAAGGGATACACCAGGCTGCGCTCGGCGTTGGTCGACTTCACCACGTAGCGGACGGTCACGAGCAGGCGGGCCGGGTCGTCCTCGTCGGTGTCGACGACGACGTCGACGACGTCGACGCGCGGCTCCCACCAGTTGAGCGCCTCCATGACGTGGTAGCGGATCAGGCCGTGGGTGGTGGCGTCGTTGGGCGCGAAGACGAGGTCGTGGACGGCGCAGCCGAACTCCGGCCGCATCCGACGCTCGCCCTTGGCCGTCGACAGGACTAGGAAGATGCCCCGGGCGATGTCCCGGTCCTCGGTGGCCAGGGCGATCCCGCCCCGGCCGTCGACGCCGACCGGGAACGACCAGCCCGCTCCCTTGAAGTCGCGGTTGTATTCCACTCAGCGCCACCTCCGGCTCATCCCCCGATCATCACCGTGCTGACCGCCACGACCTTCCCGACCGGCATCGGGGCCGGGTCGTTGCAGGTCATGGCCGTGTCGCCGGCTCGCGCCGCCGGCTTCTTGTTGATCATCACCGTCATGCTGCCCATCATGATGGTCGCCTGGTTGGTCGGGGGGATGACGAAGCTGGTGCCTGGCGGCGTCATGATGTGCGGCGGAGTGTTCTGGGCCGTGCTGCCCACCGTGGCGGCCGGCGTGCCGTTGATCTTCACGTCCACGCTGCACCCCCCCTGGATGATGCCGCTGAAGGGATGGGGCAGCGGCGTCGGCACCGGCGGGCCCGGCGGCGCCGGCACCAGCACGATGTGGGTATCGACCGCGACTACCTGGTCGCCCTGCTTCGCCGCTGGCGGCATAGCAAGCCTCCCGGGAGGCCCTCACCCCGCCTTCAGCACCCCTCTCCCGCTTCGCGGGAGAGGGGACGGGGGTGAGGGTGCTTACCCCTAGTTGATGTTCACCATCGAGCCCTTGATGTTGAGCACGCCACTCGCCTTGATGTCCATCATCCCCTGCGCCTCGACCGTGACCGAGGAGCCCTTGAGGCTCAGGCTCCCGGTCGCCTCGACCGACGCGCTGCCTTGCGCCTTTACCGAGGCGTTGCCCGTCGCCTTGACGTTGGCGTTGGCCTGGGTCTCCACCGCGACGTCCTGCTGCGCTTTGACGTTCACCTTGCCCTTGGCCTCGACGTTGACGTCGCCGTCGGCCTGGATGGTTATCTTGTTGCTGGACGACTCGATCACGATCTGGTTCTTGCCAGTCTTGTCGACGATGGAGATCTTCTCCGAGCCGCTGGTGTCGTCCAGGGTGATGACGTGGCCGGCCCGAGTCTTGACGATGCGCTGGTTGACCTTGCTGCTGCCGACGACCTCGGAGTTCGGCTTCGGCGGCTTGTCCTTGCCGTTCCAGAGGGCCCCCAGGACGAACGGCCGGGTGATGTCGCCGTGCTCGAAGGAGACGAGCACCTCGTCGTCCACCTCCGGCAGCCAGTAGAAGCCCCGGTTGGGCCCGGCCATCGGGCTGGCCACCCGAGCCCACCAGCTCTCGTCTTCCGCGAGCCAGGGGAACTTCACCTTGACGCGGCCCAGACCATCGGGGTCGGTGTTGTTGGTGACGATGCCGACGACGACGTTGGGCGCCGACGCGCCGTCGCCCTTCGCCTGCAGTAGCTCCAGGAGAGAGTTGGTCTGGCGGCCGCTGACGACGAAGGCGGTGGTGTAGGCTCCGTAGGCGTCGACGGTGTGTGTGGCCGAGGTGACGTAGTAGTGGCCGGAGAGGCGCGTGCCCAGGCTGTCCATCTTCACCGTCGCGCCCGGCTTGATGGCCGGGTCGCCGAGGCAGGTGCCCTCGGCCTGGACGAAGGCGCCGTCCAGGTCGTCGTAGACCGCCTTCGCCATCGCGTCGGCCTCCGCTTGCGACTCGACCGGGCGGTTGACGACGTAGACTTTGGCCGCGCCGAACTGGGAGGCCATCTGCTTGCCGGACTGCGGGATGCCTGTCTTGGGCGCGAGCTGGCCATCGCTCGCCCGACCGACGATGGGCTGCTTGGTCCTGGGGTCCCAGGCCTTGACGACGACCTCGCCGGCCTGGAAGGCCGAGGAGACCTTCACGCGCAGGCTGAGGAGACCCTGGAAGAGCTTTTGCTCCGGCGCTTGCTGCTTGCCGTTCTGAGGCTTGCGGAAGTGGAGGGTGCGCCCGTCGACGAACAGCTCGTAGCCCAGGCGAGCGGCGCGCTCGCGGAGGAACTCCCAGTTGGTCTGGTTGTTCTGGAAGACGTAGTCGTGGGTCGGGGTCGAATCGGCATCGGCCGTCAGGCCGGCCTCCTGGGCGATCCTGCGGACGATGTCGCCGTCGCTCTGGTTCATAAACGACCGGCTGTGGCGGCCCCGGTGCAGCCGGTGCGAGCGGGCGTAGCCCCGCACGGTGAGCTGGGGGCCCTGGCCCTGGCTGACCTCCACCTCCACCGACGTGATCTCACCCTTCATCACCGGCTTGGGCTCGTCCTGGTGGCCCATCTCGATCTCGACCTCCCGGCCCACGGCAAACGTGTCCTGGTCGAGCATCTTGAAGTAGGAGGCCCGGTCCGGCTGATTGTCGTCGCCGACGTCGTGCAGCCGGATGACGAACATATCCGGCAGGTGCAGGCTCTGCTCGACGACGGTCTCCAGCACTCGGCGCTTCTGCTCCTCGGGCAGCTTGGTGCCGTTCACCTTGATGAGCAGCTTCGACGTAAGCTGGTGTTTGTCGCCTTTACCGGCGGCTGGCGTCAACGGCACGGGGGTGCCTCCTTACTCACACCTGCGGGATGACCAGCCTCTGCCCCGGTCGGAGCCGCAGTGGGTCGTCCAGATCGTTGTGATCGGCGATCAGGCGCCACTGCGCCGGATTGCCGTACTCCTGGTAGGCGATGGAGTCGATGGTCTCCCCGGGGCTGACGACCCGAACCTTGCGGGCCTCGGCGACCGAGGTCGGGTTCTGGGCCCGGGTGGTGCTCTCGCTCTCCACTTGGCGGAACGTGACGTCGAGGGTCGCCCGGACGGGTCGACCATCGTCGGGCATGAACAAGGTGAACCGCTGGGTGATGTTGGTTATGACGGACTTGAAGCTCCAGGTCTTGCCCCAGCGGAAGCTGACCCGCGGCGGGCGCCCGGTGTGGGTGCTGTGGTCCTTGAGGCTCGAGTCGATGTTCATCAGATTGAGGACTTTCTCGGTGTACTGCCGGACGTCGGGCTGGCCCGACATTGTGTACGTGTCGAAGAACAGCGAGAGGGTCAGCGTCATCGCGCCGCCTCCCTGGAAGTCCATCAACTGCACGTTGCCGCCGACCAGGTCCTCGGCCTTCCAGTTGTTGGTCTTGATGAAGGTGTACTCCGAGGGGTTGAACAGGCACTTCACGACCTCTTGCCGCTTGTCCTCGTTGTATATGTAGGCCTGTTCGAGCTTGCCGGTATTCGCGGTAGCCATCGCCTAGCGCCTCGCCTTTCACACCTACCAGGGCCGGAGGCCGCGTGCGCCGCCGACCCGCTCTCGCTCGACCGCCAGCCGCTGCTTGATTATCGCATAGACCTGCCGAGCCAGCACGTCTAGATTCGGCTGCTTCGGCGCGCTCACGTCTGCCGAGGAGGGAGACGCCGCCCTCGCCGCGCTCCCCTCGGACGGACGGGAGGGAGCCTGGCCCGACGCCCGCCCGGCGGGTGCCCGGGCGACCTCCTCGCGGCGCAGGCGCAGCACGACCCCCGGCTCGTCCAGGAGCGCGTCGGAGCCAAGGCTCGCGCCCCGAGCCCCGGCCGGCCGCGGAGCGCCCGCGAGGGGACGGTTCGGGGCCGCGTAGCCGGCCTGGACCAGGAGTGCGGACGGGCCGGGCAGCTCGTCCGCTAGCGGAGGCTCGAATCCCCGCGACGTAGCGGCAAAGGCTCCAGCCGGCGCCAGGCCAGCGCGGCGAGCCGTCGCGTGCCATGGAGACGTCGCGCCGACGAGAGACGCGGCCCCGGCGAGCCCGGAGGGCACGGCTCCGGCCGGTCCTCCTGCCGCCGTCGGGCCGCCCGGGATAGCGCCTGCTGGCCGCGCCTCGGCCGCCCCGGCGAAGCCCGGACTCGGCGTCCACGCCGCGATCGATCTTGGCCCGAGGCCCGACGGGAGCGCCGCACCCGCCGGTCCTCCCCATGGCATCTGGCCCGGAGCCGAGCCCGACGGCTCGGGGGTCGTCCGCGCGAGTCCCGCGGCCGGCGAGCCCAACTGCCCGGCGATCCGGCCCACGCTCTGGACTCTGCCCGGCCAGGCCGTCGCGCCGGCTCGCCAGCGCGCGCCGCGGCTCTGCCTGGCGAGCCCCGCTTCGCCGGCGCGACGCCCGCCGGCCGGCGTCGGCAGCGGCGTCTCTCCGACCAGCGGAACGGCTTGCGCGGCGGCTACCCGCTCTCCGAGCAAGGCCGCGGCGGGGACGTCGGGGAGCGAGAGGCCACGGGGCAGACCGCCCACGCTGAAGCTCCCAGCCTCTGCCGCGCCCGCCACCCCCGGGCCTCCCCCGATCGGGGGAACGGCCTCGGTGGCAGCCGGGGCCAGACCCGGGGGCTGCGCGCCCGCCGGTCCGGCGCTCCCGGCTCCCGGGCCGAGCAGCAGGCCCTCGGCCAGACCGATGCCCGGCCGCCCCGGCCCCCCGATGGGCGGGGCTCCGACGCCGGCCGGCCCTGCCGCCGAGATCAGCCCCGGGCCTTCGGCTAGCGTCGAGGCAGGCGCGAGGATGACGTGCAGCAACCCCGGCCGCTGCCGGATGGGCACGGCCCGCTCCAGCAGGCGCAGCGCGCCGAGGCTTACCGGCCCACCTGGCCCAAGCACGCCGAAGGCACCGGCGGGCTGCCCCCGGCCCGCGACGTAGCGCTCGGCCGGCACCTCTCGCCCCCGGACGAAGTCCAGGCGCACGCCCTGGCTCTCTAGCCCCCGGGCGCTCTCCAGGGCCCCCGCGAGGGTGCCTCCGGGCCGCCAGGGGTCCTGCCCCGCGACCCAGTCGACCTCCACCCGCACTGGCTCCGGAGCCAGCCCCGTTCGGCTCCCGGCGACTGGCCCCGTGCCGGGCGCCCCGAGCAAGCCCGGCGACGCGGCGCCGGCTGCGACCAGCCCGGCCGCGAGGCCGGGCGCGGCCCTCCCCAGGGGCGGCATCACGGGCGGGGCGCTTTCGGCTGGCCGGCCGGCGCCTGGCCGGCCGCCCTCCGCCACCAGGCGCGGGAGCGTGGGGACCTGGGGTCCGGCCGCCAGAGCGGCGGCCGGCTGCCCGAGGCCTGGCGCTTCGCCTTGCCGTCCGATCCCGAGCGGCTGGCCGCTGCCCGGCGCCAGAGGCACCCCCACCTCCCGCCCGGCGATGGACCGCCTCGCCGGCGGGAGGAGCACGTGCAGGAAGCCGGGGCGCTGCCCCAGCGGGATGGCGTTCTCCAGCAGCCCGAGGTCGCCGAGCGAGACCCGCCCTCGCCGCCCCGCCAGGCTGAAGTCCGCTGCCTCTCGGCCGCGATCGGCGGCGTACCGCTCGGCCGGCACCTCCCGGCCCCGGACGAACTCCAGGTCGACGCCCCGACTCCTCAGGCTCCGGGCCACCTCCCGGGCCTTCGCCAGCGCCTCTCTCTGCTGCCAGGGGTCGTGGCCGGCCACCCAGTCCAGCTCCAGCCGCACCCGCTCGGGTCGGGTCCGCCCTCGCGAGAGCGGCGGGGCGCCCCCGCCGGTCGGTTGAGCGACGAGCATCTGTGGCGGCTCCCCGGCGAGCGCGCCAGCCGCGAGCCGGGCGGCGTCCAGGCCCGATGGCTCTCCCTCTCCCGCCAGTGCCGGCAGGCCCTTCGCCGCCTCGGCGCCCATCCCCGACTCGCCGAGCCGGGGCGGGGGCGCCAGGAGCACGTGCAGGAAGCCGGGGCGCTGCAGCAGCGGCATCGCACGCTCCAGCAGCCCGAGGTCGCCCAGCGACACTCGTCCACGCGGCCCGGCCAGGCCGAAGTCCGCCGCCTCCCGGCCCCGGTCGGGGAGATACCGCTCGGCCGGGACCTCTCGTCCTCGAACGAACTCGAGGCGCACGCCCCGGCTCTCCAGCCGTCGCGCGGCTTCCCGGGCCTTCTCCAGCGTCTCCTTCCGCCGCCAGGGGTCCTGGCCGGCCACCCAGTCGATCTCGACCCGCACCCGCTCGGGCGGGGTGGCCGCGCGCCCTGGCGCTGGGCCCACGAGGCCCCCGACGTCGGACCTCGGCGGCGCGCCCGGCACCGGCCCGGCGAGAGCCTTTAGCTGGATGCCGGCGGCCGGGCCGCCCGGCTCGGCGAGCGCCGCGGCCACCTCCCGCGCGGCCGGGCCCTCGAGCCGGGCTCCAGAGAGCAGCGCGGCGGCAGGGCTTGCTGCTGCCCGCGCCGCGGGGGCAAGGATCACCCGGAGGAAACCCGGGCGCTGGCTCACGGGGACCGCTCGGTCGAGGATGGTCAGCGCCTCCAGCACCACCGGACCCCTGGCGCCCGGCAGGCTGAGCTGGGCGGCTCGGCGAGCCTCGCTCGGCCTGTACAGCTCCGCGGGGACCGGCTGGCCTCGGGCGAACTCGACCTGGACCCCCCGTCCGAGCAGCCCGCTGGCCGCAGCCTGGGCCCGAGCGACGGCGTCGCCCCTCTCCCAGGGGTCCGGCTCGCCGGCCACCCAGTCGAGCTGCACCGTGGTCTTCTGGACGAGCGGCATGTCGGGCGGCGAGAACTCGCCGGTCTGCCGGATGCCCGACAGGAGCCCGGCCACGAACCCGGCGGTGTGCCCGTCCAGTCTCCGGACGAACTCCAGGACCGCCGCCAGCGTCGGGGGCAGCGGCTCGCGGGCGGCGGCGCCGATTCGCCGCGTGCCGGCGCCAGGGACCTTTTCCGGAGGCATCGCTCCCGGCCGCATCGCCCGAAGCTCGGCGACGAACTCGTCCCATCCTGGACGACCCGCGAACTGCCGGGCCAGGCTGCCGGCCCACGCCGCTAGCACGGTCTGACCAAGGCTTCCGGCTCGACTGGCCAGCGCCAGGAAGGCGAGCGGGTCTGAACGCAGGACGATGGGAGCCGACGGGCCGGCCTGGGCCAGCGCCTCCAGCCCGGCCTGCAGGTTGGCGAGGCGGGCCGCCAGGGGCTCGAGGCCGGGAGCGCCGTGCGCCTCGGCCTCGACCAGCTCGGCCCAGAGGACGGGCAGGTGGGACAGCTCGCGGGCCGCGACCTGGGCGCCGTCGGCCTGGACCGCCGCCTCGATCGCCAGCAGCCGGCCCTCGAGGCGGGCGGCCAGCAGCGCGGCGAGCCGGGCCCGGGCGTCGTCGTCGGCGGCGCCCAGGTCCGCAGCCTCGTCGAGGTCGCCCTCCATCTCGGCGACGACGCGCAGTGTGAGCGCCGGCTCCGCGACCGGCCGACCGCGCCCGATCGCCTCCTCCAGCCGCGTCAGCGCCGCTTCGACGCCGAGGAGGAGGATGGCGCCCAGGCGCGCGCATTGCTGGGGAGCCTCCTCGTCCCCGACCGCGCGCGCGGCCGCGACCGCCGGAAGCCAGGCCTGGACCAGCGCTCTCGCCGGTAGCTCTCCCCGGCGCGCCCGCCTCTCCCATCGCCGCAGCTCCCGCAGCAGCGGCGAGGCCCTGTGTCGCCCTGGCCGGCCTGTCGCCATCGCTCACCCCCTCGGGCTCAGTCCTGCCCGGCTACTTCGCGCGCACCCAGCCCGCGTGAGCCAGCTCGAGCGTCTCGACGGCCGTGGCGTTGCTGTCCGCCCGGAACTCTGGCCCCTGCCACTTCACCGGGTAGGCGTCCTTGAGGTTCCAGCGGGCCACCTCCTGGCCGGCGTTCTGCCCCTTGTTCTCGAACATCAGGACCGACACATCCCGGCGCTCGAACTTGCCGGCGATGGTCTTCTCGTACCATTTCCAGAGCTCGTCCGTCTGGGCCCAGCCACGCCTCAGCGTGACGTTAGAGTACTTGGTACGCCCCGGCAGCTTGTGAACGTGGTCGTTCACCCCGCCCTCTTCGTACTCCAGCACCACGGTCTCCACCGAGAGTCCGGAGCACTCGGTGAAGAATGCCTTGGCGTCCGAGTCGATCTCCACGTAGAACCTGGATGCGAGGAAGGGATCGACTAGCTTCGAATCGTTGGGCATTCCTGCCTCTACCTCCTCACGGCGCTAACCCTAAAACCGAACACGTCGCTCGGGCTATCGCTCCTTATCCCGGTGCCCGCAGACTCGGCGCCGGCACTGCACTAGTCTGATGATGCGTACATGTAGACGCCGTAGATGACGCCGCCGACCACGATCGTCCCGACGGCGCCCTCGGCCACCACGACGCTGACCTCGCAGTACCCGTTCCTGATGGGAAACCTGATGCCGGCGAGCAAGCCTTCGAGCTTGCCGGCCACGCCCCTGGCAACCTTCACCTGAGCGTAGGCCTCGGCCATAGCTTCCTCGAGATACTTCAGGAACTGCGACTTCCCGTATCCCGCCATCCCTAGGTCCGCTCGGAAGTTGCGCAGATACCTGAGCTTCGGAGACAGGAAGGAGTGGACCTTCTCGTGGAACCTGGCGAGGTTGATGTCTTTCGCGGTACCCTTGCTCGAGTACAGCACGTCGCCGAACTTGTTGGTCTCCCCGTGGCCGGCCGGCAGCTTGGGTGTCGCGGTCATCTTCGGCTTGTAGAACAAGGGCTCCTTCTTGGCAGCACTCGCAGCCCCCTTGGCGGCACCCGCGGCTCCGCCACTTGGGGCGACCGGTGCGCCTTTCGCCGGCGATCCGCCAACCCCCGGCTCGACAGGCCTCACCTTGGGCGCCGAGGGTCCTGGGATCCTCGGCTCGGCCACACCGCCGCGCGGCGCGGTCGGACGCGGCGCCTGCCGCCCGCCGATGCCGCGTCGGAGGGTCGCTCCAGCCCCCGCCGCCCCCTCCCGAGGACGCAAGCCGCCCGCGCTGGCGAACGCCATGCCGACTGCGCCCACGAACTGGCGGAAGATCTCGGCCCACTGCTCCTGGATCAGCGAGCGGGCGTCGCTCGGGCGCATCTTCTTGCCCTCGACGTAGTACTTCATGTCCTTGTTCCACACGGTCTTGGCGAAGTGGTGCAGCCGGGCCGCGTGCTTGCTGTACCCGCGGAGCTTCTCGTAGAAGCCGAGCTCCTCGGGGTAGTACTGGTACACCTGCATGACGGTCTCGTCGCTGGTGAACTCGCTCGGCCCTACCCAGACGACGATCGGGCCCCAGGGCGGCTCCCCGGGGAACGTGTAGACCTGGGGTAACCCCTTCTTGAACTCGCCGGCGCGGTGCAGCTCGAGGATGCGCTTGCGGACGGCGTCTGGCACCCACGCCGGCATCCGCTGGATCTGCTGCTCCAGCGGCGGGGGCGGCGGAGCCTTCGACCTGATGATGTTCGCCCGCGCGCGGCGCAGGTAGAACTCTGCCAGACCGTGCTGCATGCTCAGAGCCAGGTCGAGGTTGTTCCGCACGTCTACCAGGAAGCGAGTGTATCTGCCGTTTGTCCCCGCATCCTTCGCGTCCGGCTTGATCGCCTTGGGATCGTCAGGCGGCTTCTTCCAGAGATAGCTCTTCGCCTCGTCCAGTGTCACCGGGCGGCTGAAGATTATCAGGCTAGTGTTCTCCTCGTCCACGCGCGCGCTCAGCTCTTCGGGCGACTTCTCTCCGCGCGGAGCCTCTCGACCGGACCGGCCCTTGCCGTTCGGCTTCATGCTGACCGAAGCCGAGGCCGGCCGAGGCGTCCCATCACCCGCGCCAAGCTCCGTCCGGATCGCCTCCGCCAGCGCGTTGCCCCAGACCTGCGCGGCCTGCTCGTCGGTCAGAGCGGCCAGGTCGAGGGCGACGTCCACCGCGAGGGTCTCGATCCGCTCCGGACTGGCCCGATCGAGCTCCGGTCCCAGCGACTGCCGGCAGACCTCCAGCGCCTTGAGCGAGATGTCGTCGAGCCTCGCCCGCTCGCCGGCCGCGAGAGGGCGCCCGTCGGCGGACAGGTAGTTGCGGACGTATCTGCTCACGGTCAGCCCACCGGCCGTGAGCCGGCCGCCGCTCAGCGCGGCCTGCTCCACAGCCTCCGCCTCACCCTCCCCCGCCTCGCCACCGTAGCCGAGGACCCGGCCGGCGCCGGGGCCGGTCTGCTGGCGCACGTGCACCAGCTCGTGCGCCAGGAGCGCGCGGCCGCGCGGGCTGTTCGGGATGAACCCGCCCTCCGCGAAGAAAACGTCGCGCCCGACGGTGAAGGCCTCGGCGCCCAGCGCCTCGGCCGTCTCCGACGCGGCCCTGCCAGTGTGGATTCGCACGTCGCCGATGCCACCACCCACCAGCGGCGCCAACGCCGCCAGGTGCTCCTCGGCCAGCCGGAAGCCGGAGTCGCCCGCCGCGGCGAGTGACCTCACCGACGCGGGTCGGAGGGCCTCGAACGGGGGGAGACCCGCCGCACGCCGGGCTCGCCTCGTCTGCGCGATCGCCAGAGGCTCCTGCCGCTCGCCGGCCCAGGCCTGGAACTGCAAGGGGCCGACGCCGATGGGCCCCGAGACCCGTTCTTGCTCCGTGTCGGCCAGGCTCGCCAGGTCTGCCTCGGCGCCGAGCGATTCCGGCGAGGGCGCGGCCTCGGCGGCAGGCTCCCCGACACCTGTCTCTTCTGGCGTCCGGGCTTCCTCACCGCGGGGCTCCCCGGCCCCCAGCTCCTCTGGTACTGCCACAGGGACGACCGAGTTGACGCTTGCCCCCGGGCCTGTGGCCCCAACCTCCGGCCCCGCCGAGGGAGCAGACGGACCCATCTCGGCCGCGGGCACCCCACCTATTGTCTCTGCCGACTCCGCACCCGCGACTGCACCTCCCGGCGCTGGCGCGGCCTCGACCTCGCCGCCGGCTTCGACGAGCACCACCGGACAGATCACCTGCCTGATTCGCACGCCCATCGCTAGCTACTTACCCTGTCCATCGTGTCGCGAGCCCCAGCCGCGTTACCCCCGCTCTCGGGCTATCTCCAGCTCCTCGCGCATGAGCCGGTAGACCTTGTCTGCTAGCGCCTTCGGGTCGACGCCGCTGGGCACCCCGCCCTCGGCGGCCAGCGCCTGAGTCTGGCGGGCCACCGTCGCGGCCATTATCTGCTCCGCCTGCGGCCGGCTGATGGTGCGCGACAACACCTGCTCCAGTGGCGGCGCGGCCTGCTCGGTCCGGGCCGGCTCCTCGGCCGACCGAGCCTGCGCGAGCGGCAGAGCTCCGGCCCCCAGGGCCACGGTCACGTTGCAGATGAGCTCGTCGATCCGCAGTCCCATGCTCTCACCACGTGACGATCTGGACATTCCCGACGGGCAGCCCGGTTTCCCGCGCGATCCGTTGAGCGAGCTGGATCAGCTCGGCTCGCGAGGCTTTCTGGCCACGCATGTCCAGGATGACCGACTGGCTCTTCACGTCGGCCGGGCCATGCTCGCGGCGCGCCTCGACCTGGCGCTTCAGCTCGGCGACGAGCTTGTCGGCGTTCTCGATCCGGTAGTTCTTCACCTCGACCAGTGCACTGGGCTGTCGGATATCCGGTCTAGTGCTCCCCTGGCGCGTACGCGAGGTCCGAGCTCCATGCTTGTACGGCACCTCAGTCTGGGCGCCGATCTGGCCGTGGAAGTAGGCCATCTCCATCTCGCTCTGTCGCCAGGTGGGTCGCTTCCCGGCCTTGATCCGGTCGATGTAGCCCTGATACCGGCTCCTAATGCGCTGGTCCGGGGCGCTGGCAATCATGTCCTGCCAGTATCTGACCAGCTCCGCCCGCTGCCTCTTGCCGAGGCCCACCGTGGTGGGGACGGGTGCCGCCTCTGGTGGCTGGGCTTGGGCGGGCTTCGGCGCCGCTGGGGTCTCCGGCGGCTTCGCCGCGGGTGGCTTCGCCGGGGCCGGCGCGCCAGCCGCCGGCTTCGCGGGGGGCGCTCCTCCCCGCGAGCCGGTCGCGAGCTCGGGACGGGTCATGCTGATCAAACGGAGGCCTATCGCCTGATCCCTGGCCCAGGCGTAGCGCGCCGCGATGAAGGCGTTGGCCTGCTCGGCGAAGCTGCTGCCGCCGAGGCCCGCGTTCTTCGCCCAGGTCTCGACCATGGCGACGCGAGCGGCTTCGTCCGTATCAGCGGTCCGGTACCTGGATTCGATCTCGGGCACGCCCCCCTTGAGCCCGGCCGCCATTCGGGCGTGGTCGATCCGGGAGCAGTACTTGGCGATCGCCTTGAGCTGGTCGTGCAGCTCGGCCAGGTCTCCGGTGCGGCCGCGCATGTGCTCGGCAAGCTGGGCGAGGTTGCTGGCGGCGCCCTGAGCCAGCTCCCGCGGGTCGGTCACCTGGCGTCCGATGGTGACTCTCTCGCCCGTTCTGACGTCGATCACTTCCTGGCCCGGCTTCGCGTACGTGGGCGCGCCCTTCAGCGCCTGCTGGTACTGCACCACGTCGGCTATGGCTGCACCGCTGGCGTAGGCTCCAGGCTCGAGCAGCTTCAGCTCTGCCTGCAGCCGTCGCACCCTGACGACGTCGATGGGCTCTTTCTGTAGCGCCTGGATCAGCTCGTTGCGTCGCGCCGCCGCGACCTGCTCTCGGGCCTGGGCAAGCAGCGCCGCCCGATCCGGGGCCGCCTCGCCTGCTCCCTGGGTGCGGCGCGCCAGGACCGACTGCATGCTGCTCTCGGCCGCGGACACACGGGTCGACATCTCCTCGGCGTCCTTGAACTGCCGCTTCAGGTCGTCGGCCAACTGCTTCTGCAGCCGGGCCTGCTCGGGCCCAACTTCGGCGCCGCCCGGCGTCGCCCGCTGGATCGCCTCTCGGCGGAACCTGGCCCATTCCGCCGGAGCGTCGGGGCCATAGGCCCGCTCCATCGACCGGTGGATCTCCGCGAGGCTGGCGACGTCCATCTGGCGCGCCGCCGCGGCCTCCTGCCCGCGCGAAGCGGGCGCTCTCCCTTGCGGCAGTTGCGCCTCGATGCCCGTGTAAGTGTAGGCGTTCGTGTCGAGCACGGCGTCGGGCTCCCCGCCGCTCGCCTTGCGCAGCGCCGCCGTGAACTCTCGCGCAGCGTCTCCACTTCGCTTGATGGCCGCGGCCATGGCCGCGGGGTCGGACGGGTTCGGAGGCACGCTCGGGTTGAAGGTGATGTCGACGTCGCTGCCAAGGCCCGGAGTGCCCACGTTCGTCGGCTTAATGTCCGGGTACTTCTCCCGGACCTGGCTCAGCGCCTGCTCGATGAGCGCGCTTCTCGCCTGCTCGAGCGCTCCCACCGCGGCCGGGGCGAGCTCCCCGTGCGACCCGGCGAGCCGGCGAATCTGACCCTTCCAATCCTTGAACTGGGTGATGAGAGCCTTCGCCGCCGCGGCCGCCTGCTCGCCACCAGCCTCCAGAGCCGGTCGCAGCTGCTCGACGGTCATCCTGGCTGGCTGGCCGGGCTGCTCTCCGGCTGCGGCGAGTGCCCGCTCGCCTTCCGGCGGCCGCGGCCCGGTGGGCTCTCCGGGCTCGACCGGGCGAACACCCCCGGCAGAGGACTCGGCGAGCGCGCTTGGCGGGCGCCCCCCGCGCTGAGCGGCCTCGACGGCGGCGACGGTCGCCGCCTGCTTCGTGACCTCGGCCTCGGGTGCGCCGGGGGCCGCTTTGGCTTCTGCTCCCGGCGCCGGCTGGCCGGTGCCTTGCTGGAGCTTCCTGGCCCAGGCCGCCTTGAACGCCGGACCGTAGCGCTGATCGATAGTCAGGGCGCCCGTGGTGACGATCTGGAGCAGCAGCTCCTCTTTCATCTGGCTCTTCATCTCGGGGCTGAGCGTTGGGTCGTCGTCCGCAGCCTGATAGGCCGCCACGAGCAGAGCCGTCTGCGTGGTGTTGGCTAGGATGCCGAGGTCGGCGAACGTCTTGGCTGCAGAGGATCCCGCTTTGGCAAACCCACCCGCTGTGCCAATGGCGCCGCCCACGACGCCCACCACCTGCGCCCACACGTCCGGGCGCTTCGCGATCTGGGACCAGGTCAGCGGCGGCGGACCCTGGCGCAGCCGCGCCACGGTGTCGTACAGGCCCCCGGCGGCCTGGGCCGTCTGGGCCGCCCCGATCGCCTGCCCCACGGCACCCGCCTCGGCCAACGCGCCCGCGGTGGTGAGGGTGCCGACGACCTTGCCCCCGAACGTCCCAATCCCGTAGGCGCTGCGATCGGCGAGCAGCTTCTCGTTCAGCAGCTCTTCCTGCTCCTTGCTGGTCGACGCCATCGCGCCGGCCAGCTCCCGGGCGACCTCGTCGTACTGCTTGTCCAGGTACTTGGCGATGGATGGTGGCTGGTCCTCGACCCTGACGCCGGCTGCTCGGAGCGCCTGCCGCAGCGGCACGCCCTGGGTCTTCCACTGCAGCCAGATGACCGTGTCCGCCACGCCGGCGAGCACGAGGCCCATGCCCTTGAGCGTGCCCCAGACGCCCATCGCCTCGCGCTTGCCGACGTACGACCAGACGCTCTCCATGCGCTCCCTCTCGGGTCCGGAGGAGCCCTGCCTGCGGCTCCGGCCCACCAGCTCCCTGAACCGCGTCAGGCGCTCGCCTTCCATCTCGTACCAGAGGCAGTCGTACGCATTGGTCCACTGCTCGATCCAGGCCGTGCGCGCCGTCCGCCGGGGGAAGGTTCGCATCTTCAGGAAGAAGAGGAAGCGGTCCAGGTAGTCCGAGCCCCGGTAACCGGTGCTGCTGTTGTAGATGTCGTCGGCGCCGGCCCACTTCTCGATGAGCCTCAGGACGTCGCGCTCGTCCTCGGCTGACATCCACTGTGACTTCAGGTAGCCGGTGATGGTCTCGACATCGGCCCTCATCCACGTCTCCATCTCGGGGGAGATGGTCGGGCGCGGCGGCGCAGCGGGCGCCACCAGCTCCGGCGCTTGGGCGGTGGCACCGGGAGCGGCGGCCGGCAGCGGCCCGGCAAGGCTGCCGGGAGCGCCGGCTGGCGCCTCGGCCGGGCTGCGCTGGATGGTCGCGGCCCCGGCGCCGGCCGCAGGCGCTTGTCCGGCGAGCTGGCGAGCTCGCTCGACCACTCGCCGGGCGACGGCCTCGCCCAGCTCCCGGGCCAGGACGCCGTCGGCCTTGCCGTCCACCTCCAATCGCACCGGCGCCACCACCCCGGGCTCGTCGGCGCGTGACGCCGCCAGGGCAGCCTGGAGCCGTGGGTCGCCGGCGACCAGGGCGTCGACGGCGCGGCGCGCCTCAACCCGGGCCAGCGCGAAGATGCCCGGGGCGCGCACCCCCAGATCGGCGCTCACCTGGTTCGCTACGCCGAACTCGATCTCGTCCACGGCCAGCAGTCCTGCCGGGCGCCGAGAGGCGGTCGTCGCATGCTGGCCGACGGCCTGGGCCGACTTCTCCTGGGCACTCGGCGCCGCGGCGGGTGAGGCCAGGCCAATCGGCACCTGCTGGGCGACGTGCGTGGCCTCGTGGGCCAGGAGTCCGAGGCCCGCCGCCGTATCTGGCCCCGGCTGCCGATCTCCCATAAAGACATCCCGGCCGACGGTGAAAGCCTGCGCCGAGAGTGCTCGCGCGGCTGCGCCTGCCGCCGGCCCCCGGTGCACCCTGACGTCCCCAAGGGGCCGGTCGACGAGGGGCTCCAGGCGGGCACGGACCTCCTTCGAGAGCGCTGCCCCGCCACCCCGGTCACGGGCAAACAGGGCTATCTGCCGAGCGCTGGATAGGTCGCTAACCGGGGCTCGGGCCTCGGAGCCGGGCAGCGCCGCCCGCCGGAGGACGTCGCCCTCCAGATCCTGAGAAGGCAGCTCGGCCGAGGCGGAGAGGCCCGGCCCGACGACGGCCAGCCTCATACCCGCCGCCGGCCTGAGGGTAGCCGCGGCGGAAACCGTCTGGGCCAGGCTCGCGGCCGATTGCCCGGCCGCGCCCAGGGGTCCGCGGCTGGCTCGCCCGATGGGCTGCGCCTCCGGTTGGGGACCGGGGACGGGCTCTTGAGGGGCCGCCTGACGTGGCTGGGCCGTCTGCTCTCCCGGCGACCCCGTCGGCACGGCCGGCTGGCCCGGCCCCGCCGACCGGTCACGCTCCGACGGCTCCAGCCGCAGGGACTGCGTCCGGGTGACGTGGTAGGTCGCCCCGGCGATCTCGACAAAGACCCGGGCGGTCGCAAGCCCCGCCGAGCCGCTCGCCCTGGCGACCCCCGGCCGGCCGGACTCGGCCGGGGCGCTCCACTGGCGCTCGTCTTTCCCCCGCTCCAGCGGGGGCACGGCCGCCTCAAGCGTCGAGGTCGTCGCGCTGTACGCGCCGATGCCGGTCTCCAGGGGTTCGAGCGCCTCGCGGATGCCTCTCGGCAGCCGCTCCCACTCGACGGCGCCGCCGGTCAGGAGGCCAGCGAAGGCTGCCGCCCACTCGCGGAGGAACTCGCGCCACGCCTCGGAGACTTGCCTGCGAACCCGCTCCTGCTCGCGCGGGCTCTTACCCTCGAGCGCACTGGTAGCCAGCTCGACGTAGCTCCGCTCGGTGAGGGTGGCCGCCCGAGCCCGGCTGACGCCGGTCGCCTCGGCGACCACGGTCAGGAACCTCCAGTAGCTCCGGGCGACCTTCGCGTAGTCGGCTAGCACGCCGACCACCTTCAGCGGGATGCTCCCGACGAAGGCGAGGCTCGTGACGAACGTGCCGGTGCTGACGGCGTCGAGCAGGTGCTCCCGGACGATCTCCCCGACGGTGGGCACCTTGACCTCGCGGAGCAGCCGGAAGGGTGGCGGCTCGGGTTCGGGCCCGGGCCGACGCGGCTGCTCGACCCGACCGGCGGCCTCGACCATCTGGCGGTGCCGCTCCTCGGCCTCACGGACCTTCTGTTCATATCGGGCCGACGATGCTGCCGTGATGGCGTCGCTCAGGCGGATGGCGAGAGCGTGGACGAAGCCGCCGCTCACCCGAAGCGCCTCTCGCTCGACCAACCTGAGACGCTCCCGGTCGCCAGGCAGCGGCACGGGTAGCTCCAGGCTCACCTCTGGCAGCGGGCCGACGGCGAAGTGGCAGTCCTCGCCCGGCTCGCCGCGGGGAGGAAGCTCGATAGAGGCGAGGCCTCGGGCCAGGTCGCCTCGGGCAAGGGCGAGCGCCCGCTCGTGGACCTCGACGACGAGCGAGACGGTTTCGCCGTCGGTCGCCCCGACGATCTCTGGCGCCGGACAGACGAGTTCGATGCCCTCGAGCCTCACCCTTCGCCTCACCTGTCGAACCGGCTAGCGAACGATCTCGACCTTCCGCTTCGCCGTGGCGCGGACCCGGCTGCCCTGTCTCAGGACCACTTCCAGCTCGCAGGGCCCAAGCCTGTACTCCCGGCTGTCGATGGACCACTCGCCCGCGCCGAAGCCCTCGAGGGCAAGCGCCCCCTCTGGCACTCGCGCCGGCCGGGCGACGGGCCGGCCATCCACCTGAAGGACGACGTCCAGGGGCTCCCCGAAGTCGTCGGCCTCGCGGGGCGTCGAGCCCTGGCTGACCTCGAAGTGGACGAAGTACCGGCGGTCGCCGTCGAGGCAGTGGCCGGTATTGCCGGCGTACCCCAGCCGGTCGCCGACCTTGACCGCGCCGGAGCGGGCGCTGCCCCGCTTCAGGTTGGCGTAGGTCAGCTTGAGGTCGCCGGAGGTGACGACGACGTGGCAGCCCAGCCCGGCGCCCACGCTGTCCGTCCGGGTGTAGCAATCGTTGCGCGTGTCGAAGGCGGCCGCCCGGCCCGCGGTCGCCGAGAGCACCGGGCGCTCGCCGGTGAGCTGGAAGTCCAGCCCGCGCCGACTCTGCCCCGTGATGGTCCGGATGCGCGTGCCGTAGCTGGGCGCCTCAAACCAGGGGTGGGCCAGGCTCAGATCGACGACGACCGCGCTGCTGCTCCCAAGCCTGAGCCGGCCCCCGAGGGCCGGCTGGCGGATAGTGATCGTGTCCCTCGCCATCCTGACCTCCGGTGTGATCTCCGAGCGCTGCTCGTGGCGGTTCCCCGCCTGCAGGGGGACGCGCTTCCTCCCTCCCCGTCGACGAGGCGGGTTGGAACAATCCGATGGACGCCAGGCGGTGCCGGGAGGCTCCCCGACACCTCGCGTGCCTGCGGACGGGCGCGGGTAGGGGGAGCCGATCTCCCCTCTCCCGCGGGAGAGGGGGATAGGGGGTGAGGTCCGCCCTTCCGGGCCTCAGCCTGCTGCGCCTGGGAACCCCCGGCCCCCTTCACCCACCGCTGAGCTGCTGGTTGATCTTGCCGATCTCCTCGACCCAGCGCTGCCGATCCCGGTGCTCCAGCCGGAGGATCTCCTCCAGCGGCCAGTGGAAGTGGTAGGCGATGTAGGCTACCTCCTCATAGAGGCGCTCCAAGGGGTAGCCCGCTATCCCCCCACGCCCAGCGTGTCGACCTCGAACTCGTGCCCGCACTCGGGGCAAGTCGCCGTGATGGCCGTGCTGGCGTTCTCGTTGATCCGGCGGTAGAGCGCCTGAAGGTACGCCAGATCCGCCGAGAACATCCCCTCGACGACCCCCGGGTTGACGTCGGAGAGCGTGCCGAGCTTCGTTATCACCCGCGACAAGAGGATGATCGTCAGGTAGGCCTGGTTCTGCCGGACCCGGGGGTCGCGCAGCGGCGCGATCTCGTCGATCGCCGTGGCCAGCCGCATCGTCCCCTTCCGATGGAGCGTGCCATCCTTGTCGACGTAGCCCTTGGGCAGGGTGAACTCGAACTCCGTCTGCAGGCTCTCGGACCGCGGGCTCACTTAACCCGCTCCAGTCCTTCGTGAGCAATCTCGAGCTCTTCGATGGCCACCTCGTTGGCCGTCGCGTTCAGGTCCGCGCCCTTCCACTTGCAGGGCCAGCCGCGTCGGAAGTTGTAGCGGGCCACCTCCTGGAGCTTGGGGTTGTAGACGACGACGGAGCCGTCCATCCGGGCCCCCTCGATGTCGCCGTCGGCAACCTTCTTGCGCCACTTCCAGAGGTCGAGAGAGTCGGTCATGCCGCGCCGGAGGACGAGGTTCGACCACTTGAGGGCGCCGGGCAGTTTCTTGATGAAGACCATGCCGCCCTTGCCCACCTCCCGCGACTCGATGACCTCCTGCTCCGAGTCGAATCCGGAGCCCTCCCGGAAGGTGGCTTCCGTCAGGCCCTGGATCTCGAGTGCAAACGTGTAGCTGGCAAGCGGATCTTTCGGTGGCATTGCGCCTGGACCTCCTCACTGCATCGTCAGGGGAGCCCCCAGAAGGGGTCCCCTGGCTCCACCCCGCCCCGGACGAGGGGGAGTTGGGAGACACCCCCAAACCCCCGCCCTGGCGGGCTGCCAGATCAGCCGGTGACCGCGCCGCCCGTCGGCAACTGGGTCACGCGGAAGACGACGAACTCGGCCGGCTTGACCGGGCACATGCCAATCTCGATGACGACCATGCCGGCATCGATCACGTCGGGCGGGTTCGTCTCCTCGTCGCACTTGACGTAGAACGCCTGGTCCTGGGTGGCCCCGAACAGCGCCCCGTCCCGGTACGAGCGGAGCAGGAACGACGTGATGTCGCGCTTGATCCGCTGCCAGAGGCCGAAGTCGTTGGGCTCGAAGACGACCCACTGGGTGCCCTGCTGGATCGACTCCTCGATGTAGTTGAAGAAGCGGCGGACGTTGACGTACTTCCAGGCCGCGTCGCTCGAGAGGGTCCGCGCGCCCCAGACCCGGATGCCCCGGGTGCCGAAGGGCCGGATGCAGTTGACGCCCTTCGGGTTCAGGAGACCCTGCTCCCCGTGGGTGATCGACGCGGCGACGTCGACCGCGCCGCGGACGACCTCGTTCGCCGGCGCCTTGTGGACGCCCCGCTCCGAGTCGGTCCGAGCCCAGATGCCAGCCATGTGGCCGGAGGGCGGGATCGACAGCAGCTTCTTGCCGGTCGGGTCCAGTGGGTCGAGCACCTTGATCCAGGGATAGTAGAGAGCGCCGTACGACGAATCGATCATCGTCTTGTTGCGCCACTCCAGCATCTCCTGGGGATCCAGGTCGGGCGGGGCGTCGAGGATGGCGACCCGGTCCTGCATGTTCTCGCAGTGGGTGAGCATCGCCTTCTGGAGCCCGAGCAGGGCGTCGTCGCCGACGAGGGCCTTCCTGTAGGCGCTCATCAGGTCCGGCGCGCAGACGATGGTGATCTCGTCGACCGCCTCGAGGCCCTCGATGCCCGACCGGTCCTGGACCTTGCCCACGAAGTCGGCGGCGCCGATCTGGAGCGGCGCCGGGGCCGGCGTCCGGAGCTCGAAGGTGCCCGCCCTGGGGGCCGGCACCAGAGCCCCCTTGGTCGTCGGCATGTTCAGCCAGACGAACTGGGAGACGCCGTTGACCATCGTCTCGACGTAGGTGCGACCGTCCCGGTCCATCGTAGCGCCCTCGAAGGACTCGAGGACGTCGCCGCCCCGCTTGACCTGGAGCCGGAAGGGAGTGGTCGGGTCGGGCGCCTTCCCCGCGCCCTCGGCCCTGGCTGGCGGCCTTGGCGGCTTGGCCGCGGGCGCGCCCTCGGCGGGCTTGGCCTCCTCGGCGGGCGGCGGTGGTGGCAGCGCGGGCTGGCCGTCGCCGTAGGTGATCTCCACCGAGATGCCCGACAGCCTAAGGCCCTGCCGGACGGCGTAGATCTCGAAGGAGGGCTTGCTCGCGCCGTCGAGCGCCGTCGGCACCACCGTCTGCGGCGCCAGGGACGGGGCGACGTTGACCACGTAGCAGGTGCCACCACCGTTCGCGAAGTAGCCGTAGACCGAGTATGCCAGGTAGTAGCCCTCGTGGAAGCTGCCGAACTTGTCGACGAACTGCGACCAGTTGGTGATCAGGGTCGGCTTGTTGCGGGGCCCCATCTCCGCGAAGCCGACGAAGGCGGCCACCGAGGTCCCAACCCCCTCAATGGGCCGGCTGCCCGGCGGCATCTCCTCGACGTAGACGCCTGGCGTCTGATAGCTTGTCGCCATCGTTTGCTCCAATCCCCATCCGGCCCCCCGGGGCCGGATGCGGCCCTCCTTTCGGGTTGTTTTCGCCGCTGGTGTCGGATCCCGTCGCTCGTTCGACCCTCGTCCGGCCTCCGAGCCGGATGGGGCCGTGGCGCGCTCGACGCCTGTTCCCGAGCTGGCACCTCCTTACGCCACGTTTGCCGCGATCCTTCGGCTGGATGGCGGGAAACCGCGCCCCTACGGACCCAACCACGCGAACGCCCTACCACTCTTGTGATGCATCGCTACGCCGGCTCCAGCTTGACGTCGTAACCCCCGGCGAGCCGACCTGCCCCGGCTCGGTCGGTCAGCAAGACCTCCCGCCGGGCCTCCCGGTAGCCCGGGGCCGACGCCACCAGCGTGTACCGGCCCGGCGCCAGCCGGCCGATCCGGTACACCCCGCCAGGCCCGACGGGCGCCGAGCGGCTGACCTCCCGCAGGGAGACCTGGGCCCCCGGCACGGGCCGGCCGTCGCGGGCGCTCAGCACTTTGCCGGCGAACTCGACCACCTCCTCGGGGCGCCGGTTCTCCACAGGCTCGGGCTCGTCGCGCGCCTTCTCGGCCACCCGGATCAGCCGACTCGCCACCAGCCGCCGCTCCTCGCTCGGGTACGGGCTGACCGGAACGGTCACATTGTAGAAGAGGGCCGGTCGCACGCCGCCCAGGCCGCTCCAGAGCGCGCTCGGGTCGATCAGGCTCTCGGGCTGCCCGATGGAGGCGGGGATTGCCACCTCCTGGCCTCGAAGGTCGCCCTGGAGGAGGTCGGGCTCGAGGACGGGCTGGCCCAGGAGGGCAACGAGCACCCGACCCAGAAGCTCGTGCTCCTGCACCACGTCCTTTGCCCAGACCGTCACCAGGTAGGCCAGGTCGAACCGCAGGGGCGGCGGCCGTAGCTCGGCCGTCCCGTCGCCGCGCCGGTCGACGGTCACGTCGGCCCGGCGCAGCTCCCGGTTCTCCCGGATGTCGTAGAGGTACAGGCAGATGGTCGGGGATGCCGGGGCGGAACCCACGGACTGGGCGTCCGGGCGATCGAAGCGAATCTGCTCGTCGGCCAGCCCGAGGGCCTGCTGGAGCAGCAGCCGGAGCGTGCGGTCGACGTCACCGATCATCGGCCTCACCCCTATCGGCCGGCTGGAGGTTGGGTTTCCGGCCGCCGGCCTGGTCGTCCCGCTCGTCGGCGTCGGCCAGCGTCGCCGGCCCGAGGTGCTCGCTGATGAACTGGAGCATCTTCCCGACATCCCTAAAGTAGACTCCGCGCCGACTGGCGATGTGCTGGATGTGGCCGCGCGCGGATTCCTCGACCCCGTCCGTCCAGAGCCTGACGATGAAGGTCTCGTACCGACCCAATGGCTGGTCTCCTGAGCACGCCCCCCGCGCCCTCACCCCGCCTTCGGCACCCCTCTCCCGCTGCGCGGGAGAGGGGCTGGAGGTGAGGGTCGGCCTCCGCGGGCGCGGGGTGGCTTGTCCTCAATCTGCCTCACCCGTGAACGTTATGGTCGCGTCGCCGATCTTGATCTGGTCGTTCTTCGCCAGCTTGTGCCGCGTGATGACCTCCCCGTTGACCCGGGTACCGTTCAGGCTCTTGAGATCCTCGATCCAGAACTCGCCGTTCTCGATGGTTATCTTCGCGTGCCGTCGCGAGGCCAGCGGATCCTTGATGGCGACCGGGTTGGTGGGCTCGCGGCCGAGGATCGTCTCCGGCTGCTCGATCACCACGTCGCGCTCGGCGCCCTGATGCACGACGTGCAGCCGGCCGCGCGGCCGCGGCGGCGGAGGCGGCGGGCCGCCGACGACGGTTCCCTCACCCCCGGCGGCGCTCACCATCGTCGCGCCGGCGTCGGCGGGCGGCATCCTCAGGGGCGAGATGCCAATCGCCTCGGTCCGGTCGTCGTACACAGGCTGCGGGGCCGGCGGCGGTGGCGGGGCCGGCTTGCGCCGCAGCAGCAGGAAGGCCGCCGTGCCGCCGCCGATGACGACGAGCGCGCCCACGCCGGCCGCCGCGTAGAGGAGCGTGTTGTCGGCGGGCGGCGGGGTCGGCGCCGGCGTGGGCTGGACGACGGCCGTCTTCGTGACGGCGGCCACGGTGGGCGTCGGCGCGGGCGCCGCCGTGGGCGCTGCCGTCGGCTGCGCGGTTGGCGCCGCGCTGGGCGCGGCCGTCGGCTTCGGCGCGGCCGTGGCCGTGGGCGGGGGGGCACCCTTGGCGACGAAGGTGCCCTTGGCCTCGCCGGTCTGGCCGCGGTATTTCGTCTTGACGGTGAGCGTGTGCTGCTTGTCGTCGCCCGGAAGCTTCGAGGCGTACGAGATGACGTACTGGCGCCGAAGCTGGTCGCCGAGGTTCAGGAAGACCTGCCGCAACTGGTCGGCCTTCGCGACGTAGACCGCCTGGCCGGCCGTCCCGGCGGCGAGCTTGTCGAGCACGTCCCGCTTGACGCCCGATCCCAGCCCGACGGCGAAGATCGGCGTCTTGGCGTTCTTCGCCGCCGCGATGGCCGCGTCCAGGGTCGTGTTCTTGCTCGGTCGGTCGACGGGCGGCTCGTTCTCGCCATCCGTCAGGAGCACCATCACCTTGCGCTGCTCCTGGACGAAGCCCATGAGCGTTGCCGACTCGGCGATGGCGTCGTAGAGGAGCGTCGCGCCCTCGGGCTTGAGTCCGCCGATGGCCCCTTTGAGCGCCGCCTTGTCGGCGGTGTAGGGCTGGACGACCCTGACTTCTTTCGAGAAGCTGATGACGGCGCCCCCGTCCTTGGTTCCCATCGTGTCGACGAAGGCGCTCGCCGCCTGCATCGCGGCGTCCATCTTGCCCTCGTCCTTCATGCTGCCGCTGACGTCGATGACGAGGGCGACCGCGACGGGCTCCTGGCTGGCGACGATGGGCTCGACCTGGAAGCCGGCCACGGGCTTGTCGTCCTCGAGGACCTCGAACGCCTGGGGGTCCTGCTCCAGGTCGGCGATGCGCACGCCCTGGTCGTTGGCCACGCTGACGAAGGCGCGGACCTTCGGGAACTGGGAAGAGTCGACCTGGTGCATGGTCAGGCCGAGGCCGGCCGCCTCGGCGACGGGTGCGAGCAGGGCCAGGACGAGCAGGACGGCCAGGCAGCGACGGGTTCTGGCGGGTGACATCGACACCTCCTCGGCAGCCCACGACTTCACGCGCTATACTACCCCGGCGCCGTGACAAACCCGTTACCGGCAGATTACACCGGCGTTACGGCGCCGCTCCCCTGGCTGTAATGGCGCTGTAACGCCGCGGTAATCCTCCGGTTACGCCGCCCTGCTATACTCCGGGCGCCTGGGCCCCGGAGAGGGCTGACCTGACCCCTATCCCCATTCCCCCTGGGGGGAAGGGGGAACTCGCCGGCATTCTCCCCCTGCCCGCGCGGCGGTTAAAGGGGCCGGGGGCTAGGTCCGGCCAAAGAGGGAGGCGCGGTCGCTATGGCTATAGAAGGAGCAATCCCGACCCCGGACCGCCCGAGCGCGAGCACTCCCCCCACGCGCCCGCGTGGACCGTCCCCGTTCTCCGCCTGGATCCGCCGACACCCGGGCGTCCTGCCACTGATCGTGGCGGTGGTCCTCGGGCTGGTCCTCCCGGTCCTCTTCGGAGAGCTGGCGGAGCGCGACGTGCCCCTCGCCATCGGCGGCAGGCGGGTGTCGCTGCTGAACGTGGTCTGGCTCGGCCTGGCGGCGGCGCTCTCCGTCGTCATAGTCTGGGCCCGGGTCAGCATTGGCCGCGACCTGACCGAAGGGGTGCGGCAGTTGCTGGCCGGCGCCCAAGCGGCCAGCGCGCCACGGCCGGCCGCGGGCGCGGCGCCAGACACGCCGGCCCTCGGCGCCGCCATCGTCCGCGGCCTCCTCAACCTGGCCCTCCTCCTGATCGCTCAGAGCATGTTCAGGTCGCCGCTGGTCGTCGTGGCCGGCGCCTGGGCGCCGAAGGCCTGGATCGACGGCGCTTTCGTCGCGCTGGTGGTGCTGGTGGCCCTCCTGATGCTGGTCGGCCTGCACCGCGTCAGCCGGCCCCTGACCGAATACCTCGTCTGGGCGGGCCTGGACCACGTGGTGCCGACGGCGGGGTTCGCCGGCCGGACGCTTCCGACGTCGGCGCCCCCTCGGGCGATGACGTCGAGGCCGGCGCCGACTCCCGCGCCCCCACGTCCGGCCGAGCCCACCGTCGTCTCGCGAGGTGGCGCCACGACGCCGGCCGGATCGGCCGAAGCGACGGCCGCCGCGGGAGCGGCGGAGGCGACGGTCGCGGCGCCATCGTCGGGCGAGGCCACCGCGCTCGCCCG
>Ga0315282_10002741_pt1 | contig 32077 bp, 29 predicted proteins | sample YL17G07_20_MG_FD_203693 | JGI IMG/M metagenome (GOLD analysis project Ga0315282, IMG submission 203693) | Sediment microbial communities from Yellowstone Lake, YNP, Wyoming, USA - YL17G07_20 | ecosystem: Environmental > Aquatic > Freshwater > Lake > Sediment | place: USA: Wyoming | collected...
CGGATGCTGCGCCTCCGGACCGACGATGGCGCAGGTCAAGCTGAACAGCCGGCCCTGCGAGTCTGCGTAAATCCAGGCGCTGTTCTGGGCCGACCAGGTCATCTCCCCCGCGATTTCCAGCGCGGTGCAGTCCACCGTGTCGTCGCTGCTCTCCGGGCCCCCGAAGAGACTGGCACTGAAGCCGAAGCGGTAGGGCGCCCCCTCGGGACAGCATTCATGCTCGAAGCGCGTGTTGCCCGAGGTGGTTGTCACCGGCGCCTCGGAGGAGGTGGTTGTGACGGGCGCCTCGGAGGAGGTCGGGGTCTCGGTAGTAATGGGCGGGGTGCTCGTGGTCTGGAGTGGGGAGGAGCCCAGGCTGGTTGTGGAGGTGCTGGAGGTGGTGGCGCCCCCTTCCCGGCCACGGTCGCCGCCGGCACGGGCGCCGCCGTCGTTCTGCGTGGGATGGCCGATGGAGACTTGGAGCCCGTGCCAGAGCGAGAGGGAGCGACCGGTGAGCGCCTGAAGACGCGACCGCCACTGGCGCAGGCGCGCCTCCTCCAGCACCTCCGGGCCGAAGATAGTCTGGGCGACGTTGGTGGCCAGGAGGAGCGCCGTGCGCCCGCGCAGGAAGTCGTAGCGCACCCCGGCCAGCGGGAGGGCGACGGCTTCGAAGCCGGTGGCGATGGGGTTCCGGGCGCGGTCGCGCGCCGCGACGTTCACCCGCCAGGAGAGGTCGGCCAGGCCCCAGCGCAGGCTGGCCAGGGAGAGTTCACCGCTGTAGCCGATGTCCTGGAGGGGCTGAAGGAGTTCAGCGGCCAGGGCCCGGTACTGCTCCACGTCATTGTCCAGGACGAACTCGGGCAGGCAGCGGACCCGCGTCCGGCAGAGGCCGGCCTGGGTGTAGGCGGTACCGACGTAGCCCGCCTCCGGGGAGCGGGCCACCAGCGACCCGGAAGCGTAGGCGAGCCGGAAGCGCACGTCTTCGGGCCCCGTGGCCACGCCGGGCTCAAGCGGGCTCGCCCCGGGCGAAACGGTGTAGAGCGGCGTCGCGGTGAGGAGGACGCCCGAGCCGTCCGTAAAGACCTGGGCCTCGACCGGCACCCAGACCTCACCGCCGCCCAGGGTCAGTTTGCGCTCCACCAGCGGGTGGCTGAGGAAGAAGCCGCTGGCCACCTGGAAGACGGGCGGTATCTCCCGGACCACCTCCCGCTTGGCCGGGTCCACGATGCGGTATCGGCTCCAGACGTAGCGATAGGGGCAGACGCCGGCGTAGAGGTCGTAGGTGACGGTGACGCCCTCTGCCGCCCAAAGCAGGACGCCCTCGACCACCACCTGGGTCGCCGTGTTCGAGAGGACGCGGTAGGCGCGGATGAGCGCCCCGCCCAGGGTCGGCGTCAGTTGTTCGACCAGGAAGCCGCCGGCCCACTCGTCCGCGGTCCAGTTCTTCGTGGGGTCGGTGAGGGTGTTCCCCTGGATGACGGGGTCGGTGCCCGCGTCCCGCCTTTCGTACTCCCCGAAGGCGCGGGGGAGGGACCAGGAGGCTTCCAGGTCCGGGTCCCAGAGTTCCTCCAGTTCGCCCCGGGAGCCGTAGAGGAGCGCCGGGGTGAGCTTGCGGGCGCCCCGGATTTCGTAGGCGGTGTAGCAGTTGGCCGTCGCCGGGCGAAGGAGGTTGGCCAGCACCCGGTCCGAGTTCTCGCCCGGGAGTTGGTCGATGGTCACGGTGGTCTCCGGGAGCGCGCTCAGTTGCTGGAAGCGGAAGCCCTGGCTGGCCGGGTCGATGCGGTAGCCATGGTCCGCCTGCTCCTGGAGCACCCTCTCGACGGCCTCCTCCACGCTCACCTCCTCGAAGGTGACCTCGGGCGGGACCACGTCCAAGGCGTCGAGTTCGCTCTGGAGATAGTGGGTGCCTCCCTCACGGAGCACCCCGGCGGCGATGAGTTCGGGGGCGAAGGTGTCGATGAGCCACTGGATGATCTCGCCACAGGTGAACCCGGCCCGACCCGCCTGCCAGGGGTCTTCCTCGGGCGGGGGCGAGTTGAAGGTGACGGTGGGGACGCCCGTCAGCGGGTCGAGGACGGGCACCCGGCGGGCGAGGGCCCGCAGCCCCCACGCGTGGTAGGCGACGAACTCCCGCCCGGGCTCGCCGCGCAGGTCCCGCACCAGGATGCGGCCTCGGAAGACCACCTCGCCGTCGACCTCCAGTTCCGTCACGTCCTCTTCCAGGAAGTCAGCCTGGTGGTGCGGCCTAGCCTGACGGAAGGTGAGTTCCTCCGGCCCCTTCCAGGAGCTGGCGAGTCCTTCGAGCGAGACCTTCGCTCCCGCGAGGTCCACCGGCTCGCCATTCACTTTCAGCACGTACGTCGCCATGCGTCACCTCACAACTCGTGCGTCACCGCGAAGCTCTGCTTCGCAGAGTGACAAAGGTTGCCGCTCGCCTACCGTTGGATGACCGCTTCCACGGTGAGCGAAACCTCCCAGTATCGGCCGGCCAGTTGGTCCAGGTGTGGGCTGAAGGCGAGGGGGCCGAGGACGAGCCCCTTCACGGCCGCCAGGCCCAGGTCCGGAGCCTCGGCCACCACCGCGTCGTGGATGAGGAGGAGGAACTCCTCGGCCCGCGCTGCGTCGTCGGTGTAGAGGTAGCCCACCACCCGCAGGCGGTAGCGGAGTTCCTCCAGGCTGTCGCCGAAGCGCTCGGCCTCGGCCTGGGCGGGGAGGACGGTGAGGGCCGGGCAGTCGTCCTTCGTCACCCGCGTGGGGAGGTAGCCCCCCGGCTCCAGTTTGAAGACCCGCCCGCCAGCGATGAAGGCCTGGAGCGCGCTCGCCGCCTCCAGCGCGGACCAGAGGGCCTGGCGCACCTCGGTGAGGATGTTGGTCGCCATGGGTCACTCCTTGGGGTTCTGGCCACGGGGCACGGTGCTTCCCACCCCCGGCCGCATCCGCTGGACGCTCCCGCCCGTCCGGAGCACATGCAGCCGACCGGTCCGCAGGTCGGCCAGCAGCCGCTCGGCTTCGGTGCGAAGGAGGGCAGCGAACTCCGCCACGTCCGCCCCTCCCAGGCTGTCGCGCTGGTAGCGGTAGCGGAGCACCTGGGCGCTGGCCAGGAGTTCAGCGACCGTCGCGATGATGGGTGGGATGTCCTCCGCCCAGCCCGCGGTGTCGTAGCAGCTCGCGAGGTTGCTGGCGATGCGGGCCTGGGCGTCGGCCTCGGCCTGCGTCAGGTCCTCCTGGGTGATGCCCCTGGTCGGGTCCGTCACCAGGGCGTCGATGTTCTTCAGGTAGCGACGGGCTACCTCGAGGGTGCAGTAGGACATCAGGACCTCCTTTCCAGAACAGGTCGCCAACCATCCCCCTCGCCGGCGGCCGGGAGCCGCTGGCGCCGACGGAGCCGCCGGCGGGCCGCGCGGGCGTACTCCGCCACGATCTCAAAACCGACGTAGGCGCGGCCCAGGTCGCGGGCGGCAACGAGGGTGGTGCCTCCGCCGGCAAAGGGGTCCACGACGAGGTCGCCTGAAGCCGAGCCGAGGAGGACGAAGGCCCGCGCCAGGGCGAGGGGCATGGGGGTGGGGTGCTCGCTCCGCTCGCCCCCCACGGGGATGGTGAAGACGTTCCCCGGGTCGCCCGTCCCCCGCCGAAACATCCGCCCGGCCTCGACCGTCCGGCCACTCCGGCGATGCGCGACGCCGACGAGCGCGAGCGAGCCGGGCGCGCGCCGCCGGCGATAGGGCCGCCAGAGGGCCTGCGGATAGACCTGTGGCCGGAGGCTCCCGGCAAAGTGGAAGATGAACTCGTGGGCGTCCTTGAGCCGGGGCCCGTAAGCGCCGGGCATGGCGTTCGGCTTGGCCCAGTGGTAGGTGGCGATGAGCCGAAGGCCCACCACTTCCTTGAGGACGAGGGTCAGCCGAGGGACCAGACCAACCTCTTCGCCGCCGACGATGCAGTCGTCGATGTTGAGGAAGAAGTTCCCCCGCTCGGCGAGGACGCGCTTCACGGCGAAGGCCCGTTCGATGAACCAGGGGAGGAAGCGCGCGGGCGGCACCTTCGCCGGACGCGTCCCCGGGTAGGGCGGCGAGGTGAGCACCACCTGGGCGCACCCCTCGGGGAGCCGGCGCAGGCCGGTGAGACAGTCCTCGCTATAGACCACGTTCATGCGCACAAGCAACTCCTGGGCAAAAGCCTCAGCCCCGTGCCCGCAGCAGCCCGCCTGCTGGGGGGCGCCCGCAGCAGGGCGGGCGCCCCCCCAGGCGGCCTCCGACTCGCTCAGGCCGCCCTGAGTCCGTCGAAGGACGGAGGCGAACCTTACGACGCGGACACGTCGGCGCAGACGACGGCCCCGGGCAGGGTGATGACGGGGAGGAAGTTCTCTCCCACGTAGAGGTTCACCCCGGGCGGGTTGGACTGGGTGACGGCGTAGGCGAAGCGGCCGTACACCCGCACCGTCTCGCTGTAGCCGGCGGGCACCTCCTGCGTCCCCACCTGCATCCGGCCATAGACCTTCTGGCTGGGCAGGAAGATGACGGTGTCATCGGGGATGAAGCTGTGGAAGGTGTCCGAGGCGTCCAGGTAGCCGGCGTCGTAGACGTGCCAGTTGAGGCCCAGGAAGCGGGTGATGTAGCCCTCCTGAGCCAACTGCTCCTTCAGGCTGGTCTCGCCGATGACGTCCTTGACGTTCTCGTTCTTGACCATGCTCTCCATGACGCCCTCGTTGACGAAGGCCTCCCCGGCGATGTAGCCGCTGTCCTGGGCGATGAGTTTCTTCCAGGCGCGGACGTCGGCCGGGATGTCAGCGCTGGAGGAACTCCAGGACGTGCTCACCTCGGGCTTGTGGCTTTCGTCGAGGCCGTAGTCCACGGTGAGCTTGAGGTTCGGCTGGTCGATGACGAGTTGGCCGGTGAGGGCCTGCCAGACCGCCCACTCCTTGGCCAGGTCGATGCGGCGGGCAAGCGCGGCCTCTTCCGCGGTGATGCGGGCCCGGGCGCTCGCCACGTCCTCCTCCCCGGCCAGGCGGAGCCAGGCCAGGGTGGCCTCGTCGAGGGCCTTCTCCAGGAGCATGAGGATGCAGCTAGCGGTTCGGCTGCCCACCCGCTCCAGCTCCACCCGCGCCGCCGGCTCCCCGGGCACCCGGAAGGTGCCCTTCTGACGGGCCGGCGAGAGGATGTCCCACTGGGCGGTGATGCCTTCGACGCGCTCCTCGGGGAAGAGCCCCAGGCCCAGGAGTTCGGGGAAGGCGAAGTCGGTCACCGTCCGGGTGAGCACCTTGTGGTGGAGGATTTCCAGTTCGCCAAAGTTCATGGTGAAGCACTCCTTTCTCTACAGCGTTTCACAACCTTCCCAATCGGGCGGGCCTGAAGACCCGCCCCTACAGGTTCTTGCTCGCGCCGGCCTGACGCCGCGCCTCTACACGCCGTTGCTCGCGTTCTTCCTGTAGGGACAGGGCTTCAGCCCTGTCCGTCCGGGCGGGTCTGAAGACCCGCCCCTACAGGTGCGGCCACGGTCGAGCTCACCGGAAGATGACGTGGGTGAGGTCGGCCTTGCCGTTGGCGTCCAGGCCGATGAGCTTCGCCTCCTCGACGACGCCGTGGATGACGCCCACCGAGTGGGCGTCCTGGGCGCTCCCCTCCTCGTCGAGCAGGTTCACCTCGTCGTCGAGGATGCAGCGAGCGACCTGGGTGCCGTCGTTGGCCGCGTCGTTGTACTGAGCGTACTTGCCCGTCTCCGTGATCTTCCCCATCACCAGGCCCTTCCTGAGCGTGGTGGTGGGGGTGCTGCCGGCGTCGCGGGCGGCCTTGTCGATGGTGATACCGATGTCGGTATCCCGGCCGTGGTCCGACAGGCGAAACTCCGTCGGCCGGTCTTCCCGCAGTGTTCCGTAGCCGAGAGCCATCTCACTTCCTCCCTTCTCTTCCAGTCACTCCCAAGGCCCGCACCACGCGGGCCACGTCCAACAAAACTTTCCTTCAGCTCGCCGACCCGCCCGAGCCGCCTTGCTCCCGCCGGGGGTCCAGGTGCGCGAGCCGACGGTTCTCCTCCGCCAACTGCGCGGCGCGCTCCTCCGTCATCTCCCCCACCGGCTTGGGGGCCTCGGCGAGCGTCCGCTGGCGGAGGTCGATGAGGGCATGCGCGGGGATGCTCGCGAGCAGCGCCCGCACCTCCACGGCGACGTCCAGCCGGGTCTCCCCCCCGGCCAACTGGAGCGACACCGGTCCCTCCAGGGCCAGGAGCCGACGGGCGGGCTCGCGCATCGCCGGGGTCAGTCGCCCGGCACGAAGGAGTTCAGCCAGTTCCCGCTCCAAGGCCGACTGGCGCAGTTCGGCCAGTTCCCGCGCGAAGGCGAAGGCGGGGGCTTGGCTTCGCACCGAGGCCTCACGCGATGCCTGGCCATGGCCAGCCGCCTGACCATCGCCCGCCGGTTGGCCGCCGCGACCCGCCTGGGTCTCGCGTGCCGCCGGAGCTTCCTGGCTTGCCTGCACCTCGTGGGCGGCGTGGCCGCTGGGCGCCGCGGGCGCGTGCTGACTCGCTTGCGCCTGGCGGCCCGGCTGCGACTGGTCGCGTGTCTGAACTTCGCTCGCTGCCGGCGCTTCTTTCACCTCGGGCTTCCTTTCCTGCTGGGCGGCCGGGGCCGTGGGCGCTTGCCCTCGCTCAGGCTCCCTTTGCCCCTGAGCTTCCGCGCGCGGACGCACGGACGCGGGCGAGAAGCGCCAGACCTCCGCCTCCGTTCCGTCCGGAAGATGGAGCGGGAGGAAGTCGCTCTGCCCGCCCACCAGCGGACGGGTGGTGAGGGCGATGTGCTCGATGACCTCGCCGTAACGGCGGCCCTCGCCGTCGCGGAAGTCGGGGTTGATGGAGATGGAGACCTACTTGCCCGCGTCCTCGGCCCGGGGGATGACGAGCACCCCGAAGAGGGCGTTTCCCTCCAGGACGAGGTCTTCGAGGAAGCCCGCGTTGTCCTTGGGGTCGTAGGAATGGCCGAAGGGGACGGGGATGCGGATGCCCCGCTCACGGAGCAGGCGGAACTTCTCCACCCATCGGCGCATCCGCTCCCGCGTCACCGTCAACTGAAAGTGCTGGGTGGGGTGGACCCACGTCCCCTCGCGGATGAGTTCCTTGCGGAACCGACCTTCAGCGAGGGGGGAGAAACCGGCCTGGGGAGCCGCGGCGGCGGGCTGGGCAGCACCTTGGGCTGCCTCGGCCTCCGCTCGTCCCCTGCTCTCCCGTTCGACCGTCGCGCCCACCCCCTGCGTGGGCACCCGCTGGGCACCCGCCTGAGCACGGTCGAAGGGCTGCTCCCCTGCTCCCCTCGTCTCCTCTGGACTGGCCATGGGCAACTCAAATAGAATCCGCTTCACTGCGTGCTCCTTTCATTCATTGACCGGGTCACTGGCGGTGGTGAAGGCGAAGGTGAGGGAGGCGTCGAAGTTGCCTCGGCTGGGGTCCCTGGGGGCCGCGCGGCTCACCCGGTCCAGCCGACACGTCGGGTAGCGACGCAGCACCTGGCCCCCCTCCGCGACCACCAGGTCGCCCGTCTCGCCCCGCACCGAAGCCACCAGGCCGCTCACGTAGTCATCGAGGGCCAGGGCATCCTCCCGGCACGCGAGGACGACGACCGAGATGCGCCAGAGCCAGTTGGGGCTTCCCTCGGGGGCGTGGGCGACGTCGCTCCAGAGGAGTGGGTCGTCCTGGCGGATGAGCCGCTCCGGTTCGGCCCGCGAGGCGAGCAGTTCATCGCCCAACTGGACGTCGGCAAAGGTGACGGTCTTCACTCGGCACCTCCCGCATCTTCGCCCGTCTGCCCGGGGACGGGGGCCGTCGGCGCGTCGGTGGCCCTTGGGGATACGTCAGCGGAAGCGGGCTGGCCCTCCCCTTCGCCATCCCTCCGCACGGGCAGGTTCAGTTCCTCCAGGAGTTTCACCGTATCGAGGAGGCCGGCGAGGGCGGGACGCTGAGCGTCCCGCGCGCCGCTCCCGGCGGCGAGGAGCCGAAGGACCAACTTTTTCATCAGTTCCTGGTTGGCCCGGCTGAGGCCGGGGGTGGTGATGCGGACGGGAGGGACGTCGGGGCCGAAGTTGTAGAAGAGGAGTTGGGGGACCAGGTACCGGTTGACGTGGTCCAGGAGTTCCTGGATGAGGAGTTCCTCGGAGCGGAGGAAGGTGTCGGTGTGCTCCTCGGCGAGGGCGTAACTCCCGGTGGCCCCCTCGTGGGTGAGGACGCGCTCGGGCACCAGGAGCGCCCGCAACTTCATCACCTCCAGGTGCTGGATGTAGGCGAGGAACATGTCGGCCCGCTTGTCGTCCAGGAGGAAGTCGAAGTCCCAGCGGGGGTTGCCGTGCTCGTCGCGCTCGTCGGGGAAGACGGCGGTGCCCCCGGCGCGCAGGCTCTGGATGACGGCGTTGGCTTCATCGAGGGAGTTGACCTCGTTCCCCTCGGCGTCCAGGCGGACCTCAGCGGGGGCGTGGCCCTTGATGGGCGGGTCGCCCTTGCGCTCGAAGTACCGGTTGCAGCTCGCGTACATCACCCGGCACCAGTACCAGGGTTCGTAGGCAGCATCGAGCCGACTGGTGCCGTAGAGGTTCCCCCACTCCCGCTCGCAGGTGACGACGAAGGCCTTCTCCGCCGGCACCACCACGTCGGTCGAGAGTTGGCGGAAGCCGGCGAAGTCCCCGGCCTCGTCCGTGAGGATGACGATGGAGGCCGGGTCCAGGTCCTTGAGTTTCCGGTAGGTGACGGCGTCGCGGTAGGTGCGGATGCCCCGGCCGCCCCCGGCTCCCGGCTCCTCCACCGCGAGGTCGGTGACCTCCCACACCTTCTCGTGCACCTGGAAGCCGAAGTCCACCGCGTTGAGGGCCGAGCGGACGAGCGACCGCCAGAGCGGCCGGAGCGCCGACTCCACGAAACGGGCCAAGCCCGGGTCCGCCGACTCGGCCCGCCAGGGGAGGCCCAGGATGGGGGCCTTGATGGCGGCGAGGGCCAGGCGGACCTGCGGGTCGAGGCGCATCCGCTTCCGGGTCTCGACGGAGACGGTGTAGGGGGAGTAGGGCCCCAGGAGCCCGCGTCCCAGTCCCCCCAGGTAGCCCGTGGGGGTGAAGCGGGTCAGTTCCCGCCCGACGGGCGCCTTCGCCCCCGACTGCGCGAAGTGCCTGGCACCTCGCCGCGAACCCACGAACCTCACTTCCCCGGTGCCCGTGCGATACGGAGCAGTCATCGTCCCTCCTTCCTCAAGCCATCTCCCCCCGGCCGAGCCGGGCGGAAAAGAGTCCCCAGAAGCGACCGGTCGGGCCCGTCACCTTCACCCGCACCCGCCTCACGGGCTGGCGCAGCCCCGCACAGAGGTAGCGGAGCGCGTCCATGGCGTGGTCCTCCTCCTTGACCGGAAGTTCCGACCCGGTGGCGTAGTGGTACCGGCGCATCTCTTCCAGCGTGCGTGCCACCCGGCGGTCAAACAGCAGGCCCACCCGCCCCGTCACCGGGTCGGCCTTGAGCCGGGAGCGCACCGCCTCCAGCCCCCGCTCCAGGTCCCTTTCCGCTGGCTCGGTCCGGAGGCCCATCCCGGCCAGCACCGCGCGCGCCTCGGCCGCCGAGGGGTCAGCCCAGGCCCGCCGAACGGCGAAGCGGGCGAAGAGCGGACGGAGCACCTGGGCGTGGGTGGCCGTCGTCTCCTCGGCCTGGTAGTACTCGTGGAAGACCACGAGGGCGCCATCGACCTCCTGGGCGAACAGGCAGACGGTGGGGTTGGTGTAGCCGAAGTCGAGCGCGGCGTAGGTGGGGCGGTTGGCGTCGAAGGCGTAGTCGATGACGTGGCGGGTCGGGTCGAAGTCGCGGTAGACCAGGCCCTCCCGGCTGGGCCGCCGACAGAGCATCTCCGCCTCCCAACTCTCCCGGCTGCTTCGCCGGGAGATGGCCCGCGCGTCCTCGATGGGGAAGAAGCCCTCGGCCCGGCGGGCCTTCCCGCCGCAGTCCTCCCAGAGCAGGCAGCGCGAGCACTCGTAGTCCCGGCAGGGCTCGATGACCTCCCACAGGCACCACTGGAAGAGCCGAAAGGCCCCCGCCTCCGCCTGGGCCACCAGGTCGCTCATCAGCCCGTAGGGCCGGTGCATGGTGCTCAGGGCCTGGAGGCTCGCCCGCACCCGCTCCCGCCCGGGCCGGGCCGGGCGCGACTGGGTCACGAACTGGACCGCCTGCCAGACGTCCGGGTCGAACTCCTCCACCTCGTCGCACTTGACCTTGGGGACGCGCTGGCCCCGCACGTTCCGCTCCGACTGGGTGAGGAGTTCGATGGTCGAGCCGTTTCGGAGTTCGGTGCGCTGCGCCAGCGGCCCCCGCAGGAGGAGGTGGTCGAAGTAGGGCCACCACTTGTGGGAGAGGTGCTCGTACATCCGCTCCGACTGGGCGAGCGACCCGCCCAGGATGCGGGTCTCGCAGCCCGCCTTGAAGATGCTGTCCAGGTGGGTCACCACCGAACCCAACTCCGTCTTTCCGCCGCCGCGACAGGCCCAGACCAGGGCGTCGGCGAAGCTCTCGAAGAAGGCCCCGGCGACGTAGGCGAAGGGGGCATCGTGCCCGGGGCAGACGGGCCGACTCGGGACGTCCAGCCCGTAGAAGAAGCGGACGAAGTCATGCAGCATCGTCGCCGTCCGCGGTCGACTGCGGCTCCAGGCGGCCCGCAAGGAGCCCAGCGACGGTCTCGGCGACTGCGGCGGGGAGATGGTCAAAGTCGCTCTCCTCCTCAGTGAAAAAGAGTTCCCGGGGGAGCACCCCCAAATCCTGAAGCGCCTTCACCACTTCCAGGCGTATGCCCCAGTAGAGTTTCAGCACGTTGAGACGGGCACCGGCGGCTTTGACGCTCCGGAACTCCTGCCTGAGCCGCCCCTGCGCCCACTTGGCGTCCTCCAGCACCCGCACCACCACCATCTGCGGGTGGGTCTCCTTGCGGAGGAGAAGCTCACGGGTCCGGCTCAGGAAGGTCTCGCCCGCCGACGGGTCGGCCGTCGCGGAAGCGCCCGTCCCCGGAGCGCCGCTGGCAGAGCCCTTCACCCGAGATGCGGTCGTAGCCGAGGCCCTCGTCGCAGACCCCCCTCTTGCGCCGAGTCGTCCCTTACCCTTGACCGGCTCCGCCGGGGCGAAGGATTCAGTCTCGACGAAGTCGGCCACGCCGAGGGAAAGCTGCTTCGGCTTGGGCCTGGGCTGAGCGTCCTCCCGCTCCTCGTCGCTCATCGGGCTTCCTCCGTGCTCACGGCGCCCTCGCTGGCTGCGCCCTCGCTGGCGGCGTCCTCACTGCCTGGGCTCCCGCTTCCTGGGGGAGCGGAGGCGACCTCAGCAGCCAACCCACCCACCTCGGTCAGGAGCCGACGGGCCTCCTCGCCGCTGAGGAGGAACTCCACCGTCACCCCGTCGCTGCCGAGTTGGAGAAGGTAGCGGCCGAGTCGGCGGTGGTAGGTCAGGTGGGCGTGTACCGTCGGCAGGCCGGTGAAGATGATGGTGGTCATTGCTGCCCCTTTCCTCTCCGCGTCCGTCTCAGTTCGACCGAGGGTCCCCCGGGGCCACGCTGGTGCGTGAAGACGTTCCCGGACGCCCAGCGCCGTAGAGGCGTCGGTGGGCGTCTTCGCGTTTGGTCTGAACGTCACGCGGCCGCGCAGACCCCGGGGGGACTCCCTCATCGCGCGTCACCTCCGAGCAACATCCTTCGGCTTGGCCCCCGGCTCCATCGGCAGAGGGAGCCTGGCCGCGGGGCCTCGACTTCCCGGCCGTAGTCAGGGAACTCCTCCAGCGACGATGCGTTCCGCACCAGTTCCCGGGCCACCGCCACCGCACCCAGGGCCGAGAGGGCTTCGACCAATTCCTCCTGGACTTTTCGCGAGAAGCGGAGACCCGCCATCCCCAGGAGCCGACGGGTCAGTTCCCCGTCGCTGTACCGGCTAACAAGCCAGTCGACCAGGGCGTCCCGGTCCAGGTCCAGGCATTGGCACAGCATCGGGCACCCTTCCTATGTATGTAACCCAGCGTCCTTTTTGAAGGCCACCTGGTTCCGCCCAGTGGCCTCCCCTCTTGCTCGCTTCACAGGTCCGTTCGTTCCCGCTTCTCAATCCTACATACACAGTATAGCACACGCGCCAATGGGAGTCAAGGGGAAAATCCAGGAATTCTTTCAGGCCAGTTCCGTCTGCTACGTTACCTGTTTAGGCACAACGACTTACGTAGATATCCGTGCCTAAAAATCCTTTCGCCCAGAGCCATCTGCTCAGTCCTTTACACCCCAATGTACGGCCTACAGAGAGCACTTCGTTCCCGTGAAGGCTCCTCGCCTGTTTGCCCGAAGGGACAGCCTGAGATACCCGTACCCTTGCCCGCTCAGCCCGAGGCGCGACCACGAGTCCTCGTGCCCAGCAGTCCTGTGTCACCACCTGCACCCGGCCAACGCGAGGGATCAGGTGCCGGTCGGCGGAGTTGAGGAAGGTGGAGCCATAGGCAGGAGGAGTGAGCCTGAGCACAGGAAAGCTTAATTTTCATTTATAGGAATGTAGGTAATTCCGCTTGACAAAACGTTCTCCCGGTTGTATGTTCAGGGTGTATCTTCAGGGTGGGACCCTGTGGAGGAGACGCACATGGCAGCGCGAAAGACGTTTGGTGAGCTGGTGTATGAAAGGCGGGTCAAGCGGAACGCCACGCAGGAGGAGATTGCGGAGGCGGTGGGCATCCGTGCCGGCTATCTGAGCCGCATCGAGCGCGGGAAGGTGCCCCCGCCCTCGGACCGGGTCTGCCACAAACTGGAACGGACCCTGGGACTGGAGCCGGGGGAACTGGTGCGCCTGGCGCACGTGGAGCGCCTCCCCACCGACATGCGCCGACTGGTCGCCTTCCAGGAGGAGTTGCAGCAGGCGGAACTCTGGATCCAGGAGGAACTCAGCCAGCGAGGCCGTGAACTCCCCGTCGACCTCCCCACCGAGGAACTCCGTCGGCGCTGGGAGGTGGTCGTGGGGGAGGTGGAAGCCGAACTGCTCCAACGCTACCGCAGCTGGAGCGACGCCCAGCGCGGGCTCCTGGGCGGAAGCTTTCGCCGACTGGCCCAGACGCAGGGCGAGGTGCTGGTGCTCCGGGCCGAACTGATGCGGGAGGTAGCGGCCCGCGGCGAAGGCGGCCGCGACCTGGGCGGCGCCTACGAGAGCGGGCGCCTGGCGCAACTGGTGGAGAAGTTGCGGGGGAACGTGGAGCCGGTGACGGGCTTGGGCGAGCGCATCCCCGTCATCAACAAGGTGGCGGCGGGCTACCCCACCGAGTTCACCGACTTGGGCTACCCGGTGGGCGTGGCCGACGAGTACGTCTACTGCCCGGGTGTCGACGACCCCAACGCCTTCGCCATCCGCGTCTGTGGCGACTCCATGGAGCCCCGCTACCGCGAGGGGGACATCCTCATCATCTCCCCCGCTGTCGCCGTCCACAGCGGCGACGACTGCTTCGTCCGCATCGAGGGGACCGAGGAGAGCACCCTCAAGCGCGTCTTCTTCGACGAAGAGGACATGGTCCGCCTGCAGCCCCTCAACGAGCGCTACCCCCCCCAGGTCTTCCCCCGGACCCAACTGGCCGCCCTCTACCGCGCCGTCCGCCGACTGGAAAACCTCTGAGGCCTAGCCGGTGCTCAGCGAGCGGGAGTTGAGGCGGGGGATTGAGGAACTGGCGGCCCGGGTCCGGGCGCGGTTCACCTCCGAGCCCATGACGCCGCTGGCCCGCATCCAGCGGAGCGCCCGCTTCGAGGAGCCCGACCGGGTCCCCATCCTCCTCCAGATCCACGAGCACGCGGCCCGCATCGCCGGCCTGTCGGTCCGGGCCATCGCCACCAGCGCGGCGGCCCACGTCTACAGCCAACTTTTCGCCCTGGACCGCTACGGGCACGACATCCCCTGCAGTTTCGTCGACGTCTACAACATCGAAGCCGAGGCCCTGGGCTGCCGGCTCGACTACCCGGGCGAGACCTTCCCCGAAATCGTCGAGCGCGCGGTCACAGCGAAGGGCGACCTCGCTCGCCTCCGCATCCCCGACCCCACCCGCGACGGGCGGATGCCCCTGGTGTTGGAGGTGAGCGACATCCTGCGGGAGAAGTTGGGCGACCTCGTCGGCGTCAACGTGTTGGTGACGGCGCCCTTCTCCGTCGCCGCGAACCTGCGTGGCTTCGAGCAACTCATCCTCGACATCTACGAGGACCCGGACTTCGTCCACAGGCTGATGGAGTTCGCGAGCGAGGTGGTCATTGAGTTCGGCCGGGTGCTCATCAAACGGGGGGCGACGTCGACCACCGTCATCGACGCCTGGGCCGCGCCCCCGTTAGTGAACCTAACGCTCTTCGACGAGTTCGTCCTGCCCTACACCGCCCGCGTCCTGGGGGCGCTCAAGCCCCCCAGCGTGAGTTGGGGAGGCATCTGGGGCTACAGTTACCTTCCCGACTGGCGGGCCCTCGCCCGCAGGCTCATCGCCGCCGGGTCGGGGAACCTCAGGCTCTTCGGCGAGGACATCGAGCGCGGGGTGGACCTGGCCGAGGTGAAGGCCTTCCTCACCGGCTATCGTCGGCCCATGCTCTGCTGCATCACCGCCCAACTGCTCCGCTCGGGCCCGCCCGCGCGCATCGCGGAAAAGACCCGGGACTACATCCAGCGCGCCGCTAGCGGCGGCGGCTTCACCATGTACGCGGCCATGGTCCCCATCGAAACCCCGCCGGAGCACCTCGACGCCTTCATCGCCGCCGCGCGCCAGTTCGGCACGTATCCGACGGAGCGGGATTAGCCAGTCGCAAACGGGAGGGCCACCCTTCCCTCCTATCTTTAGAGGGAGCGACAGCCCATGTCCGAGACCATGAGGAAGGAAGAACATAAGCGCCAGTGTCGCCAGAGACGCCAACGGCTTCGCTTGCCCAGCTCCGCCACGCAAGCGCTTCAACAGGGTCAGGAGAAGTTGAACGCGCTGTCCAAGCCGCGGGCTTGGGCCTTGCCGCAAACAACCATCCCGGCAGAAGTCACGCATTATAGGCAACGCAACCGCGCCCTGCGCACCCTGAAACGCAGAGGCCCGTTGCCGTCCCACAGCGAAACCGACGTGGCAGCGACGGCGCCGGAGCTTGCCCTGAAAATCGATGCGGCCTTGAACTTCGCCGAACTTTCTCACGGCGCCGACCCCTTCGTGAAACCAATCTTGCTCTACTACTCCTGCGCTCACTTGTGTGGCGTGTACACGCGTGCTTACCTAAACTGGCAACACGACAAGCACGCGCACGGCTTGCGTTGCACCGGAGCGGCCTGCCCTTCTGATGTGGGTAGCACCAAATTGACGGTTGAAAGCCAGGGGCTGTTCCCACTTCTCGCTACCACCTGTTTCCTCATGTCCGGCGCGCCGAGTTGCTTCTGCGAACTCGTCACCTATTCGTCAACCCCAACAGGCTATACAGGCGCCGGCGAACACCTTGAGAACTTCGGCAAGACGGAGGTCGCCGAGCCTCTCACGTGTCTCACCCTCGATAACCTCGCCAACTTTGACTACCCCAAGGAGTTACGCAAGGTTCGCTTACGCCATGGTTTCCATAAGTTCAATGGCCTGGCCACCACCGCCTTCCTTGTAGATGTCATGACGCTGTTCCTTGCAAGTTCGTTAGCAAGGTATGATGTTCTCGCTTGGCGAGAGGTCTTAGACGGCAAGTCCAACTCGTACCGCATTCATTTCGAGGAGACGTTTAACCGCTTTGAAGCTTTTACCATCGACCGCCTTCTTGAGTGCCTGGAAGACCCATCTGTAACCCTGGACGCAGCAGTAACCCCGTGTGAGCACAGTCCGTATTCCCACGACGACCGACGCTTCGGGGGCATAGACCCAAACTGCGCTTAAGGGAAAGCGGGAACGAGACCGCTGACGCTTAGGTAGCGTTCGGAAGCTCAGGCGGCGGCGCGCCCGCGTCATCCGCCCGTTTCTATCTTGCCCTGGGTCCGCCTTTCAGGTAGCCGGTGTGGCTGAAGTTGCCTCGGGCGGTGGGCCAGATGATGCAGTCGCGGTTGAGGGCGTCCCACTCATAGATGCGGACATAGGAGCCATCGTCGCCCGGCTCGGTGGCGGCGAGGATGAGTTCAGGCTGGCCGTCGCCGGTAACGTCAGCGATGGTGGGAGACATGAGGGTGAAGAAGGGGATGGCGAAGGAGAGGCGCTTTCGGCCTTCGCCATCGATGACGATGAGTTCGGTGGTCTTGGCGGGCTTCTTCGCGGAAGCCAAGAGGATGACGTCGGGTCGGCCGTCGCCGGTGACGTCGGCGAGGAGCGGCTCGGAGGCAGCGTAATTACCATCGGGGAGGACCTGGACGGACCAGAGTTCCCGACCCTCAGCGCTGTACGCGCGACAGGTGCCATCGGCGTGGGTAACAACAATCTCCAACTTGGCATCGCCCGTGATGTCGCCCGCGACGGCGACGACGTTCGGCTCGGCAGGGCCGCCGACGCCCTCCCCTATCAGGGCCTTGGTGACGCGGGGGAGGGGGTCGAAGCCCTGCTTGATGGTGCGGTCGAGGTTATAGACAGCCAGGGCCGTGCCTTTCCAGGGGCCGACGGTGCCCGACTCCAGGTTGGGGACGGCGAGGATTTCGGGCCGGCCATCCAGGTCGATGTCGGCGATGGTGGCCGGGGACTCGGTGAACTCCAGGAAGTACTGTGAGCCCGCTCCCCATTTGTCGCGCTCGCTCTGGGAGTCGAGCCAGGAGCGCACCTCGCCCCAGTGCACCCTGGGTCCCGCGCCATGGGAGGCGAACTTCTCGTTCACGAAGATGGGGACGCCATCGGCCCGGAAGACGGAGATGGAGCCGTAGTCCTGGGGGAAGACGCACTCCAACTTGCCGTCGCCGTCGAGGTCGCCCACGGCGAGGTTGCAGTTGAAGCCCCCGGCGTGGTTGAAGGCCTTGCCTAAGTAGGGGTCGTTGGGGTGGTAGTGGGGCCAGCCCGCCTTCACCGAGCCGTCACCTTCGTAGACGTACATGTTCGGCTCACAGCCGCGGTCGGTGAGGGAGGAGAAGACGACGACCTCATCCACGCCGTCAGCATCCACGTCGGCGCTGGCGATGCTCCGCACGTCCGCCTCCAGGCGGACGGTCTGGGGCCAGCCGGGGAGCATCTTCCCCGCGCCGTCGAGGACGCGGACGACGCCCCGGTTGTCGGCGAAGATGACCTCGGGTTTCCCGTCGCCATTCACGTCGCCGACGACGGCCCCGGAGTAGTTGCGCGCGGCGAAGGGCGCGGTCCAGAGGAGGTCGCCGGCGGGGGAGTAGACCTGGAGTTGGTTCCAGACGGAGACGATGATTTCGGGCTTGCCGTCACCAGTGACGTCGGTCACGACCGGGCCGCCGCGCCAGTTCCCCTCCCCCGACCCGAAGGCCCGGAGCAGGGTCGGCGGCGGGACCGGCTTCGCCGGCTCAGCGGCAAAGGCGCCAGCCACAAGGACGGCCAAGACAAAGAGCGTGCTCGCTTTCATCGGCATCCACCTCGTTCCCAGGAACCAGCGGCTTGTCCTGAAGTGGCCAAGTGGCACGACGCGGTCAAGGCTGAGCCTGGACCGACATGAGGGTCTCCTGCTTGACCCGGCGGAAGTTCTCGGGATGGGCCGCCACCCGGACGAACTCGGCCTTGGGCTCTTCCTGGCCGGTGGGGTCCAGCCGGGCCGAGAGTTCCTCGGCTTCGGTGCGACCGTAGCGGTAACTCTGGAGCGACTGCTCCAACTTCATCTCCTCCACCACCTGGATGAGGTCCTCCGACCGGCTGTACCCATCGGCGGGGATGGTGCGGACGAGGCCGACCTTCTCGACGAACTTGGTCATGTCGAGCCGGCCTTCCTTGCCCATGCGCACCTCGGTGCCCCGGTCGCTGTGGGTGACGTCGGCGATGTCGGTGCCGCGGGCGCTGAGGGTGATGGCGGGGGTCGTGATCTTGAAGTCGCTGGCCAGGCGCTCCTTGACCACCCCGGCCCGCAGGCTTCCCACCCGGAGGTGGAGCCTGGTCTCGACCGTGCCCCCGCTCAGGAGGAAGCGGTCCAGGCGCACGATGCTGGGCCGACGGATGGTGACCACCGCGTGACCGTCGAAGTCCAGTTCGAGCCTGCTCTTGACACCCGTGGCGATGAGGGTGCCGGCGGCCAACTTCATCCCCGGCTGGGCCGGCTGGCAGGCTTCGCCCGGGGCCGGCTGCACCTCGGCGGCGCCCGTGACGGAAAGGACCGTAGCCTCGAGAGGCTGCTCCGCGGCAGGCTCCTCGGCCGGGATGGGAGAAGCAAAGAGGAGAACAACGAGAAAGAGCGTGGCGTGAACGACCGGTTGGAGCCTGCGCATCGCCTTCTCCCCCCGTTCTGTGGTGAGCCGTCAGCCCGTCCCCCGGCTCCCCGACCCCCGTTCATTCTATCGTCAACCGGGCCATTGGCCACAGAATTATTCCGCCCCGCGGCCCTTTCGCAACCCCGCCGGGGGGACTCCGTCTTCGCCGCGGCCAACAGGGCCGGGAGAGGCGGAGCGTGTCGCCAGGTCCCTCTCGCGCCGGGAGCGGGAAAGGGTCAGGGGCGGTTGGTCTCGATGCGGAGGTCTCTCGGCTTGTAGCCGAACAGGTCGAGGAGTTCGTGGCACCGGCGGACGACGTCGTTGGCGGGCCAGCAGGTCTCGACGTAGAAGCGCGTCCCGGGAATCTGGCGCGGCACGTACATGGTGGGGTCAGGCGCATCCTTGCTGAAGTAGGCCACCTTGGTGCCCCGCAGTTTCAGGCACCGGGAGAACTCGGCCTTGTGCATGGTGGAGACGAGGCGCGCCAGTTGCACCAGGAGCTCCACCCAGGTGTGCACGTCCACCCGCGCGCCACGGAAGGTGAAGGCCTTCGGCTTCCGGCCCGTGTACTCGTCCGGCCTGCGGGCGGGCCGCCGGCCGACCCGGGGCGTCGGCGGCGGCGGGGCGGGTGAGGCCACGGTGCTCCGCAGGAAGGCGGTGACGGCCTGCGGCTCGGCCCGGGAGCCGGAGAGCTTCTCCACGGCCTCGTCGAGCAGCTCGACGAGGCGCTCGTCCGGTCGCAAGAGCAGTTGGGCCCAGGCCTTCTCGAGGGCCAGGCGGACGACTTCTTCCCGCTCCTTGCCCTTGAGGAGGAGTTCGGCCGCGCCCGGGGCTTTCCCGGCCTGCACCGTCTCCTTGGCCAGGAGTGTGCCCAGCACCGGCGCGGAATCGGCCGGCTCCTCGCGGAGGAGGTCGACGGTCCAGACCTTCCGTTCCGAGACCGGGGCCCTCCTCCTGGGGAGGTAGAAGGACCAGGTCCTGCCGTTGGTGAGGACGGCGAGGTCGATGGCTTCCAGGAAGGCGTACTCCAGCAGTTGCTCCTCGTGCTTGTCCAGGTCCTCCGCGGGCTTCTTCACTTCCAGGAAGACCTTCTCTTTCCCACAGCAGAGGCAGAAGTCCACACTGCGCGAGCGCGTGGAGTACTCGGGGATGACCTCGTCGGTGTTCTCGATGTCCCAGCCGAGCCGACGCAGGACCGGGAGCACCACCGCGTTCCTGGTCTTGGCCTCGTCGGCGGGGAGGGCGACGTCGCCCCGTTTCAGCCGGGAGAGAAAGCCCACCAAGTCATCCATCGAACGGCCTCCTTGGCCTACGCGCGACCGAGCCTACCCCTCTCCGCTCGCCTCCTTTCGACAGCGGGGCTACTCCAAGGGAAACCGGATCGCACCTATCGCAACCGCAGCCCGCAGCCTGCCGCGGCAAGAACCTCGCTGCGCCAAGAAGACTTCATTGCTGCGCAAGCAAATCCCTACCCACGTTTTCATAGAACTCCGGGGCTGGTGAGAACATGTCGAACAGTTCGTAGAAGGGACGAAGCAATGTACGCGCCACCTCCGACAGCTGGACTCTCGGAGTCTCGAACGCGTAATCGACCGTGTTACACCAGTCCGGCGTCCGAGAGCGCCTCCTTCCCGACATGCCCGTTATAGAACGATCTCGCCACGAAATAAGTTCCCGGTCTTCAAGGTGTTCATATCGAACATACAACGTAACCCTCTGTGCCTCCTCGTTGAGCGCCTTTGCTAAGGCAAACGAATGGAGCATTACCTCTTTTGCAACGAAGACCGGCAGCTCACAATCCAAGTATCTGCCACTCGCCTCCAAGGACAAGTCTTCCCGGTAGACCCTCGTTGCGAAGAAGAAGCCCTCTGCTTTCGCTTGCCAATAATCCAGACTTGCCGGAAACAGGTGGGTTTCTGTTGCAATCCACGCCTCAAGACTGCCGGCGTAAACATAGGGTGCATGGGGCCTGTCAGGAAGTACGCCCCCAATCGGCCACCCTGTTGCCTTCAACATCGCGCGTTCCAGACCTCCTTTCAGCACCGGCAGCGACTCCACATCGAATCTTGGAAACAGTTGGTAAGCAGCAACCCACCGGCCGAACCGTGGCGGCAGGAAGGCAGGTTTGTGTTTTTCAAGAAGTTCTTTGAATCGGGCGTCCACGGCATCAACCTGGCGGAGGAGCTGGGCGCGGTCATCAAGGACAGGTGTAACACCTGGGTGAATCACCAATTCCCTGATTTGTCGCAGGAGCTCGTCTCGGTCTGCCAAGGTACACCGGCGTAGCAGCTCGCTCCATTCTGCAGGGGTTCCCGGTTCCTCCGAGCTTGGCCCCGGGCGCCTCGTGTATATCGCACTCCTGCGCGTATGGTTGCTGGCTCGCAGGCATACCACGGGGACGCGGCCGTGACCTGGCACACGTATAACTGGGTGCGTGCCTTTGGTGCCCTCCACCATGAAAACGTCCAGCTCCGGGACTGGCGCCATGAACCTGCCCAACTTTCCCGTCAGCGAAATCTTGGAGAAGCTTTGCGCGTCCGTAGTCGAACCCTCCTCTTCTTCGTAACCGGCGCCAGCCGGCCGGAAGCCGACTACGAGCCATCCACCCCCATAATTACAGATTGCCATGACCGCTTTTGCCAGGTCGGCAACGTATTCCTCGTCACTGAGAGGTTGAAAGGATTTGAGTTCGACCTCCAACCGTTCGGGGTCCGACCGTTGCGTTTCGCAGATGTGCTTCACCCATAGAGTCGCTGTTCGTTGGAAGTCGGCGAGGTCCTCGGGACCTACCATACGTGAACTCCTTTTCCTCAACTGGTAAAGGTCTCCACGGTTCTTGCGTCGAGGCGGTGGATGAGGGCGAGGAGGAGTTTGAGCGCGGCGTCGTAGTCGTCGGCGTGGAGGACACCGGCGTGGGAGTGGATGTAGCGCGTCGGCACCCCCAGGCTGATGGACGGGACCCCGGCGCCGTGCAGGTGCACCTCCCGCCCGTCGGTCGCGCCGCCCGTCATGGCGCAGAGTTGGAAGGGGACCTTCTCCTTCTCGGCCACCTCGATGACGAAGTCGCGGAGCCTGACGTTCGGTATCATCCCGCTGTCGAGGATGTCGATGGAGACGCCTTTGCCGAGTTTGCTCGGAGCCTTTTCCACCTGGCTCCCCGGGACGTCGCCGGCGATGCTCACCTCGAGGACGATGCAGACGTCGGGGTCGACGACGTGGGCGGAGGTGCGGGCCCCGCGCGTGCCGACCTCCTCCTGGGCGGTGCCGACGCCGAAGACGGTGTTGGGATGCTTTTTCCCGGCGAGGGCGCGGAGGGCGTCGATGAAGAGGGCGCAGCCGGCCCGGTCGTCCCAGGCCTTGGCCAGGAGGAGTTTGGGGTTCCGCATCCGGGTGAAGGGGAAGTCGGGGACGATGGGGTCGCCGACCCGGACGCCGAACTTCCCCTCGGCCTCCTTCCGGTCGCGGGCGCCGACGTCGATGAACATCTTGTCCTTGGTGACGACCTTGTTCCGGGCTTCGGGGTCGAGGATGTGGGGTGGGATGGAGCCGACGATGCCCGGGACATCGCCCTTTCGGCCCTTCACCACCACCGACTGGGCCAGGAGCACCTGGTCCCACCAGCCTCCCAGTTGGCTGAACTTGAGGAAGCCGTGGTCATCGACGTGGGTGACCATGAAGCCGATCTCATCGATGTGGCCCGGCAGCATGATGCGCGGACGGTCAGCGCTGCCGGCTTTCATGGCGATGATGCTTCCCAGGCGGTCCTGGGTGACCTCCGCGTAGCCGGCGACGTACTTGCGGACGACGGCCCGGACCTCCTGCTCGAAGCCCGGCAGGCCCGCTGCTTCCGTGAGTTCCTTCACCATCACCAGTTGCTCGTCTTTCATGGTTCCTCCTTACCTTCAGTGCGACCGGGGCGTTACCGACGACCGGGCCAGCGGTCGCGGGCCTCTATGATGACAAGGGTGAGCAGGACAACCAACATAGCGATTCTGACCACTGAGGAGATGACCCCAGGCCTCACCCAGAAGCTCCGGTCCACCGCGGACGCATCCCCTGCTCCCCCTACGAGTGAGAACAGGCCCACGGAAGAGGCCCAGGCAAGAGCGGCGACGGCCGAGGAACCCCAACAGGAGCCGGACGACCACGCCGATGCCCACAATGATAAAGCACAGGTTGCGCTGCCCAGGAGCAGGAGCAGAGGCATGTGCTTCCCTTCCGACCGCTGTCGACCACCTGCAGGCAGGGTAGCCCGCGCGGTGGTGGCGGTCAAGGAGGATGTTCCCGGCCCCCACCTCGACCCCCTCGCTCGGGGAGACGGGTGCCCGCTACAAGCGGGCGCGGTGAGGGGGCGGCCCGGCTGGCCCCGGGGATTGCGCGCGGGGATAGAATGCTCTGGGAGGTGAGGTGGTGGACCGTCGTCGGCTGTGGCTCAGGCTGCTCTTCCTGGAGGTGGTGCTTCTGGGCACCCTGGGGGTGTTCGTCTTCTTCGAGAGTTGGCTCATCCGGATGAACCTGGAGACGGAGGGGCTCTTTCACGGGACGCTGGAGGCCGTGCTCAGCGGCGAGTTGGCCGTCATTGTCGCGGTGTTGGTGGGGACGGGGGTGGTGGGCGCTGCGGGGGTCGTGTACGCCTGGAGCGCCGAACGGCCGGCGTGGCCCCATGTGCTCGTGGGGCTGATGTTTCTCGTCTTTGCCCTGGGCATCATGGGCGCCCGCCCGAGCCGGGAGCTGCGCGAGCGGGCGTTAGCGGTCGAGCCGACGAAGGTCGAGCAACTCCTACGGTGAGGCGGGGACGGAGGGAGCCTCTGACCCTTCGCCAGCCGGGGCGCGCTGGGCGCCAGGCAGCCCGCCCAGCGCCAGCCTCACCCTGCGGGCGAGTTCTTCGGTGGTGGCCTGGGCGGGACCGCTGAGTTCGATGCTGTAGCCGGCGAGGGAGCGCCCGCTGAGCAGCGGGCCGTTCTTGCCGGTGACGGTGACCTGGTCGCCTGCCAGCGTGACGGTGAAAGCAATGCGGTTGACTTCGTAGAAGTCCTTCTCCACCGGCCGGTCCGAGAGTTGCCCGAAGAAGATGTAGCGGAAGACCTCCAGGGCGAGCGCGTCCCCCAGGACGGGAGTCTGGAAGAGCTTCACGAGAACCTCTCCCTTCGAGGCACGAGCATCCAGGCCGGTCCTCAGGTCGAGGTCAATAAGGAGGAAGAGTTCCCCCGAGCAGCCGGGCAACTTGAAGGCCCGGCCGACCTGTGCCAAGTCAAGGATACCGTCAGCTTCAAGACGGAACCCTCGACCCCCGGGACCCTCGCTGAACACCACGTGGCCTTCCAGGTCGCCAGGGATGAGGGCCGGGGGCCAACCCAGGCTCTGGGCCAGGCGCTGGCGGCCCAGGACGAACGGCGGCGAGAGGGAAAGCGTGGTGCCCTCCTCCCCACTCTCGACGACGAGCTTCGCCCTCTGTGTAGCAAGCCGCCCGTGCAAATAAACCCGTCGGTGGTCCGGCGTGATGGTGACCGAAGCCTGAAGCGGGGCCAGGCCGGCGGTGCGAAGCCCGGTCCCTCCGGACGGGCCACCCTCCAACTGGACGCCATACATGAGAAGTTCAAGGGAAGAGTCGGGCGGCCCCGCCGCCCCCCCTCTCTCCAGGAACTGACGCCAGGCGGCGAGGGCGGCTTCATCCCCCACATCGGCGGTGGCCCGGACAAAGGTTGCCGTGAGCGCCTTCCCCGTCGCGAGTTCACCCTCCTCCGCGCGAAGGAGGGGCCGCGAACCGTCCGGCCCGCCGAAGAGCGTCAGGCGGGCGATGGCGTAGCGATGCCAGCCCTTCACCTGGAGACCATCTATCTTCACGGGGGCGCCAAGGACCCCAGCCAGTTCCCTTTCCACGGCCGATGCGAGTCGTCCGCTGCGGACGTACCAGAAAAGCGTGGCCGCCAGGACGACAGGTCCGCCGCCGAAGAGGACGAGGACGAGCCAGGCCAGCCGACGCTCCCAGCGCAGCCCCAGCCAGCGGAGCAGGACCCAGCGGCGACGGGGGAAATTGGGTTCGGACGTTCCTTGTCCCTCCGCAGTCACCGTTTCTGCAACTCTCGCAGGTAGCCCTGGAAGTTCCGGGTGACCTCGCGCAGGCTGTCGCCGCCGAACTTCTCCAGGAAGGCCCCGGCCAGTTCGAAGGCCACCACCGCCTCAGCCACGATGGCCGCCGGGGCCACCACACACACGTCGGCCCGCTCCTTGACCGCCAGGACCGGGCGCTTGGTCACGAGGTCCACGGAGCGGAGCGGCTTGGCCAGCGAGGGGATGGGCTTGACCGCAGCGCGCAGGGTGACGGGCTCGCCATTGGTGACGCCCCCCTCGAGGCCCCCGGCGTGGTTCGTGTGGCGGCAGAAGCCGCCCCGCCGGTCGCCGGCGGAGCGCGGGCGCCGGTAGAAGATCTCGTCGTGCACCTCGGAGCCCGGCCGCCGGCTTGCCTCGAAGCCGAGGCCGACCTCCACGCCCTTGACCGCAGGGATGCTCATGAGGGCCTGGGCCAGTCGACCGTCCAGCCGGTCGCACCACTGCGCGTAACTCCCCAGCCCGGGCGGGAGGTTCACCGCCTGCACCTCGACCACGCCCCCGACGGTGTCGCCCGCCTGGCGGGCCTGGTCGATGACGGCCTTCATGGCCGCTTCCCGCTCGGGGAGAAGCGTGAAGAGCGGGCTCCTGTCCCGCAGCCGGCGAAGCCGCGCGACGGGGGCTTCCGGTGCCGGCGCTGAAACTTCCCCCACGGCCACCACGTAACCGAGAACCTCGATGTCAAAGAGGGCGAGGAGTTGCTCGGCCAGCCCACCCGCAGCGACGCGCGCAGCCGTCTCCCGGGCGCTGGCTCGTTCGAGGACGTCCTGGACGTCGTCGGTGGCGAACTTGAGGGCGCCCGCGAGGTCAGCGTGTCCCGGCCGGGGTTGGGTGATGGGGGCGCGGTCGTCGATGGAACTGTCGCGGTTGGCGATGGAGAGGGCGATGGGGCTCCCCAGACTCTTCCCCCGGCGCAGCCCGGCCAGGAACTCGACCCGGTCCTCCTCCAGGGCCATGCGCAGCCCGCGGCCATAGCCGAGTTGACGGAGGTGAAGCAGACGGTCGATGGGCGCCCGCTCCAGGGTGACACCGGCGGGGAAGCCCTCGACGATGGCGACGAGGGAGGGCCCGTGGCTCTCACCGGCCGAGCGATAGGTCAACACCCTGGACATCAGCATTCCTCCTCTACTCAGCGAGCCTAGTCACGCCGTCAGGCAACGGGCGCTCCTCTTCCGCCACCCCCCGACCGGCGTCGGGAAGGGCCCCGCTCGTCAGCCAGCCGCTCACCGGGGGAAAGGCTTTCCCGTGAGCAGTTCATAGGCAGTGACGTACTTCTCGCTGGTCCGCCCCACCACCTCCGGGGGGAGTTCGGGGCCCGGGGGCGTCTTGTCCCAGGCGAGCGTCTCCAGGTAGTCGCGCACGAACTGTTTGTCGAAGGAAGGCTGCACACGACCGGGGCGGTACCCCCCAGCGGGCCAGAACCGGCTGCTGTCGGGGGTCAGCACCTCGTCCACCAGGAGCAGGCCGCTGCTCGCGCTTCGCAGGGTGGCATCGGCGAGGCCCCACTCGAACTTGGTATCGGCGATGATGATGCCCCGGCCGCGGGCGTACTCAGCCGCCCGGCGGTAGAGGGCCAGGCTCTTCGAGCGGACCTCTTCAGCCAGCGCTTCCCCCAGCAAGCGAGCGGCCTGGGCGAAGGTGAGGGGCTCGTCGTGGCCCGCTCCCGCTTTACTGGTGGGGGTAAAGATGGGTTCGGGGAGCCGGTCGCTCTCCCGGAGCCCTGTCGGCAGCCTGACGCCACAGACCACCCCCGACTCTCCGTACTCCCGCCACCCCGAGCCGGCCAGGTACCCGCGCACCACACACTCCACCGGGAGCACCCGGGCCTTGCGCACCACCATGGCCCGCCCGCGGAGCGCGCGGCGGTCGGCCGGGGAGAGCCCGAGCCCCTTCAGGTCGCCAGTGAGGAAGTGGGTGGCGGCGAGGTCGGCGAGGTAGTCAAACCAGAAGAGGCTGAGCGCGGTGAGGACCCGGCCCTTGTGGGGGATGCCCGTGGGGAGGACCACGTCGAAGGCGCTGATGCGGTCGGTGGCAACGACGAGGAGTTCGGGGCGGCCGGTGCGCTCGGTGAGGTCGTAGATGTCCCGCACCTTGCCCCGCCGAAGCGGAAGCCCGGGGATGTTCGTCTCCAGGAGGACACGCTCGGCCCGCCCGCCCACCTGGGGGCGGGCGCCCGCGTCAGGCTGGCGGGCGCCCGCGTCGGGCTGGCGGGCGCCGGCTGCCGAAGGGCGAGCCCGCGGTGACCGGGCTTTGTCGCTGGCCGCCGAGGCCCCCACGGCCGACCCCCTCTCAGTGGCCAGCGGGCCGGGGTGGACGCTTCACCAGGAGGACCTCGTCCCGGGCGTCACCCGCTTCCGTCAGGCGGACGTCCACCAGCCTGTCTTGGGGCACGTCCTGGCGGAGCCCCACGTAGTCGGGGGCGATGGGGAGTTCGCGGCCGCCCCGGTCCACCAGGACGGCGAGTTCGATGGAGGCCGGCCGGCCGAAGTCCACGATCTGGTCCATCGCCGCGCGCACCGTTCGGCCGGTGAAGAGGACGTCGTCCACCAGGATGATGCGTCGATGGTCCACGCCGGTGGGGATGTCGGTGCCCTTGAGCACGGGGTTGTGGGCGATCTCGCTCAGGTCGTCACGGTAGAGGGTGATGTCCATCACCCCCACGGGGACTTCGCTTCCCGTGAGCGCCGCCAACCTGGCCGCCAGTCGGCGGGCCAGGGGCTCCCCCTTGGCCCGGATGCCGACGACGAGGAGTTCCCCGCGGCGCTTACGGGCGAGGATGTCGTCGGCCATGGCGGCGAGAAGTCCCTCGATGCGCCCGGCGTCAGCGAGCACTTCCTGCTTGGAAACCATCATTCCGTCCGCTTCTCCCAGCCCTTCGACAGTCGCTCAGTGGATACCATCACCAGTCCAACCGCTGACTGTCCACCATAGAATATGCGAAGATTGAACTTCATCCAACTGGAAGTAGACTTGTCGGATTTGACTGCCCACCTGATATCTGTAAACCTTCTTGTTAACAGCGTCAGCAATCTCCTCTGGAACTGGCGGCGAGCTGCCGTCGGGTTTGCCGCCCAACTTCTCTACCTCAACATCCGTCATACCCAACCGCAGTTTGGACCACCAATCACCCTTACCTGCTGCTGGCGCAGCCTGTGCAGGCTCCAAAGCGGTTGCCTGGCTTTCGACGAAGACTACTGCTACCAGCTGGCCCTTCGCCAGGACAGACTCTCGGACGGGGCTGGTGCGTTCCCCCTTCGCCAAGACAGATATTCGGATGAGGAACCCCGTCCCCATCCGAATATCTGTATCCCAGGCCCCCCGAACGCGGAACTCCGTCCCCACCGTAAGGCCTGAATCCCAGATGGTCTTGCCCTTCCCAACACTCGCCTTCCCCGCTCCAAGCAGCCTGTAACGGACCTTGACCACACCGGCGCGTCCTTCGACCGGGAGCACCGCCACCTCCATTTGGGCGGGGAAGCGGACGGTGAATTCTTGACCGTAAGAGCCTGTCTGCGAGCGCTGCCACAGCAACCTCACGCTTGTGAAGGGCACCCCTCGCGTCGCCTCTGTGGTGCCATCCACCAAGTCTTTAAGCTTAGGGTCAATGCTCTCCTTGGTGGCATTGACCTCAATGGCTAACACAGTCACCGTGACCTTCTCAGGGCCCTCGGTGGCCTTATCAGGGGCCTCGGTGACCTTCTCAGCAGCCCCGGCGGACATGGTGATGGCCAGAACCGCCAGCAAAACCGAGCCTATCATTTTCATTCCTGTCCTCCCCGCCACCCTCGTGGTCAACGCGTTCCCCCTCGCCAACCAGAGAATCGCTCGGCGGGCACCTGGGGCTGAGGTTGTCGAACCCCAGGGGACCGCCAGGTACAATGGGCAAGCATAGGCGTCCCTCCGACCCAAGTCAAGCGGCTTCTCAAGCCCCTCCGTGCCCGAGCTTGACAAAGGCGCTTGCCGCCACGTAGCCTGGCCTCAGGCAGCTGTCAGGAAGAGGGACAGGGAGAACGTGAAGAGCAGAAGCGAGGCGGCCGCAGGCCCCGGAGAGGTCGGAGACCCCACCTGCCTCTCCAAGGTCATCTTCCGTCCAGGGGACCCCAAGGAACTCCCCTGGTGCCTCCCCGCTTTCCACGGACTTCGCGAAGTCAACCTCCAACGTCCCGTGGCCTTCTTCGTCGGTGAGAACGGCACCGGGAAGTCCATGCTGCTGGAGGGCATCGCCAAAGCGTGCGGCTACGACCTCACCTCCGGGTCCCGGAACCACCTGGTCGGCCAGGCCCAAGCCAAGTCCCCCCTGGACGGGGCCCTTCGGCTGGTCTGGCACCGGAAGCTCACCCGTGGATTCTTCTTCCGGGCCGAGTCTTTCTTCCACTTCGCCTCCTACCTGGACAGGCTGAAGGCGGACCTGGAGGAGATCGAGCAGGAGGTGGGTCGCCCCCTCGGTTCCGCGCAGGTGCACGATGCCTATGGCGGGCGGTCGCTCCACACCCGCTCCCACGGCGAGGCCTTCTGGGAACTGTTCAGCCGACGGTTCAGAACGCAGGGGCTCTACCTCATGGACGAGCCCGAGGCGGCCTTGTCACCGCTTCGGCAACTGGCCTTCCTCGTCCTGCTGAAACAGATGGTGGAGGAGGACGGCTCGCAGTTCCTCATCGCCACCCACTCCCCCATCATCCTGGCCTACCCCGATGCTCAGATTTACTCGCTGGACAGGAGCCCCCTGGCCGAGGTCGGCTACGAGGAGACCGAGTCCCTCAAGATTGTCCAGGGCTTCCTCAGCAACCGCGAGGGCTACCTTCGCCGGCTCTTCCAGAAAGACGGACAGGGCTGATGCCCCGTCCCTACAGATGGAGGGACGGACCTTCAGGTCTCGCCGCCCCTTTCCTTCTGCCGGGCTTTCTCGGGACTGCACCTCAGAAACGCTGACGGGTGAAGGGCCACAAGGGCCTTGGCGTCGGGCATACCGGCCGTTAGAGTAGCAGCCGGCGTGGGTGGTTTTCCTCAACCCACGACCTTGCCTGGGGATATGTGCAAGAGAGGCTCTGTGATGGCCGGGCGGTCCGAAGGCGTCAGTGTCCCGGGAAAGCCTGGTGCCCGCCCGAGGGCGGGCGGGCCGGGCGGGGAAGGGTCGAGCGACGAGGAACTCTTCGCCCGCTTCCGCCTGGGTGACCGGGAAGGGCTGGTCGAACTCCTCGCGCGCTACGAGCGGCCACTGTTCAACTACCTGGCCCGGATGTTGGGAGGCGTGGGGGAAGCGGAGGATGCCTACCAGGAGGTCTGTCTTCGGCTGCTCCGGAGCGCGGATACCTACGACCCCACCCGACCGGTCCGCCCCTGGCTCTACGCCATCGCCACCAACGTCTGTCGCCGGCTGGCGAGCCAGCGTGTTCGCCGGGACGTCCTGCCATTGGCCGCAGTGGAAGAGGCAGGGGATGAGGCCGGGCGCCCGGCAGCCGCTGGGGTTCCCGAGCCCCCTTCCCCTGCCCCGGGCCCGCCCGAACTCGCAGAAGAGCGGGAGTGGGGCCAGCGGGTCCGTCTGGCGGTGGCCCGGCTCCCGGAGCATCAGCGGGAGGTCTTTGTCCTGAGCCAGTACCAGGGGCTCACGTACAGCGAGGTGGCCCGTGCCTTGGGTCGGCCTCTGGGGACGGTGAAGTCTGACATGTTCTACGCACTGCGGGCACTGCGCCGCAGGCTGGGAGGCTCCGCCTCCTCCGGCCTGCTGGCGCCTGACGCGGGGGACCAACCCAGGAGATGACTTCCCCCTTCGCATCGCGTGCCAAGAGAACCGGAGGTCCCTGGTGATGACCTGCGCTCAGGTACGGGAACTGCTCTGGGAGTACGCCTTCGACCTGCTCGAACCGGGTCAGGGGAAGCGCGTCGCAGAGCACCTCCAGGACTGCCCGGGATGCAGGGAGGAGTTGGCGCGCCTTCGGCACATCCTGGCCTCCTGGAAGGAGGTCCCCGCGCCGACAGGGCTCAGCGAGCGGGCCCTTCGGTCCGCGGAGAGCATCGGGGTCGGAGGACAGGCGGAGCGGCGCCTCGCGCCTGTGGCCGCGGGCGAAGCCAAGGCCGAGGGCGGCGCTGCTGTCCCCCAGCGGGTCGTGGTTCCCAGGTGGGTCTCAGCGGCGCGCTGGGCGTTCGCGGCTGGGCTCCTCCTGGGACTGCTCCTGAGCGGGGCGTACCTCTTCTTCGTGATGCTCGCGCCCGAAAGGCAGGATACGGTCGTCATCGCACCCACGCGGCTGGCCATGCCCGGGCCGATGACGCCCGTGCCTTCCTACGGGGCCATGCGGGTCACCGTGAGCGACGGGACGAACGGAAGGCCCGTGGCCCAGGCGACCGGCAGGCTGGAACTGGTCCGCGCGAACCAGGAGGCCCCGTTCTACGACCTCTGCAGCTTCGTGACCGACGCCGCCGGGCGAGCCGAGACCCGCTTCCTTCTCCCTGGGCGACTCATCCCCGAGGGTCAGGGGCGGAGCGACCTCTTCCAGGTCAGGGTCGAAGCCTCCACCTCCTATGGAGCCGGGGAAGGAGTGGGCGGGATTGGCCACGACCGCTTCGCCCTGCCTATCCTCCTCGAGCGCACGTACAGGCTGCTCCTGGAGACGGATGCAGGCGCCTACCGGCCTGGTGAGACGGTGCGGGTGCGCGGGCTGGTAGCTGATGAGGTCATGCTTCAGCCCCAGCCCTACGTGGGCGTACAACTGGAACTGCACGATAGCCGGGGCCGAACCGTGGCCAGCACGCGCATTCGGGGCACGAAATGGGCGCTCTTCAGTGGCGAGCTGCCTTTGCCCGACGACCTCGCTCCGGGCACCTACCAACTCGTCGCCTCCGCGGGCGTGTCGGCCCTCGAGCAAACCGTGGACGTGGTTCGAGCGGAGACGGAGGGCGGTGGGCCACGCCCGCCCAAGGCCACCGAAAGCGCCGCCCCCGGACGGGCTCCGGGTGCCCGCGAAGCGGGCGCGGCGAGTTCAGCCGAGTCGGGTGGGCAGAGCTTGTCGAAGCCCCCGTCCCCATCGCTCCGGGTGCTGGTCAGGCCGGAGGCGGGGGTGCTGGTGCCCGGGGTGGAGAACTCCGTCTACGTGTTAGTGACCGACCCCGACGGCCGACCCGCAAGCGCGCAGGTGACCCTTCGGAGCGCCGACGGTCCCGTCCTGAGCGCGCGGACGGACGAAGTGGGGCTGGCCGTCTTCAGCCTGCGGCCCGGAGCTGAGGGGTTCGCCGGCACGCTCCTGGTGAAGGGGGATGCGGGTACGGAGCGCCAGGTGGACGTGCGCCTCGCCGTCCCCGACCCGCCCGCGACCGTCCTCCTTCGGCCGGAGCGCTGGTACTACCGAAGCGGTGAACCCATCAGGCTCACGCTCCTGGCGCCCAAGTATGTGAGCAGCGCCTTCCTCGACGTCACCCAGAACGGCCAACTGATGTTCACGCGCACCGTGCCCCTCGCCGGCGGGGCGACGGAAGTGGAGTTCACCTTCGGGAAAGACGAGGCCCCGGTGCTGGGCCTCCTGGAACTGCGGGCCTACCCCGCCGAGGCGCAGGCCATCCTGGGGAGCGTCTCCCGCCAGGTGTGCGTCGGACCGGCCGAGCCTGTCCAGGTGCACGCCGAAGTCGAGCCGCCGGCTGAGGGGGCCACGGGCAGCCCAAGCACGGGCGGCCCAAGGCTGAGGCTC
>Ga0315282_10002742_pt1 | contig 32070 bp, 26 predicted proteins | sample YL17G07_20_MG_FD_203693 | JGI IMG/M metagenome (GOLD analysis project Ga0315282, IMG submission 203693) | Sediment microbial communities from Yellowstone Lake, YNP, Wyoming, USA - YL17G07_20 | ecosystem: Environmental > Aquatic > Freshwater > Lake > Sediment | place: USA: Wyoming | collected...
CGCTTCTCGCAGCGCACCCTTCAGCTCCGCCCACGTCTGCGCCGACACGCCCTTCGGACAGGGCATAGCATCGAGCTGCACCGCTGCCACGTTTAGGTCAGGCACGGAGGCCTGACCTCCTGAAACGGGGTTGCCTCCTGCGCAGGAGCTCAGCAACATGAGCGCCAGGGCGCATGGCGAGCCAAGCCCACGCGCATAGACCCGGGAAACGCCGCTGCGCATGCCATCCAACAACCGTCCCATCGCGTCCTCCTACAAGCCGCGAGTTACCACCAAAGTATAACAGGAAACCGCGCGACATGGTGGATGCGCCGCCGCTACCGGTGCATTGGCGGACACGGCGGTGCGCCCTACTGGAAGGTGGACGCGGCGGTCTGCCCTACTGGGACTGCACCTGCAGCGTGCCGGACTCCTGCTCGGCGGCCTGCAGCAGCGTCAGCTCGTCGGCGGTGGCTTGGCCGTTGGCGATGACGACCTGCGACGGCGGGGTGAACGCCTCGACCTGCCAGTTGGGGAACGCCGGGTCGTCGCGCAGGATCAGGCGGAACTGCTCTTCCTTCTGGGCCATCTGTTGGCGGTAGAAGTCCTCCGAGCCGCTGCCGATGACGATGTACGGCAGGTTGGCGCTGTCGCTGCGCTCGAGGGTCTGCATGTTGATGAAGTAGGTGTAGATGATCTTGCGCTGGCGGTTGGTCTTGCGCGTGCGGTGGCGCTCAACGTTGACGCGGGTGTAGAGCACGCCGTCCTGGCCGAAGAAGTGGTTGTAGTCGAGGCGGTTGCCGAAGACGCGCACCCAGCCCTCGATCGTCTCACCTTGGAAGCTGAGCTTCGCCCGGCGATAGGTCACCGGCCCGGGCTTCCAGTAGCCGCTGTACGAGTCGTAGTAGTAGGCGTTGCCGCGGTTGGTGCCGACCCAGTAGGCGAACAGGTCGTCCTTGTCCTGGCCCTGCACCAGCACGTCGCCCAAGGTGATGATCCCGCTGGACTGCAGGATCAGGCCGGTGAGCGTTTCGCCGGCCTTGGCCGGGGCGGTGCCGACGAAGTCCAGCCCCGACGGCTGATAGACATAGCCCTGCTGGGCGAACACGGGGCTCGCCAGGGCTGCCACGATGACGCAGGTTGCGAGAATCGACCTCATTGCACCACGCTCCGCAAGTATCAATTGTATTTTACCCCGCAGGCGGCATTGTTCGCCTTTCGCACACCCGCCCGCCCGCAATGCCTGGGGACGGCGTCCAGCGGCCGTCCGTGCCGCCTACTCGCTCATGGCGGCCAGCAGCTCGCGCCGGAAGCGCGTGCGCGACCAGACGCTCAGCAGCTCATCGAGCAGCCGGTTGTCCGCCAGGTTGGACTTCAGCACCCGGTATTCCTGGCGGTCGAGCACCTGGCCGACCAAGACGTCGTGGTCAGCCAGCACATGGGCGATCAGCGTCACCGCCGCGCCGATCAGCACCAGAGGACGCGTCTCATAGTGGACGGCGAGGGGCCTGCACAGCGGCTCCCACTGGCGGGCGATGAACGTCGGCAGCGGGGCGGGCAACCCCCAGTTCGTGGCCAGCAGGCACCCCAGCAGGGGGCTCGTCACCTGCCAGGTGGCGCTCTCGAACTGCAGGCGTGACACGCCGTCCGGCAAGTCGAAGTACGCCGCGCCAGGGCTAGGCTGGGCCAAGCCCAGCACCAGCGTTCCCAGCAGCCCGAGCAGCGCGGCGGTCGCCGCGGTGGACGGATCGGGCAGGTCGGCGGCCTGAGCCCAGTGGAAGGCAAGCACTGAAGCACCCGAAGACCACCAGCGCACCTGGTTCAAGTGATTGCGGTCGATCGACGCCATCCGGCCGAAGGTCGATTCCAGAGAGTAGGCCACCATGATCGTCCGCACGAGATTGAACCCGAGGTGCACGACCGCGCGCTGAATCGACGTCATCGGCGTTGTCAGGCCGAACCTAGCCGAGTTGGCTACCGCCAGCAGCTTGGCACCCAAAACAGGGTCCCGCGAGGCGAGCACGGCCATGTCCCGCGGGTCGAAGGTCTCAGAGTCGAGACGGGCGGCAAGCAGTTCTGAGACCAGCGGCGGCAGATTGACGTTGGCCAGCTTGCCTTGCCACAGCTCGCGCGTAGCCTGGGGCAGTTCGTCCCAGCCCTTGATCTCCAAGACGGGCTCGGTCAAGTCCATTCATCACCCTGCATGCACCGACGGTGGCTGGCGCCAACCCCGGCTGAGTCATCCTCATTATATGCGAACCGCAGGGCTACAAGCGGAATCTCTCGACATTCGCAGTGTCCACCACCCGGTACACGGCAACCGGCCGGTCCCGGCCTTTGACCTTCTGCTCGCCGATGAACTCCGCGTCGAAATCTCCCTGGGCATGCTCGAGCACTTCCTTCGTCGCCAGCACCGCCCAGCCGCAGTCCTTCGTCAGATTCTCCACGCGGCTGGCTACGGTCACCGCATCGCCGATGACGGTGTAGTTCACATGGTGCAGCCCGCCGATGTTGCCCATCACCACGTTGCCGTAGTGCAACCCGATGCCCATGCGAAACTGCGGCAAGCCCGCGCTGTCGAGGCGCGGCAGCACCTGCTCGTGCAGAACGCGGACCATCTCCAGCGCCGCCCGCAAGGCGTCGCCGGCAGGGTCGGCCGTCGGCACCGGCCCGCCGAAGCAGGCCATCAGCCCGTCCCCCAGATACTTGTCCACGAAGCCGCGGTGCCGGCGGATCACCGCCGCGGCCTCGCTGAAGTAGCAGTTGAGAAAGCGCACTACCTCATGTGGAGTCAGGTTCTCCGTCAGCGTGCTGTAGCTGCGGATATCGTTGAACAGCACCGCCACGGTGCGTTCGACGCCGCCGAGGTCGGCAAGCTGCGGGTTGGCGACGATCTGGCTGACCACCTCCGGGGCAACGTAGCGGGCGAAGGTCGCCCGGATCCAGCGCTTCGCCGCCTCCTCACGCAGCCCGCTGTAGAGGGCACAGCCCACGTAAGGCAGAGCGAACGCCGCCGTCGTCGCGGCCAGGCTGAGCTCGACGCGCGCCCACGCGAAGAGGGCGAAGTCGCCCGCCACCAGACCACCCAGCACCACCGCGCCCAGGCCCACGCTCCGCGCCAGCGGACGCAGCAGGCTGACGCCCCACGCGATAAGGCTCAGCAGCGCGGCGAGCAGCAATACCGCTGCCGGGGGCACGGTGTAGATGAGACGCCGCCGGGCGAGCGTGTCGAAGGCCTGAGCGTTCGTGTCCACGCCGAACATCAGGCCGAAGGGCGTGTTGAAGTAGTCGTTGTCAGGCTTGGCCCGGCTGCCGATGAACACGACCGTGCCCTGGAACAGGCGCCTCAGCTCCGCCTGCTCAGTAGCCGTGAGCTCTCTTCCGGGGGATCCCTCGAACAGGCCTGGAAACAGCCGCTCGAAGCTGTAGAGGAGGCCTGGTAGTTGCTCCGGCGGGCCGCAGTAGTGAATGGGGAAGGCCCTCGCGCCAGAAGGGGTGGCGCGGCGCAGCTCAGCGTTGAAGTCCCGGCCCGTGCCCTCGCAGTATAGGCGGAAGGCTGCCACGGCCTGGGAGTGGAGATTGCCGCCCCGCTCGACGTCTTGCAGCTGCAGGGGGTACTCGGCGAACTCCGTTAGCTTGAAGCTCAGCTTGGGCAGGGTGTTGCCTAGGCCAAGCACCGGCTGGGCCTCCATGATCAGCGGTGCGGGCCGGAGCAATGTCGCACTGGAGATGCCCGCGCCGAGACGCGCCTCCTCCACCCCCGCCGCAAGCACGACTTGGCAGCCGTGCGCGCGGCAATAGCGGATCGCATCCGCCAGCGCCTGGTCCTCGGACTCATCCCAGCTTCCCGACTCGGAGAAAAGGATGTCCACCACCACGATTTGCGCGCCGGCGTCTGCGAGGCGCCTCAGCGCGGTGGCATGCCACTCCCGGGGGAGCGGGTAGTACACGCCGGCGTCAGCGAAAGCCTGGATCGTGTGCTCCGTGATCCCCACATCGCGCACAAACTTGGCGATCGGCTCGACGCCCCTCACGCGGAAGCGCCAGACGGTGCTGAGGGTCTCGATGTCCCGTATCGCGGAGCGCGTCGCGGGCCACACGTAGAGCGCCGCAAGCACGGCGAAGATCGCAAGGGCGAGCAGAAGCGACCTGACGGTGACGCCGCGCTTCACCCCGCACCCCCGGGACAGCGCGGCGCGTGCCCGCCGCGTCGCCACTCTGCAGCGCCCGCCGCCGGCGCCACCCACGCAGCCCGACGCAAGGTGCCGCTAGGTCGCATCAGGAGATAGTCGCGTCAACCGGGGTGCCGGGTTCGGCGTCGATCTCGCGGCTCAAGATGTCGGTCAGCGACACCTCCGAGACCTCCACCGTCACCATCCCGGCCTCGACGGCGGTGAACTGCAGCTCGAACAGCGGTCCCTCACCGGACACCCCTCCGCTACCGTGCGGTGCAGACCCCGACACGGAGAGAACCCCGCCGCTCTCGCCACCGAAGAACACCGTGCTCCCGCCAAGCAGGCCAAGCCGGTTCCCGTGCGCGAACTCAAGCAGGGTCGGATCGTATTCAATGCGGATCTCCCACTGACCCAGGGCGTTCACCTCCGACGCGTGCGCCTGGATCGTCAGCGTGTCGCTGACGTGCAGCGAGGTGCTGCCCACCGGCGTGAGATCGATGACCACCGTGGCGGTTTGCGTAGGCGTGTGCACCTCCAGCGCGCGCTTCTCGGAGGGGATCGAGTTGGGCTGAGCCACGCCAGGCAGCGGCACATGGACCTCTTGGAACAGCTCATCCTGGTTCAGCCTGGCAAGGACGTACCACTCCAGGTTGAGCGTGCCGTCCGGGTCCACCTGGTCGGCAAACACGCCGCCATGGCCGATGAGCTGCGCCAGCTGCACGGTCGTGCTGCTGTCCACGTGCCCCTGCTGCCACTGGACTCCGCCCGCCTCCAGCACCAGGACGTACTCGCTCACCAAGTCGCCTTCCAGCGGCTCGAACTCGAAGGTCACGTCGCCCGTGGCGGGATAGTCCACCGAGTCGCCATCGTCCGGAGCGACCAGCGTGATGAACCCTTCGGCCGCGTTGCTCACCTCCGGGTCTAGCCCCAGCTCGATCTCATCCACGTCAGAGAGCCCGTCGTTGTCGGTGTCGATCAGCTTGTAGCGCAAGCCCAGGGCCGGGTTCCCCGGTGGGATCAGCCCGCGCAGGCGGTCCAGCAGATCCTCCTGGTCGGCGATGAACGGCTCCGCCTCGTCATCGAACCCGCCGAGCTTGGCATACAGGTCGTCGATGCGCTTCTTGAGCCAATCGCGGTAGTCGCCAACAGTGGCCCCTTCGCCCAGACGGTCCGGTGGTGCAGCCAACCCTGCGGCGAGCGGCTGGCTCCATACCTGGGCATCCGTGTAACGCTCGACTACGTCCGAAAGGTCGCCAGCGAGCCGGTCGACTTCATCGCGCACAGCCAGTATCCCTGCGTAGAGGAACACCATGCGCGAGCGGTGGCCGCCGTGCTCGTACCTCGCCCATTCCTCATCGTACTGCTGCAGCGTGTCATCCACGCGGTCCAGCCCGCGGTCGATGCGGCCGAGCCTGGCCAGCACGTCCGCCGCCGACTCCACCGCCGCGTCGAACTCGCCCGTGTCCTCGGCCGAGCCGAGGAACGCCGCCGCATCCGGCCCGCTGGGATGCGGGTCGGAGGGCGCCTCCCCCAGATGCGCGTCGATCGTCGTATCCGGCCCTAGAGTCGATGATCCCTGATCATTCGTGATCAGCACCGTGTCAGCGTATCCGTAGAAGGTGCTCTGCTCATCGGTGATGCCCGCGGCGGCGAACTTAGTGCCTCGCACGACGGCCAGCGCCGAGGGCGTAGCCAGCTCGAAGTCACTGCCCGGGGACAGCGCGTTGCGCAAATCGACCAGCAGGCCGCCCTGCTCAGCGCCGATCCGCGCCCCTCCCCCGGACTCGAGCTTGTCCACGTACAGCACGGAGTTCTCTTTGAGGATCACCACGTTGTCCTGCGGTAGAACGAGCTGGGCCTTGGACTTGTCGCCGGTGCGCAGCCGCCATCCGTCGCCGATCGTCTGGCCCGTCCGCGCGCCGACCCACTTGTCGCTGGTCTCCGTCTCGTGCCTGACCTCCACCTGACCGGCGATGCGCGCGATCGTGATCAGCGCGTCCTGCTGCGCCACGGCTGCCGAGAAACAGAGCGCAAGCAACAGCCCTGCCCAACCCAGTAGGTGTCTGACCATGGTCCACCGTCCGCTCATCTGCGAACTCCTTGGAGAGGGATCTCCTTTACCATACAACGCCGATGCCCTGCCCGCCGCACTGGGCCTTAGAGCCCGAAGGCGAGCCGCGCCTCGAAGACCGACTCGCGCAGAGCGAAGGCCGTGCCGTAGTCGCGCCGGTCGAAGTCGTAGCGGAGGCTGAACTCTGACGAGCTGTCTACCGCGTAGTTCCACTCCGCCCCAAGCCGCGTCTCCATATAGTCGTTGACGGAGAGCGAGTAGTCTTGGTTGAGCTGGCCGTACCCGCCGTAGATGCGCCCGCGGTGCCGCCCATGGCGGTAGGCGATATTCGCCCAGAGATCATCCCGCGTGAAGTCGCGCCCCGCATCCATTGTGTAACGCTGCACGCCGTGGGTGAAGTCGACATCCGCGCTGAAGGGCCCGCGGGAATAGCTCCCGCCCACGGTTCCGTCGGTCATCGTAAATGATCGGTCAGTCCAGTTGTAGTCCCACACGCTGCGATCAAAGTCAACGTACAGGCTCAACGCCCGGTCCGGATACCAATCCACACGCACCCGCTGGCCGTCCACTTTGAGGTCGTTGAGCGGCTCGGCGCCGAAGCGCTTGCGGCGCCCGAAGAGCTCGCCGTAGGCGTCCACCTTGCTCGTCAGCTCGCGCTCGTAACCAACCTTCACCTGCGTATCTTCATAGCTCAGGTCCGGCCTCATCTCGCGCGTGTAGTCGGTAATTGACCCCTGCGCGGTGACCGTGCTATCCGCATCAGCCTGCCATCTCGCCTGCGCCTCCCAGCGCGTGCGGTCATGGGCGTACTCCTTGAGTACCGAGTAGTCCTTCTCGTCGCGGCTGACCCCGGCGGTCACGTCCAGGCGCGTGGTGGGCTGCCAGGACCAGCGGGTGCCGGTGCTCAGCTTGCTGCTGCTGAAATCGGAGCCGACGCTGAAGTTGTAGTCGTCGAGGCTGGCGAACACCTCGCCGCGCAGGTTCTCGCCGATCTGCCGGGCCAGCTCCACGCGCCCGCGGTGATGGATATAGCTGCGGTCGGTGAACGTCTCGTACTTGCGGATGTTGTACAGGTAGGACACGTGGGCCTGCCATTCGCCCTGGCACCACTCCGGCGAGAAGCGCAGCCTGAACAGCCCCTCCTGGCGGTCGTCGAGACTGAAGCCCCGGTCGCGGTACAGCTTGAAGGTCTCCTCCAACGCGAGGTCTCCGTTCCACAGGATGTTGGGAAACCGCTGCTCGGCGCCGACCTCAAGCCCGCCGCTGGTTACCCAGCTGTGGTCATCGCGGTAGCGCTGGAGGAACCTGTACTCATTGCCACGAGCCGTGGCATAGGTTTCAGTCAGCGTGAAACCCTGCAGCTCGCGGGAGAAGTACCCCGCCGCCCCGGTGCCCAGTACGATCTCGCCCCCGATGCGCCATTGATCCGCCGCCGCCTGAGTCGCGGAGGGCCAGCCGTATCCAGCCAGCGGCACGGGATGGTAGCCCATGAACGGTTGCACCGGACGACCCAGCGCCTCGTTGTAGTACTCGTCGCGGCCGGACTCCCAGGTGTACTCGGGAGGCACATCCAAGCTGCTCACGCTGGGCGGCAGCTTCTCGGGTGACGTGGAAGGAGTGCCTAGGTCAGCAGACGGAGCTGGCGGCTGCGCAGGAGTCTCGCCAGCCGCGCGCAGCGTTCTCAGCTCCAGTGGGGTAACCTCGACGGCAACGGAATCGCTTGCCAGAGCTAGCTGACACCAGCCTCCCAACGGGAGGGCGATCAATAGAAGCATCAACCCTCGCCGACCACAATGGCGCACCGCCGCCATCCCGGCCGGGATTATACGCCCTGCCGCCCCGATATGGAATGCCCAGCGGCCAGCGTTTCACCGCACAAGGGATCTATCAGGACGACACAGGGCAGCCCGCAGATCCAGCACTGCCGCACGAATGGCGGCGTATAATCAGCGTTTGTGCGCCGGTCTGTGATACACTGCTATACGTCCGTATAGATACGTCGCCCAGTGGACGCGACAGACGCAGGCTGGTTCGCGGTAAGTCTAGGTCAGAATGGAAGCGGAGTTCATACACGTTCGCGGCGCGCGGGTGCACAACCTCAAGGGCGTTGACGTGCGCATCCCGCGCGGCAAGCTGGTGGTGTTCACCGGGCCGTCGGGCTCGGGCAAGAGCAGCCTGGCCTTCGACACTATCTACGCCGAGGGCCAGCGCCGCTATCTGGAGAGCCTGTCCAGCTACGCACGGCAGTTCCTGCAGAGCTTCGACAAGCCCGATGTGGACTCGATCACCGGGCTGTCGCCGGCGATCGCCATCGAGCAGAAGGCGGCGAGCCACAACCCGCGCTCGACTGTCGGCACGGTCACCGAGATCTACGACTTCCTGCGCGTGCTGTACGCGCGCGTCGGGCGGCAGCATTGCGTGCAGTGCGGCGAGCCGGTAGGGCGGCAGACCGTGGACGAGATGGTGGACCACATCCTGGGCCTGCCCTCCGGCGCGCGGATGTATCTGCTGGCGCCGGTCGCGGCGGGGCGCAAGGGCGAGTATCGCGACGTGTTCGCCGCGGCGCGCGTGGCGGGATATGCGCGGGTGCGTGTGAACGGCGAGATCCTCAGCCTCAACGAGGAGATCAAGCTCGACAAGAAGCGCAAGCACGACGTGGAGATCGTGGTGGACAGGCTCGTGCTGGCGGACGAGGAGCGTTCGCGGCTCACCGACGGTGTGGAGCTGGCGCTCAAGGAGAGCGGCGGCACGCTGAAAGTCCTGAGTGTCGACGATGGGCGGGAGCTGCTCTTCTCAGAGCGCAACGCCTGCGCGACGTGCGGGATCAGCTATGAGGAGCTCACGCCGCAGCTGTTCAGCTTCAACAACCCGCAGGGGGCGTGCAGTGAGTGCGACGGCCTGGGCACCGCGCTGGAGATCGACCCCGACCTAGTGATCCCCGACTTGAGCCTGTCGATCCGCGAGGGCGCGGTGAAGCTGTGGGGCCTGCTGGCCAACCACCGCGATTACTTCGCGCCCTACGTCGACGGGTTTCTCTCCCAGTGGGGGGTGAGCGTTGACACGCCGCTTGAGGATTACCCGCCCGCGGCGTTAGAGGGCCTACTCAGTGGCGGGCAGTTCCCCTACCGCCGCGGCGTGCGGGAGTTCGAGGGCGTGGCTGCGACAATCAGGCGCCTCTACCACCAGACGCAGTCCGACTCGGCGCGCCGCTGGTACGCGCAGTTCTTCTCCGACAAGCCGTGCACAGTGTGCAAGGGGAAGAAGCTCAAGCCCCAGGCGCTGGCCGTGCGCGTGGGCCATGCGAGCATCGACCACCTAGTGGCGCTGGACGTTGACCGCCTCGGCGAGTGGTTCGCCGCTCTGCCGGAGAGGCTGGGCCCCACCGAGCGCGAGATCGCCCACGAGCTGCTCAAGGAGATCACCGAGCGGCTGCAGTTCCTGCACAACGTCGGCCTGAGCTACCTGACGCTCGACCGCAGCGCGCCGACGCTGTCCGGCGGCGAGAGCCAGCGCATCCGCCTGGCGAGCCAGATCGGCAGCGGCCTCACCGGCGTGCTCTACGTGCTCGACGAGCCGTCCATCGGGCTGCACCAGCGAGACAACCGCAAGTTGATCTCGACCCTGCAAAGCCTGCGCGACCTGGGCAACACGGTGATCGTCGTGGAGCACGACGAGGAGACGATGCGCCGCGCGGACTGGATTCTCGACTTCGGCCCGGGAGCCGGCGTGCATGGCGGGTGGATCGTCGCGGAGGGCACTGCCGACGACCTGGCGCGCGATGTGCGGACGATCACCGGCGAGTACCTCGCAGGGGTGAAGTCGATTCCGGTGCCCACCTTGCGCCGTCAAGGCAACGCCAAGCGCATCGACATCCTCGGTGCGAAGGCGAACAACCTCAAGGGCATTGACGTGAGCCTGCCGTTGGGCCTCTTTATCTGCGTCACGGGCGTGTCCGGCAGCGGCAAGTCGAGCCTGATCAACGAGACGCTGTGGAAGGCGACGGCGAACCTGATGGGCCAAAGTCTGCGGCGGACGGGGAAGTTCCGCGAGATCCGCGGCATCCGCGATCACGTGGACAAGGTGATCCAGATCAGCCAGAAGCCCATCGGCCGCACGCCGCGCAGCAATCCCGTCACCTATACCGGCATCTGGGACGACGTGCGCAAGCTGTTCAGCGAGCTGCCGGAGAGCCGCGTGCGCGGGTTCAAGCCGGGGCGGTTCAGCTTCAACGTCAAGGGCGGCCGCTGCGAGGCGTGCCAGGGCGACGGCGTGAAGAAGATCGAGATGCACTTCCTCGCCGACGTCCACATCCAGTGCGACGTCTGCCACGGCAAGCGCTTCAACCGCGAGACGCTGGCGGTGGAGTTCAAGGGCAAGAACATCCACGACGTGCTGAACATGACAGTGGCTGAGGCACTGGAGCACTTCGCGGCGTTTCCGAGAATCGTCAGCGGGCTGGGCACGCTGGCCGAAGTGGGCCTGGACTACATCGCGCTGGGCCAGAGCGCGCCCACGCTCTCCGGCGGCGAGAGCCAGCGCGTCAAGCTGGCCAAGGAGCTGTCCAAGCGCGCCACCGGCCGGACCCTCTACCTGCTGGACGAGCCCACCACCGGCCTGCACTTCGACGACATCCGCAAGCTGCTGGACGTGCTGAACCGGCTGGTGGACAGCGGCAACACGGTGGTGGTGATCGAGCACAACCTGGACGTAATCAAGACCGCGGACTGGATCATCGATCTGGGGCCCGAGGGCGGCGCGGAGGGCGGGCGGCTGATCGCCGAAGGCACGCCGGAGCAGGTGGCCGGCATGCCGGAGAGCTACACCGGGCAATACCTGGGGCGGGTCCTGGGCAAAGCTACGGGCGCGGGGCAGGCCCCGCCGCGCCAACGTGCACGTCGGACTCGCGTAGCCCGGTCGTAGGAGCGGTCGCCCGCCAGCCAGCAGGGAGAGCGTGCCCATCTGTATACTGGACGTGGTGAAGGGACGGTTTCCTCTTTTGGCTACGATCGCTTGCGCGTTCTTCGGATGCGTGGCGGTGGCCGTGGCTTGCATCATCTTCCCGCATCAAGATGGCCTGGTAATCGATGTCAACACCGGGCGCGTGGCGGGCTATAGCCGTGCATTGTGGCAGGCGCCGCAGATAAGGGGCATCATCGAGACGGAGTTCTCCAAAGGGTACCTGAAGTACGTTGGCCCGTACCCCGCCAAACCAGACTGGCGCAGCATGGGGGGCTTCTGGTGGGGCGGACTGCCCCAGCTATGCGAGCTCCTAGAGTCGAGGAATCCTGTGCAGGTTGAGGTTTCACCGGACATGCTATCGGCCCTCGAGACGGTGGCGCAGTGGATGGAAAGCGGGGATCAGCAGAAGTACTGGGGGCCGCCGCGAGGATTCACCGACGCGGGGAAGGGCAAGATGATCCTGACGGTGCTCGAACTGCTCAGGAAGCAGCCATTTAACCCAACTGTTCCTGGCCGCCACAGCGACATGGCCACGGAATATCCTTCTGTCGTCACCCCGTGGCTGCTTGGTTCGCGCCTCATGGACATCAACCATCCCGTCGATGCGAGTGACGTACCCAGCGCTGATGAGTACATCCGGGAGTTCCGTGGTTGGAACAAACCGAGAGGTGCCAAATGAGACTGTGCTGCAACGCCATGTGAGCGGGCCTCGGCCACGCCCTGCCAACATGCTAGTGTAAGAGTCTCGGTGGCGAGCGCAGATCAGATTCGCGGAGCGCTGCTCGGCTTGGCGTGCGGCGACGCGCTGGCATCGCGCGTGCGGCCCAACCATCGGAACGCGAAGGCTGTCACGGACGGCGGCGCAGCCCTGCCACGCCCAGGCGGGATCACCGACGACACGCAGTCGATGCTCTGCGTAGCCGAGAGCTACGCCGCGCGCGGCGGCTGCGACCTGGCGGATGTCGCCGCGCGGCTGTGCCAGTGGTACCGCACCCAGCCGCCCACGGTGGACACACTAACCCGCCGGGCGCTGGACAATGTGCTCGCCGGACGCAGCCCGCGCCGCTCCGGCAGGGGCGTGGGCGAGGACCTGCCGGAGGGGATGCGCCGCGGCGACGCCTGCTTGCCCCGCATCGTCCCCACCGGGCTAGTGCGACGGCTCGACGATACACGCCTGATCGGCGAGGCGCGGCTGATCGGCGCGATCACGCACTACGACGAGCGCTGCCGCATGGCCTGCGCCTGCGTCAGCCTCGCTCTCGCCCACATCCTGCAGAGCGGGACGGAGGAGCTGCTCGCAGGGCTGATCGGCTTCGCCGGGCCGCGCAACACAGTGATCGCCTACGGGCTGGAGGCCATCCCAGATCTCGCCGCGGGGGACCTGCGCGGCGGTGGAAACGTGCTCGACACACTGCGAGCCGCCATCTGGGCGGCGTGGCACGCGCGCAGCATCGAGGACGGGCTGGGCGCGCTGCTGAGCATCGGCGGAGACACGCATACGCCGGCGGCGGTCGGCGGCGCGCTGCTCGGGGCGCGCTTCGGGGCTGCGGCCTTGCCCGCCTCGTGGCTGGCGGTACTCAGCGAGCGCGAGCGCATCGAGCGCCTGGCGGACGCGCTCATGGCTGTCGCGGAGAGTTCCTAGACGAGGAGGATCGCAGCATCGCCAGCGGCTCGGCGGCGGCCCTGCTAGTCCTCCGAGTAGCGCCAGTCGAAGACCGCCAATCGCGCGGCGTGGGTGCAGACGGCGATGTACGCGACGAGCAGCGCGATGAGCAGCGGCAGCCGGAATAGCTGAAAGACGCAGAAGTTCTCGCGCGCCCAGGCAGTCATGCCGATGTAGGTTGGCGACGGCAATCCCAGCGGGTTGATCAGCGCGAACGGCCCCAGGCTCCACACGGCGTTGTTCAGGAAGTGCAAGGCGGGGGGGAAGCGTACTTGCTTGACCAGCAGCACGTCGTAGATGCTGGTGAGGATGAGCGCCGAGGCGGCAAGCAGCGGGCCTGCGGCCGCGATCAGGGTGCGCACCATCGGCCGCCGGCGCGTGAAGTGCAGCGTGGCGACAACCAGCGCAAGTGCGAGAAGCACCGCAAAGGGCACGGGGATAAGCACTCGCTCCAAGGGCTCGCCTCCGAACTTCACCCACTGGAAGCAAATGAAGTAGGCCGCGGGGACCCACGCCAGCTGGGACACGGTCACCGTCAGCGCGGTGATCTCGATTTGCCACGGGTGGCGCAGGCTGCGCCCGACGGCGATCAGCCACAGCAGCAGAAGCACGCTGCTCAGCAAGCCCAGGACGAGCAGGACGGCCGCCGATTCAGGCACCCGGCTCAACAGGTGCTTCAGTCCCGTCCCGTAGTAGATGAAGCTAGGCAGGATGCTTTGCTGCCCTTCCTGAGGCTGGGTCCACAGAGCAAACAGGGTAAACGCGAGGGGCGCCATCAGCGGCGCGGTGAACCAACTGAGCCACAGCCGCGGCAGCAGGCTCGCCACCAGCGCCACGGTCAGCTCCCGGTCGCTTAAGCGCGCGGCGAGCATCGTGTCGTCTAGCTGCACCCTGACGAGGCGCCCGCTCTCCGCCCGGCTGATCAGCGCCAGGGCGTCGACTGCGACGCGGTAGAGCCCGTTGCCGAGCAAGAGCACGTACACGCCGAAGGCTACCAGCAGCAGCTGCACAAGCGCAGGGCTGGGCTGGTCAAGCGTGTGCCACCGGTTGAGCTGGTCGAGCAGCACGTAGCCGGCGAACAGCAGCGCCATGGCGGAGTGCGCCTGGCCGAAGAGCGCCGCGCCCGGAGGCGTGCGCCTGCCCGTCTCGCGCCGCCGCAGCACGGCGAGCACAGGATTCGCGCCCAGGGTGCGAACAGCGTCCCACCATTCAGCCAGCCCGCGCCGCATGTCCTGCACCGTCGCGGCAACGTCGCCCTGCCTGCTTCTCCGAGCCATCGTGCAAATGATACCGGCTGCACCCCAAAGCAGCCTGGCGCTTGGCCCACTTCCTTCACAGCCCGGCCATCCAGCCATGGTCGCCAGACCAGGCCCTATCCCTCTGGTTCGGACGCCGCTCCCTCTTGCTCGGGCGCCGTTCCCTGCGGCTCGTACACCGTGGTGTACGCATCCCCGGGCGGCTTGCGCAGGACGCGGATCGCGGCGATTCCCTGCACGGGGCATACCTTCTCGCAGATGCCGCAGCCGATGCACAGCGCGGGGTCCACGTACGGCTGCAGCGTCGTGGCGGGCTTCACGGTCGCGGCGTCCACCTCCGAGCCTTCCGCCGCCCCCGCGGGCCAGAACGGCGGCGCGGCCTGGCGCATCTTGATCGCCTTGTTGCCCGTCGGGCAGTGCTCCTCGCAGACCGTGCAGTTGTGCGGCGTGATGAACGGGATGCACTTGTCGCGGTTGATGTACGCCGTACCCAGCACCTGATGCTGCTTCTCCGGCAGCGCGAGCTTGGGGATCGCGCCCGTCGGGCAGACCTGGCCGCAGAGGTTGCAGCTGTACTCGCAGTAGCCGAGGCGGGAGATCAGCCGTGGCGTCCACAGGCCGGACAGCCCGGCCTCGGTGAGAGCCGGCTGCAGCCCGTTGGTCAGGCAGGTCTTCATGCATTGGCCGCACTTGATGCACAGCTCGATGAACCGCCCTTCGTCCGCCGCCATGTCGCCGCCGAGGCGGTAGACGCCGGGAGGGCGGATGAAGTCCGCGGGCAGCTCGGTGCGGCCGTCGAAGAGGCGCAACAGCGGAAAGGCGACCGCCCCGGCGGCGGCGTACTCCAAGAGCATCCGGCGCGATATCCCCTGCGGTGCCAGCTCGCCAGTCAGCCGCTCGCGGTAGACCGACTTGGCGGATGCGGGCTGCGCAGCTGGACTCGCTGTCTCCTCCTGGGGCTTCCCGCGCCGCGCAGGCTTAAGCCGCGGGCCGCCGGGGAGGAACGAGATGCGCCCCGGCGCGCACGCCTCGATGCACTCCATGCAGTACAGGCAGTCGCCCTCGGCCGTGCCGCCGAAGTGGCACACCTCCTCGCACTTCAGGCAGAACGTGCAGTCGGGGCGGACGCGGCGCTTGAGCGGGTGCAGCATGTAGGTGAGCCGGTTCAGCGCCCCCAGCGGGCAGATGTAGCGGCACCAGAAGCGCTTCTGCCAGAACTCCAGGCCCAGCAGCGCCGCGGTGAAGAGCAGGAACAGCGTCGTGTCGGCGTAGGTCGGGCTCTGGTAAGCGGTGAAGAAGCGCTGGTAGGCGTCGCTCGCCGGATGCCACCAGTCCTGCATGTACAGCTTAGCGTCCAGGCTGTCGTAGAGCGCGCGCAGCGGGCCGTCAACGACGGGCAGCAGGACGATCGTGAGGAACTTCATGGAGAAGACGATCGGGTCCAGCAGCCAGAGCAGCGGCTGGCGCAATGCGGCCAGCACTAGCAGGGAGGCGAGGAGATAGACGTCGAGGTTGGCGGGCAGCAGCGAGCGGTGGCGCAGGGGCTGCGGGGCGGGGCGCTTGCCGCGCAATCCGAGCAGCTTGAGGCCGCCGCGCACGCCGCTGACGAGGTCCAGCAGCGCACCCAGCGGGCAGAGCCAGCCGCAGAATATCCGCGAGACGACGAACAGCAAGCCCAGTGCGACGAGCGCCCAAGCCCAGTGCGGCACGCCGTGGCCGCTGAGCAGCAGGTAGATGTGCGTCAGCGGGTCGAGCTGGAACAGCAGATCCGGCCGCCAGGCGGTCTTCAGCGGATAGACGAGGTGCAGGAAGTACACCACCAGCGCCAGCACCGCCAGCACCTGCACGCTGATGCGCAGCGCCTTCCAGTTCACTCCGCGACGTCGCTTGGTGCTCATGCTCGGGCACGGCTGTGCGGGAGCTTCGTTGGATCAAGCACGATGTAGTTCCGCTGGGCGAGGATCTTCAGATAGCCGATGGCCTGCGGCTTCTTGTTGAACAGCGTCGTTCCCAGCACGTCCACCTGGGCCGGGTTCAGGCCGGCAATGACCGTATTCGTCAGCATGTTGTCGCCAACATCGCCGCTGCTCGGACCGTTGCGCAGGAGGATCCGCGTCGCGTCGAGAACGCACAGTGTGCTCGGGATCATCAGCACCAGATCGGCAATGCTCTCGTGGATGTACTGGTGCAGCTGGACGCGGTCCTTGATCGCGCCCATCAGGTTCTTGCAGCACATTGTGAGTTCGCAGAGGCCGTGGTGCTTGGCGATGGCAGCGTTGATCAGCACGTCGCTGTCCGTAACCAAGCGATAGACCTGCGTCGACTTGAGGTGCGTGCAGCCCTGCACCGCGCGGCGCTGAACCCAGCCTTGAGGGTTGATGAACTCAAAGCGCGCCTTGGTTTGCTCCACCTCCGCGCCGATGCCGCTGAGGTCGAGGCACACGCGCGCATCGTTGCAGGGGTTGCAGAACAGCGTGACGCTCTTCGCCCCCGCCTTCTCGCACTCATCGATCAGCGCGCGCACCACGCGCGGGTGGGTGCACCCCGCTTGCTCCGGCTTGCGCGCCCAGCCGATGTTGGGCAGGATCGCCACACGCTGGCCGGATCTGACGAACCGCCCTATTCCGCCGAGCTCGGCCAGAGCCTTGACGGTATTCTTGTATGGGTCGGCGCCTTGCACCCAGGTGAGGTCGTTCTGGGCGGCCTCGGCGGTGCCGCGCAGCCCCGCCAGCCTGCCCACGCCCGGCATGCGCTCCGCCATGCCCGCCAGCCCGGCGCCCCCCAGCGCCAGGAGGAGCCGTCTCAGGAACCCGCGTCGGTCGTCCATAGTGTCCTCATGGGAATCAGCGCCACTGGCCCGTGTGCGGTGCCAGGCTCACCTGAAGCTGTGCCCGCTTCGAGCGCCATACGCACGAAACGCCCGCTCAGGCCTTGGCAGTCTGATACTTGATCTTCGCCAGATCGATCGTGCCAAAGCCACGGCTGGCCAGGATCTTCAGGTGCGCAATGTCGCTGGGCTGCTTGCCGAACAGCGTCGTGCCCAGCGCATCGATGTGCAGAGGATTCACCCCCGCGATCAGCGTGTTCTTCACCACGACGTCGTTTGCGTTGCCGCTGCTCGGGCCGTTGCGCACCAGAATGCGCGTGGCGTCGAGCACGCAGAGCGTCGTGGGGATCATCATCGTCAGGTCGGCGATGCCTTCGTGCAGGGACTGGTGGATATAGCCGCGGTCGCGGACGGCGCCCATCAGGTTCTTGCAGCACATCGTGAGGATGCTGCTGCCGTGGTGCTTGGCGATGGGGATGCTGATCAGCACGTCGGAGTCCTGGACGAGGCGGTACACGTCGGCCTTCTTGATGTGCGTGCAGCCCGCGACGGCGGGGCGGCGCACCCAGGCCTTCTTGTTGATGAACTCGTAGCGCGCGCTGGTCTGCTCGATCTCCTTGCCGATGCCGGACATGTCCAGGGACACGCGGGCGTCGTTGCAGGGGTTGCAGAAGGCGGTCACGCTCTTCGCCCCCGCCTTGAACGCCTCGTCGATCACCGCGTGGACGACCCGCGGGTTGGTGCAGCCGGCCTGCTCCGGCGTGCGCGCCCAGCCGACGTTAGGCAGCAGCGCCACGTTTTGGCCGGGCTTGACGAATCGCCCCATGCCGCCGAGGACGGCGAGCGCCTTGACCGTGTTCGCATAGGGGTCCCTGCCCTCCACCCACACCAGGTCGGTCTGGGCCGCGTCCGCAGCCCGCGTGCCGAGGAACCAACTGAGCCCGCGGAACTGCGCGCCCGCAAGACCCACGCCGCCTAGTGCGGCGAGAAAGCGCCTCAGGAAGTCGCGACGGCTGTGCATAGATAACTCCCGCTTGCTCATCTGATCGGCCAGCGGCGCATCAGCTCCTTCACAAAAGGGCACCGGTGCACCCGGCAAGACCGCACTGCGCGTGGCTGGCAAAACGGATTATACCTGCGATTCACTCGGCGAGGCCGAACCGCCACTCGCACCAGCCGCCATGGCTCAGCTCATCGGGCGGGCACTGCTCGCAAGTCGTGGTGAACCGCGGGTCGACAGTGCGGGCGAAGGCGTCGAACTCGACGATCCCCACGCACTTGCAGGGGAACGGCGGCTTGGCCTGGCGCTCCCGCGCGTCCTGCACGCGGCAGTCCAGCATGCGCAGCCGCAGCTCGCAGCCGCCCCGCCGCTGTATGGCGAAGCGGCACATGTTGGCGTACAGGCGGTGGCGCAGGCACTGCGCGAGCGCGTCAACTCCGCCCCCCGGCTCCAGTCCGAGGCGGCTCATGATGCGCGTGGCCTCGATCGCTGCGAAGCGCCGCCAGGCCGCCGCGTCGGCCGCCATCGCCGCGTCCATCCCGTGCTCGCGCTCCCACTCCAGGAACCACAACCCGTCGTGGGCGAGCCACAGCTTGCTGGCGTCAACCAGGGCCTGGCGCAGACCCTCGGTGTCCGAATCCTCGTAGCCTGGCCGGGAGTCCATCTCTTCCCATTGTGCGTCCATTGCGCCTTCCTGCTCCATCGCGCCCTCCACAGGCTGGATATCCCGATACTACCACCCCCGCCGGCTCCAGAAGGTAGGCGAGGCTTCAGCCCCGCATCCAGACTGCGGCACTAAAGTGCCGCCTACTGCCTTCTGCCTACTGACTACTGACAGCTGACTACTGCCCACTGCCTGGTAGGGGCTGTAACCAATGCCACGCTCCGCCGTCTGGGTATTATGTGATTGCCTTGGCACTCACGTACAACGACGCCGTGGCAGTGCGCAACGAGCAGTTCGTGGTGCACTACACGGAGGTGCACGAGCGCGCCTGGCGCTTTGCGCAGTACCTCTGCGGGCGTCGCGAAGATGCCGAGGACCTGCTCGCCGAGACGGTGGCGCACGCCATCCGCGGCTTCGACCGGCTGCGCGACGCCTCGCGGTTTCCCTGGTGGTTCCTCAGGCTGATGCGCAACCTGCACATTGACCACTGCCGGGCGCGCAAGCGCCAGTTGGACGCCGCCGACTTCGGCGGGGACGTGCTGGTGTGGGAGCGGCTCGACCGCTACCCGGCGATCCCCGGGCCACAGCGCAGCCTCGAGGCGCGGGCGGTGTTCCGGGCGCTCGACCGCCTGCCGGAAGGACTGCGCCTGCCACTCGCCCTGCACACGCTGGAGGGCTACAGCATGGAGGAGATCGGCTCGATCATGGGGCTCAAACCGGGAGCGGTGAAAGTGCGGGTTCACCGCGCCAGGGCGAGACTGGCCGAGATGCTTGGAGAAGGTTTCGAGGTTGAAGGATGACACCGCCACTCAGCAAACCGGTGCCCGATCTGCTGCAGCAAGCGCGGCGGCACCTGGACTTCGGGGCGTTGGCCAAGTCCGCCCCCACAGCGCGCGAAGTGCTGTACAAGGCGCAGACCATCGTGCCCCTCGCCCCGCCGAAGCCGTGGACGAGGATCGCAGCCGGAGGAACGGCTGTGGTTGCAGCCGCAGCGTTGGTTGCGGCACCCTGGGTACCGATGAAATCGTCGCTGGTCACCGTCGGCCTGAGCCTGGAGAAGCGGCTGCCGCGACGGGATGCGCAGGAGCTGATTACATCAGTGTCTCGCCACTCGCCGGGCGACGTGTTCATGAGCGCGGATTTCGGGACCGACGGCAATGGACCCGACGACCTGGGTTCGCTCAAGCTATCGTTCACGGCGCTCGGCCGCACGGGCACTGACCTGAGCGAAACGGTTCGCCGGCTGATGCGCGAGAACCAGCGAAGCACGCTGCAGGCCCAACTCAGCCAACCCCGTGTTCTCTCGCATACCGAATGGCGGAGCCCATTGAGCCTGCTGAAGAAGACCATTCGGGCGGACTACGCGCCCACGCCTGAGCGGCTGCCCGGGTCAAACCTAGCTCGCGGCCTCCTTGCGCGGCGCAGCTTGATCGCCGCCGGACTGGCGTCCCGCCTCAAGCGCGTGGGCTACGAACTGACGGTGTTCACATTCGTCCGGGGGCCCGCGGAGAGCGATGGGGCGGATTTCACCGTCGCCGCCTGGCCTGCCCCAATAGGCGTCAGCGTGCGCAACTACCGGGCGCTGACGGCCCACGAGCAGGCTACGGTGCGCCGACTGGTGGAGGAGTACCTCCAGGCCGTCAACCTGAGCGGCGGCGCTCTGGCGCTGGTGAGAGAGCCCACTAACTGGTTCCCGGTGCTCGTCGACGTCACCGGCACTGACGGGCTGCCCGACCGCTACTTCACCGACAAGCTGCAGGCGTGGATCGAGCAGCCCGACAGCTATGAGCTGTCCAGCCTGTCCTTCGATGTTGTGGCAGTGGTCGAACATGCCCTCGACCGCCTGGTGCCCGGCTTGGAGTGCCGCATCGACTACGAGACTGTGCACCAGGCCCCTTCCGCCCAAAGCGGCAGCCTCTACCGGGTGCACGTCAGCCTGCAAGGCAGCAGCATCCGGCGCCAGCCCGGCGCTGGCGGCAAAGATCTCCCCGCGGAGGCAGCGGGTGCCGAGGAAGGCGAGTTGTAGGGACAGCCGAGGGGACTTGTTCCCGGACCACCGATGGACAGACGTGGCGGCTGTGGTATAATTCCGTACGAGGGAAGCAGAGCGTCCGGAAAGCATTCCGTCCTGCCTCCCCAAAACTAGGGCTATGCCCTATAATGGTAGCATCATTGAGACCTTGGAGGACGTAATGCGCATGATTCGCAACATCGTTTTGGTGTTGGTGCTCAGCGGGCTGGTGCTTGGGGTCGCCGCGAGCTGTTGTGGTAGCAGCGACACGCTGCCGATCGTCCACAACGAGGGCGGTACGGGCACTTAGGTAGTGTGGTAGCATCATTGAGACCTTGGAGAACGTAATGCGGGTAATTCGCAACATCGTCCTCGTGTTGGCGCTCACCGGCTTGATCCTGGGGGTCGCCGCGAGCTGCTGTGGTAGCAGCGACGCGCTGCCGTTCTACCACAACGAAGGTGGCGGCCACAACGAAGGTGGGACTGGTTAGGCCCCCGCTGACGAAGTAGTAGTACCATTAAGGAAGTGACTTAGCGAACCACCCGGCGGGCGCCCGCCGGGTGGTTTTGCACGTAGAGGGGCCTCGGCCCTTTTCCTGTCGGCTGCTCGCGCGCATCTCGCTGCAGCACCTGCTTGCCAGCCGTGCTCACTGCAAGCTTCCATCTGCGTCATGGCGGTACAATCGCGGCGGGCCTCAGGAGGTGCAGCCGTGGTCGATCCTGCCCAGACAAGGCGCGTCGTACAGCCGCCGACCGGCACGCAGCTGAGCTGCCGCGGGTGGGTACAGGAGGCCGCCTACCGCATGATTCAGCACAACGTGAGCCCCGACGTTGCTGAGAAGCCCCAGGAGCTGATCGTTTACGGCGGCACCGGGAAGGCGGCCCGCAACTGGGAGTGCTTCGACGGAATCCTCGCCGCACTGCGCCAGCTCGGCGACGACGAGACGCTGCTGGTGCAGAGCGGCAAGGCGGTGGGCGTGTTCCGCACCCACGAGTGGGCGCCGCGGGTGCTCATCGCCAACAGCCTGATCGTGCCGCACTGGGCGGACTGGGAGCACTTCCGCGAGTACGAGCGCCTCGGCCTGACGATGTACGGCCAGATGACCGCGGGAAGCTGGATCTACATCGGCACGCAGGGAATCCTGCAGGGGACCTACGAGACGCTGGCCGCCGTGGCAGAGCGGCACTTCGGCGGCAGCCTGGCCGGCAAACTCACGGTGACCGCCGGGCTCGGCGGCATGGGCGGCGCCCAGCCCCTGGCGATCACGTTCAACGGCGGCGTCGGGCTGTGCGTGGAGGTCGACCCCGAGCGCATCCGCCGCCGCCTGGACACGGGGTACCTGGACACGCTGACTGCGGATCTGAACGAGGCGCTGGCGATCTGCGCCAAGGCGGTGCGCGAGCGAGAACCGTTCTCAGTGGGGCTGCTCGGCAACGCCGCCGACGTGCTGCCCGAGCTGGTCAAGCGCGGCGTGCACGTAGACGTGATTACCGACCAGACCAGCGCGCATGACGAGCTCAACGGCTACTTCCCCGGCGGGATGACCTTCGAGGAGGCCAACGCGCTGCGCAGCCGCGACCCCCAGGGCTACATCGCCCGCAGCCGGGACAGCATGGTGCGCCACTGCCAGGCGATCATCGACATGCAGAGCGCGGGCAGTGTGGCCTTCGACTACGGCAACAACCTGCGCGGGCAGGCGCTCGCGCATGGCCTGGAGGGCGCCTTCGCCTATCCCGGCTTCGTCCCGGCGTACATCCGGCCGCTGTTCTGCCGCGGCATCGGCCCCTTCCGCTGGGTGGCGCTCTCCGGCGATCCGCAGGACATACACGTCACCGACGCCGCGATGAAAAAGCTGTTCCCCGAGAAGCCGGCGCTTCATCGCTGGCTGGACATGGCCGGCGCGCGGGTCAAGTTCCAGGGGCTGCCCAGCCGCATCTGCTGGCTGGGCTACGGCGAGCGCGACTTGGCCGGGCTGCTGTTCAACAACCTGGTGCGCGACGGCAAGGTGAAGGCGCCGATCGTCATCGGGCGCGACCACCTGGACGGCGGCAGCGTGGCCAGCCCCAACCGCGAGACCGAGGGGATGAAGGACGGCAGCGACGCCATCGCCGACTGGCCGATCCTCAACGCGCTGCTCAATTGCTGCGCCGGGGCGAGCTGGGTGAGCGTGCATCACGGCGGCGGGGTGGGCATCGGCTACAGCCTGCACGCGGGGATGGTCGTCGTCGCCGACGGCACGGACACGCAGGCGGAGAAGCTCCACTGCGTGCTCACCACCGACCCGGGCACGGCAGTGATGCGTCACGCCGACGCAGGCTACGACGACGCCCTCGACTGCGCCCGGGAGCATGCCGTGCAGTGCAGCGGGAACATGCAGGCATAACCGCCAGGCGATGCGCCTCGGAGCGCCGCCATCCTGGCGGCCTGGCATGTCGAGAACCAGCGCCGCCCGACCGTGCGAGGGTATACTACAAGCATGTCCGACCAGCGCGTGCTCGTCCTTCATCCGCAGTACGTCGTGGACGAGAAAGGCGATCGTCGCTCCGTCGTGCTGAGCATCGAGGAGTTCGAGGAGCTGATGGAGGTGATCGAGGACCTCAACGACGCCGCGGCCTTGGACTCGGCGGTGGAGCAGTCCACCGGCCTGCGCGACCTCGATGACGTCGTTGCCGGTCTCAAGCACGACGGCCTGCTGTGATCTTCCGCGTCCGCATCGACCCTGCGGCAGAGCGCAAGCTGCGCCGCATCGACAAGCAGTTGATCGCCGAAATCGTTCGTCGCATCCATGCTCTTGCAGACAACCCGCGTCCACCAGGCTGCAAGCAGCTCAAGGACAGCACGCGCGGCGGCTGGCGATTCCGAGTCGGCAAGTACCGCGTGCTGTACGTGATTGACGAAGACCATAGCGAAGTGCAGGTTTACGACATCGACCTGCGCGACCGCGTCTACCGGCGGAGGAGATGAGCCGGTAGCTCGTACCGCTCTTGAACCATGCCGACGCAGGCTACGACGACGCCCTCGACTGCGCCCGCGAGCATGGGCTGCAGTGCAGCGGAGTGATGTAGCATAGGGACTTGAGGTAAGCCTGCATGGAGCCGATCAGCTTGCAGTTGTTGCGCTATAGCGCCGTCACTTGGGCGCTGTGGAAAGGCCTGGACTACCTGGCGAATCGTTGGAGGGAGTACAAGGACAGCATAGACGCGCCGCCATGCGGTTCGATTGAGCCTGCCGCGGTCGTGCTGGCGCTGAGCCAGCTCAGCGACATGGGATCGCCGGTGCTTCAGGCTGTCGCGGGGATCGAAGCCGCCCGGCGCGAGGCCCCAGCTCGGCTGCGCGATGAGCTCGATGCACGCCTAGCCCCGCTTTCGCGCGCCGAGCAGGCGGTGGCGGCGCTGATCCTCACTGCCGCCTGGCAGTAGCGCCTATAATCCGCGCCGGTGCGCACCGAGGCCCCCACCCCGCCCGGCGTTCAGAGCGACGGCGCAGTATTGCGCACGGAAGGCTTATGCCTGACCTACCCCGACGGCACGCAGGCGTTGCGCGACGTTGCGTTCAGTGTCAACCCCGGCGAGGTCGTTGCCGTGATTGGCGCGTCGGGCGCGGGCAAGTCCACGCTGCTGCGCTGCCTGAACGGGCTGCTCACGCCGACGGCGGGGCGGGTGCTGTTCCGCGGGCGCGACGTGCACGCAAGCCCGGCGCAGACCCGCAGCGTGCGGCGCGAGGTGGGGATGATCTTCCAGAGCTTCGGCCTGGTGCCGCGCGTCAGCGTGCTCGTAAACGTGCTGCTCGGACTGGCGGGGCAGGTGCCCACCTGGCGCGGCCTGGCCTGCTACTTCACCGACGCCGAGCGCCAGAACGCGCTGCGCGCGCTCAGCCGCGTGGGCATCCTCGAGCAGTGGCAGAAGCGCCCCGCAGACCTGTCCGGCGGACAGCAGCAGCGCGTGGCCATCGCCCGCGCCCTGTGCCAGCAGCCATGGGTGCTGCTCGCCGACGAGCCGGTGTCCAGCCTCGACCCGGCGACGGCGCGCATCGTGATGGACTACGCGGTGCGCATCTGCCGCGAGGACGGCATCGCGCTTATCGCCAACCTGCACACCGTGGCCCTCGCCAGAGCCTACGCGGATCGCATCGTGGCGTTCGTCGAGGGGCGTGTGGTCTTCGACGGACCGCCAGGGGACCTCGCCCCCGCGGTGCTCGAGCGCGTCTACGGGGAGCACTATGCCGAGTTCTGAGGCACCCGCCCCGCGCATCACTCCGCCGCGCCGCCGGCGCACCTGGCGCGATCACCTGCTCACCGGCGTGAAGTGGGGCGTCGGCGCGCTGTTCCTCGCCTACCTCTACACGAGCTTCGTGCGCACCGAGTTCAACCTCTACCCGCTCATCGAGGGCGCGCCGCAAGTGCGGCGTACGCTTGCTGAGCTGGGCCACCCCGACCTGGGCTGGGTGGCGCACGGCACTAAGGGCGAGGTGCTGACCGACCCTCGGACGGGCAAGCCTAAGCGCGGCACGCTGCCCGTCCTGCTGGCCAGCATGAACGAGACGATTGAGATCAGCCTGGTGGGCACGTTCCTCTCGCTGCTGATCAGCTTCCCGCTGGCGTTCCTCGCCGCGCGCAACCTCGCCCGCGGCACTCTCATGGGCCGCATCTTCTACACCCTGACACGCGCCGTGTTCAACGTCTCACGGGCGTTCCCGCCCTACATCCTCGCCATCATCCTGGTGATCATGGTTGGCCCGGGGCCCTTCCCCGGCGTGCTGGCCCTGGCGCTGCACAGCATCGGGATGATGGGCAAGCTGTTCGCCGAGACGATCGAGTCCGTAGACGCCGCGCCGATTGAGGCGGTGCGCGCCACCGGGGCGAACAACCTACTCGTCGTCTGGTTCGGCGTGCTGCCGCAGGTGACGCCGCAGTTCGTCGCCTTCACGCTCTACCGCTGGGACATCAACATCCGCATGGCGTTTATCCTCGGCATCGTCGGCGCGGGCGGGATCGGCTTCCTGCTCGACCAGTACATCCGCCTCTTCCAGTACGCCAAGGCGAGCACGGCCTTCCTGATCATCCTCGTCGCGGTGACGCTCCTCGACTGGGCCAGCTCCTACCTGCGGGAGAAAATGGGCTAGGCCGCGCCGCTAGATGCTCGCCGCGACGTATTCGCCGCTCTGCCCCGCCTGACGCACGCGCGCTAGGACCCCTACCCGATGTTGATGTTCTGCGCGCTGCCGAGCTGCACCGTGGCGATTGGGACGCCGTACTGGTCGCCCCAGAGGTAGATGTACGTCGTGCTCTGGGGGAAGCGGAAGCACTGGGCATTGATCCCAGTGGCTATCGCCTTGAACTTGAAGTAGCCGATGATCCCTTCGCCGGTCTTCGCCGCCGTGCCCTGGGTCTGCGTGGCGTTGAACCCCAGCAGCGTGTATGGGCTCTGCGCGGCGCCGACGTTGTCCACGGCGAGGAACAGCGGCGGTTCGAGGAAGTTGGGATGGCCGGTGTAGGTGGGCACGCTCTCTTCGAGGAGCACGAGGCTGGAGTCGTACTCGAAGCGGACGTTCGCCGAGAACAGCCCGGTGACGTTACTAACCCGGACACCCAGATAGAACTCGTCGTTGAGGTTGAGGATCTCGGTGGCCGGCGGCTCAATCTCGAAGGAGATCTGCCCCGGCGGGGGCCCCGTCTGCCCCTTGGCAACGTTGCTCTTCGGCCCCTCCGGCGGCACCTCCGTCGCGTTGCCCGTCGGCGCGACGTACCAGGCGAAGTTTCCCGTGCCGCAGGCATCGATGAACGTGTACGGCAGGCGGAAGTTCTGGCCGTTGTAGTCCCGCGGCGCGCTGGGACCGTCCGGGTTGGCGGCGTTCAGCACCTTCGTCCACCGCGCCGCTTCCTCTGGGTCAGGATTCTCATCCGGCGTGGCCAGCGGCGTGCGGTAGACGTTGTAACCCTTGATCAGGCTCTTGAAGTTCGCCCCGATGGGCTGGATGTCTCCCAGGTTGATCTCCCCGTTTCCGTCGCCGTCGACCACTTCCACTTGGGCGTAGTCCGGATTGCCCACGACCACCGGACGGTCGAAGTTCTGCCCGATGCGCGCGAGATCCCCCAGGTTTACCTCGCCGTTGAGGTCATAGTCCCCCGTGTTGCGCTCGCTCCAGCCAAGCGTGACGGTCAGGTCTCCGTTGTCCGCGGCGCTCAGGTCGTCAACCTTCGAACGGTTGTCCTGCGTGATCGACACACTGCGGTGCACGGAGGTGTCGGGGCCCGGCGCGAACTGCACACGCGCTAAGGGCAGGCGCGCGTCGAGGGCCCTGCCCCACAGGCCTGCCGCGCCGATGGCGATCAGCCCCGGCTCAACCACGAAGCCCGCGCTCACCGCGTTGGGCCGCCCGACGTCAACGGACGTGGGGTGCACCCGGGCGGGGTCGTAGCGCAGGTACAGCGCCGCCTCCGTGAGACGCCCGGTCAAACTGATGGTGAGCAGGTCCTTGTCGTAACTGAGACTGAGACACGACAGCGCGTGGAGATCGGGCTGGTTGGTGTGGTTCAGCGCGTAGAGCGTGAAGCCGCCGGTGCTCAGCCCCGGGGATGAAGCCAGCGCCGTATCCAGGCTAGGCACGTGAATGCTGGGGCCCTGAGGATCGTAGGAGCTCCCCCACTTGTTGGCGGCAGAATCGCCGTCTTGGCCCAGCAGGGAGGCGTTCGCGCTGCAGCCCGCGATGGCCAGCAACGCCAACACAACCAGGAACCGGCCGGTGGTGAGCAAAGCAACTCCTCGGAGACGTGCTAGTGTGTTGCCAGCGCAGGTGAGTGCGCCGGCGGAGAGTATACCAGCAATAGGCGCTGCCTGCGTTGCTCGAACATGGGCAGCCGCTCGGAGACGTTGACTTGGCCGGCCCTCTGGGCCAGCAGCGCACCCGTTGGCGAGGCGGACATGCTTGTGTCGCTGTTCGCCTGCCCCGAGGGCGCGGTCACAGTGCGCGCCAAGGGCCTGCGACGGCCCGGCAGCAAGCTCGCGCACGTCTTCAAGCCCGCTGATGAGCTGCAGGTGAGCGCGGTGCGCGGCAGGACGCGCACGCCGGTGCTGACTGGCGCTAGTCTGGGAATGCCGCATCCACTGTGGCGTGAGGACCTCAACCTGCTCGCGCTGTACTGGTTCATCATCGAGTGCGCCCAGCTGAGCTCCAGCTCGCCGGCGGTGAATGAGCAGGTCTATGGACTGCTCATTGACCTACTGCGCCGCGAGCCGCTCACACCCTCGGCCCAGACCGACGCTCTGGCGGCCTTTGGCATCCGCCTGCTCTCACTTCACGGGCTGATGCTGGATCTCGCGCGCTGCTCCATCGACGGCCATCTCATTGAGCGCGACGAGCCGGTTCATCTGCTGCCCAGCGGCGAGGGCATCGTGGGCCGCGATGCCTACAACCGCCGCTATGCAAGAACCGGGGCCGTGCTGGTGCGCATGGATCCCGCCCGGCTCGCCAGGTGGCAGAGCATGGAGGCGGGAACCATGCGCGGCTCAGGCTCGGCCGCGGGCGACGCGACCGACGCCGCTCTCGTCCTGCACTTCACTGCGCTGCGCCTCGCCGAGACTACCGCCAAGCCTGTGCGCACCGCCACGTTCCTGCAGCGGCAGTGGCGGTTGCCCAACTTCCAGCAGGTGCTGGCCGGTCAGCTCTCGCATACGTAGCCTGGCGCCATGCCGGGCAGTGCGGCTGGCGGTGCGGTCATCGCGCCTGGGCGCCGACCAGCTGGATGATCCGCAGCAGCCGGGGATCGTCGGTGAGGGTGCGCGCCCGCTCCAGCGCCTTCAGCGCCGCCTCAAAGTCGCCGCGCTGCACGAACAGCGCCGAGGCCACCAGCGCCACGACCGCAGGCTGCGCGGAGAGCTCCTCCTCCGGAATGGCGCGCAGCCGGCGCTGCGCCTCCTCCCCCTGCCCTTCATGGACCAGCTGCACCACTTCCGCCATGCGCGGACTGACCGCCGGGGCGCCAGCCTGCGCCTCGCCGCTGCGACCCCGCTCACGGAGCAGGCCCTCCTCAAACCGCGACTCGATCTGCGCCATGCGCTCGTGAGTCTGCTCGACCAACGCCTGAATAGCCGCCAGCTGCTCCTCAACCGCGGATAGGCGCTGCTCCAGCTCCGGCGCGAGCCCCAGAAGCTCCCCCGAGTCGGTCACTGCCCCCGGCCCTCCTCATCGTTCTCCTTGTCAGCGGGCAGCGGAGGGATGCCCAATAGCGAGAGTATCTCATCCACGATCTCATCCGGCTGCGCCGATGACCCGCGCTTTGCCTTTGGCCGGCCCCGCTGCAAGCTGCCCAGACGCGCCTTGGCGTCCCGGTACTCGCGGCGCAGGAGCAGCAGCTGCTCCAGGTAGCGGACGGCCTCCTGCGTGTTGCCCAGGTTCTCCTCGGCAGCGGCCAGGCCGTACAGCGTGCGCAGCCTCAGCTCCGTGTCGCCTTCGCCCTGCTCCAGACGCCTGAAAACTTCGAGATAGGCCCGGCGGCCGATGGCGTGCTCGCCAGTCTCAATGAAGCACTCTGCAAGCTCAATGTAGATCTCTAGCCCTGTCTGACCCCGGCCAAAGCCCTCTTGCAGCTCTGTGATCGCGTCGTTGAGCTGGCCGATCTCTCGCAACAGGCGCGCGACAGAGAGCGTGCGCTGCGGCGAATCCTCCTCCTGACGCGCCTTCGCGATGCGCTGGCCAGCGATCCCGTGCAGCAGCGCCGCTTGGCGCTCCACAAGCTCCCCGCGCTCCGGGACAAGACGCGCGGCCTCTTGGGCCAAGTCGTGAGCTTCCTCCAACTCGCCTGCCTGTTCGAGCAGCTCAGAGAGGCGATGGCGCATCGTGGCCGCAATCCATCGATCCTCGGTCGTGCCCTTGCAGGCTAGCCGCAGCGCTTTGCGGGCCGCGTCCATGTTGTCCTGCAGCGCGTGCACCTCCGCCGCGCGCAGCAGGAGCTCCGGCGTGCGCTGCTCGAACAGCCATTCGGCAGGCTGCGGGTTGCCGGCGATGTGGGCCCACACCAGGTGGTCGGCGGCCAGGGCCAACTGCCCGGTCTCGCGGTAGTGGCTGATCAGCCACCGCCGGGCGCGGGCGGACTGCGGCGTGCCAATGAGCGCCTCCGCCAGCCCCGCCGCGCGACCGGCGTGCTCGCCCAGCTCCGCCCAGCTCAGTTCGTCGAGGAGCGCCGCCGCCGCCTCGCTCTCGCCGCGCACTTCGTACACCTCCAGCAGGGCGACCTTCTGAGCCAGAGCGTACTCGTCGTGGGCGATCGCCCGCAGAATGTCGAGGGCGGTGGACCCGGGCTCTTCGTCGCCGGCCAGGTGGCAGAGCGCCAACTGCCAGGCACGCGATTGATCCCCGAACTGGCGGAACAGCAGCAAGAGCAGCCGCGCCAGCTCGCCGTCATTCACGGCTTCCCGCACGAGATCAAGCACCGTGGAGATGAGCGTCCGCGCTTGATCGGCGGGCAGCTCGCTCTCCGCTGCGCGCAGCAGCTCCTTGACGAACACCTCCCGCCCTTCGGCAGTCTTCGTGTCGAGGAACCTCAGCCTGGCGAGAACCACCGGCAGCGGGTCGGCCGCCCGCTCGCCGTACTCAGCAAGCTTCGCTAATGCCGCCTCTCTCCCCTGAGGAGAACGCTTGGCCATCTCGCCCGCGGCGCGGATGGCTTGCTCCTGGTTGTCGTCGAGCACCGCCGCGTCGAGGCTCAGCCGCCAAAAGAGCTCCTCGTAGTACACCTCCTCAGGCAGCTTGCCTGGATCGATGCTGCGCAAGGCCTGGCGCAGGTCCGGCGACGAAGACCCCGCCGTCTCCCAGCCCGCTGCGATGCACTCCAGCGCCTCCGCGTGCTGCCCCAGCTTGAGCGCCAGTTCGACGACCTGCAGCAGCAGCTCCGTCTCCTGCTCTGGCGACAGCTCGCCGCGCTGGCGCCCCTGCCACAGCGCCTGGGACACGGTGTGCAGCTCCTCCGCGGACCACCGCGGTGCCAGCCAGGTCAACGCGGACAGCGCCCATCCCCAGTCGGCCTGCCTGCTCGACTCCGCCGTAGCCTTGAGCCCCAGCAGGTGCAGCGGGTACTTCATCGGGTTGGGATCGAGGGCCGCGTGGTGCCGCAGCTGTGTGAGGATCGGCTCGGCCAAGGCAGGATCCACAGCCAGGGCGGACGCGTATTCCTCAGCGGACCGCTGCCACAGATGGACTCGCAGATAGCCCTCCCCGAGTTGCATCGCCGCCCCTGCACCCCCACCCGCTTCCTTGATCTCCTCCAGCAGCGCGATGTACTCCGGGTAGTCCTCCACCGCCTCGCGCAGCCCAGCGAGCCTGCTCAGGGCATCGTCAGTGCGGCCTGCGGCAAACAGCGCCCGGCCCCAGGCGACAACCAGCGGCGACGGCAGGTCGGCGTCCTCCAGGGCCAGCTTCTCGAACAGCAAGAGCAGGCCGGCCGTCGCCTCAGGTCCGCGTTCAATGACATCGCGTACCAGCTGTGCGGCACGCTCGAATTCCCCAGTGAGGACGAGTATGGCGAGCTTGGCATGCTCCGCGCTGTCGTCCCCTCGGGCTGCCTCGCAGGCATCCCAAAGCCGCTCTTTGATCGGCGCAAGTGCGTCCGCGGGCCGGGCGCCCGTGTCCGCGTAAAGCTGGGCAAGCCTTAGCAGGTTGGCCGTCGCCGACGCAAACCGGCGTTCCTCTCCTTCCATCTGCAGCGTGATCAGCGCGACCAACGCATCCGTGCACCCCGGGTCGGCGGTCAGCACCGACTCGATCATCTCCCTCGCCTTCGCCCGCGCACCCAGGCTGACCAGGCCAGCAGCACTGCGAAGCGCGCGCGGGTGATCGCCCGCCGATAGCGCCAGGCGTCCGAGTGCCTCGGCATCCTCAGGGGTGGACGCTTCGAGGCCGCGCTGGTCGATCTCCGCCAGCGCCCACTGCGCGTTCCCAGTTGCCTGGCCGGTGCGCACAATGACCGGCAAGGCGAGCGCAGGATCACTGTCCGCCAGCACCTCCGCCGCCGCCTGCAGCACATCCGCCGGCCCGCCCCGGGACGCCAGGGCGCCGAACACTCCTTCCAGCTCACCAACCGCTTCACCATCGCCTTCCATGGCCAGAGCAATCAGGTCGCAAGCCATCGCCACAAGATCCTCTTCGCCGCGCTGCTGCAGCCGGTAACGCACCGCGGGCTGGTAGCGCCCATCACACAAGGCGCCCAGCTCACGATCCGCCAGGGCCACCAGCTCCTGGGGTCCCTGCTCACCGTTGCCGCCCCGGCACCGGGTCCCCAGGTACTTGACCAGGCGCAAGCGGCCGTCGTCGTCGCCCTGACTGGCCAGCTCTCCGGCGATCCGCTCGCTGGCGGACAACAGCGCCTCGCCCGGGAACCGCTCCAGCAGTTCCTCGACTGGCAGCGGCAACCAGGGGGGGGACCCCCCCCCACCCAGTGCAACATCCAGCGCCTCGTCCCAGGCGCCCTTGC
>Ga0315282_10002743_pt1 | contig 32060 bp, 29 predicted proteins | sample YL17G07_20_MG_FD_203693 | JGI IMG/M metagenome (GOLD analysis project Ga0315282, IMG submission 203693) | Sediment microbial communities from Yellowstone Lake, YNP, Wyoming, USA - YL17G07_20 | ecosystem: Environmental > Aquatic > Freshwater > Lake > Sediment | place: USA: Wyoming | collected...
ATGGGTTATAAATGATTTTGGGTGGACTGAAGGGGACGGAATTGGGATGGAAGTAAGCCCGGTTATTACCTTTTTCGACAACCTCAGCAGTAAGCAGCACTTTCATAGGATTCGAATTTGACAATATAGCAATGATCTGCTCTCAGAAAAACTGGCCTGCTTGGCAGGATCCGGGGATACCCCCATGAGTTGATGAGAATTCTCAAGAAATACTCTTGCTAACAGAGAGGGTAGGAGGGACTAATGAACGGCTCAAGTTGTTCCAACTTGAGAGTTGTGGATTTCAGTGACACGAGCCTGACCTAATAAAAAGCCTGCAGTGACCTGCCCCCCAACCGATGGGGTAGCGGAGCTTCACCTAGAACCGGCCTTCCCAAGCAGGAGCTTGGGAACGAGAGGAATAAAATACCTAACTGCTTACAACCCGGTATCAGTCAAGGAAAAGTTTGGTGCTCAGATACCGTTCCCCGGTGCTGGGGAGGATGGCCACGATGAGTTTGTCCCGGTTATCGGGGCGGCGGGCCAGGCTGAGCGCGGCGAACACCGCGGCCCCGGAGGAGATGCCGCAGAGGATGCCTTCCCTTTTGGCCACCTCTCTGGCGGTTTCCAGGGCGTCTTCGTCGGCTACGGTGATGACTTCGTCAATGATTTGCCGGTTCAACACCTGGGGAATGAACCCCGCCCCAATTCCCTGAATCAGATGGGGGCCGGGGGGGCCGCCGGAGAGCACCGGGGAGGCCGCGGGCTCCACAGCCACGGCCTGAAAGGAAGGCTTACGGGCCTTGATCACTTCCGCCACCCCGGTGATGGTGCCCCCCGTGCCCACTCCGGCCACCAGGATGTCCACCTTCCCGTCCGTGTCCCGCCAGATCTCTTCGGCGGTGGTGCGGCGATGGATCTCAGGATTGGCCGGGTTGCTGAACTGATCAGGCATATAGGCCCCCGGGGGTGCCGCCGCGATTTCTCTGGCCCGATGCACCGCGCCGGTCATCCCCTGGCTTCCCGGGGTCAAAATCACCTCCGCTCCCAGGTGCTTCAGGAGCTTGCGTCTTTCCAGGCTCATGGTGTCGGGCATGGTGAGGATGAGGCGGTAGCCCCGGGCGGCGCAGACGAAGGCCAGGGCGATGCCGGTGTTGCCGCTGGTGGGCTCCACAATCAGGGTGCCGGGGCGGACCAGGCCCCCAGCTTCGGCTGCCAGCACCATGGCCGGGCCGATGCGGTCTTTGACGCTCCCCAGGGGGTTCATGGATTCCAGTTTTGCCAATACCGTGGCCCCCAGGCCCCGGGTGATGGACTGAAGGCGCACCAGGGGGGTGGCCCCCACCGCGTCGATAATTTGGGGAAAGATGCGGCTCATGGATCACTTATCCTGGGTTTGGCCCCGGGCTCCTTGGGCATGGTTGCTTCGGAAAATCAACTCGGGCTTTTTCAGAAACACCTTGGTATCCGGGGGCACCGACCCGGTGAGCCAGACGTTGCCGCCGATGACGGCGCGGGCGCCGATCACCGTGTCACCTCCAAGAATAGTGGCCCCTGAATAAATGATGACGTCGTCTTCCACGGTGGGGTGGCGTTTCTTGCTCCGCAGGGACTCAACCTGGTCCGGCGGCAGGGACAGGGCCCCCAGGGTCACCCCCTGGTAGAGCCGCACCCGGTGCCCGATCTCCGTGGTCTCGCCGATCACCACCCCGGTGCCGTGGTCGATGAAAAAGCTCTCGCCGATCTGCGCCCCGGGATGGATGTCGATGCCGGTCCGGCTGTGGGCGTACTCCGTCATGATGCGGGGCATGAGGGGCACGTCTTGCCGCAGAAGCTGGTGGGCCGCCCGGTAGACCGTGACGGCAAACAGGCCGGGATAGCTGAAGATGACCTCATCATGGCTTTTGGCCGCGGGGTCCCCCCAGTAAGCGGCCTTGACGTCCGTGGCCAAGACGGCCCGGAGGCGCGGCAGGGCGCGCAGGAAACGCACCGCTTCCTCCTGACCCTTCTCCTGGCAGTGAATGCACGGCAGCCCGTAGCGCAGACACTCATGCCGAAGACAAAGAGTTATCTGTCGGGAGAGCTCCTCAAAAAGGGCCACCGCCTCCTGCCCCAGAAAAAAGGTTAAGTTCACCGCGTCCACCCGCTGGCGGCTGAAGTAGCCGGGGAAGACAAGGCGGGAGGCCCCCCGGATGATGGCGACCACCGCCTCCCGGGAGGGAATGGGTTCCGGACCCACGTGGGCAAAGAAGTCCTGGCTGAAGCAGGACTCCACCAACTCCCGGACGACCCCGGGAATCTCCTCCCGGTAGGTCTGGCCGGTTTTCACTTCGACTTTGCACTGCTCCAATTCCTGATGGGCGATGGCTTCCATGACTGCCTGAACTCCTTGAAGCTCTCCCGAGAGGGCGTATTCCCGGCACAGATTTGCCGGAAAAAATTTGTTGATAATATATCAAAATGCTATATATAAAATCAATAGTCTAAAATCTTCCATTTTAAAAATGCATTCAAGAGGGCATTTTTTCTGAACCGGGATTTTAATAGAGCGCAACCAGCATTGCCCGCCGAGGCGCGGCTGGCCCGGGAACGCATGCTGAGTTTATCTACATCAGGGGAGGAGTTGAGTTATGAGCAAGACCATTCAGGAGATCAACGAGAAGATTAAGCAGGGCCGGGCCGTGGTCTGCACCGCCGAAGAGATCATCCAGGTGGTGAAGGAAAAAGGGCTGAAGCGGGCCGCGGCCGCAGTGGATGTAGTGACTACCGGCACTTTTGCCCCCATGTGCTCCTCCGGGGCCTACTTCAACGTTGGTCACGCCACTCCCAGGATCAAAATGGGCGGCGGTAAAGTCACCCTGAACGAGGTTCCGGCCTATGCCGGCTTTGCCGCGGTGGATATCTTGATGGGCGCCACGGCCATTCCGGATGACGATCCCCGCAACAAGGTCTTTCCAGGCAAGTTCGCCTATGGCGGAGGGCACGTCATCGAAGACCTGGTGGCGGGCAAAGACGTGCGCCTCACCGCCGCCGCCTATGGCACCGACTGCTATCCCAGGAAAACCCTGGATACCTGGATCCGTTTGGCGGACCTGAACGAAGCGGTGCTCTTCAATATGCGCAACGCCTACCAGAATTACAACGTGGCAGTGAACCTCTCGGACCGGGTCCTCTACACATACATGGGCGTGCTCCAGCCCCGGATGCGGAACGCCAACTACTGCACCGCGGGCCAGTTGAGTCCTCTCCTGAACGATCCTTACTACCGCACCATAGGGGTGGGCACCCGCATCTTCCTGGGAGGCGGGGAGGGCTTCGTGGTGAGCCACGGCACCCAGCACAACCCCGGGGTGCGCCGCTCCCAACTGGGCCTGCCCCAGGTGCCGGCCGGCACCCTGGCGGTCACGGGGGATTTAAAGAAGATGCACCATAAGTGGCTCCGGGGCGCCTCGTTCACCGGCTACGGGGTCACCCTGACCCTGGGCCTGGGCCTCCCCATACCCATTTTGGACGAAGAGACCCTGGAGTTCACCGCGGTGACCGACGCCGATATCACCGCCCCGGTGGTGGATTACAGCGAGGCTTATCCCAACGGCAGGGCGGAAATTCTGGCCGAGGTGACGGTGGCCCAGCTCAAGTCCGGGGAAATCACCGTCAACGGCAAAAAGGTGGCCACCGCCGGGCTCTCTTCCTATGCCCGGGGCCGGGAGATCGCCCTCATCCTGAAGTCCTGGATCGAAGCCGGGACCTTTCTCCTCACCGAACCCGTGGCGCCGCTGCCTGCGGCTGATTCCGGGTACAGGTTCAACCCGCTCAAAGAGCGGCCCTGGGAAGGTTTGCGGCAGGCCGTCTAATACGGTTTTCTGTTTTCGGTTAAAAGAAATTGAGATATCAATAAGTTAAATGTTTGGTTGGTAGCGTTTGACCGGGAAACTGGCATAAGAACTTTTTGTTGCCGAGAAGGATATTATCATGTCGAAAAAGAAAGTGGTGCTCAACTTCCCGCCCCATCTCATTGATCAGCCCATCACCTATCGGCTGATTGCGGAACAGGGGGTGAAAGTCAACATTTTACGGGCCCGCATCACCCCTAAGGAATGGGGCAATATGGTGGTGGAGCTGAACGGCGATAAGGCCAGGGTGGAAGCCGGCCTGCGCTTCCTGGCGGAGTTGGGCGTTGAGGTTAAGTTCCTGGCGGAGGAGGTCAGGTGGCGGGAAGAACGTTGCATCCACTGCACGGCCTGCCTGGCTCCCTGCCCCACCCGGGCCCTGTACGTAGATCGCGCCACCATGACGGTGGGGTTTGATGGAGAAAAATGCATCGCCTGCGAGCTCTGCCTGAACGTGTGCCCTTATCGGGCCGTGGAGATCGCCGCCGGGCAGTAAGACAGGGCGCGTCTTCGCGGTCGGCAGGTTGCGGCTTCTTTAGAGGTCCAGGGAGCACTCTGCCAGAAGCAAGTTTCTCGGCTCCTCCCATGCTGCGTCGCCAGCCCATGCTCTCCTTAAACCCCATATTTTTTAAATCTCAACATTATCAGGGGCCGCCCTTGACTTTAATTATAATGGGATTATTATGTCTATAGAACCAATATATATTAAGCCAATAAATTATAGGAGAAAGGCGATGAGATTCCTAACCGAATGTAAGGCCGATGCCTCGGCGGACCTGGTCTACCGGGTTTGTCCCATGCACCTGCTGGAGCCGGCCGAGTTTCTCAAGGATATGAAGGAAGGCCAAGTGCTGGAAATTCTCACCGACTATGACGGCGCCCTGGACGACATCCCGGCCTGGTGCGCCAAGCACGGCCAGGAATTCATCGGGGTCTGTGAGGATGACTGCAATGACTGCTACCGGCTCTATATCAAAAAGGTCTCTTGAGGACGCCACGATGGAGCGTACATATCTGGACCATGCCGCGGCCACTCCGGCCAGGCCCGAAGTAATCGAAGCCATGCTCCCTTACTTTCAGGAGCGGTTCGCCAACCCTTCGGCGGTTTATGATTTGGCGGCCGCAATTAAAGATACCATCGAGGAACAGCGGGCCCGGGTGGCCGAACTCATTGGCGCCCCGGCCAACAGCATTATCTTCACCTCTTGTGGGGCCGAGGCCAACAACCTGGCCATTAAAGGCGCCGCCCTGGCCAACCTGAAAAAGGGCCGGCACCTCATCGTCTCCGCCATCGAGCACCATTCGGTGCTCAATTCCGCCCGGTTTCTGGAAAAATTCCATGACTTCGAGGTGACCTTTCTCCCCGTCAACCGATACGGCCAGGTGGAGCCGGAGCGTCTGCGCCGGGTCCTCACCCCGGCCACGGTGCTGGTGTCCATTCAACACGCCAGCAACGAAATCGGCACGGTGCAGCAGATCCCGGAACTGGCGGCCCTGTGTCGGGAGCACGGGGTGGTTTTCCATACCGACGCGGTAGCCACTGCCGGAAGCGTCCCCATCGATGTCAAGGATATGGAGGTGGATCTTCTCACCCTGTCCGGCCCGGCCCTGGGGGCGCCCAAGGGGATCGGGGCGCTGTACTTCCGTCCCAAAGTGCGTCTGGTGCCCCAGATTCACAGCGGCATCCAGGAAAGCGGCCGCCGGGGCGGCACTGAAAACGTTCCGGGCATCATCGGCCTGGGGACCGCCGCCAAGCTGGCAAGAGGTGAGTTGGAGGAAAGAGCCCGACATCTGAGATTCCTGCGGGATCGCCTGGTGGCCGGCGTTATGGACCGGATTCCTGCGGTCATCTACACCGGCCATCCGGAAAAGCGCCTGCCGGGGCATGCCAGCTTTTGCTTCGAGGGCATCGAAGGGGAGGCCCTGGTTTTCCTGCTGAACCGCCGGGGGATCTACGCCAACACCGGTTCAGCCTGCGCTTCCAAGGCGCTCAAGGTGTCGCCCACCCTCTGCGCCATCGGCCTTTCGCCGGACGTGGCCCAGGGTTCCATCGTCTTCACCTTCAGCCGGGACAACCGGGATGAAGAAATGGACTATGTTTTGATCGAATTGCCCCAGGCGGTGGAGCGGCTCAGGTCATTTTCCCCGGTGTGGCACAAGAAAATGGCGGCCGCTTCAGGGGAGTCAAGATGAAGCTGTCCACCAGGAGCCGTTACGGGACCAGACTGCTGCTGGACATGGCCCAGCACTATAACCAGGGGCCCGTCCAGTTAGGCGACATCGCCAGGCGCCAGGAGATTTCCGTGAAGTATCTGGAGCAAATCATCATCCCTTTGAAGAAGGCCCATTTCATCGAAACGGTGCGCGGCCCCAAAGGGGGCCACATTTTAGCAAGGCCGCCTGCAGAGATCACCGTGGCAGAGATCGTCGCTCTCCTGGAGGATGGCACCAGCCTGGTGGAATGCACCGAGCGGGCCGAAGTCTGCCAGCGCGCTGACACCTGCCCGACGCGTCTTATCTGGAAAGAAGCCTCCCAGGCCATGTTCAACACCCTGAAGTCTATCACCCTGGCCGACCTGGTGGAGAAGGCCGGGGCTGTGGCAAACAAGGAGTTCAAGAATGTACTCTGAGAAGGTAATGGAGCATTTCAGCAATCCCCGCAACACCGGGGTTATCGATGACGCGGACGGCGTCGGCGAGGTGGGCAACCCCGTCTGCGGCGATATGATGACCTTCTATATCAAGGTCAAGGACGACATCATTGAGGATATAAAGTTTCAAACCTTCGGCTGTGTGGCGGCCATAGCGGTCTCCAGCATCGTGAGCGAAATGGCCAGAGGCAAGAAGCTGGCGGAGGCCCAGAAGATCACCAAGCAGGTGGTGGCCGAGGCCCTGGGGGGTCTGCCCCAGAATAAGATGCACTGCTCCATCTTGGGAGCCGATGCCCTGGCCCTGGCCATCAACAATTATCAGGAAAAGGGAGCTGGCGCCGCCTCCTCGCCAACCCAAGGAAATAAGGAAGGTGATGATCATTCATGAGCAAGGTTCAGCCCCTCATTCAAGATGCTGTGACCCCGGATATAGTAAAGGCCGGTAAAGTTAAACCTTCCCTGGCCGCCGAGGTTATTGAGCGCAGCGGCACCGATCTCAACCGCTGTTACCAGTGCCGGAGCTGCGGCAACGGCTGCCCCTTTGTACAGGCCATGGACTATACCCCCAACCAGGTGCTCCGCCTGGTGCAATTCGGCATGCGCCAGGAAGTTCTCACCTGTAAAACTATTTGGGTCTGCGTGGGCTGCCACACCTGCTCCAGCCAATGCCCCATGAGCATCGACATCGCCGACATGATGGACACCTTACGGTTAATGGCGGTGGAAGAAGGCGTGGCCATCGGCAAACCCAACATCATTGACTTTCACGAAGAGGTTCTCAGGTCCCTGGAGCGCTATGGCCGGGCCCACAAGCTGGGCATCATGCTGGGTTACAAACGTCAAACCGGCCGCTGGCTGAGGGACCTGGACGTGGGCCTGAAGATGCTGGCCAGACGCAAGCTGGACCTCATTCCCTCCCGGGTGCGGGACGTGAAAGAAATCACCGACCTGTTCACCTGTTATTGGAGAGAATCGGCATGAGCGACGTTCGGCAACTGGACTTCTCTTATTTTCCGGGCTGCTCCCTGGCCACCACCGCCGCGGAGGCCAACCGTTCCCTGATGCGGGCGGCCCGGATCTTGGGCCTTAACTTAATCGAACTTGAGGACTGGAACTGCTGCGGTTCTTCCTCGGCCCAAACCATGTGCAAAAACCTGAGCCTGGGGATGGCGGCCCGGAACCTGTCTTTGGCCCCGGCGGGGCGGCCTCTGGTGGCCATGTGTCCCCGTTGTCTCCACTACCTGCGCTCGGCCCAGGAATGTCTGAAGGCCGACCCGGAGACCCGGGAAACCATGGAAGCCAAGTGGGGACGCCCCATTGCCACGGACCTGGAAGTCATCCACTTCATGGAGGTGCTGGTGCGGTACGGCCTGGACCGCCTCAAGGCCAACGCCCGCCGGAGCCTGGAAGGCCTGAGGTTCGTCCCCTACTACGGCTGCACCCTGTTCCGGCCGCCGCGCCTGGCGAAGGAGAAATACTTCCAGGGCGAAATGGAAAACATCCTCACGGCCCTGGGCGCCGAGGCCGTGCCCGACGCCCTCATGTACCGCTGCTGCGGGTCGTTTCTCTCGGCCACCGATCCGGAGATCGTCACACCCCTGGTGCAGGAGATTATCGGAAGCGCGGCGGCTGCCAAGGCCGACTGTCTGATCACTGCCTGCGCCATGTGCCAGCTCAACCTGGAGATCCGCAACGGCAGCAGGGCCAAGATTCCCATTTTTCACTTCTCTGAAATCCTGGCCCTGGCTTTGGGGGCCGACGATTACGAGGAGTGGTTTGTCCGGCATCTGGTGGACCCGCGACCGGTGATCCAGAAACTGGCCGAGGCGGCTTGAGAACTTGTAACTAAAAGGTTAAAAGATAATTCCGACCAAGGAAATGAGCAGGTAGGGGGGCCGACGATCCATCAGTCCGATTTGGTTATGCCTATGAAAAGCTGCGCCGTGTACGAACAAATGCCGATAAGGATCACAGTGGCGGTCTGTCTCATTGCCTTGCTGGCCATGGGTGCCGGCGGCTGCAGCAAAGACCCGGACCAAGTCACGGTGGATTTTTCCAAGACCCTGCCTTTGGAGCGGCCCACACATCACGCCAGCGAGGCGGGCACCCTCCGGGGGGCGGTGGCGGCCATGATCTCTCCCCGGGAGACTTTTATCCACTACCGGCAACTCCTGGCGTATCTGGCCCGCAAGTCAGGAAAAGACCTGGAATTCATACAACGTAAGACCTATGGGGAGATTAATGAGCTTTTAGGGAAAGGGGAGATCGACCTTGCCTTCATCTGCTCGGGCCCCTATGCCTCTGCAAAAAGCCGTTACGGCTTCATTCCTCTGGCCGTCCCTGAGGTCCAGGGAAGCACCTTCTACCAGTCTTATTTGATCGTAAACCGGAACAGCACCTTCCAGGAATTGTCCAATCTAAAAGGCCATTCCTTCGCCTTCACCGACCCCGAATCCAACAGCGGAAAACTCGTCCCCACCTTCTGGCTGGCGGAACTGAACCAGCGTCCCGAAACTTTTTTCAGCAAAGTCATTTACACCTATAGCCATGACAATTCCATCCTGGCGGTGGCCCGAGGTCTGGTAGATGGGGCAACTGTGGACGGGCTGGTGTGGGAGTATTTTCAGACCACCAACCCCGAGTTCACCTCTGGAACCCGGATTATTAAAAAGTCCAAGCCCTATGGCATCCCGCCCCTGGTAGCTTCCCGCCAGCTCCCGGCAGCAGAACGGGAGCGGCTCCAACAAGCCCTATTAACCATGCACCAGGACCCGGAAGGCAACAAAATCCTGGGCGAGCTTCTGATTGACCGCTTCCTTCCCCTAAAGGAAGAGTGGTATGGGCCCATCCAGTCCATGCACCAGTACCTGGCCCAGTTCAAGGAACAGCCACATGCTCCATAGCCTTAAAAGCAAGCTCCTGGCCTCCATTTCGGCCATCGTGATCCTGACCGGCCTGGCCATAGCCGGCATCGTCATCCAGAGATACAGCGGCGCCTTGCGCCAGGAGATGGTAGGCCAGTCGGAGAACCTGGCCCACGGCATCGCCCTGGACGCCGCCGACCGGATTCTCATCAACGACCTGGTGGGGCTCCAGAAGATGCTGGACCAACAGCGCCGCATTCACCCTGCCCTGGCCTATCTGCTCATCCTCAAAGACGGGCAGGTCTTGGCCCACACTTTCGACCAGGGCGTGCCTGCCGGCCTGATGGAGGGCAACCGGCCAGTCTCCCCGGTTCAGCCCGGTTTTCGGCAGGTCGTCTCGCAAAAGGGGGACCGCTACCTGGATACCGCCTGGCCTATCTTCGAAGGCAAGGCTGGAATTTTGCGACTGGGATTTTCCGAAAGCCACTACCGGAGGCAGTTGGTCAGGCTATGGGGGGAGATCGGGTTAATAACCCTGGGACTCCTTTTAATGGCGTTGTTCGGAGGTCTTTTATTTGTGCGGCGCATCACCAGGCCACTGGCGGCGCTGGTGGCGGCCACGCGCGAGATTGACCGGGGAGAGACGAATATCCGGGTGGAGGTGAAAGGCAAGGATGAAATTGCCTCTTTGTCGGCTTCCTTCAACCAGATGGTATCCCGCCAGAAGGGGTATACCCGCCGTCTGGAAGAGCAGACCCTGGAATTGGAGCGGGCTTACGGACAGGCCCGGACCGCCTGCCAGATCGTACAGGAAGTGGGCGCTCTTTACACCCTAAAAGAGATGGGCGCCTTTTTACTGAAAAAGCTTCGGGAAACTCTCCTTTGCCCCCACATTGCCTTGATGGTCCTGAATGGCTCCCAGGATACGGTCCTGGTATTGTCCGAGAGGGAAGATGTCACCTTTTTCAGAGAACCCCAGGTGGTTCAGGCGGCCCGGAGTGCCCTGGAGGGTTTGACTGTCGGCAGTCTCCCCCGGGAACTAGCCCAAAAGGTTCCGGTTATCGCCCCCGATTTCTTAACTGCGAAAAACCAGCTCTTTATTCCCTTCACGGACAATCATATCCGCGGCGCGGCGGTCATCGCTTGCCCGGACGGCTCCCCCGCCAACTCGGAACAAATTAAGTGGGTGGAGCTGGTGCTGAAGCAGAACGCCGGGGCCTTTGGAAGGGCTATTTTACATGAAGAAGAGCTGGGTAGCCTTAAAGGCCGGGTGGAGGCTCAGGCCGGCTTCGGCGAGATCATCGGCAAAGACCCCAAGATGCAGGTGGTGTACAAGCTCATCGAAGACGTGGCCTCCTCCGATGCCACCGTCCTGATTCAGGGCGAAAGCGGCACCGGCAAGGAACTGGTGGCCCGGGCCATCCACCGCTTGAGCTCCCGTCAGGCCAAACCCTTCGTGGTGATCAACTGTTCGGCTTACCCTGCTACTTTGCTGGAAAGTGAGCTCTTCGGACATGAGAAGGGGGCCTTCACCGGGGCGACGCGTCAAAAGCCGGGACGTTTTGAACAGGCCAACGGCGGTACGGTGTTCCTGGACGAGATCGGCGATATCCCCCCGACTGCCCAGATTAAACTCTTGCGGGTGCTGCAAACCCGTAAATTTGAACGGGTGGGGGGAGAAAAGACCCTGACCGTGGACGTACGCGTCCTGGCGGCCACCAATAAAGACTTAATGCAGGAGGTGGAGAGAAGGAACTTCAGAGAGGATCTGTTCTATCGCCTCAACGTCATTCCCATTATCCTGCCCCCTCTACGAGACCGCAGAAACGATATCCCCTGGCTGGCCCTCCACTTCCTCAGGCGTTTCGCCAAGGAGCGTGGCAAGGACCTCCGGGAGATCAGTTCCGGAGCCATGCGGCTCCTGCTGGATTACCCCTGGCCGGGCAACGTCAGAGAATTGGAAAATTCCATTGAACACGCCGCCGTCTTGGCCAAGGGCAGCCTACTGGAGGCCTGGTCTTTGCCGTCGGCCCTCCATCAACCCTCCCCAGGCTTCCCTGCCACCATTGCCGATCAGGAACTTAGTTTGTTGCTGAATATTTTGGAAGAATGCGGCTGGAATAAGAAACTGGCCGCCCAGCGCCTGGGAATCAGCCGCAGCACCGTGTACGCCATCCTCAAGAGACATAATATCAAGTCAGAACCTACCACCCACTGAGAAGGACGCTCCATCAGGAGTGCAACAGGCTTCCCAGGCCATTCCGTGTCCAACCCCACAAGACAGTGTCTGATTTTCCGACACGGATAATCACTTAATATTATTAATAAATAGTTTTTGTGTATAAATCGTGTCGGCATGGTCTCCCGGCCGAGAATTGACGGTATTTTGAAAATGCTTGAAATTATAACTACTTCTCTACCCAGCCCCAAAGCTTTTCATCCTTCATTTAAGAACCCTTAGGCCCGCCAATTTTTCTCAAACAATTTCCAAAGCAATTATAACCACTTAAAGTCATGGCATAAACCTTGCCCATACTGTCCCAAAAGTTCTTGGTGGGTAAAGGGCATGAAAAAACCGGGTGTACTGGTGGTGGCCGGCGACACGGAGCGGGGGCAGGAAGTCTGTTCCCTGCTCAAAGAACTGAATTATCCCGCCACCTTCATCCGCTCCCTTAAAGACTTGGAGCAAAAGCTTCAGAAGGACACCAAAGTTGCCGTGATCGTAGATCTGGATACCGTGCTCGTAACTAGCCAGTTTCTCCGGGGTTTGAGGAAGAAGCATCCCCAGCTTCACCTGTTGGGGATTTCCGAGCTCTCGTATCACCCTGGATTAGAAGAAGTTATCGGCTCTCACCTCCTGGCCTGTTTGGTCAAGCCCCTGGATGTGGAGGAACTCTGCTTCTGGTTGAAAAGCATCAGCGAACATTTGTCCAACCCGGAGGGGGAGACCGAAGGATGAACCGGTTCAGCCTCACAAAGTTATCAGGGAGGATCTGGAAATGAAGAAGCTGGTTATTTTGGGGCATGGGACTGGCGGCACCGTCCGGGGCAGGGTTAAGAGTGGCTGCGGACAGTCCTGCTATGCAGATCAACTGGCGGAAGGTTAAATTAGGCTTCCCCTTTTGGGTTTGGGGAACTGTTATTAGTAAAAGGAGGCTGCTATGGCGCTGGTGGCAAAGGATTTACCCCTGGAAGACCCCTTGATCCGCATGCAGCGGGATCTCAAACGGGCCCAGAAGAAGAAACCTGCGGACATCAAGTGGGGTATGGTCATCGACATCGCCCGGTGCATCGGCTGCCATGCCTGCACCATCGGCTGCGTGGCGGAAAATAAACTGCCCCCAGGGGTGGTCTACCGGGTGGTGCTGGAAGAGGAGGTGGGCCAGTATCCCATGGTAAGGCGCCGGTTTGTGCCCCGGCCTTGCGTCCACTGCCAGAATCCCCCCTGCACTAAGGTCTGCCCGGTGACCGCCACCTGGAAAAACGAACAGGGGGTGGTAATCATCGATTACAACCGCTGCATCGGCTGCCGGTACTGCCTGGTGGCCTGTCCCTATGCCGCCCGCACCTCGGATTTCGGCGAATGGTACACCGACAATACCCCGGATATGCCTGGCAAGGTGTTCGGGCGGAAAGCCTCCGGCAATGGCTATGAACTGCATCCCGCGGCGGAATACGGCAAGAAGTGGCCTGACCGCAACGGCGGCTCGCCGGTGGGCAATGCCCGCAAATGCCACTTCTGCCTGCACCGCTTGAAAGTAGGGATGCTGCCCGCCTGCGTCACCACCTGTGTCGGTCGGGCTACCATCTTCGGCGACCGTAACGACCCGGACAGCCTCCTCTTTGAAATGCTGGCCTCCCCCCGCATCTTCCGACTCAAAGAGGAACTGGGCACCCTACCGTCGGTTTATTACCTAAAGTAAAGGGGGCAAAGCATGAATGACAACCGCTTCTTCAAAATACTGGTATCGCTGGCTGTCGCCGGGTTGGTGATCGGTTCCTGGGGTGTGGTCAGTGTGTTGATTTGGGGCAAGAAATTCACGGCCTTGGGTTCCTACGTGCCCTGGGGCTTGTGGGTGGCGGTCTATCTCTTCTTTCTGGGACTCACCGCCGGGGCCTTCCTCATCACCATTCTGACCTACGTCTTTCGGGTTAAGATCTTCGCTTCCATCGGGCCGCTGTCGGCCTTTACGGTGCTGGTGGCACTCATCTGTGAAGTCATCATCATCAGCTTCGACCTGGGCCATTTATTCAGGGTTTACCGCTTCCTGATCACACCCGAGTTCACCTCCATGATCTTTTGGATGGTGGTGTTCACCAACGCCATGCTGGTGATTTATCTCCTGGAGTGTTTCTTCCTTTTGCGGGAAAACCTCATTCAGTGGGCCCAAGAGGAAGGACGGCCGGGGCGCGGAATTTATCAGTTTCTTAGCTTCGGGAAGACCTCATTCAGTGACGCCGACCGGGTGGCCGACCACCATCGGGTCCGCCTGCTCTCCATCATCAGCCTCCCGGTGGGCCTGATCTTTTATGGTGTTAACGGCGCTATCTTTGCGATTCTGCTGAACCGGCCCATCTGGAATGGCGCCCTGACGCCTCTTTTATTCATTGTGACTGCGCTCCTGTCCGGCGGGGCCCTCATCACCTTCCTCACGTACGTCTTTAAAATCGATGATGAACTGGTTCACTATCTGGGACACGTGGTGCGTTTCCTCCTGGTAGTCTTTCTCTTCCTGGAACTCCTCCAGTTTTTCGTGGGCTATAAAACCGGGGTCGTCATGAATAGAACGAGCCTGGACATCATTGCCTTCGGCCCCTACTGGTGGGTGTTTTGGGTCTTCCATGTGGTCTTGGGCAGCGCCATACCTCTTTATCTGCTGGCGGTACAGCATCAGAGTCCGAAGGCCGTGGCCTGGGCCTGTTTTCTCATTATGATCACCTTTACAGCGGTGCGCTTGAACTTCGTCATCCCGGACCAGGCGGTTTACAAACTGGAAGGCCTGGAGGCCGCTTTTTTTCATTGGCGTCTCCGGACGGACCAGTATTTCCCCAACTTGACCGAATGGCTGGTCAGTCTGTGGGTTTTGTCTCTGGGATTGTTGGCCTTTCTATTGGGTTCCCGCTGGCTGCCGGTAATCAGCGCCGGGAAAGGAGAAGCAGAGCATGTCTAAGACTAAGCTAAACCCCATTCAGGATATGAAAGAAATTATCGACACTAAAATGGACCGGCGGGGTTTTATAAAATGCTCGGCTTTGTTAGGGGGCTCTCTGGCCGCGTCCCATTATCTGGCCCGGGTGGCCCAGGCCATGACCGCCGCCGATTGGATGGCCCTGGACATAAGTGACGCCTATGTGCATTACCGGCCCGAAAACCAGATCCTTTCGGTCTGCCAACAATGCAATACCCAGTGCGGCATCAAGGTAAAGATCCTGGACGGCTTGGTGGCCAAAATCGACGGCAACCCCTACAGTCCCTGGACCATGACTCCGCAGATCGCCTACAAGACACCTCTCGCTGAGGCCGCCACCATCGAGGGCTCCCTTTGCCCCAAGGGCCAGGCGGGCATCCAGACCTTGTATGATCCATACCGGCTTGTCAAGGTCGTCAAACGGGCCGGCAAACGCGGGGAAAACAAGTGGCAGACCATCCCCTTCGAGCAGGCCGTGAGCGAGATCGTCAACGGCGGCAACCTCTTCGGCGAAGGGCAAGTGGAGGGCCTCAAGGATATTTGCGTGCTCCGGGACCCCAAGATCGCCAAAGAGTTGGCGGAAGACGCCGCCCAGGTAGCCGACCATAAGATGGAGCTGGCCGCCTTCAAGGCCAAGCACGCAGATAATTTGAAATATCTAATCGACCCGGACCACCCGGATCTGGGGCCCAAGAACAACCAGTTCTGCTTAAATACGGGCCGGCTCAAAGCGGGGCGGGACGATCTGTTGAAGCGTTTTGTCAATGGCGCTCTGGGCACGGAAAATAAACACGGACACACCACCGTCTGCCAGGGCTCCCTCTACTTCACCGGCAAGGCTATGAGCAGCCAGTTCGACGAGGGCAAGTGGGACGCGGGCACGAAGTTTTACTGGCAGGGGGACACCGGCAATTGCGAGTTCATCCTGTTTGTGGGCGCTAATGTTTATGAGGCCAATTACGGGCCGCCGCTGCGCTGCGGCAAGCTTACCGATGGCATCATCAATAACGGCATGAAGATCGCCGTGGTGGACCCCCGTTGCTCCAAGGGCGCGGCCCGGGCCTGGAAGTGGCTGCCGGTGAGGCCCAACGGCGTAGCCGCGGTGGGTTTGGGGATGATGCACTGGATCATCGAGAACCAGCGCTACGACGCCCGCTATCTGGCCAATGCCAACAAGGCCGCGGCTAAGGCCGACAATGAGCCCACCTGGACCCAGACCGCCTGGCTGGTCAAGATCAATCAGGACGGCACCCCGGGACCCTTCTTGCGGGGCTCCGACCTGGGCCTCCCCAAGGAAAAGCGGCCTAAGAAAAAAGGCGACGGCGACTGGGAATTCGACGCCTTCCTGGTCTTCTCCGGCGGCGCCCCCAAACCATTCGACCCCAACAGCGAGACTAACCCGGTGGAAGGCGACCTGCTGGTGGACACCGAAATTAAGGGCATCAAGGTGAAGACCGTTCTCCAGATTCTCCGGGAAACCGTCGGTGCCCGGAAGCTTTCCGAGTGGGCCAAGCTGGCGGGCCTGGAGGAAGTTGACCTGGTGGATTTGGCCCGGGAGTTCACCAGTCACGGCAAAAGGGCGGTGGCCGACATCCATCGGGGCGTCTCCCAGCACACCTCCGGGTTCTATAACGTCCTGACCTACATGACCCTGAACACCCTCATCGGCAACCACGACTGGATGGGCGGGCTGTCCAAGGCCACCACCTGGGACATCACCGGCGACAAGGAAGGCAGCAACAAGCCCTTCAACCTGGGGAAGCAGAGCGGCAAGATCAAGCCCTTCGGCATCTCCATCATCCGGCACGGCACCAAGTACGACAAGAGCACGATCTTCAAGGGATATCCGGCCAAACGCCCCTGGTATCCGTTTTCCAGCGACATTTACCAGGAAGTGATCCCCAGCATCGGCGACGCTTACCCCTATCCCATCAAGGCCCTCATGCTGTATATGGGATCACCGGTTTATTCCCTGCCGGCGGGGCACAAGCTCATCGAGATCCTCTCCGACCCCAAGAAGCTGCCACTATTCTTCGCCTCCGACATCGTCATCGGCGAAACCACCATGTACGTGGACTACATCTTCCCGGACCTGACTTATTTGGAGCGCTGGGAATTTGCCGGGTCGCACCCCTCGGTGACCCCCAAGGTGGCGCCCTTCCGGCAGCCGGCTTCGGCGCCCCTGACGGACACCGTCACCGTCTATGGCGAGAAGATGCCCCTGTCCCTGGAGTCCATGATCCTGGGTCTGGCTGAGAAGATGAAATTGCCGGGATTCGGCGACAACGCCTTCGGCCCCGGCCTCCACCTCAAGCGGGACGAGGACCTGTACCTGCGCATGGTGGCCAACATCGCCTTCGGCGACAAACCCGACGGCTCGGAAAAAGTCCCCGCGGCCAGCGCCGAAGAGATCACGATCTTCGAAAAGGCCCGGCGGCACCTGCCGCCCACTGTGTACGATCTGAACCGCTGGAAGGCGGTGGTGGGACCGGACTTGTGGCCCCAGGTGGTTTACGTCATGAACCGGGGCGGCCGCTTCCAGGAGTATCAAAAGGCATACAAAGACGGACAATTGGCCAACAAATACGGAAAAATGGTGGGCATCTACTTCGACAAGCAAGTTACCACGAAGAATGCCATGACGGGCAAGCCTTATGTGGGGCATGCCACTTATATCGACGGCCCCCGGGACTGTATGGGCCGACTCCTGGAAGACGAAGCCAAGGGCTTCGATATGACACTCATTACCTACAAGTACATCACCCAGACCAAGTCTCGGACGATTTCCAACTACTGGCTGGACGCGGTCTATCCGGAGAATTCTCTGGAAATCTCCACGACAGACGCGCACCGTCTGGGTTTGGCGAATGGTGACCGGGTAAAGTTGGTCTCGGCCTCCAATGAAGAGGGGGTCTGGGACCTGGGACACGGGCAGAAGAAGCCTATGATCGGTCGCATAAAAGTAATTGAGGGCATGCGGCCGGGAGTGGTGGCCTTCTCCCTGGGCCACGGCCACTGGGCCTATGGGGCGGGCGACGTGGTCATCGATGGGGTGAGCGTCCCCGGGGACCCCCGCCGGGCTACCGGGGTCCACGCCAATGCCGCCATGCGGGTGGACCCGGTACTTAAAAATACCGGTCTGGTGGATTTGACGGGCGGTAGCGCCGTCTTCTACCAGACCCAGGTAAAGCTGGTGAAGGTCTGAAACAGGAGCCACCCAAGATGGAGAAATCCGTAAATACCTCGGTGCAAACCTTTGAGGATTTGCTTGCCGGTTCGGTGGCCGCCCACGGCCATCTCTGCCCGGGCCAGGTGGTGGGGGTGCGGATGGCCATGCTGGGCCTGCGGCTCCTGGATTTCCAGGCCCCGCCTACGTATCCCCAACTGAAACAGCTCATTGTCTTCGTGGAGATGGACCGCTGCACCGGCGACGCCGTGGCTTACGTGACCAATGCCAAGCTGGGGCGGCGGTCCCTGAAGTTCGTGGATTACGGCATCATGGCCGCCACCTTCGTGAACCTGGAGACCAATACGGCCTTTCGGGTTATTTCCACTGAAGAGTCCAGGGATTTGGCGGCCCTTTACGCCCCGGGCGAACCGGACCAGCGTCAGCAGCAAACCACGGCTTACAAAGTCATGCCGGACAGCGTCATGTTTCGCGTCCAGGAGGTGAAGGTTGACCTCACTCCCTTTGACCTGCCAGGGCCAACCCGCCGTAAGGCCACCTGCATGAAGTGCGGGCAGGTGGTGCGGGACCACCGGGAAGTGAGGCAGAACGGCTTCGTCTACTGCCGCCCTTGCGCCTCGGGGGCCTATTTTACCGGGGCCCAGGAGATCGCCTGGCCCGAGATGAACTGGTCGCCTTATGCCAACCCTGACCCAACCAAGCTCACTGACTCAGGCTCGTCTGGCCTTCGCGTCTGGCCGGGTGAGATTGCGGGGAAGAGAGATGATTAAAACCGTGAAAGTGGAAGAGGCCGTGGGCCTCAAGCTGGCGCACGACATCACCGAGATCCGCCCCGGTGAGTTCAAAGGGCCGGCTTTCCGGAAAGGCCACACCGTCTGCGAGGATGATATCTGCCGCTTGCAGCGCCTGGGAAAAAATCATCTTTACCTTCTCGACCTGGCGGAGGATGAAATTCACGAAAACGAAGCGGCGGCCATCCTGGCGCAAGCCCTGGCCGGAGAGGGAATCGTCTGGGAAAACAATCCCCGGGAAGGCAAGATCGACCTCTATGCCGCCGATAACGGCCTTTTCAAGGTGGACGTCCCGGCTCTGGCCGCTTTCAACCTGGTAGATGAGGTCATGTGCGCCACCTTGCATAACCACATGCCGGTCAAGCAAGGCGAGAAAGTCGCGGCTACCCGGGCCATCCCCCTTATTATGAAGCGGGCCGTCATCGAGCGGGCCGCAGCCATCGCCCGCCAGAACGGCACGGTGTTGACGGTGCGGCCCCTGCGCCGCGCCCGGGCGGGTCTGATCATTACCGGCAATGAAGTCTATCATGGCCTGATCCAGGACCGCTTTGCTCCGATTCTCAGCCGGAAAGTGGAGGCCCTGGGGTCGGAAGTGGCGGCGGTGGACTTTCTCCCGGACGATGCCCAGGCCATCACCCTGACCATTCAAGCTTTTTTGAAACAAGGTTGCGATCTGCTTCTACTGAGCGGGGGCATGAGTGTGGATCCGGATGATGTCACCCGTCACGCCATCCGCCAGGCCGGGGCCACCGAAATTCATTATGGCTCCGCGGTCCTGCCCGGCGCCATGTTCCTGGTTGCCTATCTGGGCGACGTGCCGCTTCTGGGAGTGCCCGCCTGCGCCCTGCACCACAAAGCCACGGTGCTGGATTTGGTGCTACCCCGCATTCTGGGGGGGGAGCACGTCGGCAAAATGGAGCTCGCCCTCCTGGGTCATGGCGGCCTGTGCCGAGATTGCCCGAATTGTCTCTACCCGGACTGTTCCTTTGGTAAAGGCGGATGAGCAGGAATTGAAATGGACAAATCCATGGCGCCCAAGATCACCTATCTGCGGATGTCCATCACCGACCGCTGCAACCTCCGCTGTTTTTACTGCAGCTACTGGCAGGAGTGGGAGAAATTGGCGGCTGCGGAAATCCTGCGGTATGAGGAATTGCTGCGGGTTGCAAGCGTTGCCGCCCGGTTGGGCATTCGTAAGATCCGCATCACCGGGGGAGAACCCATGGTACGCCGAGGCTTGCCGGATTTTATCGGGAATCTCCAGCAAATTCCAGGCGTCGACGAAATCTGCCTCACCACCAATGGAGTGCTCCTGGCCGACCAAGCCCCGGCTCTCTATGAGGCGGGCTTGCGCCACCTGAACGTCAGCCTGGACACCCTGAAGCCCGATCGCTATCTCAAAATCACTGGCCGGGACAACCTGGTTGATGTCTTAGCGGGTATAGAGCGCACTGCGATTTTGGGATTTCATCCTGTGAAGATCAATTGTGTAGGGATGAAGGGGATCAACGATGATGAACTGCTGGACCTGGCATACCTGGCCCGGGAACGCCCCTTCCAGGTGCGATTCATTGAACTGATGCCCACGGGTTCCTACCAGGCTTGGCTGCGCTATTTCCTGCCGATGGCCGAGATGCACCGGCGGCTGGCAGTCCTGGGCGAGCTTACGGAAACGGCGTCCGGCGCCACTGCCGGACCGGCCCGCATCTTCAAGCCACCGGGATTTGCGGGAGAATTGGGATTTATCAGCCCCATGAGCCAGCACCACTGTGGTTCCTGCAACCGCCTGCGCCTCACGGCCCAGGGCCGCTTGCGGCCCTGTTTGCTGGCCGAGTCGGAGTTCGATTTGAAAGAAGTCTTGCGTCGGGATTGCTCCGATGAGGTGCTGGCTTCTTTCTTTAAGGAAGCCATAGGACTCAAAAACCATAGACCTGAATACCTCTTAGGGAACCCGATTACGTTCTGTCGATCCATGGCGGCTATCGGCGGCTGAGGTTTACCAATGGAAGCTATCCCATAAGGGGAAAGTCATCGCCATTGTGGGACCATCCAACTCCGGAAAACCTAACTTATCTGCGGTCCTGGAAAGAACCGCAGTACGGCAAGCCATGTTTTTGGTGAACCAGTGGAAAAGCTGAGGTTGATCGACATCAGAAGTGGCAACTGGCCTGCTATACAAGAATGGCAATTAGCTTGCCACTATCAACACCTTAGGGTTCCACAATTTTAGTGTTTCATTAACTTTCATCTGAAAGTTAACAAAAATCCTCCCCGTTCTTCCCCTGGCGCTCCTGCCCCCGCCGCCAGTGCTCACCCACTGCGTCCCGCAGCTCGGCAATTCTTTGGCGGTATTCGGTGGCGGTTATCAGGCCGAAGAGGAAGTCCTCCCCGATCCCGTCGACAATCAATGCGTAGCAGCCTGGACAACTTGGATTGTCCATAAAAACCTCCATAGGTCAGCGCCCCGCCTGCCCCCGGCCCCAGGAGGCCGCCAAGGGAGCCGGGGAGTGGGGTTTCCCTATGGGATGGAGAAGAAAGTCGAAACCTGCCCTTTTTCCGGCTTATTAGACCCATAAAATTGCCAGGTTAATTTGGTGACGTATGCCACCAAAGCGAGTCAGCAAGAAAGGTTTAGGCGGTGGGGTTAATTCGTTTAGCTTCGGGATGATATGGTGAGCATATCAGCAAGCCTAATGCCGGGAGGAGAAGTGCGGAGATATAGCAGTTATTTATGGTTATGGGTATGAAATTACCCTGTTAAGATATTTTGGCTGATAAAGTAGCAAGTTCCCTTTATTCCCGTGACGTTATGAACCTTAACCGACCCTCTGCCCCCTTCCTAACAGAAATTTAACAGATCACTCGCTCATCTTAACCCCCTCTTAATTTTCTAAATGCTATTTGACTAAGTGTCGATAAGGGCTCCCCGCCAGCCGGGAGTGCAAAGGCATTCGAGGGGAGAACTTTTTCTGACCAGGAATTTCCATCTTGCCTGAGGCCGGGGCCACCCGTATCAGGGCCGGTGGTCAAAGAACCAGAAATTTCAGTAAGCGGAGGTTTCCATGTCTGATACCAAGAAAGTCAAGGAGTTGATGATCCCCCTGGAGGATTACCCTCATATTCCCTACTGGTTCACTCTGCGGCAGGCCATGGCCATTGTCCGGGAAGCGGCCATCAAGTTTGAAGGGGCCTTCGAGCCTCGGGCCGTCCTGGTGTTCGACGAAAAGTACCAGCTCATGGGCATGCTGACTTTGAGGGACATCGTCAAGGGTCTGGAGCCCCGGTTCTTGCAGGAGTCCGGGCTCGTCAAGATGGACCCCAGCCTCACGGTCCTGATGGGCGACCTCTTCGGTCCCGGTTTAAAGGAAGCCTCGCAAAAACCGGTGAGTGAAGTCATGAGCCCCATCAAGGTGACGGTGGGAGGCAATGATCCCATCGCCAAGGCCTTGTTCCTGATGATCAAGGAAAATGTGGGGCTGATGCCGCTAATCCAGGAACAGCGGGTGGTGGGCATGATTCGCCTGAGCGATCTCTTCAAAGAGATTTCGGACCTGGTACTGGGTGATTGAGCTTATTTCTGAACCCCCCAGAGTTAAAAGGAGTTAGTTGCCATGGCGGAAGAAATTAAAAAGATGCCGGTGGGCGCCGGCCTGCCGGAGATGCCCGAAGAAATCAAACTTGCGCCCAAAAAGATCGTCATCGATTGGAAGCGCATCACCTTTATTTTCCTGGGCCTGGCCCTGTTTTTCCTCTTCTATTTCATGTCGGATTTAGCGGACGCGGTGGATCCCTCCGGCAAACACTTTCCCCTGCCGCCGCAAGGCCGGATGGCCCTGGGCCTCTTTCTGATGGCCGCGGTCTGGTGGATCTTCGAGGTGATGCCCATCGGCGCCACCGCCATCGCCATCGGCCTCTTTCAGGTCATTTTCATGATCCGCACACCGGACGCAGCCCTGAAGGACTTTTTTGACCCCTCAGTGTGGTTTATCTTCGGCTCGGTGGTTATGGGCCTGGCCTTCGCGGTCTCCGGGCTGACCAAGCGCATGGCTTACAAAATGCTGAACATTGTGGGGGAGAACACCAATTTCATCCTCCTGGGCACCTTCCTCATCATCGCCGGGATGACGCTGCTCATGGCCCACACCGCGGTGGCCGCGGCCATCTTCCCCCTGCTGGTGGCCATCCACGCCCTGTACAGTGAGTCCGACCAGCCCACCCGCTTCGGCAAGGGCCTGTTCATCGGCATGGCCTGGACCGCGGGCGCCGGTTCGGTCATCACCTTCCTGGGGTCGGCCCGGGCGGTGGCCGGCGCCGGCATGTTCAAGAAATTCACCGGCGGCACGGAAATCGGCTTCTTCGAGCTCACCTGGTACATGCTCCCCTTAGGGGCCATTATGGTGTTCCTCATCTGGCTCACGGTGATCATCTGTTTCAAACCCGAGAGACCCCGCATTGACGGGTTGCGGGAACGGGTGGCCAATCTGGGGAAAGAACTGGGCCCCATGAATAACAAAGAGAAGTTTGTCCTCTTTATGGTGGTGGTGGTCCTGGGGCTGTTCATGCTCAAGTCTTTCTCCCCCATCCCCTTCTTCAAGGACATGGACCGGGCGGCCATCATGCTCGTGGCCACCGTGGTTTTCTTCCTCACCCGCACCCTGGTGGTGGAGGACATGGAGACCATCCCCTGGAATATCATCCTGCTGTTCGGCGGGGCCATGAGCATCGGCTACTGTCTCTATGACACCAAGGCGGCGGAATGGCTGGCGGTGAGCTGGGTGACCTGGTTCCAGAAGGCCCCCTGGCTGGTCTTTGTGCTGGCCATCGCCTTCTTTGTCCTGGTGCTCACCAACTTCATCATGAACGTGGCGGCCATTGCCATTACGCTCCCCATCTCCCTGGTCATCGCCAAGTACCTGGGGGTGGAACCCCACGTCATCTTCTTCGCCTCCCTGGCCACCGCGGGCATGCCCTTCAACCTGCTCATCGGCGCCGCACCCAACGCCATTGCTTATGAGAGTAAGCAATTTACCGCGGGGGAGTTTTTCATTTACGGCTGGGTGCCCAGCATTATTCTCATGGCCTTCCTGGCGGTGTTCTGCTACTTCATCTGGCCCATGCAGGGCATGCCGGTGTTGCTGAAGTAAGTGGCAATGTTTGAATGAGGGGAGGTTTCTTCAACCCTCCCCTCAAATCCCAGACTAAAATTATCAAAAGAGGATCGGTCATATGCATGGGATAAAACGATTTTCGCTGCTCTCTCTAGCGGTAATCCTCGCCGCGGTCTTCTGCCTCACTTCCCTGGCCCTGGCGGCCCCGGCGGACTGGCTCACCGTGTCCGGGGCTTTTCTGAACCCCCAAAAGAAGCCGGTAAAGGAAGTGGACATCCAGGTCCTGGTGAACGGCCAGGCCGTGAAGCCCCTGGGCAAGGACGAGGAAATTACCTCCGGCAGCAAGGGCGCTTTCTCGGCGGAGTTCCAATTGCCCCCGGGGACGCTCCCTGCCGGCAAAGTGGAGGTCAAGGCCCAGAAGCCTTCCTGGCAGCCCCTGAAGCCCACCGCGGTAAAGGTGGTGGACGCGGGGGTGGACGAACAAGGGAACCGGCGTTTCGAGTCCGCCCGGAACTTCACCCTGACCCGGGCGGTTACCCCGGCTTTCTGGGTTGCGGCTTTCCTTTTGCTGGCGGTTTACCTCATCATCTCCTTTGAGTGGATGCACCGCACCCTGGCGGCTTTCCTGGGCGCGGCCCTCATCCTGTTCATCACCTATACCTTCGGCAGCTTTGACAAGTCCTTTTTCATCCTCTCCTTTGACGACGCCATGGGCGCCATCGACCTGAACGTCATCTTCCTGCTCCTGGGGATGATGATCTTCGTGGGGGTGATGAAAAAGACGGGCATGTTCCAGTTCCTGGCGTACAAGGCTTACGCCTGGGCCAAGGGGAACGTCTTTGTCCTCTCCTTTGTGCTCCAGCTCCTCACCGCGGTGATTTCGGCGTTTCTGGACAACGTCACCACCATGCTCCTGGTGATTCCGGTGACCATCGAGATCGCGGTCACCCTGAAGATCCATCCCCTGACCTTCCTGATTCCCCAGGCCTTCGCGTCCAACGTGGGGGGCACCGCCACCCTGATCGGCGACCCGCCCAACATCCTCATCGGCTCCTACGCGGGCCTCACCTTCGGCCAGTTTGTCGTAAACCTCACTATAATCTGTACTATCTGCCAAGTCGTCTCCTGTTTTTACTTCCTGTGGTGGCACAAAAAAGAATACCTGAAGGCGGACGTCAAGGACGTGGAGCGCACCATCGCCTTCCTCCGGGAGCAGTACAAGATCACCGACAAGAAATTGATGATCCAGGGCCTCATTCTCCTGGGCTTCACCATCTTCCTCTTTGCCATTCACGGCTTTATCCACATGCAGGTGTCGGTGGCGGCCTTGATCGGCTCCCTGCTCCTTTTGGCCATCTCCAAGGTAGACATCGTGGAGATGCTGGAAAAAGAAGTGGAATGGCCCTCTTTGATCTTCTTCATCGGCCTCTTCGTGGTCATTGCCGGCGCGGAAGCCACGGGGCTGATCCAGCAGATCGCCAACGGGGTGCTCTATTGCTCCCAGGGGAAACTGTGGCTGGCCATCATCCTGATCCTCTGGGTAAGCGCCATCTCTTCGGCCTTCATTGACAACATCCCCTTCACCGCCACCATGCTGCCCGTGGTGTTGTTCATGAGCGAGAGCTTCGGTCTCCCCAAGGACAACGTGCTCTGGTGGTCCCTGTCTCTGGGGGCCTGCCTGGGGGGCAACGGCACCATGATCGGGGCCAGCGCCAACGTGGTCACCGTGGGCATGGCGGAGAAGGCGGGCTACAAAATCTCCTTCGTGGAATACATGAAGATGTGCTGGTGGCCCATGATGATCATCGTCACCATCTGCATGGTCTACCTGCTCATCGCCTATTGATTTTTTGCGAGGTCAAGAGATTTGCCGGGGCGGGTGTGCCTGCCCCGCTTGACCGATGACTAATAACTAGTTATGCTTCCCAATATCGGCCCCCGGCTGCCAACCTCCTGGCTGGCCCCCAAGCCGATAACGGAGGCAACCCCATGGCCCACCGGCTGCAGAGGGCCAATAGGCAGCCGACCCTGATCCTCCAAGGGCAAACCGAGCCTCAGGGCCGCCGTTTGCTCGTTTGCCTGGAGGCCAATCCTGGCGGATTGCGATTGGTGCGAGCCGCCAGCCGTCTTGCCGAAGCCGTCCAGGGCCAGTGGTTCGCCGTCTTTGTGGAAACCCCTCACCTGCAGCTTTCCCTGGAACAGCAGGAACAAATCTCCAAGACCTTGCGACTGGCCGCCCAACTGGGGGGACAAGCCCTGAAGCTCTCCGGCTTCAGCCCCTCCGAAGCCATCCTGGACTTTGCCCGGGAGCATCACATCACCGGGTTCGTCCTGGAAACGCCTCCCCCGCGCCCCTGGTATAAGGTCTTTGTCAGATCTTTGCCGGACCGCCTGCTCCGGCACCGCCGTGACGCCGACCTTCACCTGATTCCCAAGGAGGGCGAGGAACCACGGACAGCCACCGCCCGCAGGCAGAAGGGCTGGCCTGCCATCCGGGGTTACGTGGGGGCTGCCTCCGGGGTGGGGGGGTGTACCGGCCTGGCCTTTCTTCTCTTTCCCTACGTGGCCCTCACCAACCTGGTGATGCTTTATCTGCTCACGGTAGTAATCATTGCCTCCTTTCTGGAGCGCGGCCCGTCCATCTTCGCCTCCCTGCTCAGCGTGGTCATTTTTGCCTACTTCTTCGTCCCCCACTATTATTCCTTTTCGGTGGCTAATACCGGCTACGCCATTACTCTGGCCGTGATGCTCATTGTCACAACCCTGATCAGCGAGCTTACCTCCCGCATTCGCCACCAAGCCAGGTTGGCCCGCCGACAGGAACGCCAAACCGCGGCCATCTATGAAATGAGCCGCAATCTCAGCAGTAAGCTGAACTTAGAAGATCTGTTCCACGAGGCGGTGGAGCAAATCTCCCGGACATTTGATAGCCAGGTGACCATTCTCCTGCCCATAGAGCAGGGAAAGCTGGGCATCAGGGCCGGCAAAGAGTTTCTTGATGATTATGGCAGCGAGATGATGGTGGCTCATTGGGTTTTCCGCTACGGCCATTTTGCCGGGTTGGGAACCAAAACTCTGCCCAAGGCCCGGGGATTCTATCTGCCCTTGAGGACTTCCCAGGGCTCCATTGGGGTCTTGCGGCTGGAGCCGGCCCTGCCCGGCAAGATGATTGACCTGAAGTCCCTCCGCTATCTGGAGGCGATGGGCAGCCAGGTGGCCTGGGCCATTGAGCGGGAAAATCTCAATGAACAAACCCGGCTTGCCCGGCTGCAGGTTGAGGCCGAACGGCTGCGCAACACCTTGCTCAGTTCCGTCTCCCATGATCTGCGCACCCCCCTCACCGTGATCGCCGGCTCTGCCAGCAGCCTGCTGGAGGGGAAAGGGAGTCTGGATTCCCAGACCGAAAAAGAGCTGGTACAATCGATTTACGAGGAAGCCAGGCGATTGGACCGCCTGGTCCATAATCTGCTGGAGATGAGTCGCTTGCAGTCAGGCTAGGTCAAGTTCAACCGGGAATGGCATGTCCTGGAGGAAGTGGTGGGTTGCGCCCTGGCGCAGTTGGAAACCCAGTTGGAAGAGCGCCCGGTGCACCTCCATCTGCCGGCCGATCTTCCCCTGGTGCATGTCGACGCCTTACTGATGGAACGGGTCTTTCTCAACCTCTTGGAGAATGCCATCAAATATAGCCAGCCGGAGACCCCCGTGGAGATCTCCGGGCGCATCCAAAACCAGGAGATCTTGGTAGAGGTGGCGGACCGGGGCTTCGGGCTAACTCCGGGGGATGAAGACTTGGTGTTTGAGAAGTTTTATCAGTCCGCTGCGGGAGGCACCCGGGGGGTGGGGTTAGGTCTGGCTATTTGCCGCAACATCATCGAGGCGCATGGCGGCCGTATTTGGGCTGCCAACCGCCAAGGCGGGGGGGCGGTTTTTTCCTTTGCCCTGCCTTTGGAGGAAGGAGCCCCTTCCCTGGACCAATCACTTCCGGAGATGCAAGGCGAATCACCCCCATGAATCTGCGCATCCTGCTTATTGAGGACGATCCCCATATCCGCCGCTTCTTGAGAGCCTCTCTCACCACCCAGGGGTATGATTTGCTGGAGGCGGATACCGGCCGAGCAGGTTTGTCGCTGGCGGCCTCCCAGATTCCGGATATCGTCCTCCTGGACCTGGGCTTGCCGGACATGCAAGGCATGGAGGTGCTCCAGCGCCTGCGGGAGTGGTCCTCGGTGCCGATTATCATCCTCTCGGCCAGGGGCCAGGAACGTGACAAGGTGGCCAATCTGGATGCCGGGGCCGACGATTATCTCACCAAACCTTTCGGCATCGGGGAACTGCTGGCTCGCATCCGGGTGGCGCTGCGGCGCACCGGCCCCGCCCAGGAGGGGACCCCCGAGACGGTGTTCACCTTGGGGAATTTGCGGGTGGATTTCGACCGGCGGCAAGTATTTCGGGACCAGGAAGAAATTCACCTCACGCCCATCGAATACAAGTTGTTATCCGTACTCGTTAAGAATCGGGGCAAGGTGGTGACCCATCGACAACTGCTGAAAAAGGTTTGGGGTCCATCCTTTGTGGAGCAGAACCCCTACCTGCGCATCTTTATCCTCAACCTCCGTCGCAAACTGGAAGACGACCCCGCCCGTCCATCCTACCTGATTACCGAACCTGGTGTGGGTTATCGCTTGCGGGATGAATTACTTTAATAGCCCGATATTGCCCAGTAGAATATATCTTGCCACTATCTGCAAAAAGGCCGAATTCAAGATATGATCCGTATATCAAAACGGGGGATTTATGGGTGGGGAAATTAATGGAATTGAAAATACAAGGGGGAGGAAATGCGGTGGCCCTGTATATGGTACTTATATGGGACCCAAATTAAAACCGCCCGGTATCATCCGATTTACCCCTGGGGGGCATTTTTTGTCAGGCCCCACCTAACCACTACCAGGGGGAGAGCAGGCAGGGCATTGAGGAAATAGAACGGAGCCAGTTTTACGGGACTAAGATTTTCCGTATTATGCTGCTGGTTTTTTTATCTAAACTCTCGCCCCTTTTTGTCCCGAAAGCGTCCTATTTGTCGCTTTTTTTGTCATAAATGCTTTCAAAACCATACTTTTAGCTATCCCTGTAGCGCCAGGTAAACGGCCTCCTGAGATGGTCTGTGTTGAAAGGCACCTAACCCCTGAAAACTTTCCCGGGCCCGGCCTTTTTCGTTCATTTTGTGGCATCTGAGTGGCCCTCTATGCCGGGAAAAGGGAAACCAGCGACGGAGCTACAGGGCATGAAACCCCCTTTTTGTTATATCGTCTATGAGGGTACTATCAAATTTTCAGGCCAGGCCCTCCAGGCGGGCCATACCGGGCCCCAAAGTAGGGTCCCATATTGGCCCTCTGCCATTTAACCTGATTTTTCTCAAGAGCTTGCCGAAACTGACCTCATGAGAGCTCGCCAGGCGGGGGCAAAACTTGGCTCTCTAAGTCTTTTTAGTGCCGATTATGCTGAACTCACAGCTTTTCCTTGGCTTTTAATACAAGAAGCCTTTTACCATCATTCAGCCAGGAGGGGGGCCAAATCTCGAATCCGAAGGACTGGGATCAAGAAGATATTGCGGACCTTGGTATCTGTTGTTGGAGGTAAGGGTTTTGTTCACCGTGGCACACCCTGTTATCAAGAGCGCAATTGCAGCGATTGTAAAAAAGAAGGCTCTTCCCATGCAATGACCTATTTGGCCTATCCTAGGCCGTAGAATTATTTTCAGAAACCGCCTTTGTAAATCGTGAAGCAGCAAGCGGCGATAATCACGAGCCAGCCAATTAGTTCAAAGATAGACATAAGGGCATGCCTCTCAACACCCTCATAAAAAAAGCAATTGCTGGTTCACCACACGGGTAAGGGGTTTCTCTACTAAAAATTTAACATATAAAAGTTTCTCCTCGAAAACTTATTGACAAGGATGACCAATGGTCATACTATATAAGCATGAATGGCCAGGAATTAAAAAATTGGCGGGTAAAGTGGGGGCTCACTCAAATAGAGCTTGCCCGGTCACTCGGAACCTATCAGGAAACTATCAGCCGGTGGGAGCGGGGTGTCAGGAGCATACCTTCTCATTTACCCCTGGCCCTGGAGGCCCTGGAACATCGAATGGAAAAAGGAGGCAAAAATGGGCTTATTGGTGGAGTGCCCGGAGTGCAAAAAGCGAAATAGCCAGAAGACTAAGTCTTGCCGGTGCGGGTTTGGTCTGGCGAAGTTTTCTGGCCGGGTTTGGTGGATTGAATACTATGACCATGAAAAGCGGCTCAGGCGGGAGCGCATAGGTCCCAATAAGGCGGCGGCAGAGCAACGGTATAGGGAGGTTATGAGCGCCAGGGCAGAGGGGCGCTATATCAAGAAAAGCCCGGATAGCCGCACATCGTTTAAAAACCTGGCAGCGTGGTACATGGACCTCCCGGAAGTCAAGGCGAAGCGCAGTTTTGATCGGGATGAACGCACCATGCTTAAGTTGTTACCCTTTTTGGGGGACCGGGTGATAAAGGACATTACCCCGGCCCTGGTAGAAGCCTACCGGCAACAAAGATTGTCTGAACCATCGGGGCGCACCCCTGACACCTTGACGGCCCCGGCCACGGTTAACCGGGAGGTTGCCTGTCTTAAAACTATCTTCTCTAAGGCCATGAAGAACGGTAAGGCGGAGCGTAACCCGGCGATGGGGGTGAAGCTCTTGAAAGAGAACAATGAACGGGACAGGGTGTTATCCTCTGAGGAATATACTCGCCTATTAGCCAATTGCCCTGCCCACCTAAGGCCCATAGTAAAACTGGCCTACCATACCGGCATGAGGCAGGGGGAAATCCTCAATCTCACCTGGGGACAGGTGGACTTAAAAGAGGGTTTTATCCACCTGAACCCGGAGCATACCAACACCAATGAAGGCCGGTTGGTGCCCTTAACTCGGGAACTGGTGGAGATGTTAAGGGCCATGCCCAGGGGATTACCGGGAGTGAAGGTCTTTACCTATGCAGGGCGGCAAATAGGAGCTATTAAGAAAGGTTTCACTACGGCTTGCAAGCGGGCGGGGATAGAGGACTTCACCTTTCACGACCTGAGGCACACGGCCATAAATAACTGGCGGTTGCAAGGGCATGACTACTTCCGTATAATGGCTGCTACAGGGCATAAAACCATGAGCGTCTTCAAGCAGTATAACACGGTGAGCAAGGATGAATTGCAAGCCCTGGTGAATGGAAAATCGGAATGAATATTCACCTATATATTCACTATACCATTTAATAAAACATCAAACCCATGCCCCCGTAGCTCAGTAATGGATAGAGCAAGGGATTCCTAATCCCTGTGTCCCGAGTTCGAGTCTCGGCGGGGGCGCCAGTAATAAGCAATAAATAAGAGAGGTTATCCTAAATTGGTTAATCTCTTTTGGGTTTCAGAGTAGGCAGGGATAACCAGAGTGCGGGATTTGGGTTGGCATGAGGGCTTGCTCAGCTTCACCGGTCGCGCCATTTTTCCAACCTCTACTTTTACCGCCCTGCCCCCGTCCCTGGCCCCGGTCCTTGATCATCCCGGCCCGGAAGGTGGGGGAAGTCCTAGCGTTTCGTGAAGGCCGATCTGCTTGCCTGGCTTCGGGAAAAGTATCAGACGGGGCAGGAAGAAAAATAAAGGGTGGGTCAAGGCGAAACCCCTGGTGCGCCGCCAGGCTCCGGCCATGTTCAAGAGGCAGGGCATCTATTATGTGCTTTTTGACAACACCTGCTGCTTTTGCAAGAACGGCAGCGGAGTTCGTGTCCACACCTCAGAATCGCCGTTGGGTCCATACACCTACAGAGGAAATATCAATCGTGCGGGGCATAAGGTTAGAGGCCTGCCTTCCCCCGATACCGAGGCGGGGATGGGTCGTTCGGACTCCATCATTCAGGCTCAACAAGCCCAGATCGCAACCATACCAGCCAAGAACGGCCCCCTTTACATATGGATCGGTGACCGCTGGCAGTCAGCTCCAGACGGAATAAAGGGAAATGATTTCCAGTATTGGAGTAGTCCGTTGGAGTTCGACGAAGACGGAATGATTAAGCAACTGGAATGGCATGACACATGGTCGATCGGATTAAAGTAGCTTGGTTTTGAGCGGATGACGAGGCCAAATTTTGTCTCTATACTAATGTTAGGACTCTCCAGAGCGGTTTTATTTGTTTCAATGCTTAATTTATACCTTACCCCCAAGAATCTTTCTCTTGGCCGCCCGGACCGCGTGCCGGAAAAGCTTGGCCACAAATTCCCTCCCAGATAGGGTTTTACAGTTCAGATAAAGGCTATCCACCACTCCTCGGCCTTTCGACCGTTGGGAGGGCAGGATAAAGAAATCGCCATCTTGGGAGCGCTGACG
>Ga0315282_10002744_pt1 | contig 32049 bp, 20 predicted proteins | sample YL17G07_20_MG_FD_203693 | JGI IMG/M metagenome (GOLD analysis project Ga0315282, IMG submission 203693) | Sediment microbial communities from Yellowstone Lake, YNP, Wyoming, USA - YL17G07_20 | ecosystem: Environmental > Aquatic > Freshwater > Lake > Sediment | place: USA: Wyoming | collected...
GCCGGGACGATGTGGCTCCTGGACGGGCAGCGCCTCGAGAGGATGGACCCGGCCACCGGCGAGACGCGCGAACTCCCGGGGCCGGTCAACGGTTACCACGGGCCCTGGAACGTGGCGCCGTCGGGGACGATCTATGTCAGTCGCCGAGATCGCCTGTGCGCGATGGACCCCGATGGTTCGGTGCTCTGGCGGGCGAACACGGAGCTTGGGCCGGCATCGGCGCTGGTGGTCGCGCCCGACGGTACCGTCTTGTACGTGGCCGAGAAAGGCCCGGGCAACGGTCAGGAGCGCGAGCACTACGCGGTAGGACTGGCGCCCACCGGCGCCACGCTCTACGAGATACGTCTGCCCGCTAGGCCCATCCAGGGCCCGCTCCCGGGACCCGAGGGCTCGGTCTACGTCGTTCTCGAGGACTGCGCAGTGTGGCGGATCGAGCGCGACGGGGAAGTGTCTTGGCGGTCGGAGTACCCCAAGCGACCGGGCCCCCTGTACGATGTGAATGCTGCGACCGAAACTGAGACCGGGTCCCTGCTGATCCGGCGCCCCGAAGAGCTGATAGCCGTCGGGCCGGACGGGCAGGATCTGTGGCGCCGGGGCGAGGAGCAGGGGCTCTGGGACTGGTCGTGCGCGCTCCGACGGAATGGACTCACCTACACCGTCGGGGTGTACGGCAAGTCGAGCCGGCACTACATCACCGCATTCCGCCCTGACGGGTCGGTGAAGTGGCGCATGAACCCTCCTGACGGGCCGGTGTCCCCTGTGGCGGCCGGGCCCGAGGGCATGTTGTACGCCGTCGTGGGTGACGAGCTCGTGGCCTGGCGTGAACAGGACGAGCAGCGGTAGGAGAGCGCGGATGCGACGCCTAACGGCGGGTCGGCCGGCTGTGGCCATAGCCTTCGCTCTCATGGCGGCCTCAAGCGCCGGCACCTCTGAGGAGGGCGACGGCCGGGGCATCGCCGCCCCCGAGGTGCTCTGGCGGGTCCCGCTTCCCACACCGTCAGGCCTGGCGTGCACCGTCGGCTCGGAGATGGTCGCCGTCATGCGGGGCACCGAACCGGTGGCGCTCTACGACGCCGATGGGCCCGTACTCTTGGACAGGACCCTCGAGCCGTCAGCCGTTGCCGTACACGGCGATGTGCTCTACACGACCAACTACAACCGGGTCAGAGCGCTGTCGCATAAGGGCGAGGAGCTATGGTCGTTCGACGTCTGGGAGCATGCTCCCGAGAAGCCAGCGGAGGGGACCTACCCGGAGGTCAGTCACCCGGTCACCGGAGCCGACGGAGCCGTCTATCTCACGACAGGCATCGGCTACGCCTACTGCCTCGAGCCGGACGGAACGCTTCGGTGGGTGCGTCCCTCGGGCAATACACACTGTCTGGAGCCCTTTCCCCTCGGTGACGACGCGCTGGTGGTGTTCGGACTCGAGGGCCCGCCCACGATCCTGACCCCCGACGGCCCACTCCCGTGGCCCGAGGGAGTCGTCGCTCCCCGCTCCGACTCCCTCGCCGGGTCAGCGGATGGATGTCTCTTGGTGCCGAGACGTCGGGCTCTTGCCGCCTACCGCCAGGACGGCTCGCTGGCATGGGCCCGCGATCTGCCGGGCCTGGAGCTTGGTGGTCGAAACGAGGGATCGGGTGCGTCGGTCGGCCCGGGTGGCCGGATCTACATCGGAGCAGGGCGCGCGCTGTGCTGTCTGTCCCCTGACGGCGGCGTCCTCTGGTGGGCACCGACCGAGGGCGTGGCTCTCGAGAGGCCCCTCATTGGGCGCGACGGTGCGATCTACGTCGCGACACGCCAGCGGGATCCAGAGGCATGGCGCCTGGAAGCGTTTGACCACGGCGGTCGCGCCCTGTGGCGCATGGACCTGCCTCACCTCGTGTACAACCACTACTTGGTCATCGGCGCGGACGAGGTGCTCTACGCCGTCCTGTCAACAGGCGGGCCGTTAATTGACCTTGAGCTGATAGCGGTCGGCCAAGCGCGGACGGACGGCGCTCACCCCGGCGTACAGCTCCTGCCTGACCGGTCGGGCGAGGCGGACCTCGAGCGGGAGGGCCTCGCCGAGTCACCTTGGCCGTGCGTGGGCCGCGATGCCCGGCACTCGGGAAGAGGGGACGGCACGGTGATCGCGAGTCCGCGCGTGAGGTGGCAGTTCGAGACCGGAGCCCCCGTGAGAAGCAGCCCAGTCATAGCAGCCGACGGACTCATCCTCTTCGGGTCGAACGACGGGCACCTCTACGCAGCGGATCGCTCCGGAAATGAGCGCTGGTCCTACCAAGCCGGTGCGATGATCCTGGGAGGGGCCGCCGTAGCGTCGAATGGGGTCATCTACGTAGCGTCATACGATGGGCGCCTCCACGCGCTGTCGCCCGGAGGGCTACCGCTGTGGACGTTCGACACGGGGGCACCGGTTTGCGGCTCCCCGGTCGTGGCACGCGACGGCACTGTGCTGATAGGCAACCGTTCCGGGAGCCTCCACGCCGTGTCGCACCTAGGCGAGCCGGTGTGGACCTTCGAGGCCGTTGGGGCGATCGACTCAGCCCCAGCGATAGGCCCGAACGGGAGCATCTACGTCGCTGCCACCTCGGCGGGCTGGCAAGGGACTCTCCACGCGGTGACGCCATCGGGCGAGGGCGTCTGGCAGGTTGCGACGGACGCGGCGGTCCACTGCGCCCCGTCGGTCGGGCCCGACGGAACGGTGTTCGTCGGAGACGACTCCGGCATCGTCTACGCGGTGAGCCCTACCGGTGACGTGCTGAGGCATTACGGCAAAGAAGGCCCGCTCGGCCCATTCCTTGCGATCGACCACCATGGACGAGTGCTCGCCGAGGACCGACACGGAAATGTCGTGGCCTACGCTGGCGGGCACGGCTCGTCCGATCGCGCACAGAACCAGGACTGGGAGCTGCCGCCCGGCAGCCCGGTGATCGACTGGTCGGGGGCCGTCTTGGCCTGCGCGAACGGCTTACGTGGGGGCGAGCTGTGGCGCATTACCGACCGGAGCCGCCCGACCAAGCTCCTCGAGGCCCCGAACTGGATCCTTAGCCAGCCGGCGATCGACTCCGACGGCACGGTCTACGTCGGCTGCCAGGACGGGCGCTTGTACGCGGTGGGGGAGTAACGGTCGCCCGGGAGCGTGCGTAAGGACGGGACGATCGAATGGCGCATGGTGACGCGTAACGGAGATGCAGAGCTCAAGCCCGGCGTCTACGGCCTGATCGTTGTAGCCACGCGTACCAGCGTCTCAGCTTGCGAGGAACTGCCGTGCCCCTACAGCGTCCTCGCCCTGGCGTTTCCGACTCCGCGTGGGGGCGGGGGGCCCCAGAGGGCGACCTCGGTCACGGCGGAGTAGTGGTTCTCCGGCTTGGACAGATGCGTGAAGGTGATGCGGACGCGGTCCGTCGTCACCTCGTCGAAGCTGATCCGGTTCTCCTTGCCGCCGACGGCCTCGGGCGGGTCCATGGCGGGATTGCTCACCTCGACCCACCTGTCGCCGACCTGGTACTCAACCTTGACCGACCTGGGCGGCCAGCAACCCGCCCCGTCCGCGAACACGAACAGCCCCACTGCGCGAATGGGCACCGCCCGGTCGAGCCGGAGCTCCAGCCAGTCCTCGGCGTTGGGCGACTGCCAGCACGTCCACCGGTTCGAGGGCTGCGACTCCCAGCCGATGATCCCGTCTATCGCGCGGTCGGGCGGGTCGGGGTTGAAGCTGTATGACGCCCACGGGAACACGCTGACCGTCTTGTCGAGCACGAGGTTGACCAGGCCGTCCCCTGTCTTCCCCGGCGCGTAGGACAGCCCGGCCGGCAGCTCCTGGCGCGCCGCGTCGGGCCAACTGCCCGCCTCGGGCCCGCCGACGACCGGGAAGACGCTCACCCGAAGCCGCGCGCAGCCCATCGGAATGAGCGTGATCTCCTCCTCCGTCTGCTCCGTGTAGACCGGGCTCGGGCCCAGGGCGCCGCAGGTGTTGTTGAAGAGCCGCCACTCGGGGATTCGGCGGCCGTGCGCCACCAGCTTGATCGGCGTGCCTTCGGCGGTGAAGGGCTGGAGCGCGGCGAGCTCGCCGGCGACCTCTTCCTTCACGCCAGAGCCCAGCACCAGCCCGTAGTTCCAGGGCGAGCTCGGACGCACTTCCCAGTCCGGCCACGCGTCCGTGCCGCCGCACCGCGTCCACTCCTCGTCGATCGCGAGCGAGTACCACAGCGGCCCGCGACGCACCGAGACAGCCCCACGCTGCTCCGGCCACGACCTGACGGCGATCTCCATCGGAACGGTGAGGACGACCGTGTCGCCGTCGCGCCACTCGCGCTCCAGGGCCACGTAGGACGCCGCAACGCAGTCGGCCTCGACTGTGGCGCCGTTGACCGCGACCCAAGCGTTCTCGCACCAGCCCGGTATGCGGAGGGTCAGCGGGAACGCCGTCGGCTTGTCGCACGACAGCCTGAGCGTGACCGTGTCGCCGAAGGGGTAGTCGGTCTGCTCCGCGATGCGGATCTCCGTGCCGTCGCCGACCTTGGCGCTGACCTCGCACGGGGCATACAGCACCGCGGCGAGTCCGTTGCCCTGAGTCGCCATCCACAGGTGCTCCGTGTAGTACGGCCAGCCCTGCGCCACGTTGTGCTGGCAGCACCGGTAGGCCTCGCCCGGCGAGTACGCGACCTGGAAGCCCTGATTCTGGAACTCGTGCGCGCCGCCCGCGTCGCAGAGGACGAGGTTGGGGGCGGTGAGGTAGTGGATGCCCTTGAAGTCGGGCGTGTAGGCCGCCGGAAACGAGTTGAGGGCGGCCTCTTCGCACCGGTCGGCCCACTTCGGATCTCCGGCGACGATGAGCAGCGTCTCGCAGCTATTCATGAACTCCACGATGGAGCACGTCTCCGCCGCATACTGCGGCCCGGTGTGCCCCTCGCGGGAGTTCTCATCGGCCGCGAACATTGCGCCCGGCACGCGCCCATATGTGCCCCACACCTGGTTGTAGACGCGGTTCGTGGCGTCGAGGTCGAACGGGTCCTTCGACTGCATGTAGAACTCCGCCGGCCCGCGGAAGCTCTGGCAGATGTTCACCCCGTGCGGGGTCGGCAGGCCGTGGGTCCAGTCAGCCGTGCGCCGGTGAATGCGCTCCGCGAGCTCGAGCAAGTAGGGCTCAGCGGTGCGGTTGTAGAGCCAGTAGACGCTCCACAGGTTGTCGCCCCCGCGGATCTGCTGCCACGAGCCGGGCAAGAGCGTGTCCTCCGGCTTAGCGAGCTCCCAGCGGAAGTAGCGGTCCATGAACCGGATAACGCGCTCGTCGCCGGTGGCCTCGTACCGCGCCTGCATAGCGTAGAGGATGACCATGTTCGGCCAGACGTCGTTGCCATCGCGATTGGGCAGCGGGCCGAACCAGCCGTCGTCCTGCTGGTGCGACACGATCGCATCGAGCCAGCGCTCGGCATCGGCGACGATCTTCTCGTCGCCGAGCACGTAGCCAAGGTCGGTGTAGCCCTTGAGCCAGTACGGCAGCTCCTCCCACCCGGCGCCGTCGCCCGTCATCCAGGCGCTGTCGTCGCGGCACCAGTGGCTCACCTCGGGCAGATGCCCGACCATGCCGTGCGCCATGAGCATGAGCTGGTGCCTCAACCACCCGCGCGGCTTGACCGCTCCGATGGGCAGCTTCACAAGCGGAGTCGGCGCGAGTGGCGCGCGGTTCGCGACGTAGAAGCTCTGTCCGCCTATGACGGCGGGCCTGAGTGAGACTGTGACCTTCACGCTGGTATCGACTCCTCCGAAGGCGGTGGTGGCAAGGGCGGTGGCAAGGGCCAGCGCGCACGAGAGCGTGTGGCGATCCGTTGGCATGGTCAGCCTCCTGTGATTCCGTGCAGGGCATGCTATTCCGGTCGCGCAGTGTGACCCCTGCCGAGCCGACAGGACTTGGCTCGAGACTGGCGAACTCGAAGTCAGTGTACATAGATCGGTTGCGCCCGTGGGCGGGTGGATGCCGATGAAGATCGCTAGCGGTACGAGGGCCCTGGACGTCGAGGAGCTAGGGGTCAGGCTTCTTGTAGATCTCCTGGCGGGCATGGGGTGGAGGTGGCAGGTTCCGCGTCACCCCGAGGTGCCCACCGACAGGTCCCACATAGACGGTGAGATAGAGCTAAGGAACCCCGATACGGGTCAGGGGTGCCTCCAGTACGTGAAGGTCCAGGTCAAGGCGACGGCTTCGGGCGACCCGCTGTCTTGTGACGTCGCCCTCGAACACCTGGCGTGCTGGCGGCAATCGAACGTGCCGGTGATACTCATTCGCCCATGCCTCGCGACTAGAGACGTGTACTGGAAGTCGGTTGACGAGATCACACCGGGCCGAGGCGAGAAGACACGAACGGTGCGGTTCGATCCCGAGCTGGATTCGTTGGCATCACAAACCGCCAACGAGCGGCTGCAGGAGTTGGCGGTGGCTGGGGCTTCGGAGGAGGGGCGCAAGGCGATTGCGCTGGCCAACTGCCGAGCGAGGCTGCAAGAGGCCCGTAAGGCGCACGCTGATCACCAGTTCCACAGGGCAGCGCAGCTGGCGCTGAGAGCGGCAGCCTCGGCCGAAGCCGGTGGTGATCCAGCACTGCAGGCGCAGTCGCTTATGATCAGAGCGCGGGCCCTGCGCCTGGCCCTTGAGCAGAGCGGCGGTCCGGCCAGCGACCCGTCGTACGCTGCAGTGCGGGCCTCCCTGGACCGGGCGGCCGGACTCGGCGCTCGCAGGGCGCAGGTGTTGGTTGAGGAGGCGGTGCTGGCAGGCTATCGGGGCGACGACCAGACCGCGCTCGCGCTGGCTACGCAGGCGAGCGCGCTTTCCGGAGCTTCCGCTGACGACCACGCGGAAGCCCTCGCAGTACGCCTCGGGGCCGCAAGGAGGCTAGGTCTCCCTGAAGAGGTGCGGTGCGCGGCTTACAGCGTCGACCAGGTCTTGCAGAACTGCAGTGCTGACGTGGCCGTGGGCCTAGACGTGGACTGCGTGCTGGCTGGGACTGAACTCGACGAGCTGGACCATCAGCGGGTCGACTGCTGCATTGCCCGGATCGCAGCGGCGGTGGGGGCGGGGAAGCTCGCGCAGAGTTGGGGCGTGTGGCACCTCGAGCGTCTCGCGCGAGGGTTGAGCCAGTCCCTCAGCAACGCCGCGCACGGCCTGCACGTGCTCGAAGCGGCGGTGGCGCTCGCGGGTGCGTCCGGCGACCGAATCGATCGCTACAGGCTGACCCTTGCCCTGGCCGAGTCGGAGATCACCGCGGCGCGGTTCCACAGCGCGCTTGGCCACCTGGCAGACGTGCTCAGCGCGGCCGCCGGGCCTGAGGGCGCTCTGGGTCTCGCCGCCACGGAGCGGGCGCACCTACAGGTGGCTGGCCTGTTCGCGCGAGGGCGGGCACTGGCCGCCCTCGCCAACGACAGGACGGCTGTAGGAGAACCCGAGGCGACTACCCTCTTGGCGGAGGCGAGTAACGCCCTGGAACAGGCTAGCGCGCTCATGCGCGAGCGCTGGGGGGAGCTTCGCGGTGACAAGGCGGAGATAGCAGCCGCCATCGCTCTCTGGGAGGCGAGGCTGTGTCTCTGGACGGGTCGCATCGCTGAGGCGCTGGGACACGCCCGAGCTGCCACCTTCCATGTTGGCAGCTCGCGGAGTCCGTCGGCCGCACAGACCGCCGCCGCGGTCCGGGGGCTGGAAGGTGAGTGTCTGCTACTGACCGGGGACGTGGATGCCGCGCTGCGTGCGGCTCTCGGGGCCGCGAACGCGCAGGAGGCCGAAGTACCCGTTCGGGAGCGCGCGCGCTCCCTCATTGCGTACGTCGAGGGGGTGGTCATGCCCACACGCGCCTGGTTCGCCGGGGAAGACGCGAGTGGCATCGGCCAGCGCGTTCACGAGGCGCGGCTTTGCGACGCGGTGGCGGCACAGACGCGCCCGCTCGCGGCGTGGTGGGACGAGTGGTATGGCCACGGCGGCGGCCGAGCCTCGGAGATACTCGACTTCTGGGGCCGGGGGGGGTTCGCACGTGTGGCCGCCGCAGTCCGCGAGATGCCATACCACGCGATTGTCGTAGGAGCGGCCTCGACCGACGAGATCCGCCGATGGGCTAGCGTGTTCTGCCCGTGGTTCGACACGGTGGTCGTCCTGTGGAAGGGCCCGCTGTGCTCGGGCATGACCATGACGCCCGTGCAAGCTGACTGGGGCGGCCCGGAGGCCTTCGGGGGGCACGGCTACGCGGTGGCCGCAGGAGACCAGTGGCGGCCATCGGATTCCGACCCCTGGGACCGCTGGGCGCCGGCACTGGCCTGGGCCAACATCCTCCCTGAGGAGGTCGGGTCGATGCTGGCCGGCGAGGGCCTGCATCTGGTGCGGGACGGCAGGCTGCTGGTGTGTCCCGCGCCCTTGGTCGGGTGCACCCAGACCGCTGTCGGCTGGAGTGATGGGCTGCTGACACGGGACCTGCTTGGGGGGGTGCCGATCGTTGCCAGGGGAGGCCCACCGGGGGAAGACAGCGGCCACCCGGCACCTCGGGTCCTAGACGTCGGCAAGGTCACGCTTCCGTACATTAGCGGGGTCAGGCTCGATGATCTGTCCTCGGTGCTTGGCGACCTGGGTGAGTCCCTGCGCCCGTTGCGGGACGTCCTTCTGAGAGCCATATCCACTGGCGCGCTCCGGTGGGAATCGTGGGACACCGTCGCTCTCATTGACGACGAGATCCGCGCAGCGCAGGAGGTCGCGCGCGCTGCGATGACAGCCGCATCGCGGCATGGGTCCGGGTCGTGGGGAATGTGCCGGGTAGATGGTTCATTGGAGGCACGCCAGCGGGCAGCGCCCGGGCCTGGCCGAGAGCCATCCACGGACCGGCTACGCTCACTGTGCGAGGCCTGCTCCGGGCAGACACCGTGGGCCGTCTATTGCCGCCTCATGGACATGGGAGGGACGCTCAGGTGGACCAACCCCCTGGACAACCCAAGCGTACCGGACCCCAACCCCACCGCCCGACCGGCGTTGCACTCGTGGCTGTGCCCAGGTGACGCCGGCTGGCTCATACCAACGGTGTTCCTACCTGAGGACCCGTGAGTGGGGGCGCATCGCCCAAGCTCCGCGTGTCGCACCACACCGACAGCTCCTCGACCCCCACCGCCCCGCCCTCCGCGGCGAAGCTCAGCTTACCTGTGCGGTGGTCGTAGGCCCGTGCGCTGAATGCGTAGCGGCCTTTCAGGAAGCACTCAATCAGGCTGCCCTGGGCGAAGGCGACTAGCTCCACGGGTTCGCCGTCGGGAAGCTCGCACGAGCGGCCGTAGCTGAACGTCGCCCCCGCGATCTCACACCAGTCGCCCGCGGGCCTGACGGTCAGCCGGTAGCCGCTGCCGGGCCCGTCCTGCTCGCGGAAGCCAACGGTGGCCGACGCGCCTGCCGGGATGCTTAGCCGGCACTGGAGGAGGTAGTTGTCGGGGACTTCGAGCTTGAGCGGCTCGGCGCCGGGCGCGATCTCCGACGCGGGCACGCTCGTCACCTCACTGCCGAACACCTCCACGCATTCGGGCACCGGACGGAAGCCGAGCACGCCCTCGCGCACCTCGTACATCTCGCGCGGTACGCACTGGTCCCCGCCCCAGCACAGCCCGCCGCCATCGCGCTCGCCCTCGAGGTCGCGCAGCCACCCCACGAGGATGTGCCGCTTACCGTCGAACATGCTCTTGGCGGCGTAAAGGATCGTCGTGTCGACCGCGCGGCTCTCGGGGTGGATCCACGGGCCCCGAAGGTGCTTCGCGTAGCAGTAGTCCGTGGAGCCGGCGGACGGCGAGTAGACGAGATACCACGTGTCACCGATGCGGAACAGGTCGGGGCACTCGTGCGGGCCGAGGGTTCCCCCGAAGAGCGGCTCCCGCTGGGTCCAGTGCACGAGGTCCGTTGATGTCGCGACTCCGGTCACGCACCCGGAAGTCCTCGCGTCGCGCGCGCACAGGAGCATCTGGAACTCGCCGGTCTCGTCGTTCTTGAACACGAACGGGTCACGCCATTCGCGGCCGCCGTTGTTCTCGTAGATCACCCCGTCGGCCATGAAGGTGTCTTCGGGATGCTTCGTCCACGCGATCAGGTCCGGGCTCGTCGCGTGCATGATGTGCTCGCGGCCCTCGGGGTGCTCCGGGTTGAAGCCGGTGTAAAAGATGTGGAACGTCCCGCCCGACTCGATCACGCTGCCGGTGAACACGCATCCGCCGTCGGGCTCCTCGGGCCTGCCAAGGGGGAGAGCGATGGGCAGCTCCTCCCAGTGCACCAGGTCGCGGGACACGACATGCGCCCACGGTGTGCCCCCCAGCCCGGCCAGCAAGTAGAACACGTGGTACTCGCCGTTCCAGTAGAACGGGATCGCGTCGGCGAGCGCGCCCTGCTCTGGCCGGTAGTGCACCGGCGATCGGTACGGCTCCGGAAGATCGGGCCCGGGCGCGAACTCATCCACACCGCTCACAGCGGCCACCTCCGTGTCTGTCAGTGCCCTGTCCCACAGCGCGGCGTCAAGCACCTCGCCGGCAAAGATGCGGCCCTGCACGACCTGCCCGCGGTCGGTTTCCGCGCCGATCAGCACGGGCTCCGCGTTCTGGGTGAGTGCGCCGCCCTTCCAGCGCTTCCTGGCCACGGCCTTTCCATCACAGATGAGCTCGAGGACGCGACCGTCGTACCTGCCTACGAGCGAGTGCCACGCGGTGCGGTCAATGTCCGACACGGGGAAGCTCACCATCGCGAAGCCACGCTCGGAGTGCAGCTCGAAGCCGATATCGCCTATTCCGTCGCCATTGAGGTCAACACTGAACAGGTTGAAGGTGACGATGTCGTGCCCGCCGCGCTTGCAGAAGAGCGCCGACTTCCACTCACCGGCCGGGTCGCGCGCGCGAAGGTACACGGTGATCGCGTCTCCGGTGGCGGTGAGCTCGGGCCCGGCATCGAGATACCCGCCGTTGAGCACTGTCGGGTCACCGAACTCCACGTCTCCGGCCGCGCGCAGAGGATGGCGCGCGTCCGAGCTCGGGTCGGCGAGCTGCCAGTGGGCTAGGGCGTCAGCGAACGCGGGCGCCGCCGGCTGCGCGGACACCGCAAGACCGGTGAGGAGGATGAGAGGCAAGATCGACCACTCCCTGTGTCGGGACGAATCGGGCGGGGGATTCGGCCGCAGGGGCTGGTTCGCGAGGCCACGTGACGCTCCCTCTGCCTCTGGGTCGGCCGGGTAGGGGCGGCCCAGTGTGGCCGCCCGTGGACGCCTTCTCGGCCGCGAAGCGGCGCTATGCGGCGACCCAGGGCGCCAGCACCGAAGTCGGACCAGGCCGTTCCCAGGGAGCCCTGGCCGGGCGACGCTAGGTCTGGCGCGCGGGGCCAGTCAGGTCTCACCGACCTCCGGTCTGTCCCCTCATGCGGCCCGTCCGAGGTGAGCCCTCCTACTCCGCCGCATCCTCCCCCGACCTCGACTTGTACTCTTCCCAAAGATCGTCGACCGACTTGCCCGTGTACTCGGTCCATAGCTCGGGGGTGTACTGCGCGGTCTTCAGCGCCCGGCTGAGCTTGGTTACCAGCTTGTCGTCATAGTGACGCTCGACGTAAACGAGGAACGCCGTCGTGACCCCGTAGCCGTTCTTGTAGCTCGTGCCCTCTCGGTACTTGCTCGGGATGCTCCAGCCGTCGTCCACGCCGGCCTTGTAGCGTACGTAGTCCGCGATCCCCTCAACCAGCCAGCCGGGGGTGTTGCGGGAGCCCGGGTACGCCTGCACGTTGTGCGAGGTCTCGTGGACGATGCAGCCAAGGTCGCCGGGGTGCTTGGTGAACCACTCGGCCTCGAGCACGATGCGTCCGCCGGTCGAGTAGGCAGGCGCGCCGATGCTGCGGCGGACGGCGTAGACGATGCTCTTCGGAAGCGGCATGCCCTCGATGCCGAGCACCGACACGAGCAGCGGGTAGTGGTCCTGCAGGATCCGCGGGATCTCCGTGTGCATCGCCCTGAGCTCGGGGGCGTCCCGCGTGTCGACCGTGACGGCCAGCGACGCGCCGATGTCGGGCCACTCAAGCTGCTCTGTCGACACGGCGTCGTCCGGGAAACTGACGACCTTCTCGGCCTGTGAGAGCGCCTTGGCCGGAACCGGCCCCTTCTCGATGCCGGGGCCTTCCCAGGCGACCTCGAGGACATTGTCGACGACGCCCTCGAAGTAGGCCACATAGATCGGGTGTCGTCCCTCCTTCAGGCTGATCGTGCCGCTCTTCTCGGTGGCGCCATGCGGGTAGTCGTTCATCACGACGAGGGTGCCGCCGATGTAGAGCCGGCTGCCGTCGTCCGAGGTTGTGTAGAACGTGTACTCCCCGTCCGCCGGGACGTCGATGGCTCCCCAGAACTCGAGTCCGAAGTCGTCCTCCGCGGCCCCATCGGGGAACCTGAAGGAGTCGATCGTGCCCTCTGTCGTGGGCTTGAGGCCGGCCATGTCGACGATCGACTGGAAGTCACCCTCGTAGTAGCGGTACCAAAGCCCGGCCTCGCCCGCATCCCCGGGAAGCGGATCGAGAAGCGCCGGCTTCTCCTGGCTAGGGGGCCCCTGCGCCGTGGCAGCGACACAGGCGAGAAGGAGAGACGACAGGAACGCGGACGCGGCGGCGTGCTTCAACGTTGTGGTCCTTCCGTGCAATCTGCCAGGCACGCTGTGTCGATGCGCGGACCCAGTATACCCCCTCCGACCCGGGCTCCACTCCCCGGAGAGACACCGAGCCCTGACGAGTGTCTCACTCCGTCGGTGCCGGTGGGCGGCAGGCTGAGATGGAGGCAGACATCCATGCGAGCGCCGATCGACCGGCGGACATTCCTGGCACGCAGCTCTGTTGCCGCGGCATCCGTTGCCTTCGGGAGACGCACCTGGGCCGCGGCGGACGGCCCCAATGTCGCGGTGGTGCGCTGCGACCGCGTCCTCCGCGACGGCCGGCTCGATGCGGGCCTGCTCGGACAGATGGTCGACCGCGCTGTGATGCTCGCGACAGGGGCGAAGTCAGCGGACAATGCGTGGGAGTCGCTCTTCTCGTCCGATGAGAAGGTCGGCATCAAGCCCAACGGGCTCGCAGGCTACGAGTGCTCCACCGCGCCCGAGGTAGTCGCCCATTGCGTCCATCGCCTCCAGGGCCTTGGCGTGAAGCCGGACAACATCATCGTCTGGGAGGAGCAGCCCGTGCAGCTCGCGGCCTGCGGCGTGCCACTCGACCAGGTTCCGTGGGGCGTCCGTGCGCTGCTCACGCACGACAACCTGGGCGACACCGTCACCAGCGAACGCTTCCAGGACAGGGTGTTCGCCCCGCTGCTGAACGAGGTCGACGCCGTCCTGAACCTGCCCATCCTGAAGTGCCACCCCATCTGCGGCGTCACGCTGGCGATGAAGAACCACTTCGGCTCCATCGGCCGCCCGGCCGACCAGCATTTCGAGCAATGCCACCCGGCCATAGTGGGCTTGTCGGGCATCAGTGCCATCAAGGACCGCACCCGGCTGATCGTCACGGACTGCACGCGCGCGCTGATCCAGGGGGAAGCCACCGGTGAGCCACAGTGGTACCCGGGCACCATAATGGCCGCGACCGACCCGGTCGCCCACGATGCGACCGGCTGGCGAATGCTGGAAGCTGAGCGCGCCCGGCGGGGAATGCCAACATTCGCGGCCGCAGGTGTGGAGCCGAGGTACATCAAGATGGCGGAGGATGCAGGCCTCGGCATCGCCGATGAATCGCGGATCTCGCTGAGGACGGCGGAGCTGTAGGGTAGGGGCGCGGCGATGCGCCAATGCCAGGCACTCTTGCGGATACATAAGCATATGGTAATATGACGCTAGGACCTCAAGAGAGAGGTGCTAGGCCGCGCCCGCGGGCGCGATGGCTTCGCGCCATCGCGCCATCTCCGGTCCCTCGTCGTGCTGAGTGTCGCCCTCGGCATCCTCCGGAAGCCCTGGTGCGTCGCGTTCACTGCGTCTGTGGGCCAGAACCTGTTCCAGTCGGCGTCCGGCAACTGGCGCGCGATGATGGCTACTCGCAAGAGGCCTGGCGTGCCCAGGACATGAGCGGGCACTAACGAACGAAGAGCCCCGACCGGCGGGCCGGGGCTCTCTCCATGGTCTAGTTGCGAGGTCGGACGCTCTACCCGGTCTTGCTCTTGGGCTCGGCTGCCCCGCCCTTGGGCGCCGGCGCGCCCTTGCCGGCCTCGGGTGCCGCCGGTCCGCCCTCCTTGCCCTCGCTTGCCTTCGGCGCGCCCGCAGGCGGCGCCCCTCCGGCGGCGCCAGAGGGGCCGGTCGTAGTGGGCTTGGTCGGGTAGTCGTTGCGCGCTGTCGGCTCCTTGCCCGGTACCGGCGCGGGCCCGGTGGCGCCCGCCGTGGGCGCGGCCGTTCCGCTTGTCGGCGGCGTAGCGGCCTTCTCCTCAGGGGTCAATCGCTGTGACTTGGGTTGACAGCCGGCCAGTACCGCGACCAGCAGGGCTACGAGCACCAATGCGCAGAGAAGCCACCATCTCGACATGGTATCCACTATCCCTTCCACTTCGCGCGTCGCATCCGCTCAGGGCCGTGGCCACACCGGGCCGACGCTACATCGGGGCGCACCTCGGGTCGAGGAGCGGGCGTTGCGGGAGCAACGTCGTCCATGGCGCCATCTTCTGGCTTGTGACCTGGCCCTTTGGCATGAGCTTGGCATGCCCGTCAAGGTAGGCGATGTTGGTGCCCTCGTGAGCCGCCCGCCAGGGGAGCCAGCCGCCGTACCGGACGCGGTTCATACCGTCGATGCGCCCGTCTGGCAGGGTCGGCCCGCTGATCTCCCAGTCGTTGACGATTCCGCTCGCCCAGGTGTCGCAGAGCAGCAAAGTCTGCGCGGATAGCTGAATGGTGTTGAGCTTGTCGTAGCCCCACAGGCTGTTGTACATGTACTCGTTGTAGCCGTAGCTGATGCCGTCCCGTCCGCCCCAGCGGTCGGTCTCGGTGTCACTGGGGCACTGCAGGATCTGGTCGTTGCGGGCGTACGGCATGATCGCGTAGGTGAAGGCCCCGTCCCATCCGATGCTTCCGGGCCACAGGATCCAGGGATAGTAGAGGGCACCGTATCCGCCGGGGATCGCGTACCCGAACGGCATGCTCGGGAGAGCCTCATCGAAGTCCTGGGCGTAGGCCTGGAATGCTGTCCCGATCTGCCTGACGTTGGAGAGGCAGGCCGTCTGGCTGGCCTTCTCCCGCGCCTTGGCGAAGACCGGGAACAGGATCGCAGCCAGGATGGCGATGATGGCAATCACAACCAATAGCTCGATCAACGTGAAACCACGTCTGTGACGCATAGGTCGAACCTCCTCGTTTCGCGTCCCACGCAGCCACCAAGCTACGTGACATCCGGCATCGTAGACGTATCCGCCGCTCAACCACTCCCTCTATCCCACAGCCCATCCGATAGTCGCTGCGCGACCAGGCACAACACGCCCCAGCCGACATTCCACCCGCGCGCACAGCACGCGTCGCTGTAATGTTCCGAGGTCGGACGGGCAGTCCCTCCTGCGGTTGAGACAGTGGGGCTGCCACTTGTGCTCCGACGGACCCGGTGTTACCGTAGGTCCGGATCCGCGCACGAGAGTAACTGGAGGCGAACATGACCCCGACTCGAGTCGGACTAGCTGTCCTCGTCTTGGGCCTTATGGCCGTTTCATTCCTCGCCGGAGTCGGCTTTGAGAGCCGGTTTTCGGCGCTCGGGGGGCCAGGCCACGAGGTCCGGTTCGCGCAGTTCCCGGGGGACGTGTTCGCCGACGAGAGCGCGCTGCAGTCCCTGCAAGCCAAGGACGCCAACAACCTCACACCGGTCGAGACGTTCTGGCAGGTTCTGAACAAGGTCCGCGAGCGGTACTACGAGCCGATCGACGATGAGAACAAGCTCGCCTATGGTGCGGCGAAGGGCCTCATGAGGGCCCTGGGCGACCCCTACTCGCGATTCCTGGACCCCAAGGACCGAATGGCCTTCGACCGCGCCACCGAGGGCCAGGTCGAGGGGATAGGGGCGCTACTGGCCCCCGGTGAGATCCCGGATGTCGACGTGCCGACCGTGGTCATCGTCAAGCCCTTCCCGGGCGGGCCGGCCTACAATGCCGGCATTCTGCCGGGAGACTGGGTGGTGGGCGTCGGTGACAGCCCTGAGAAGATCGACAACGTGATCGGGGAGACCGTTGACGAAGTCGCCGACCGAATCCGTGGGCCGCACGGCACCGAGGTGTACCTGATGGTGGTCAGGGACCGCAAGAGCGATCCCATCACGATCAAGGTAGCTCGCGACCGGGTGGAGGTCCCCGTCGTCCAGACACAGCACTTCGACAACATCGCGTATGCGAAGCTCGACTCTTTCAGCGAGAACAGCGCACAACGACTGGGGGAGGCACTATCCGATCTTGAGAAGCAGCCGGAGTCCGCGCTTATCATCGACCTGCGAGGCAACTCCGGAGGCCTGCTGAATGCCGCCCAGGACATCGTGTCGATGTTCGTGTCCCAAGGGCCGGTGGTCTACATCAAGGAGCGCGAGGGCAATCCCAAGCAGCTTCCGATCAAGTCGGAGCTCTACCGCGGCTACAGCTTCCCCATCGTCGTACTCGTCAACTCGACGACCGCGAGTGCCTCGGAGATTCTCGCCGGCGCGTTGAAGGACAACAAGCGCGCGACGCTGGTCGGGACCCGCACTTTCGGCAAAGGGCTCGTCCAGACGGTCATCCCGCTGGCCGACAATCGGACGGCGATCTCCATCACGACCGCCAGGTACCTGACCCCTGCCAAGACGGACATCAACAAGACGGGCATCGAACCGGACTACCGCGTGGTCCTCGGTCGCGACGATGAGATCAAGCTGCTCCGCGAGCAGCTCCCGCCTGAGCAGGACAAGCAGCTCCAGGCCGCGCTGGCCTTCCTGAAGACGGGCACGGTGCCGGCCGACCTGATCGCCGAGCCGTCTGAGGATCCGAGGGCCAAGGCCCTCGAGGCGATGCAGTCCGGACAGCCGTAGCGCGCCCGCACTCACGTGCTTCTGTCGCGAAGGGAGGGCGCGGAGGGCTCGGGCCTGAACTCAACCGCAGGCAGGCGGGCAGTGCGGGCTTGCCTGCGGTGTCGCACGGGTCAGGAGGTGGTGGTATGGATGCGCCGGGCCCCATCCCCGAGCCGCAGTTTGACCCGGCGCCGGAGCTGGTTCGGTCCTACCAGAGGCGCCTGCGCAAACTGCGGAACCTGATGCTTATCGAGAACCTGGTCTTTGTGCCCCTTGTCCTGGTGCTGGGCGGAACGCTCGTACTGCAGCACATCGAGCGGGGTAGGGCGGCGTCGATCGGCTTCGGCACGCAGCTTGAGATCGTCGTCCAAGATGCCCAGACCGCGGGGCGCGTTCTGGAGGCCGTGAGGCAGCGGGCCGCCGGCGGGCGCCTGCCCGCCGGGTCCGTGAAGATCCTGCCTGAGCCCGTGATCGCCGTCATTCCGAGCGAGGGGCGCGAGGTGCTGACGGAGGTGCAGGCCCGACAGGCCATCGAGGATCAAGCGGGCAAGACGATCCAGATCGTCGTCCAGGCCGCGATCATCAAAGTCAACGGCTCCCCCGTCGTGGCCGCATCGAGCGTGCAGGAAGCCCAGCTCGCCATCGATGCGATGGTCAGCAAGTACAGCAATGTCAAGGGGCTCGTCAACCAGCCGAAGGTCGCCACCACGTACGACATCACCGAAGAGCGGCGGGCACCCAGCAGCGTGAAGTTCAGCCAGGACGAGATCATGAGCGTCCTGAGCGGCGAGGTGGAGAAGGACAGGTATGAGTTCATCGGTCCCAACACGACGGTCGACACGATCCTGTCGAAGTACGGCCTCACGGGCGACCAGCTTCAGTTCATGAACCGCGGCACGAAGCTGAGCGGCAAGCTGGAGGACGGCACAAAGCTCCTCGTCAAGCCCGGTCGGGATCGGCTCGAGATCGAGTACGACGTCAACCGCACCGAGGTGGGGGAGGTCGCGCCGACGGTGAGGAGAGAGCCTGACCCGACGCTCGAGAAGGGCAAGACGCAGGTGGTTAGCGAGGGCAAGCCGGGGCAGGGGGAGGTGACCTACCGCATCACCTGTCACAATGAGCGCGAGGTGAAGTGGGTGGTCCTGAGCCGCGAATTCACCGTCTCCCCCGTCGACAAGGTCGTGAAGGTCGGGACCAAGGAACCAGGATCGGCCAAGACACGCCAAGGGGGGGACCGGAGGTAGGTTACGGACGGGAGTTCGGCTTCGCGGTAGTGGGGGCGGGCATGATCGGCCGGTTTCATGCCCAGGCAATTCGCGGCCTGACTGATGCGGAGCTCGTAGCTGTCTGTGACGTCGTGCGGAGCAGGGCTGAAGCTCTCGCCGCCGCATTCGGCGTGCCGGGCATATTCACGGACCTGGCCGCCTTACTAGCCAGCCCCGACGTGGACGTGGTCGTGATAGGCACGCCCTCCGGGCTCCATCACGTGGCGGCTCTCGCGGCCATCGAGGCCGGCAAGCACGTCATCGTCGAGAAGCCCATCGACATCCGCCTCGACCGGGCCGACGCGATGATCCGCGCGGCGGACGAGCGCGGGGTCGTCTTGAGCGTGGTGGCACAGAAGAGATTCGAGCAGGCGGCGGTGTTCCTCAAACAGGCCGTCGACGGGGGCGCGTTCGGGCGGATCGCGTTTGCTGACGCGTCCGTGAAGTGGTGGCGCTCGCCGGGGTACTACGCTACAGGCGGATGGAAGGGAACATGGGCCCTCGACGGCGGAGGGGCGCTGATCAACCAGTCGGTCCACCAGATCGACCTTCTGCGGTGGATCATGGGGCCGGTCAGGTCGCTCTACGGGCGCGCGGCCACTCGCGTTCACCGGATTGAGGCGGAGGACACGGCGGCGGCGGTGCTGGAGTTCGAGAGCGGGGCGCTGGGCATCGTCCAGGGCTGCACCGCGTCCTACCCCGGCCACGCCGCGGCGCTGAGCATCACCGGCGAGAAGGGCTCGGCCCGCCTCGAGGACGGCGCGCTCACCGAATGGAAGATCGCCGGCCGCGAGGACGAGGAGTCTGAGGTCTTGGCGCGGTTCGCGGCCGTGTCGGGCAGTGGTGGCGGCGATCCGACCACAATCTCCTCCAAGGGGCACGAGCTGCAGTTCCGGGACGTGGTCGCCGCGATCCGCGAGGGCCGCCAGCCGCTCGTCACAGGGCGCGACGGCCGCGACGCCCTGGAGCTGATACTGGCCGTCTACGAATCCTCGCGCACCGGAAAGCCGGTCGAACTGCGTTCGGCCTGATATACTGAACCATCTTCAACCGGATGAGGAGAACTTGTCGATGGCAAAACTGGCTCTCGCGGGTGGCACGCCGGTCAGGACGGGCCCATGGCCCGAGTGGCCTGTATGGGACGCGGAGGAAGAGCGTCGCCTCCTGGAGGTATTGCGCTCCGGGGCATGGGGGAAGATCTACGGCGGAGTTAGCGAGGAGTTCGAGAGGGCTTTCGCGCAGCTTCAGGCCTGCGACTACTGCGTCGCCGTCTCAACGGGCACATCCGCCTTGCGTTGCGCGCTCCGGGCCGTCGGGGTGGAGGCCGGGGACGAGGTAATCATCCCACCCTACACCTTCATGGCCACCGCGACTTCCGTGATCGACGTGGCCGCCACTCCGGTGTGGGCCGACATTCACCCGGACACCTGGACGCTCGACCCGGACGCCCTAGAGGCGGCTATCACCTCGCGAACCAGGGCCGTGATCCCCGTGCACGTGGCGGGCAATCCGTGCATGATGGACGAGATCATCGAGGTCGCTGAGAGGCACGGCATCGCGGTCGTGGAGGATGCCGCGCAGGCACACGGAGCCATCTACAGCGGCACCCCGGTGGGCGGCCTCGGCGACGCCGGTTGCTTCAGCTTCCAGGCAAGCAAGAACCTAAGCGGCGGCGAGGGCGGCGCCATCACCACCAACGATCGGCTGGTCGCGGAGCGTGCCTGGTCGGTGCACAACTGCGGGCGCTGCCGCGACAAGGGGTGGTATGAGCACCCAATAATGGGCTCGAACGAGCGCATCACCGAATTCCAGTCCGCTGTGCTGCTCGCCCAGCTAACACGATTTGGCGACCAGTTCGAGGCGAGGCTGCGGAACGCGGCGCTACTCACCGATCTGCTGGAGCCCATCGAGGGCATAAGTGGCGCCAAGGTGCCTGGCGAGGGCTCGCGGAGCGCGGTGCACCTGTACCTCGCAAACTACGACTCTCGCGCGTTCGGGGGGCTTCCGCGCGAGCGCTTCCTGGAGGCCCTCGCGGCCGAGGGCATACCGGCCGCGTCGGGCTACGTCCCGCTCTACAAGGCGGAGATGTTCGACCGCGGAACCGACGGCAGAAGCTGCGCCGAGCGCTACTCGGGCAGGACATTCGACTTCTCGAATGTGTCGTGTCCCGAGTGCGAGCGCGTGTGCGCCGGCGGAGGCTTCTGGATCTACCAGAAGCACTTCCTCGGCACGGAGACCGACATGTCCCTGATCGCCGAGGCGATCAGGAAGATACAGGACAACGTGAGTGAGATCCGGTAGCGGCGTACCCGCCTGGGCGTCGAGCGTGGGCTATCCCGCCCTGACGCCCGAGGAGGCGGCTCGGCGCACCGGGCTTGTGCTTGTGTGGGACGAGACGGCGGCTCGGCACGGGCCGACGCTGCTCGTCGCGGCCCTCGAGGATGGTTGCGTGCGGCTCTTCGCGCGGGGCATCCGCGAGCTCGCGGACGGCCTGGGGCGATCCGTTACGGACGTCACGGCCGAGGCCTTGGCGCACGAAGTGTTGCACGCCGCGGCGGCACGAGCCGGGGTCACGCCCGGTGAGGCCGCACTGCGCGGCCTCGCGAAGGCGTGGGCTCAGGCGTGCTGCCGCCGCTTGGCGATGGAGAAAGAAGAAAGGTTGAGTTGGACAGATCAGTAGTAGTGAGTGTCGATCCGCGCGAGACGCGGATGGCGGTTCTCGAAGACGGAAGGCTAGTCGAGCTCCGCATCGAGCGGGACACGGTCGAGGTAGGGAGCATCTACAAGGGCCGCATCGAGCGCGTACTGCCGGGGATGGACGCGGCCTTCGTGGATATTGGGCTGGATCGCAACGCCTTCATGCACGTCTCCGACTTCGCGGACGCCGAGGAGGACGCCCTGGAGGAGATAGAGGAGAAGCGCAAGGCGGCCCGGGGGAAGCACCAGCAGCGAGGGCGCGCACCGTCGCGCAGTCGGTGGAAGGACCACCTGCCCCCGATCACCGAGGTGGCGCGCGACGGGCAGGAGGTGCTTGTACAGGTGGCCCGAGCGCCCCTTGGCAGCAAGGGCGCCCGTGCGACGACACGCATCTCCCTGGCCGGCAGGTACGTCGTGCTGCTACCCGTCGGATCGGCGCACGTTGGGGTATCGAGGAAAATCGAGAGCGACCGGGCCCGCGGACGGCTCAAGGATCTGGCGACGAAGGTAAAGCCGCGTGGCTACGGCCTTATTGTTAGGACCGAGGGCCAAGACTGCGACCTGGATGACCTCCAGGCCGACGTTGAGTACCTTCGCAAGCTGTGGCGGCGTATCAGAGACGCGTACCGCAAGAAGCCGGCACCCGCCCTTCTCCACGAGGAGCTCTCACTAGTTGAGCGCACGATCCGCGACCTGTACTCCGATGAGACGCGCGAGATCGTGATCGACTCTGAGGCCGAATACCAGTCGGCACGGCGCGCGCTGGCCGCGATTTCGCCCGAAGCCGCGAAGCACTGCGTGCACTACAAGCGCAATACCGCCATCTTTGAGCACTACGGTGTTGAGGCCGAGATCGAGCGCGCCCTCAGACGCCGCGTCGCCCTGCCCAGCGGCGGCAATATCACGATCGATGAGAACGAAGCACTCAGCACGATCGACGTGAACACGGGCAGCTTCGTCGGCACGGACAGCCTCGCGGACACCATCGTGACGACGAACCTCGAGTCGGCCCGGGAGATCGCGCGCCAGCTCAGGCTTCGGGACATCGGCGGCATTGTCGTCCTGGACTTCATTGACATGTCCAGCCACGACCACCGCCGGAAGGTGGTCGAGACCCTCGAACGCGAGCTCGCCTTTGACAAGGCGCGCTCGCGCCTCAGCCCGATAAGCCACCTCGGCCTGATCGAGATGACTCGCAAGCGGACGGGCCAGTCGTTGCTTCAGAACCTGTGCCAGAGCTGTCCGACGTGCGAGGGACGCGGGCGTGTGATGTCGCCCGACACAGTCGCCGCCAGGATCGAGCGTGAGCTGCGAAGGCGCGTGAAGGGCTCAAGGCCGGAGGCCGTCCTGGTGACGGCGCCGTTCGACGTTGCCTGGGAGCTGATCGGCCCCCAAGGGCGCGATGCCGAGGGCACGGAAGAGCGCATCGGCACGAAGCTCTACGTGCGTTGTGACCCGCTCGCGCAGGGCAGCACCTTCGACGTCCGTCAGGGCTCAGTCGCCGAGATAGAGCGCGACCGGCACCCATTCAAGGTGGGGCAGATGTACCACTGTCGACCGCGGGTCGTGCGTCCACTGACCGGCGGGACGTATGTGGTCGCCGAGGTGGACGGCTACATCGTGGTTCTGCAGGGCGCGGACAGCCGCAAGCCCGGGCAGGTGACCATTGAGCTTCTGGAGACGGACAGGTCGGTCGGCCGGGGGCGGATCGTGGAGTAGTCGCCCACAGAGGGCGCGTCACACCTGGCGCAACTGCGCTACGAGCCGGGTGTACTCTTCCTCGCGGTTCTCGAATTGCGACGCGAAGAAGCCCAGGAACTCGTCGGCCAGCTCGGGGTCGAACGCCTTGCCACTACCCCGCCTGATGACCTCGAGCCCGTCGGCCAGCGTCATCGCCGGGCGGTAGGGCCGGTCGGTGGTGCAGGCGTCGAAAACGTCCACGACCGCCGTGAGGCGCGCCACGATTGGGATGTCCTCACCCGCCATCCCGTCGGGATAGCCGCTCCCGTCCCACCGCTCGTGGTGTGAGGCGACGAGCGCGCCCTCGTCCGGGAACGTGCCCAAAGGGTCGATGATCCCGAGGCCGATAACCGGGTGGAACTTCATGCTCTCGTACTCGGCCTCGGTGAGCGGCCCCGCCTTGTTGAGAATGCCGTCGGCGATTCCTATCTTGCCGAGGTCATGGAGCTCGCCGACTCCCTCGATAGCGTCCAGCACGGCCTGCGACGCGCCGACGTGCTCGCCGAACTGAAAGGCCACGTGGGCGACGCTGACGCAGTGCCCGAACGTGTAGCAGTCCCTGGCCTCGAGCGCGACCATCAGGGCCTGCTTGCTGCGGCGGAGCACCTCGCGCAGGTGCTGGCTCTCGGCCTGGAGGCTGTGCTTCTCCGCGGCCCGTGTCGCGGTGTTTGTGACGGCGTCGAGATCGAACGGCTTAAGGATGTAGTCGATTGCCCCCATCCTCATGCACCCGACAGCGATGTCCACCTCGGCCTGGCCGGTGATGACGACCACCTCAGGGCCGAGCGGGCTCCGGCGCGCGTGAGCGATCACGTCGCGCCCGTCGCCGTCGGGCATGCGCAGGTCGGTGACAACGACGTCGAAGGCGATCTTGTCGATGAGGCCGATCGCCTGCGCCATGTTGTGGGCGCACGACGTGTGGAATCCGCCCAGGGTCAGGGCGTCGGCGAGGATCTCGGCCGTCTCCACCTCGTCGTCGACCACGAGCGCCAGCAACCGTCGTCCCTGCGCGTTGAGCCTTATCCGCGCGAGGTCGCGAGCGGTCATGACGCCAGAGGAATAACGCTTAGCCTTCAGCACTGCATGTCCTCCGTCGTGGTCAAAGCCGCGCCTTCCACAATCGAGGCAACAATTCCTGCCGGCTGTCGCGTCTCAGACAAATACAAGCGGGGCAGACCGGGCTGGTCTGCCCCGCTGGCATGAGGTGTGCTGTTGTCTGACGGGCGCCTACTCCTCCAGGACGGCTCCGCGCTTGGACAGGTAGACGGCGGCGCCGATGGCGCCAGCCGTGATCAGGGCTATAACGAAACTCCATGCCGGATCGATCGGGTGGACCAGCGCCGGCGCGATCAGGATAGCCACCAGGTTCATGACCTTGATGAGCGGGTTGAGAGCCGGGCCGGCGGTGTCCTTGAACGGATCGCCGACGGTGTCGCCAACGACCAGAGCCTTGTGCTCGGGCGTGCCCTTGCCCCCGAAGAGGCCGTCCTCAACTTTCTTCTTGGCGTTATCCCAGGCCCCGCCGGCGTTAGACATGAACACCGCCAGGAGCTGGCCCACCAGGATCGCTCCCGCGAGATACGCCCCGAGCGCGGCCCCGGCCAGCGGCCCCTCAAGATGGGCCATGTTGCCGCCGGGGGCCCTAACGTTAAGCTCGACGATGCCGGAGCCGAACAGGGTGCTGCCGAGGAAGAACGCGGTGAACAGCGGGGCGCCGACCGCGAGGATGCCGGGGCCGAGGAGCTCCTTCTGCGCGGTAGCCGTCACGATCTCAACACAGCGCTGGTACTCCGGCGGGTTCTCGCCCTCCATGATCCCCGGTATCTCACGGAACTGTCGCCTGACCTCCTGGACCACCTGGTAGGCCGCTCTGGCCACCGCGTTGATGGCGAATGAGGAGAATAGGAACGGGACGGCCCCGCCGATCAGGAACCCGACGAACACGATCGGGTGGTTGATCGTGATGCCGAGGTCGCCGAGCCCGACGTCGTCCACGAATGACTTGAACAGCGAGACCGCGGCTATGACGGCCGTGGCGATCGCGAAGCCCTTGGTGAGGGCCTTTGTGACATTGCCGACCTGGTCCAGGCGGGCGACGATTCTGCTCGCCTCTGGGTCGGCCTCCACGTCCACATCCTCGGCCATCTCGAAGACGCCGTTCGCGTTGTCGGCGATCGGTCCGTAGGTATCCATCGCCAGGATGTAGCCGGTCGTCGTGAGCAAACCGAGACCCATGAGGGCTACGCCATAGGAGCCCAGGGCGACATTGCCGCCGAAAATGATGTAGCTGGCAAGTATGGCGGCGCCGATGGAGAGGATGCTCCACACCGAGCTCTCCATGCCGACCGCGATGCCTGACAGGATGACAGTCGCCGGGCCCGTGCGGGCGGTGTGCGCGATCTCAGTGACCGGCGCGTTGTCGGTGTGGGTGAAGTGGTTGGTGAGCCAACCGATCACGAGCGCCAGCAGGATGCCGAACACTGTGGCCACGCCGAAGCTCCAATGGATCACCGGCCCGGACTCACCGTTGGTGCGCATCATGATGGCGGTGGCGATCAGCGTCCCGACGGCCGCCGCACCGGCGGACCAGAAGAACCCCACGTTGATGGGCTTCATGGGGTCGAGGGTCTTGTCCTTGTCGTTGCCCTTCACCATGAGGATGCCGATTATCGAGGCCACGACGCCGACCGCGCGCACGATGAGCGGATAGGTCCAAAGAGCGGACCCTAGGTCCATCGCCACGCCGCCGTGGGCCTGCGACGCGGCGCGTTGCGCGAACGCGCCGAGGAGGATCGCGGCGACCAGGGTGACCTCATAGGACTCGAACACGTCGGCGGCCATTCCGGCGCAGTCGCCGACGTTGTCGCCCACGTTGTCAGCGATGGTGGCCGCGTTGCGCGGGTCGTCCTCGGGAATGCCCGCCTCGATCTTGCCCACCAGGTCGGCACCGACGTCCGCGGCCTTGGTGAAGATGCCGCCGCCAACACGCATGAACAGCGCGACGAGGCTTCCGCCGAAGCCAAACCCGATCAATACCTGGATAGCATACTTCTGGAAGATGAAGAAAACGATGCACGCGCCGAGCAAGCCCAAGCCGACTGTGAACAGGCCGGATATCGCCCCCGCCCGGAACGCGAGCTCAAGCGATCGCTTGAAGCTCTTCAGGGCTGCCGCCGCGACTCGGACATTGGCGGTGACGGCGCAGGTCATGCCCATCCAGCCGGCACAGAACGAGGCGGTGCATCCAAGCAGGAACGCTACGGCGATGCCCCAGTATACCCCGGGCTTGCTCGGGTCGATCCGCCAGTAGAGGACCAGCAGCACAACGAACAGCGCCACGAGGAACAGCCGCAGGAGCTTGAACTGCTGGCGCAGGTAAGCCTTAGCGCCGACGTCGATCGCCCGGTTCACCTTCTGCATGCTCGGGGTGCCTCGATCGGCGGCGAGGATCTCCTTCCTAAGCCACAGGCCGAAGCCGACGGATAGCAGGGCCGCGAGGAATGTGATGGTGACCGACCACATCACGCCGCCTTCCATCGGCAGCAGCAGTTGGCGTTCGCTCACAGACCCGGCCTCGCCCTGTAGAACTGGGCCCAAGCCCACCAAGAGCTGAGTCAAAGAACCCATCGCTCGAGTGACTCCCTTCCTTGACCCGCCGCGCTCAGGGCGGGGCTTCTCCGACCACTACGGTGGGAGAGACGTGCTACGCAACCGCTCTGTCTACTCCGGACAAGAGCAGGACAAGCCCCAGCGCCCCCAGTGCCAGGCAGTAAGCACCGAACACCCACAACTTCCTGCCGCTGACAACCCGTATCGTTACCCAGATGGCGGCCAGACCGGTGCAAGCCGCGACCGCCGCTCCGACAATCGACGCCTGAACTGTGGCGGCATCGAGCGCCCCGCTTACCAGGTCCCTGCCCTCGAGCACGGCCGCCCCGAGCACCGCCGGGATCATCAGCAGGAACGCGAACTTCACCGAGAACCGCCGCTCAAGGCCGGTCGCGAGACCGGCCGCGATGCACGAACCCGATCTAGATATACCGGGGAGGATCGCAATACCCTGTGCCACACCGACGGCAATCGCTTTGGCCGCGGGCGTGTCGGCCTCGGTGTCGCCCTGGCTCTCGGCCGTGACGCGCGCTAAGCGGTCGACGAGGATCAGGACCGTCCCCGTCACCAGCAGCAGCCCGGCGGCGGCGACCGGCGACTGGAACAGCTCCTTCACCGGCTGCTCGAAGACCAGCGCGATGGCAACGGTCGGGAGCGTGGCCACGATGATCAGCATCGCCAGGCGCGCCCACCTGTCGTCCTTGAGCAGTTGCCGACCGCGCCCGCTCAGAGCGCCCGCGCAGAGCCTTCCCAGCCCGCCGAGCGCGGCGCCGATGTCCCGCCGGTAGTACACGCAGGCTGAGACGAGCGTCCCTACGTGAACTGCGACACCGAAGGCTAGCGGAGGACTCGGGACCCCGAAGATAGGCGGAAGGAGAGCTAGGTGCCCGGTGCTCGACACGGGGATAAACTCGGTGAGCCCTTGAAGCGCACCGAGGAGAATCGCTTGTACCAGACTCAAAGCAACGTCACCGCTCACGGGCCGGCCAGTGGACCGCCTAACGGTAGCACAGCGCCCCCCGGGCCGGCAACTTTGTTGTGCCTTAGGCTGCCTGCCCCGGGTCTACTCCCGCGGGCGACGGCTGTCACCGAAGTGGAAGCACGGGTTGAGCCGGGCCCTACTGCGATGCGATAATGGGCCCGAGCTGAGCGACGATGCGTCCGCGGATCGCGATCCAATCGAGCGTCTGCCACGGGCAAGCTTGCGTCACCGGGACGCGGATACCCGTGCACCAGATCCTAGGGATGCTGACCAACGGGGACACGGTCGAGACGCTGCTACAGGACTACCCTCAGCTCACGAGAGAGGATGTCATGGCGTGCCTAGCCTATGGCGCCGAACTCGCGCGGGACGAGTTTGACGCGGTCGAGCTTGCCACAGCTCAGGGATGAGGAGCCTGGTAGATGAGAACGTGCCGGGACGTACCGTCCGGCGTCTCAGGTCCCTCGGTCACGACGTGGCAGACCTACGCGGAACGGCATCGGAAGGCGCCGACGACGACGTGCTCTGGCAACGGGCCATGCTTGAGCGCAGGCTCCTCACCACCACAGACCGAGCGTTCGCTATCCGGCGGAGGTGCTGCCACTCCGGTGTGCTCGTGGTACGGCTGCGCCGGCCCAGCGGGGCGGCCATCGATGCGCGCGTAGAGTGGGAAGTCCCAGGTTCCCCCAGACGAGTGGGCCGGCCTTGTCATAGTCGTGCGAGACAGTGTCTGCAGCCGGTGGCGTACCGACGGTTAGCGCTCGCCTGCGCCACAACGACGTGCTCGGCGAAGGGCGGGAGGTGTACTCGTCGCAGGGAGCGTAATAGTGCTTAGCAGTACCACAATACCAATCCCCTGGGCATGAAGCGGGGCTCTTCAGCGAGGTGCAACGTGACAGCCAGCATCGGTGACAGCCTCAGCAACCTGCGCAACGCGATCGCCGGGCTCGACGCCGTCCTCGTCGCCTTCTCCGGTGGCGTGGACTCAACGCTCGTGCTGCGCGTCGCTCTCGATGTGCTTGGGCCGCAGCGTGTGCTGGCCGTGACGGCGGCATCAGCGATGCACAAGCCTGAGGACACGGCCGAAGCCGTCCGGCTGGCCCGGGAGCTTGGCGCCGACCACGAGGTCGTGACCTGGTCGGCCATGCAGGTGCCCGAGGTCGTCGAGAATGGCCCCGAGCGCTGCTACTACTGCAAGCACGCCGTGTTCTCGCGGCTTGCCCGGACGGCGGAAGAGCGTGGGTTCAGGCACGTCGCCGACGGCACCACCGCGGATGACCCAGGCGTCTACCGCCCGGGCCTGCGCGCCTCCAAGGAGCTGGGGATCCGCCAGCCGCTGCGCGAGGCCGGTCTCAAGAAGCCCGAAATCAGGGAGTTGTCGCGCCACCTGGGTCTGCCGACCGCGGACAAGCCCGCATCGCCGTGCCTCGCCACCAGGCTCCCCTACGGCATGTGTCTGACCGAGGAACGCCTCAAGCGCGTCGGCGACGCGGAGAGGGCCCTTTCTGAGCTCGGCTTGGCTCCGCTGCGCGTGCGGCTCGCGGATGACAACACCGCTCGCATCGAGGTGTCGCTCGCGCGGCTCGCCGACCTCGCCTCCGACCCGTTGCGGGAGCAGGTCGTTGCCGCCATCCGGGCGGCCGGGCTGCACTATGTGACAGTCGATCTCCGCGGCCTGCGATCCGGAAGCATGGACGAAGTGCTTCCGGCGTAGCCGCGTCGTCAGCGCGTGCCCAAGGTGATCGGCAGCGGGCCGCGAACCTCCGCCTGGGGTCCGAGCGAGACCCTGAGAGGCGGAGTGCGATGCCCAGCAGGATCACCTACCTGGTTCCCGGTTTTCACTCCGATGTGGTCTGGCTGGAGGACCAGCGCGACTACGCTGTTTCGCTAATGGGCGACATGGAGCAGAACCTCATGATCTGCCGTGCCGACCCGAGCTACGGCGTGTTCCTTCACGAGCTGACCTACGTGAAGCCGTACCTCGACATCCATCCCGAGGAGCGCGACGATGTCCGCCGGTGGATCCGCGAGGGCCGGGTGGGTACCGGCGGCTCGCACAGCCAGCCGACCGAGGCCGTGGTGTCCGGCGAGGGGCTTGTGCGGAACATCCTCTACGGCCGCCTGTACCACGAGGGCCAGCTCGGTGATAGGCCGCGCATCTACATGCCCTGGGACGTGTTCGGACACGCGACACAACTCGCGCAGATACTGCGCAAGAGCCGGTTCGATGGGTGCATCTGGTCCAAAGACATCCGCGGCGCACTCGCCGTGTTCAGGCACCTCGCGCCGGACGGCAGCTCGCTCGTGTTCAAGAGGATGGGCTACGGGTTCCCCGGGTGGACAGAGGAGGACACGCTTCGCGCGGTCGAGCGCTGCTATGAGGAGATGGCGTCGCTCGGATTCACAGCCGACTGCCGGCTCGACGCGACGGACTTCAAGCCGCCGTCATCCTGGTTTGCCGGTCGATGCGGCGAGCTCAGAGCCCGTCAGGGGCACGCGGTGGTCGTCTCAGGCAAGGGACACGAGCGCTGGCTGGACCACATACTGGCCGACGAGCAAGAGGGCCGCGCGCGCGTTCCCATCACCGCTCGCGACTACGAGTGGCATCACCAGGGGACCGGCCTGTCGCGGGTCGAGTTCAAGATAGCGAACAGGCTCGCGGAGAACCTGCTCATCACGGCCGAGAAGCTCGCGACCTTCGCGTGGCTCCTGGGAGCGGAGTACCCGGACCGGGCGATCGACAAGGCTTGGCGGCAGTTGCTCTTTAACCAGCACCACGACGGCATCACGGGCCCGTGCTGCGACCGGTCGTACCTGGACCTGATGCTCGGCTTTCGCGAGGCGCTCGACCTCGCTCACGACTGCGCGACGCGCTCCGCGGCCGCCCTCGCGTCCGCGGTCGACACGAGCCCGTCTACCACGGGCGCCAGACCGGTGGTGGTCTTCAACCCGCTCAACTGGTCTCGGACCGAGCCGGTAAGGGCGAGCGTGAGGTTCTCTCGGCCGGCCCAGGGGCTCCAGGTAAGCGGGCCCGAGGGCCCCGTGCCGGCGCAGATCCTCTCCAGCGAGACGACCGGCGGGAAGCTCAAATCCGCTGAGGTGCTCTTCCTCGCCTCGGCCGTGCCCGGGATAGGTTACTCCACCTACGAGGTTACCCCGGCTCGAACGATGCCCGACGGCGAGCGGGTCATCCCCGGGACCACCATCAGGAACGAGTTCCTCCGGGTCACCGCCGATCCGTCGAACGGTTGCCTCGTCAGCATCTTCGACCGCCAGGCGAGCAGGGAGGTGCTGGACACGTCGCGCGGCCTCGGAAACGAGCTCATCGCGCTCGCGGAGAAGCCCGACAGAGGCGAGCCCGCGTGGGAGTGCCACACCACCGGCCCACGCTGGTCGGCCAGGGACTACAACGCGAAGGTCACCGCCTATGCCGGCCCCGTCAGGCAGCGCCTCGTCATCAGGGGCGAGATGAAGGGCTGCGCGCGCGAGCAGATCGTGACGCTGTACGAGGGCGTCGCGCGAATCGACTTCGAGACCCGCCTGATCGCGTACAAGGGCGAGCATGAGCTGTTCGTCGTGGCCTTCCCTGTCGCCGTCAAGGGCGCGGAGCCGGTGTTCGAGGAGCGGTTCGGCGCCATCACAAAGCGCAAGTCGCGCGGAAAGCTCGACTTTCGCTTCCACCAGTGGCGCAACTACTCAGACTGCGGCGCGCGGCGGTGCGCCCAGTGGATCGACCTTTCCGGGGCCGCCCGCATCCACTTCGACGACGGGCGCTCGGTCACGCTCGGCATGACCAACATCGTCACCAGCCACGCTCCCGCCTCGGTCGCCGCGGCGGAGCGCCTGCAGCTCGCGCTTGTCCGGCAGGGCGTGCCGGTCACGCCGAGCTACGATGACTGCGACTGGGAACGCCGGCGCTCCCTGCCGACGGAAGACACCATCATGCCGCGGCCGGACAGCTTCAATGAGGACCTGAACCTGGGCACCTCGTTCCGCATCGCCGTGGGGCTCGCGGGGGACAACACATACGTCGCGCACTGCCTGGGCCAGCTCGATCCGACAGACCGCCGATCGGTGCTCGGGCTGGTTGAGGCCGAGGGCGCGGTGCCCCTGTTCCTCTTCGACCATGACATGCCGTCCGACTGGCCGCCGCTGCCGGTGCTGCTGATCCTCGCCCGAGATGAGGAGGGCCTCGGGGGGCTGGTGGACTGGGTGGCTGATGACCTGTCGGATTCGATCCTCGACCTTCCCGCCGAGTCGTGCCTGGTGCCCGGCGAGCTGGGCACCGACCACTACGGCGTGGGCCTGCTGAACACGGGGAACGTACTCGCCTCGGTGGAGCGCGACGACACGCTCGTGCTGTTCCTGATGCACACCGCCGCATGGGGCGGGACGCCGTGGGGCAAGGACCGGCTCGACTGGTTCCTTGTGCCCGAGCACAAGACCCACACGTTCCACTACTCGCTGGTGCCGCACGCCGGAGACTGGCGCGAGGGCGAGGTCGTCCGGACGGGGTACGAGCTCAACAACCCCCTCATCCCCGTGGCCGCGAAGCCGTCGAAGGGCAGCCTACCCCCGGCCGGGCACCTACTGGAAGTCGGCGGCCGCGTGGTAGTGACCGCCGTGAAGCCCAAGGGCAACCCGACGGCCGAGTTGTCGGGCCGGAAGCTCGACCGCGGCGACGGGATCGTCGTGCGGGTCTACGAGCCCGAGGGGAGGGACACCAGCGCGAGCATTCGCCCCGTGCTCGCCGTGGAGTCCGC
>Ga0315282_10002745_pt1 | contig 32004 bp, 27 predicted proteins | sample YL17G07_20_MG_FD_203693 | JGI IMG/M metagenome (GOLD analysis project Ga0315282, IMG submission 203693) | Sediment microbial communities from Yellowstone Lake, YNP, Wyoming, USA - YL17G07_20 | ecosystem: Environmental > Aquatic > Freshwater > Lake > Sediment | place: USA: Wyoming | collected...
GCCCCGTAGGGCCTGGATTCGTGTCTCAGAATCCATCTGGGGGCTCCGTCTCTCAACGCCCCTACCCGTCGTAGGTTAGTGGGTCCGTTACACCCACTACAGCCTGATAGGCCGCAGACTCATCCTGGAGCGCCGGGGCTTTTAGCGTGGAAGCATTCCAGCATACCACACCTATGGGGTATTATCCTCAGTTTCCCGAGATTATCCCCCACTCCAGGGCAGATTATCCGCGTGTTACTCAGCCGTCAGCCGAGGTCTTGCACCTCTCGACTCGCATGCCTTAATCGCATACCGATAGCGGTGCCCGCCGGCAGGATCAACCGGAATTGATCGACTCTGTCGTGCTGGCCACACACTATATGGCTACACTACTATTTTGGTCGCTCAGATCGTGTCTCTTATGAAATCGGCAGGGTCCCAAGTCTCACCGACTTTGTGGTTATCCCTGCATATGTGGCACAGATGAAGTGCCACAGGATTTTGCACGAAACTTTCTATCATCGAACGTCAGAATCAAGAGGTCACGACGCTCGCCGGAGATCTTGATTCTCCACCATGTCTGCGACAGATGGAGTAAGGTTGATCATCGATAATGGCGAGTTGACGCCTCCCTCCCAACCATCGCCGCTGTCGCAGCTTTTTGGGTAGTTCCCCGCTAAGCCCGCACCCGTATATATGGGTTTCGAGCTAGCCGCGCGGCGGAACAATCGTTCCACCTCCGGAACTACATCGTATACCTACACTCGCGAGGTATAAGAGGGTTTCGTTCCTGGTCACGCGACATGCTCGACTTGCCTCCAAGTCCCTTTTGTCGCCCAAGTCCTGATCGAACATCTTCAGCAAGGATTCAAGCACGATGAGAACGTTCTGGGTGGGTTGATGAGGGTGGTTTGACGGCAAGATGCAAGGCATGCGGAGCGGAAATGGTAGAGTCGTCCATCACATGTAGCGCGTGTGGAGCCTCCGTCAACTCCCCGTCTCCAGATGTCCCGGAGCCGACGCGGCAGTTCGGCACCAAGATAATGCATCCCAAGCGGATCAAACCCCGAAGACCAAGGCAATACTTCGCGGTTACCCGGCCCCTCGCCCTCGCAGCAGCAGTGATTGGGCTCTTCTCCCTCCTGATGCCTTGGGTGTCGGGTCCTTCACCGCCCAATGCCGCATTCAATACCATCGGTCACTACGCTTCGAACTACGATGACTACAACGCCACCCTTGCTATTGTGGCGGTGCTGGTTCTTCTCGGATCCCTGCTGACATTCGTCTCTTCTGTCGGTAGCTTCGCATTGCTCGCTGGGGTTCTCATATTCGCGCTGGACATGAGAACCCGAATGGAGTACGTTTCCGTGGGCTTCCCTATAGCCATCGTCGCCAGCGTGCTGGGCATGGCATCTCTTCTCTTCAGAAAGCCCCTTCGGATCTGGGACCGGTTCCTCGTGTTTGCGCCATCTCGTGACAGGCGCGGTCTTCGTTTCGATGTTCTTTCTGTGGGCGCCGCCGTCGTGGCATTGATTGCGATGGTTCTACCATGGCTAGTAACCAAGAACGGTTATGGCAATTTCGTCTATGTCCAGAATTTTTCGCTGTCCTCTTTCTTGGATCCGAACCACCTGGGCTCCTTGAATCTGTCAGCGGCATCAGCGGTCTTCGTATTCGGAGCCATCGCTTGTCTCTTGACTGAGATCGGGGCGGCGGCTCTTATTGTCGGAACCGTCTGGAGTTTCCTCGAGCTGAGGCCGATGCTCTTCTCTGCGAGCGCCAACAGTTCACCGTTATTCAATGCGTCGGCCGGACTCGGACCAGGAATCTATGTCGGTATCTTGGCTGCCGTCCTCGGGTTGGTGTCTCTGATCTTTGCGTATCGCATTACTCTTCCAGGCTGGCTGACGGTTTGGTCAACAGGCCACAGTGGAAGCCCCGAGAAAGTTCCAGAACCCGCCGCAGAATCGATTGCGCGCCCGACCAGATCAGATCTAGCGCTGCTCGCGTCGAACTGGAAGAAGCTCGCGGCGATTGCAACCGCGGTTGGCGCGATTGTCGCAGTCGTCGGATTATCATATCTACTTCCCCTCTCCGAGATTGAAGTGGATGTGTACAATATGAACCAGATGAGCATCGCTCAAGCTACCATTTATCTTGATGGACAAGAGATGAAGAGTGGGCTCGCTTCCTCTAGCGCCTCCCTCGCGGCCGTGGTTTCCACAACTGCTGGGGTACACACCGTGAGCATTGACTACGGTTGGCAGGGTCAGAATCAGAGTGCGATTGATGGCATACCAGATTGGTACTCCGACGTCATCGCGAAGCCGTTCCAGCACAACTACGTGAGCGTCGAGATCGGCTTCCAAGGCTCTATGCAGCCCAATCTTCAGGTGACCAATGAATCGATACCTCACGGCCAGAAGATCTCAGTGGTGTCCATCACTCAGAATATGTTGGGATCGACAGTAATGGGTAGCCTGCAGTGGACCGACATGTCGATAGTCCTTACCGACGGGAATTCCAGTGTCAGGTGGCAGCCGAACACGGTCACCTTGACTGCTGGCAACCTTGATAGGCAGGATTTTCCCCCGGCGAACCTCGGGGCATTGACTGTGCTCTGCAACGTGACGGATTTGGTGGGCAACGGTTACGTGAATACTGGTGACTTCTTCACTCTCGTTTCCTCGGGTGGAAGTATCTTCTCGTCCCATATGACCTATAGTCTCTACATCATATATGACCCGGGGTCGTCCCTTCTGGCCGAAGTCGACTTTCAGGGCGCATGACCTTCCGGAGGGGCCGAGGAGGTGATTCGCGGAGCAGATGCGAGAAGGTTTAAGAAAGCACTTGGTATTATGCGTGAATCAAGTGGGGATGGCCCAGCCCGGCAAGGCGCTGGATTGCTATCCCCTTCCTGCGCATCAGCGGGAAGAGGCAAACATCCAGTGCTCGAAAGAGCTCGGGGGTTCAAATCCCCCTCCCCACGCCCACTCTTTCTAGTCCACAGGCTTTCGTCAATCAGGATTGCAGCCATTGTTTGTTTCGATTGAAAGGAATCAAGGGCATCTGTCGGCAGATAGCGGATACTTGGCGAGCCGAAGACAAGATGTGTTCCCACATACGTGGCTGGGAAGCGCGTGCTGAAGAAGGAGAAGATCAGATGTCGACAAGGGTTCTTGATGAGGCGTTCTCCAAAAGCGAGATTCTTGCCTTCTCATGCTTGTATACGTAACGTACCATCATGAATGACTCGATCTCCAATGGGATTGTGTAGAGTCAATTCGGCGGCCGGAGGGTCGCGTCCAAAATGGTCGCACACTGGAGGAGGAAGAGCGAGGTCGTTTGGGAAGGTACTCTTCGAACTTACGAATCCTCAGAGGACGTTCTTCGGCCTAGATGCGGGCAACTTCTCGTCCTCAGCCGTCGAGATCGTCCCGTTCCTGTGAGGATCGATCATCTCAAGCTGCAGTGAGGTGTACAGACAATCAAGGTTGCGATCGATGTTCGGAACATAAAGCGAATCGGGCCGCTCGAGCATCTTCGCGAGCAGGTAATCAATCCTGTTCCCAGCTCCTGACCTGTCTCTCATGACGCCCCCGCTGAGAGAGAAGAATCCCGAATTGAGCGCGGGCCTTTTCTTCTTCTTGGGGTCGCTGGCCTCATCGCTCCATCTGTCGACGACTGGTTCATCTATGCTAGGCTCGTCATCCACGTCCCATCCCTCTGTGCATCCCACATATGAATCTGCAGATTTGTATATAATGCTTGCTGTAAATCACGCCTGGCGCAAAATCCGGTCGATGAAGCGCTTCGAGGATTGATGACAATTCGAAATGTGGAAGGCCGTTCGTCGTGGAGTGTTCTCGGTGCCAATGTTCCTCTCTGCATTCTTCGTCGATCAAAGAGGAGTCGGTCTAGTTCGTACTGGCCCGGTGCAAGTCTCCGATGTCCGTCAGGGTTCTCCGAAACCTTTCCGCGTTTTCCAGTTATTCTTATATAGCGTAACGTGATTGCGTTGCTTGGCCTGCGTTGGGCTGAGCCAGCAACGCTGCGAAATGGCCTTGCGAGAGGGGGATGACAGTTGGACTCGAGCGCGGAAGAAACAAGTCACCACACCATTCTGCGGGGAGGCCATCTGCGGTTCTTGCGCGGACGGACAGTTGCCAAGTTGCTTGCGATTACGATCCTGCTGCTGCTCCTTTCCCCCGTTCTCTCCTTGGCATCGAGCAACGGTCTCTCCCATCCGACCTCTGCGGGCTCGCACGCCAGTCCGAGATTGGCCGTCCCAATGGCGATTACGGGCCTTACTTTGACCGCGAGTCCCTCAACTGCATTCGTGGGGCAGGAGATCACATTCTTTGCAAATGCATCATCAGACAATTCCAGTGCCAACCTTACATTCACCATATTCTATGACTACTACGATGCCAATTTCAGTGTGAACTCAAATAGCTCCGTGACAGTGAACACGACCTCAAACCCAGGATCGGTGATAACGAAACACACCTATTCCAGGCCTGGTAGTATTCTCCTTGGAAACGACTTCTTATTCTGGGTGGAATTGTTCGTATCCGATGGAACAGACAACCAAACGACGTACACTTATGTCTTCGTGAACTTCAACAGACCGCCCGAGTTCCGTTCACCCCCTCCCGACCCTTTGCAGACCAACTCCACCACAAACACTACCATCCAGATCTTTGTTGATGACCCTGACGGGGACACGGTCACCGTTTTCTGGGACTTTGGCGATGGAACGAATGCGACCAACGTCACGGTCGCTCCGCCATATCCCGGCGGCGTCGTTCTGAACCAGTACCACACGTGGAGCCCCAAGATCCCAGGAAATCCAGCCTACTTGATCTACTGGTTGAACGTGACTCTATCAGATGGGTTCAACCCTCTGGTCAAGTCCAGGACCAGGGTGAACGTATCGCTTCCCCTAAACAATCCGCCCACTTTCGAGATTCAGGCATCTCCGACCACAGTGAATCCGGGTCAGCAGGTCAACTTCACGGCGAACGCGTCTGACCCCGAGGGCGACCCACTGACATGGACTTTCAATTACTCAGATGGAACGATTCATGTTTTCAATACGAACTGGAGCGCCCCCGGGCAGCTGATATGGCAGAATGACACGCATGCCTTCGCTTCCCCGGGCAACTACACGGCCAACGTAAGCGTGAGCGACGCTCTGATTCCGTATCAGGTCAGCTACCACAACGTCAGCCGCTCCGCGAACATCGAGGTGAAGCTAAACGTCCGTCCAGGGCTGACCGTGATCATCCTGAGTCCGACGAGCCCGCAGATCAACGCCACCAAAGGTTATGTTGACGTGAACTGCAGCATAGACGCGTATGACGCGGATGGGGACATCCTGACGCTGACATGGCGCCTGAACGGCGTCGTGGTAGGAACGAATGCCTCAGCTGGGGAGAAAGATTTCGTGAAATATACCCATGTCATAAGATTCAACGAGACAGGTACTTACAATGTCTCGGTGACGGTGACCGACGGCATGCCGGGCCACGAGCGACTGAGCTACAAGGTCGTGAACGTAACCTCCAATAACCTTCCTCCTGCTCTAGTGGCATTCAAACACGACCCGTACAAATCGGGCAACTTCGCAACGCCCAACGAGACCCTGAGATTCTACCTGGTGGCGACTGACCCAGAGCGGGACACCCTAGAGGTGATATGGGACTTCGGCGACGGCAGTCCCCGGTTGTACATGAACCTGACACAGTACATTGGGGGGAACGTGACCGCCACCGTTAACCACACCTACAGAGAGATAGGGAACTACACATTACGGGTCCTAATCACGGACAACAAACTGGGGGCGCTGAACCACACCGTGACGTTCGGGCAGAAGATTCCAGTGTCTGTGACGCCTCCCCAGGTCGCCATCGTCTGGGATTGGTGGGACTACACAACTCTTGGACTCGTAATCATGATCCCGATCGGCTCTGTCCTCTGGGCTATTCAGCTCAGGGTCAAGCGCAAGAGGATCGAGGACCAGGGCATGACCTATGATGAGTACAAGCTCAGACGTGAACTCAAGCCGGAGGAGTTGAAGTAGCAGTGAGGTTCCTCGCCTGGAGGTCCAAGGATGGCTAGGAAATCGTTTCGCTGGATCATCGCAAAACGCATGATCAACGTAGTGATAACCATCTTCGGGATCATGACACTGAACTTCCTCCTGATCCATATGATGCCCGGCGACCCCATCGCCAATGTCATTCCGAAGGACCCGAAGTTCCCGGTTTACCTCAAGGAACAGCTCATCGTGAAGTTCCATCTGGATAAGCCGATCTGGGAGCAATACGCGTACTACATGAAGAACGCGGTGACCCTGGACTGGGGCACGTCGTACAAGGCCAACGGCAAGGTGTTCGACATAATCATGGGGGATATGAGGTGGACCCTCCTTCTGGTGGGCTCCTCCACGATGATCACAATCGCCCTCGGGATGGCCATTGGCGCCTATTCGGCATATCGGAGAGGCGGAGCCTTCGATGTCTCCGCGACTGGATTCTCCCTGTTCCTCTACGGAATGCCCACGTTCTGGTTCGCCATACTGCTCCAGATCTTGTTCACCACGCATCCGTTAGGGATTCAATGGTGGCCCCAGCTGCCGCCGAGCGGTTATTTTGACATCAACAAGTTCGGCGGGACTTTCCATGCCTCCCTCCCGCAGATGCTCAGCGTCGCTAAGTACCTGATCTTGCCGGCCGCGGTCCTGGCGATCGGGAGCCTTGCGGGAGTCTCGCTGATCATGAGGAGCTCTCTGATCGACGTCATGACTGAGGATTTCATCTTGACCGCTCGTGCGAAAGGCCTCACCGACTATCAGGTGCTCAGAAGGCATGCGCTTCCAGTCGGCATGCCCCCGATGATCGCTATGATCGCGATGGATGTGGCTTTCATCATAGGCGGTGCTTACCAGGTCGAGGTCATATTCAACTATCCAGGCATCGGCTACAGGACCATACAGGCCATCGGCAACCTGGACTTCCCGATACTTCAATTCATAGTCGTGATTGGTGGCGTGGCGGTTGTGATTGCGAATTTCCTCTCGGATATAGTACTGATGTACGCAGATCCTAGGATCAGGATTGCATAGGAGTGACTCTGTGACGCGTGAAAGTGCCTTCGGATCAAGTTCGCGGCTCAAGTCCCGAGCTGACGCAGCCGCGGGTCCACACCAATCCGGAGAGGGTCTCATGAGGGCTCGCCGACAGAGAACCGCGAGTCTGGCAGCGGTCCTCCTTCTCATGTCTTTCGCGGTGGCGCTGGTGATCCAGCCAGCGGCGGTGCCGTGTCTCGCCCAGGCGGGAGCTCCTTCGGACGAGAGCCCCATGCATGCGGATGCACTCGCCGCTACCAATGGCACGGTCAACGCGAACGCCGGTCCAGACCGCACGGCCGTCCAGGGGGTAGAAGTCACACTCGACGCAAGCGCGTCAACGGGGAACATTACGAACTACACTTGGACGTTCGATTATGGCGGGCTCCATAAGAATCTCACGGGCAAGACGGAGAAGTTCACATTTGGCCTTTCGGGAATCTATAACGTCACTCTGAACGTAACGGATGGCAAGGGCAACTACTCGACTGACTTGGTCGTGATAACGATCGAGAAGAAGAAAGTCAACATTCTGGCGGCCTACTGGGAGGAGATGGTGGGTATTGCCATCCTGGTCGGGCTTGTGGCGTTCTTCTATGCCGCGTTGAAAGGGAAGATGAAGTTCATTCCAGAGGCGACTCAGGAAAAAATGAAGCTCGCTGCGAAGCGATGGAGGAAGCTCACTTCCCAGGTCTTCCACAATCCGATGGGCCTAACAGGGGTGATAATACTTGTATTCTTCATCGGCATGGCGGTCTTAGGTCCCACGGTCGCTCCGTATAAGATCGATCCAACGATCGACGGACCATTCAAGCAGTTCGAAAAGCCATCGTCCCAGCACTGGATGGGAACGGACGTATACAAGTACGACATTTTCAGCGAGCTTCTATATGGCGCGAGGACATCGATTATCGTTGGAGTCTTCTCCGCGATAATCGCATCAGTCCTGGGGGCTCTCGTGGGGCTCTACTCGGGATACGTCGGGGGCTGGAAGGACGAAGTGATAATGCGGGCGAACGATGTCGTCCTTTCCATACCGTGGCTGGTCCTGATGATCGTAGTGGCGGCCCTGCTCCAGAAAATAGATCTCATGGGGATCATTCTTATCATTGGGCTCACGGGATGGTCGACGACCGCAAGGATGGTCCGCGCTTCCGTTCTCTCCATAAAAGAGCGACAATTCGTCGAGCGCGCCCGAGCTATCGGGGCATCTGATATGGCGATAATAAGGCGCCACGTAATGCCCAATGCCTTCCCACTGGTCTTTGCAAACACAATCTTGACTGTTGCGATATCGATCCTGTCAGAGGCCACGCTCAGCTTCCTAGGACTGAGACCTGTGAACACGATAACATGGGGGACTATGCTGTCCCGCGCGTCCGAGTCAGACGCATTCCACATCGGTCTTCAGGCTTGGATAGTCGTTCCGGGATTGTGCATAGTGGCTGTCGTCCTAGGTTTCACACTGCTGGGATATGCGCTTGACGATATCATGAACCCGAAGCTGAGGAAGAGATAGAGCCCCGGAGTTCCTCTTCGCCCGTCTGATTGCAGTGAGGGGGACTTACGGGGTTCCATCGGCTTCTCGGATCGGGCAATCCCATCCTACATTCCAGGGAACCCCATCCTAGGACCCCGGATGAGTACTGACTCTCACGAAAAGAAGCAAAAGAGGTATATAGCGCATTGTCCTTAATATGCGGCGTTGCTCGTCTTGGGGGTTGAAGTTTGAATGAGCGCTCCTCGTCCGCCGAGGACGACTGTCGTAAGCAGTCCTTCAGATTTCTTTCACCACGGTGAGCGTTCAGAGAGACTAGAGTAAATTGGGGGTAACGGAACATGGGAGAAAGTTTTGGGAAAGTCACAAGGATGTCTGCGATCATTGCGGTCCTGCTAGCATTAATAATGCTCGCGACCCCGGTTCTACAGCTGGGCAGCAAGACTGTGGATGTCAGTCCGGTCACATCTGTCCAGGCTGCGAGCGGAAGGACCTTCACCGTCGGACAGGTTGACTACGGTGGCGGTATGGCAACATTGAACCCGTTCATCTACACACAGGCCGAGGAGATGGAAACCATTTGGCCTTGCTACAGTACCTTACTCACTTATGACATCAACTCTAACATTATCGGTGACCTAGCGAATTCGTGGACTGTTTCTCCAGATGGAATGACCTGGGACTTCAAGATAGCGCACAATGCGTACTTCATCGATCCCACCCAGCCCACGGTGAAAGACCCGGCTCGACTGGTGACATATAAGGATATCTGGTGGACCTTCTGGGAGGTCAACAACGACACAGGGAACCACCTGGGCTCCTATTTCACCAATGGTAAAATAAGCATCATTCAGAGCATAAGGCAGGGAGCGGACCAGTTTGAAATCATAGTCACGACTACCCAGCCGTACGCCCCATTCCTTGGTGCGCTGACAATGATCCCGATCGTCCCCGAGTACATCTGGAACCATTTCACGGGCGGGACGAAAGTCCTATCATACAGTAATCTTCCAATGGTGGGCTCCGGGCCGTTCTACTCCACAATGACAGCGGTCCCCCAGACGGTCGGCACCCTCCTGAGAAACCCGATATGGTTCCAGGAAGAGAACCGCGGCTGGCAGCTTCACATAGACACCTTGAACTACAAGACCGAGCTCAACGCAGTCACTGCATGGGCCGAGCTCACTACGAGCCCACCGACCATCGATACGATGATCGGAATCACACCCTCGCAGTACACGGGGAACTTCGTTCCCCCCGCGACGCCACCCCAATACTTGATGGGATTCGCTCAATCCACTGGATTCGTATTCGAGTATCAGCTCAACCAAATGAGCACCCTCGAGCGCACCCAGCTGGAGAGGTCCGGTGGGGTCCAGCACGGTGGTACGAACAACCAGCTACTGTTGAATCCAACCGTCAAGCTGGCATTGGCAATGTCTGTAGATAAGCAGACGTTCATCGACCAGGCCTACGGGGGCCTCGGTATGCCGGCGGATTCGCTTGTGCCGAACGTCAACAGATGGCACTACACATATCCAAACCCGGTACAGTTCGATCCTGGGGCTGCGAGAACGCTCCTCATGAACGCTGGTTGGAGATATGACTCGACCGGTGCCGACGCCACCTCAACCACATGCCCGTTGTACAAGAAGGGGCCAATCAACAATACCCTGTACCACCCCTTGTCATTCCGCCTGTTGAGCCTAACGCCTGAGACATGGTGGGACACGGGTTCAAGGCTGATCGTCGACTGGGCGAGACAGGCCGGTGTCGAGTACACGCGAAGCCTGGTGTCCACCAACATGGCAAACGGCGCCTGGTACAAGGGCGACTATGACGCCTGGCTGTGGGACTGGATGTTCACGCCCACCTCGGACCCGTCCACGGACTGCTTGTCCGTTGACATAACTAGCCAAATCGGCGTCTGGAGCGGTTCTTACTGGAGCAACGTGACCTTCGATAAGCTCTACAACGACTCCCTAACCGCGGTGGACGAGGGCGCGCGGCGCGTCATCACGGACAAGATGCAGGCGCTGCTATATGAGGACCATGCGGACCAGCTCGTTGCATGGAGAAAAGAGCTCTACGCCGTGAACTACCAGACATGGAACCAAGCCAGCTACGGCGACTGGGCAGCACACTACCTGCTGATGCCAGACCAGGCGGCTCCGTATCTCTATATGCAGCTCTATCCTAACAACAACCACGCCCCGACGGTCACTGGTTTGTCTCCAACACTCGGACCCTACTATGTGAACTCAACTCAGACCTTCGTCGCCGGTGCCGATGACGCATCCGCATTGAAGTATCAGTTCTTCTGGGGAGATGGGACGAACTCCTCTTGGCAGGACCCCACCTTCGTATTCACGCACAAGTACACCCATGATGGTGTCTACACGGTCTACTTCGCCGCTAGGGAGACGGGCCCCGCCCCGGGTGCGGGGCAGCCCGACGATAGATACATGAGCTGGGGCCAGACCAAAGTGACGATCATCGACCCAGACAATTCGCCGCCTAGCAGCGTTGCCATCGCGAAGTCCCCAGGGAGCGGGATTAACTCTGGTACTCTCGTCACCTTCACCGGAAGTGCGACGGACACTGACCCGCTCTATTACACCTGGAGCTTTGGGGACAGTATCGGTGGTGTGGGCCAAGTAGCCACACACCAGTTCAAGACGCCCGGAGACTACACCGTATACCTGAACGTGACGGACAACCACCCTGGTACCGGAAGGCCAGCACAGTCGACAATGGGGATGCACATCACGGCCAACGGCCTGCCGCAGGTATCATTGCCCAGCACGAGGCTGGTGCAGTTCAAACAGTCCTACACCTATACGGCGACGGCGACCGATCCTGACGGGGACCTGTTGAGATATACTTGGAACTGGGGCGATGGCTCAAGAGATGTGACGACCGTCCCGACGGCAACGCACACCTACGCGCAGAAGAATCCTGGTGTCAACCTGATGCTGTACACGGACGATCTGACGACTCTTTCCGGCCACAACGTGACCCAACTCGAGGTTGTGACGGTGGTCGGTAACCCGACTCCGCCAACGATCACGACGTGGACGGTGAACAACGTGACGACGCCCGTGACAGCCCTGGCCGGCAAGAACTTGTGGTTCATTGGGGCAGCCAAGGACACAGGCGGCGCCGACGAGTCGCTGACCTTCCAGTTCAAGCTCGGCGACGGCATATGGTACAATGTGACCTCCCCGCCGCCAGGTGGCCCCAGCACAATCGTGACGTTCTCGTTCCCGCACCCCTACCTGACAGCTGGGACGTATACTGCGTACTTGTATGTCTACGATGGTCAGGACATCACGCAGTCGAGCGGTATCATCATAACGATAACGGTGAACCACCCGCCAACGATCGTGACACCGCCCGTGAACAAGCTGGGGGACGTCAATGTGGCAGTCTCGGTATCAGTCACGGCGTTTGACTCGGATGCTGGTACTGTACTGAAGTATACTTGGGACTTCGGAGATGGCACGGTAGTTGTCGCTCCGAGCAGCACGTCACACGTATACACCACAGCTGGCAACCGCACATACGCAGTGTATGTGGATGACCAGTCTGGTCTCGTCGGCCACAACGTGTCGAGATCGGCGACGGCATCGATCGCGTTCAGCCTCAACCTCGTCGCTGGCTGGAACTTCATATCCGTGCCTCTTGTCGGCTACGGGTACAAGGCGAGCACGCTCGGCCTAGCGGACGGTGCCATGGTTGCTGGATGGAACTCGACGAGACAAGTCTATGACCAGACATACATCGTCGGCATCTCAGAACCGACGGATGACTTCGCCATCACTGCGAGCACCGGCTACTGGGTCTGGATAGGGGCCGCGCAGACGCTCCACCTCTATGGAAGCGCTCCGGCGACCCTGCAGATGAAGACTTTCGTCGTCCCGTTGATTGGCGGCTGGGTAGCAGTTGGCTTCGAGTCGCAGAACACGACCAGGCACGCGAGCGACATCATCGCGATGTATTCGCCTGCAGGGGCCATTGAGATGATAGCGGACTACACGGTCTCAGGGTACAGTGTCTATTTCGCCTTCGATCCGGGGTACAACGACTTCCTGCTGGTCCCCGGACGGGCATACTGGTGCTGGACGACTGGCAGCGGAACATTGTCGTATATGCCGTAAGGAGGTCGCGACGGTGAACAGCAACGGAAAGATCGGACTGGACGGCACCGGCATGAGAGCCGGCCCTGGCACGGAGAAGAGGAAGCTGACGCGGTTGGTCGAACCCTCGGGGAGCGGCATAAATGCCATCCTGCGCTCGAAGGGCTTCAGGTCGGCATACGAGAGAAGGAGACACAACAAGAAGGTCTCGATGCTCCTCGTATGTGCGGCCGCGATCATCATCGTCTCCGGATTCGCCATGGCATCCTTCGGCAATGGAGGGCAGCCGACGGTCCCGGGACGCATTAGCATTCCCCCGATGGCATTCATCGTCCGCGGGCATACGTACGACGCCAGCTCGGCCGTAATACCCAACTGCAACGTGAACATCACCAACATGAATACGGGGAATTACACCAACGTCCTATCGGATAGCCTCGGAGTGTACCGCTTTGACATCAGCGTGTGGGTGCCCGCCTACCAGGTCGGTGACATCATTAGAGTCGTTGCGAACACTACCACAATGACCGGGACGAACCAAGGCACCATCACCGCCACACCGTATCTCATCCTCGACGTGACGCTGTCCACCCCGATACCGGAGTTCACGGACATCGCGATACCGATAGTCGGCATGATCTCCATCTTCGCGGTGGCAAGGGTGGCATCGAGCAGGCGCGAGGAAGAACAACCCTGACCCGGCTCCCGAACGATAGGAACCCGCCGGACTGACGGACAAACCCCTTCCCAAACTCTGTTCTTCATTTTCACTTGTCCAGAGAGAACGCTGATCCCCGGAATGCGTCGGCAATCAGGAGGGCTCGCTCGTTCCATCTGCAAGGTCATTCTCTGAGGATCTGCATTGCCATGGATGTGGCCTCGGCCACGAAGCGTCCGCACCTTCCCCTGTGCTCCGATGACTTGAAATCGCTCTTGTTGAGCACCCTGCAGCAGGTGGAGCCGAAAGCGTCGTGGAAGTGTTTGTACAGCTTTCCCGCCGCCTCGTAGCTTGCGAACCTGTCCTGTCCTGGCTCGGTCCTGCCCTTGAGCGCACCGATCGCCATGACCCCTGCCACGAGCGCCCCGCAAACATCCTCGGAACGCCCGACGCCCCCACCGAACGGGGTCGCCATCATCAGCCCCCTTTCTGGCAGCTCGACCTCCATGCCGAAGCACACGCCTCGGAGGACCGACTCCGCGCAGTTGTAGCCGTTGGACCAGCACTCCGCGGCGTGCCTAACGCCATCATCTTGTGATCTCATCGACGTTCACCCGATCTGGTCAATCAGCATTGCCTCAGAACACCTTAAATGGTAGCTGGCAACGATCTCTCGAGGAGGATATGAGAAAGGGGTTTCACGGCCGGAATCTCGCGATCAAGAGATTGCTAACTGGAAGAGCTGCTCCGAGGTCGGGATCTGGTCCAGCTCCTCGGATATCTCCAGCAGACCGATCCGGATCGAGGCATTGATGAAATCCAATTCCTCCGCGATATCGTCCGGGTCCAGCGTGACCCTCTCGGCCTCGATGTCCCGTTCCATGCTCTTGAGCATCATCCTGTTCGTGGCGAGCGTGAGCAGGACCCTTGCATCCTCGGAAGCCTCGTCCGAGATCTTCAAGGTCCGAATAATCCGGTTCTCATCACTGTTCCCGAATCCTCCGAGCGCGATTGGCACAGCTAGCTTCCTCTTCAACTGAGATCCCATCCCATCGTATGACGATTGTCTGACAATATCTACTTAGAACGTATATAAATCTTGTTGGAGGGACCTGCGCCTAGCGCATGGGAGGGCCGGCGATGTTGTTGGCCTTGCGTTCCAGGTCGGCAATCTTCCTCTGCAGGCTGCGTATCTTCGCATCGTGCTTCGCGACCTGCTCCCGTATCCTGGCCGCCTTTGCGCGAAGCTTCGCGGCCTTGGCGAGCTTCTTCGCAGAGACCTGGTGTTCGTTTACCCTGGCAGTGTATCTCTTGGCCTGCCTGATCGATGTCATCGTATCCCAGGTAAAAACCGAGCTCCGAGCATAAGAATGTTCCTTCACCTGCCGTCGAGGGATGTCTGAAAACTGAATATAGGGCCACGGGCATGCCTGGCTCGTGACGAAGAGGTATGTTGAGGCTAATCCCCGCGCTGTGGACTTCCGCGGGTCCAGATGCATCGAGGACTCTATTGTCCCTATCGTAGGAACCGAACTTCCTCTTCGAGATTGCCACCTCATGGGGATGATCGGGGCCAACCATTCTTGTTTGATCGTTGCCAGGGCTGATATCCGATGAATCAGACAACCAAGCTGTATCTTTTCCTGGCCTTGACCATCGTCATCTGGGGGTACTCCTTCGTTGCCGTCGAAGCGGCCATAGAGGACGGTTCCTCGCCCATACTGATAGCAATGGCGAGGTGGATGATTGCTTCATCTATCTTCGGCGCCTACCTCCTCGTGAAGAGGCCGCCGCTACCCGAGAAGTCGGACATGCCAAGATTCCTTGCGCTCGCGTTCATCGGGGTGGGAGTCTACTACATCTTCCAGTACTACGGGGTCCAGTTTGCCGGGCCATCCATCTCGTCGATACTAGTGACGCTCCTGTGCCCGGTGGTGATATTCCTCGTCTCGTACCTTAGGCTCGGCGAGCACATAAGCCCGACCCAGACCGCGGGGTTGTCCCTCTCCGCCGTGGGCGGATACTTCGTGATAACCAACGGGAGCCTTGCCTTCATCCACAACTGGGAGGGACTTGTCGGGGGCCTATTCGGGGTCGTCTGTGCAATCTTCTGGGCGTTTTACACCCTTGGCGGCAAACAGATCATCAGGAGGTACGATGCGTTCACTTCCACCGCCTACCTGTCGCTAATGGGCACTGCGATGCTCGCACCCTTCGCGGCCGCAGACGTCGTTTTTGGAGGGCCCCTGGTCTTTCCACTTAGTTTCTGGGTCGCTGCGGTGTATCTGGGCGTGCTATGCACCGTTGTCGGCTATGTGCTCTGGTTCAAGGCGCTCACTGGACTCACCGCCTCGTCCACTGGCGTCACGCTGTACTTCGAACCCATGGTCACGGTCATCGCTGCATGGCTCGTCCTAGGGCAGACGATCGGCTGGATAACGGGCTTGGGAGGCGTGCTGGTGATGGTCGGCGTGCTGCTCGTGTCCAGGCGGTAGCTGCAGGAAATCGTTAATATGAGTGGCTCTCCATGTCCACACCAGCACTCGGCAGCCCCGTAGTGTAGCGGTCAATCATGCGGGCCTTTGGAGCCTGCGACGGAGGTTCGAATCCTCCCGGGGCTACTCCCATCCATCATCCTTCCTCTTGGGTCTGCCCCTGTTCTTTATGGCGGCGACCAGCTTGGCGAAGAGCAGGAAGACCAAGACCCACGATATCACGATGAGGAAGAAGCCTTCGGCGATGAACCCTCCCTTGATCGCTCCGAAGAACAGGAGCCCTCCTATCGTCGCCGCGATGCCGAACAGGATGCCCCATAAGGCCATCGCCTTGTCGACCTTCCACTTGGACAAGGCCTACCACTTCTCATTGTGGATGTACTGTTCCGGCGGTAGTCTTGTCCTTCTTACGCCTTTTCTGGCGGGGTAGCCCACCGGCACAAGGGCGACCGGCCGCGCAGATTCAGGGAGCGTGACAGCCTCGGAGACCTTCGTTTCGTCGAACGCTCCTACCCAGACGGTTCCCAGGCCCTTGCTGTGAAGGTAGAGCATCATGTTCTCGATCCCCACCGCGACGTCCTGAAGGCAATAGAGCATCCTCCCTCTGTCCCCATAAGGCTTGATCCGGTCCAGGTTCGCGCAGCACACTATCACCACGGGCGCGGCCCGGATGAAGTCTTGTTTGAAGGCCGCCTCTGCTAGCATCTTTCTCGTGTGCGAGTTCTTGATGACTATGAAATCCCTCGCCTGGAGATTGCCAGCCGAGGGGGCCTGGTTGGCCAGCCGGAGAGCGACATCAATCGTCGCGTCGTCGATCGGATCGGACTTGAAGGCCCTGATGCTCGTCCTGCTCGCGATGATCTCCTCTATCTCCAAGCTGCCACCTTGTCACAGACGCATGCGCACCAAGTTCTAAGTATTTTGTCGGTGGTTTGTCTGACGAGGTCGGCGGATTGCCCAATGCGAGGTCCAAGGTCACCTGCAAGCTCCGATTGGAGTTTGGGACACCAGAGGAGGCGACGAATGTCCATCAATCGGTCGACCTAGACAATGAGGGCTACTTGACATCCAGGGTCGAAGGCAGGGCGCTCGTTGCGGAGATCAATGCGGATTCCCTCAACAGTCTCCTGCATACGTTGGATGATTTCCTTGCTTGCACGGGCGTGGCCGAGAGGATCGTTTCGAAAAAAGCCTAGTTGGGCGAGTCCTTGACCCTGACCGCGATCCCTCTCTTGAATGACTTCATCTCTTCAGGAGTCATGAGCGCTCGACCCACGGCTGCCAGCTCGTCCTTCGTGTTCACGATCAGCACATCGTCTCCTGGCCTTATCCCGGGGTCGCATTCAAGTACGAACTTCGCGAAAACGTTGTTCCCTTTTGCGGCGAATCCCGCGGGCTCATCCTCCGTCTTGACTCGCATGCTCGGCGACGGGAGGACCTTGGCGAGCAGCTTGCCCCCCTCGAGTTTGAGCGTGAACCTGCCATCGCCAGCTCGCATGGAAAGGGCGTGTGCGCCGTCTATGATCACGTTCCTTATCTTCCCCGTGCGCGGCGACTTGATCATCTCGACCTTCTTGCCGTCCAAGATGTCCCCTGCACCCCTGCCGAACTGCATGTCAAGGACGGCGCGACATCTGAGCAGGTCGAGGTCGAAATCCTTGGGGCCGCCTCCGACGATGTCCTCGAGGAATCTGAGCGTCTCCTCCCCATCCCAGATGACTGCCAACGGATAGCCGTGCTGGTGCGCGTGCCTTTCCATCATCCTGTTGATCTTGTCCTTGACCTCGGCGTCAAGGGCCTCGGGGATCACGGACTGTGATATGGGATAGTACTCATCAAGCTCGATGGGTACCGGGCCAAAGAAAGACATGACAACGAATGCGGCGTCGACCCTCGCCAATATCTTCGACATGATGGGCCAATAGGTCCTGGAATACGGTTTCTGCGCTTCAGGGAATCCCACGAGCACCTTTGCATCGCGTTTCCTGTACCTGCTGAAGTAGTTCTCCTGGTATCTCATGACCGTCGGTCGTTCGTAGCTTTCTGGGCCGCAGTAGAAGAACGCCCCTCTTCTGCTCGCGGGCTCGGAGGCTTCGAGGAAGCGTTTGTGTTTCGAAAGGACCTTGAGCGCTTCGAGCAGAGCGGGGTGGGCCCGAGCGCGCATCTCCACCAGCTCCCACATGGAGCCCTCGTGGATCGCGTTCTTGACATTCTCGATCTCGGTCAGGCAGGCGAACAGGTTGTGCTCTGCCAGTCTCTTCGTCCGCTCCTCCGGCGGCATCTTCTTCAGCTCTTCGACCGAGGTTCTGCTGCACGAAGGACAGTTGCAGGCGAGGTCATGCAGATCGCCGAGGAAGCGGGTCCCGGTGGGATACATCATCCGATCCTCCCTGGCGTACTTCGCATACGAGGCCGAATCGAACATGTCGCATCCCAGCAGCACCGCCAGCGGGAAGACCATCGGATGCCCGGCCCCGAATAGATGGACCGGCCTGGAGGGGTCGAGGCCCTTCTTCGAGGCTATGATCACCTCGACTATGTCCTTGAATCGGTAATTCTCGAGGAGGGGTACTACTCCACCGATCGGATGGACCGCGAAGTCGAGCTTGGATATCTCCTTGGCACATCTCTCCCTCAGATCGGGATAGATGCCGCCTTGGACTGTTCCAGCAAGCAACATCTTTCCTCGGTCATCCACGGATTCCCTAGCCCTCTTCAGGGTCTCCTCCACCGCGGCCTCAGTTTCCTCGCGCGTGAATCGGGGCTCGGAGAAGACATCGAGTATCGTACCGACGTCGGCCCCGATCGAAGCTTGGAACCTGACTATCTCCCTCGGGTCGACGCGCACATCCCCGTACACGTAATCCTGGAACGTGCCACTGTCCGTCATTATGGGTCCATCGAAACCGAGGAGGTCGTGCACCCCCGACCTCTCCGCATGTTCCCTGAGCGCGCCCGTACCCCTGATGATGTACGAGTTGGTGATGATCATCTGGACGCGCATCCTCTCGCGCATTTCCGAGGGAGCGATCGTCCTGAAGTTGGGGTTGACAACGGGCAGAAGGACCGGTGTCGTGACCTTCCCGTGCGAGGTCGTGAGTTCGCATATCCTCGCGAGTCCGTCACGCTCTTTCAGCTCGAACATCGATGCCGTGTAGCGAGTGGCCCATAATTATGTTTTTCAGGATTCGGCGCGCCATGTTCGCGAATCCATGCCAGCAAATCCTTAAATATGGTCCATCTTCTGTTCTCGGATCGAGCGACATGAGCAACCTGCTCCAGGTAATCGCGGGCATAGCAGTCGTGTTCTTCCTGCCGGGATACACGATGGTGAACATGATGTTCCCGAGGAAGGGCGAACTCGACCCCGAATACGACCAGGTCTACAGGGCCGCGCTCGGGATGGGCTTGAGCATAGTCATTTCCATCATCGTCGGGTTCGGCCTGAATGCGGCGAGCACCGAGGGTCACGGTTTGGTCACATCCGGTCCGCTCTGGACAGTGCTCCTCTCTCTGACCGCCGTGTTCGGTTTCATCGGCTGGTTCCGTGGGGCGTATCCAGACGCTGGCTCGCTCCATCCTTCCCTTTATCGCGCGCCGGCGATCCCCGGGATGCCGAGGTCGAAGGGCAATGATTTCTTCAAGCGCAAGAGGACGGAGCGCCTGATCTTGAATAGGGAGGCCCTGATGGCCGATCTGAAGAGGTACTCTGAGGGTTCATCCACATCCAATCCGCAGCGGAAGCAGTATTATCGGAAGAGGATGGAGTATGCCAAGCAGGCGATAGACCGGATAAACGACGAGCTGCGTGATCTGAGCGGAGGCCACTGAATGCCGAAGAAAGGCGAGATGCAATACAAGCTCGTCGTCGTCGTACGAGATGACATCAAGATGTCTGTGGGTAAGCTCGCGGCCCAGGTCGCCCACGCCGCCGTCACCTGCGCCCTCGAGGCCAAGTCGCGCAAGCCCAAGTGGTTCTCGGAATGGCTCAAGGAGGGCCAGCGGAAAGTGGTGCTGAGGGCGGAGGACATGGACCAGCTCCGAGCCTTGAAGGACCAGGCCATGAGGGCCGGGCTTCCACATGCGTTGATAACCGATGCTGGATTGACGGAGCTGGCCCCGAATACCACCACGTGCCTCGGGATCGGTCCGGCCCCTGAGAATGTCCTAGACCCGATCACGGGTTCTCTGCAGTTGGCGTGAGCTAGACATGAAGCAACAGGTCAGGGTGCTGGGCATAGACGACTCTCCCTTCAAGTTCGGGCCTGGGAATGCCCTGGTCGTGGGCGTGCTCGTTAGAGTCCCCAACTATCTCGAGGGCGTGATGAAGACCGAGGTCGTCGTGGACGGCACGGACTCGACCGAGAAGATCGTCGAGATGGTCTCGAAGTCGCGCTACAGGGAACAGATCAAGGCAATCCTGATTGACGGGATCGCGCTTGCGGGGTTCAACCTGATAGACATCGAGGAAGCACACGCCGAGCTCGGGATCCCGGTCCTCACGCTCACCCGTGACAGACCCGACCTGGAGAAGATGAAGAGCGCGCTGATGAAGCACTTCGACGACTGGAAGCAGAGATACGCTCTGATCGCGAGGCACGAATTGAGGGAGATCACGACCGAGCACAAACCCCTCTACGCTTCCGGACTGGGTCTTGAGTGGGCCGAGTTCGAGGAGATAGTCAGGCTCTCGACAGTGCGCGGTGTCGTCCCCGAGCCTCTGCGGATGGCCCATCTGATCGCCAGCGCAATGACTCGCGGAGAGTCCTACGGCCGCCCGTGATCCCGGAGGCCAGAGGAGAACACAGATATAGGGTGTAGATTCTCTGCAATCGCATCGGTGGCCGAAGGATGATAAAGAATCTGTTCACCAAGCGTGACCACAGGCTCGTTCCAGGGATCACAAAGGAACAGGCCATGCAGGCCGCGAGCTGGTTTTGGCGTTCGCGGCAGTTCGGCGTGTCGTTCACGTCGCCTTTCTCCATGAGCGGCGGCCAGTTCTACTCGAAGCTCGGCCTAAGGCAATCGATATATGTCTACGCTGTCGACGAAGGCCCCAGCGTCGCGGTCGACATCAGTCTCTCGGCAGAGCTCACGGACCAGGGCGCGGTCGTGGGAATAGTGGGTGCTGTCTTGCTTCTTCCAGTCGCCGTGGCCGTCGGTGCGGTCTCCTATCTCGAGTACGAGAACGAGGCGGCCAGGGTTCTGAACGATTTCTGGGGGTACCTGAGCTCGTTCCCGAAGAATCCGCAACCGCCTGCTCCGGCCCCGCTTCCTGCATGGGCTCAGGGACAGACCGCGCAGCCCGTTGCAGGCCCCGCTCCAGCCGCAGCGCCACCCGCCGGCCCGACTGAGCCGCAGAGGAGGACGTGCCCGACTTGCGGCATCTTCTTGGATCCCGACAGCAAGTTCTGCAAGAGCTGCGGGACGAAGCTCTGATGACGAATATCTGGCTTGCTGGCACCATCCTTCGTACAAGCGTAAGTTTTAATAGGACGACTCGTTTGTAGGGCTTACCCCACTGTGAAAGGTGACTATTTGCCGAAGGGTCTATACACTGCCAGGAAGCTAAAGCTCGACAGACAGAAGCATCGTTGGAGCGACAGGTACTACAAGCGCCGGAAGCTCCATCTGAAGGAGAAATCGGACCCGTTCGAAGGCTCCGCCCAGGCAAAGGGCGTGGTTCTTGAGAAGGTCGGCATCGAGGCAAAGCAGCCGAATTCCGCCATCAGGAAGTGCGTCAAGATCCAGCTGATCAAGAACGGGAGGCAGATCACGGCCTTCGCCGTTGGAGACGGCGCGATCAACTTCATAGACGAGCACGACGAGGTCCTCGTCGAGGGCATCGGCGGCAGGATGGGCCGGTCTTACGGCGACATCCCTGGCGTGCGATTCAAGGTCATCAAGGTGAACAACGTGTCCCTGAACGAACTCGTGAAGGGCAGAAAAGAGAAGCCCGTGAGGTGAGCGAATGGAGGGCAATCCAGATCAACCAAAGACCCCGGAGCCAACTGCGGCCCCAGAGGCAGCTGCTGCACCGCCTACAAGAACCGAGGTTGCGATCGCGGGGTCCCCTCCGGAGCTCAAACTCCCGGAAGCGGCACCTTCCAAAGGTGGAAGCGTGCTCCTGTTCGGCCGGTTCGACGTCACGGGAGTTATCATCAACGATGTCGGCATGGCAAGGTATATCGACATCACTCCGGTCGCGGTGCCCCACACTGGTGGAAAGCACACGAGCAAGCCGTTCGCGAAGGCCAAGATGAGCGTCGTCGAGAGGCTCATCAACGGCATGATGCGAACCGAGAACTTCACGGGGAAGAAGCTCAAGGCCTACAGGGCCGTCGAGAACGCCTTCGGGATCATAGAGAAGAAGACCCAGAGGAACCCGCTCCAGGTGCTCGTGGACGCGCTCCAGCATGTCGCTCCGAGGGAGGAGGTCACGAGACTCCAGTACGGCGGGATATCCGTGCCGAAGGCCGTGGACGTGGCTCCCGCCCGCAGGGTCGATCTCGCGCTCAGGTACATCTGCAACGGAGCCCTCGAGGGCTCGCACAAGAGCAAGAAGTCGATCGAGGAGAGCCTCGCTGACGAGATCATGGCAGCCGCCAACAACGACGTTAACTGCTATTCGGTGGCCAAGAAGGAAGAGATCGAGAGAGTGTCCTCTTCGGCGCGCTGATCGGCGCAAACCGTTTCCACATCCACATCTCAGGCTTGTGAGACACTGCTGACCCCATCATGGTGATCGCATGGGAAGAAAGGAAGAGAACATCAAGAGGGCCCAGGCTCTCATGAGGCAGCCGAAGTTCATCAGGAACATCGGTACGGCTGCACATATCGACCACGGAAAGACCACGCTATCAGACAACCTCATCGCGGGCGCAGGCATGATGTCCGAGGAGCTCGCGGGCAAGCAGCTCCTGCTGGATTTCGACGAGCAGGAGCAGGCGAGGGGAATCACGATCAACGCTGCGAGCGCATCGATGGTCTACACGCTCAGGGGGCAGGAGTACCTGATCAACCTCATCGATACCCCTGGCCACGTGGACTTCGGCGGCGACGTCACCAGGGCCATGAGGGCGATAGACGGTGTGATCATCCTCTGCTGCGCGGTGGAAGGAGTGATGCCTCAGACGGAGACCGTCATCAGGCAGGCGGTCAAGGAACGCGTCCACCCGATTCTCTTCGTGAACAAGGTCGACAGGCTCATCAACGAGCTTCAGGTGACGCCCGAACAGATGCAGCAGCGACTCTCCAACATCGTGAACGAGGTGAACGAGAAGATACGCAAGCTTCTTCCAGATGAACTCAAGGAGAAGTGGGCGCTGAAGGTCGATACTGGAAACGTAGTCTTCGGTTCCGCGTTCAACAACTGGGCCATCACCGTACCGTTCATGAAGAAGACCGGCATCAAGTTCAAGGACATCTACGAGTACTGCAAGAACAAGGACCAGAAGGCGCTTGCGAAGCGGGCGCCATTGCACGAGGTCCTCCTTGATATGGTCATCACGCATCTGCCCGACCCGCTCGAGGCCCAGAAGCTCAGGATACCAGTCATATGGCATGGCGACCTGGAGTCCAAGTTCGGCAAGGCGATGATGACCTGCGATCCCGAGGGACCCGTGGCCTTCATGGTCACCAAGATAATCGTCGACCCACACGCGGGCGAGGTCGCAGTGGGGAGACTGTACAGTGGCAAGATCGCCAAGGGCAAGGAACTGTGGATCAGCGGCATGCCGAACCCGAACAGGGCCCAGCTGGTGTCCTTGACGGTCGGGGCTGACAGGATCCCAGTCGACGAGATAGACGCAGGCAACGTTGTCGCCGTCTCAGGGCTCAAGGACGCCATCGCAGGTTCCACTGTCTCCAGCGACCCACTGATGGCCGCGTTCGAGAAGATAGTCCACTACTCGGATCCAGTCGTCACGGTCGCGATCGAGGCGAAGCACACCAAGGACCTGCCGAAACTGGTCGATGTGCTGAGGACGATCGCGAAGGCAGATCCATCGATCGTCGTCGAGATCAACCAGGAGACAGGCGAGCACCTGATGTCAGGAATGGGCGAGCTGCACCTGGAGATCACCAACTACAGGATCGTCAACGAGCACAAGGTCGAGATCAAGACGTCAGAGCCGATCGTGGTGTTCAGGGAATGCGTCGCTGGACGCGGAGGGCCCTTCGAGGGCAAGTCCCCGAACAAGCACAACAGGTTCTACATCGAGGTGGAGGCCCTGCCGCCCGCGGTCGTCCAAGCCATGAGGTCCGGAGAGATCGAGACCGAAGGCAGGATCAAGGACTCGAAGGCCATGGCGAGGAAGCTGCAGGACCTGGGCATGACCAAGGAGGAGGGCAAGGGAGTGGCCGGTTTCGTAGGCACCAACATGCTCCTGGACATGACCAAGGGCATACAGTACCTCCACGAGACGATGGAGCTCGTGAAGGACGCCTTCGAAGAAGCGATGAACAGGGGCCCGCTCTCGAACGAGAAGTGCATGGCGATGAAGGTGATGCTCGTGGATGCGAAGCTCCACGAGGACAGCATACACAGGGGGCCGGCTCAGGTCATACCCGCGGCCAGGAGCGCGATCTATGGCGCGATGTGTCAAGCTGGCAGGATACTCTATGAGCCGATCCAGAAGGTGTTCATCAACGTCCCTGAGGACATGATGGGCAACGCCATCCGTGAGATCCAGCAGAGGAGGGGCATAATCGAGGACATGAAGCAGGATGGCGACATCACCGTCGTCGAGGGCAAGTGCCCCGTCGCGGAGATGTTCGGCTTTGCAGCCTCGATTAGGAGCGCGACGAGCGGCCGTGCCCTGTGGTCCACGGAGAACACGGGATTCGAGCCGATGCCTCGCGAGGTGCAGGAGAAGATAGTGCTTCAGATAAGGCAGAGGAAGGGCCTCAAGCCAGAGCCGTACGACGCGTCCTACTACGCCGGCTGAGGCAGCCGAGCCACATCGCTCGCACACGCAAAAAGCCTAATATACCAAGAGCATAATGCTCGAAGGCAATGCATTGGAGATGCGAAAATGGCTGAGAAACCACATCTGAACTTGGTGTTCATCGGACACGTCGACCACGGCAAGTCGACCTCTGTCGGCCGACTGCTACTCGATACCGGGCACATCGAGCCCCACGTCATCGAGAAGTACAAGAAGGAGGCCGAGCAGAAGGGCAAGGCGACTTTCGAGTTCGCATGGGTCATGGATGCACTCAAGGAGGAGAGGGAGAGAGGTCTCACTATCGACGTGGCCCACAAGAGGTTCAACACGCAGAAGTACTACTTCACGATCATTGACGCCCCTGGCCACAGAGACTTCGTTAAGAACATGATCACTGGTACGAGCCAGGCGGATGCGGCCGTCATCGTCGTGTCGGCGATCGAGGGACCACAGGCGCAGACGAAGGAGCACATCTTCCTCGCAAGGACCTTGGGCGTGACCCAGATCATCATCGACGTCAACAAGATGGACGCCGTCAAGTGGGACCAGAAGAAGTACGAGGAGACGAAGAAGGCAGTGAGTGAACTACTGAAGACCGTCGGATACAAACCCGACGACATACCGTTCATCCCGGCCTCCGGATACAAGGGCGACAACGTCGCGAAGCCGTCCACGAACATGCCGTGGTACAAGGGTCCGACGCTTCTCCAGGCGCTCGACGCCCTGAAGGAGCCCCCGAAGATGACCGACAAGCCCCTGAGGCTGCCGGTCCAGGACGTGTACACGATCACCGGAGTAGGCACTGTCCCGGTGGGCAGGGTCGAGACCGGCGTGCTCAAGCCTGAGATGAAGATCATCTTCATGCCCGCGAACAAGGTGGGCGAAGTGAAGTCGATCGAGATGCACCACGAGGCCCTGCTCCAGGCAGTCCCGGGCGACAACGTCGGCTTCAACGTCAGGGGCATCGCCAAGACGGACGTCAAGAGGGGCGATGTGGCCGGACCGGTTGACAACCCCCCGAGCGTCGCGAAGTCGTTCACGGCACAGATCATGGTCCTGAACCACCCGAGCGTCATCACGGTCGGATACACCCCGGTGTTCCACGCGCACACCGCGCAGGTCGCGTGCACCTTCACCGAGCTGTTGAAGAAGCTGGACCCGAGGACCGGCACCGTCAAGGAGGAGAACCCGCAGTTCCTCAAGACGGGCGATGCGGCCATCGTGAAGATCGTGCCGACCAAGCCCATGGTCATAGAGAAGGCGAAGGACTTCCCGCAGCTGGGCAGGTTCGCCATCAGGGACATGGGCCAGACCGTAGCGGCCGGGATGGTCATCGATGTCGAGAAAAAGGAGATGTAAACCCTTTCTTCAAATCCTTTATGTTCTTCTGAATGAGGTTTAGTCGATGGCACAACGGGCTAGAATTTCACTGAGCGGAACTGACCCCAAGAAGGTGGACGGTGTCTGCAAGCAGATCAAGATGATCAGTGAGAAGACTGGCGTCGCGATATCCGGCCCCATCCCCCTGCCCACCAAGAGGCTGATGGTGCCCTGCAGGAAGGGTCCTGACGGAGGCGGTTCGAGCACCATCGACCGATGGGAGATGCGCATCCACAAGAGGTTGATAGACCTCGACGCCGACGAGCGCGCCCTCAGGCAGCTGATGAGGATACAGGTGCCGGACGGCGTGAACATCGAGATCGTGCTCAGATCGTGACCGAGATCGAGTTCGCTGGACCCGACTTCTAGAATGTTGTCAATTAAGTTGCTCTGCGATTTTGCATTCACACCATTTGTCCGAATTTTGGCATACTCCGAAACCCCTCCCATCCGTAAGATCCGGTCCCTTCTTTCCTCGCGGTTGTTGAGGGAGATGAGTTAAGTATGGGTGTGTGATAACGGCGTTAATCAATCGGGAGGTTGATTCTCGTGCAGAAGGAAAACAAGACGCCAGGTTTCGAAACCCTTGCGCTCCACGGCGGCCAGTCACCGGACTCCGCCACGAACGCCAGGGCGGTGCCGATATACCAGACGACGTCGTATGTTTTCAACGACGCTGAGCACGCTGCGAATCTGTTCGCGCTCAGGGAATTTGGAAACATCTACACGAGGATGATGAATCCGACAACCGATGTGTTCGAGAAGAGGATCGCGGCCCTCGAGGGCGGCGTTGGAGCATTGGGTGTCGCATCCGGCCAGGCCGCTACCACGCTCGCTTTGCTCAATCTGGTCCATCCGGGTGAGGAGATCGTCTCTTCCCTGAGCCTCTACGGTGGCACATACAACCTCTTCACCTACACATTCCCCAAGATCGGGATCAAGGTGAAGTATGTGGATTCCACGGATCCGGCCAATTTCGCGAAGGCGATCGGGCCCAAGACGCGGGCCCTGTATGCCGAGAGCGTTGGCAACCCGCGCCTCGACACGCTCGATTTCGCCGAGGTCTCGCGGATCGCGCACGACAACGGGATCCCTCTGGTCATAGACAACACGCTGCCGACGCCATATCTCCTGAAGGCGTTGGATCACGGGACCGACGTGGTGGTGCACTCGGCGACCAAGTTCATCGGAGGGCATGGAACCAGCATCGGAGGCGCGATCGTGGATTCCGGGAAGTTCGATTGGACGCGCGGCAAGTTCCCCGACCTGACGGAACCCGATCCGAGTTACCACGGCATCGTGTACACCAAGGCTTTCGGGCCGTTGGCATACATCATCAAGGCCAGGGTCCAGCTCCTGAGGGACCTCGGACCGGCCCTCAGCCCGTTCAACGCGTTCCTGTTCCTGCAGGGATTGGAGACGCTGCCCCTCAGGATGGAGAGGCATAGCCAGAACGCTCAGAAGGTCGCTGCGTTCCTCGAGGGCCACGAGCTGGTCAAGTGGGTCAACTACCCAGGACTGAAATCCCATCCGCAGCACGACCTCGCGAAGAAGTACCATCACAGAGGACTTTACGGAGGCATACTGGGGTTCGGCATAAAGGGTGGCAGGGATGCAGGAAAGGCGTTCATAGAGAACCTCAAGCTACTGTCCCATCTGGCGAACGTCGGAGATGCGAAATCGCTGGCGATCCATCCAGCGACCACGACGCACTCGCAGCTCACGCCGGAGGAGCAGTTGTCCACCGGGGTGACGGACGATTTCGTCAGACTCTCGGTCGGTCTGGAATCATTGGATGACATCATCGATGACATCGACCAGGCCCTCTCGAAGGCCTCGAAGAGGTGAGCGACCTACCGCATCTTGATCATGCTGGAGGTGGTCTTTCTTGAGGGGCGCATCAGTGGGGATCGTGAAGCCCAGGACATACACGTTCGCGGACGGCGCCGATCCTTTCGTCCTCGATTCGGGACTGAAGCTCGGTCCGGTCACTCTCGCATACGAGACCTATGGCGAGCTGAACGACGATCGGTCGAACGCCATCATCATCTTCCATGCCCTGTCCGGGGACGCTCACGTCGCAGGCTATAACTCGAAGAAGGATGAGAAGCCCGGGTGGTGGGAGTCAGCAGTCGGCCCGGGCAAGATGTTCGATACGCAGCGGTACTTCGTCATCTGCTCGAACGTGATCGGCGGGTGCAGGGGCTCGACAGGTCCGGGCTCCATCGATAGCAGCACGGGGAAGCCCTACGCCCTCCGCTTTCCGATGGTGACCATAAGGGACATGGTGAAGGCGCAAGCGGCGCTCCTTGATCATCTGGGGATCGACAAAGTGCTCGCGGCAGTCGGCGGGTCCATGGGCGGGTTCCAGGTGCTCCAGTTTGCAGCATCCTATCCTGACAGATGCAGGCTCGCGATACCTATTGCCACGGCGGGCCGGCAATCGGCCCAGAACATCGCGTTCGATGAGATCGGGCGACAGGCGATCCTGGCGGACCCTCGCTGGAACAAGGGCGACTACTACGACAGGGAATTCCCTGTGGATGGCCTTTCCATCGCCAGGATGGTGGGGCACGTCACGTATCTCAGTGACGAGACGCTGAGGACGAAGTTCGGACGCCGGGCGAAGAGCGGCTCCTGCGTGGACGGGGCCCAGTCGCTCCTGGAGCCGTACTTCGAGGTGGAGAGCTACCTGAGGTACAAGGGAACCGCATTCACGAAGCGCTTCGACGCGAACTCCTACCTCTACATCACTCGAGCGATAGACCTGTTCGACCTCGCCCCAGGGTGCGAGTCGCTCGAGCCGGCTTTCCGGGACTGCAAGTCCCGATTCCTGGTGCTCTCCTTCTCGTCCGATTGGCTCTACCCGCCATATCAGTCAGAGGAACTGGTGCAGGCCATCCGATCGAATGGCCTCTCGGCGGAATACCACATGATCGATTCGAGCTACGGTCACGACGCGTTCCTGCTCGAGGCGGACAAGACGGAGGACATCGTCTCCAGATTCCTCATCTTGGACGGCAAGAAGAAGTACTACGAATCGGACCACGGCTATCCGATATCCTAGGACGAGAGTGTGGGACAATGCCGGAAAGCTATTTAACGGGCATCTTCAATGAGCCACTATTCTTTCAGCCAACGGGCCGATAGATCAGCGGAAGATCGCCTGCTTTGCAAGCAGGAGGTCAGGGGTTCAAATCCCCTTCGGTCCACTCTCAATCATAGCTAGTAAGGTCATCTTTTAGGTCAATCAAGGGGGGATTGGAACTCGGAGTTCTTTCGAGGAAGGAAAAGAAGACGTATAGTTCGGTGCGATAATCGCTTGCCTGAGAAATGGCCAGACTTTTGAGTTCACACATGCATCTATGTGTTATTCGGCCTTTGCGAGCATCAGAACGACCTTCGTTCCCTTCGTGTGGTCGCCCAGGACCCTGTCGACGACGTACAACCCTCCTCCAACCTGCTCTGCCACAAGTGTCATGAAACAGAGCGATGACGCTATACCCCTCGATATGGAATGGGATTCATCAAAGGCTTTGGCCATCAAGCCGTCTTTGACGAAATCAGGAATCCCTGGTCCGTTGTCAGCAATCTCGATCTTCCAATGCGGTCCCTCCTCGGCTCCCCCTTTTTCGGACACGGTCACCTCAATCTCGACAGAATCAGCGACCGAGTGTTTCACCGCGTTGTCGAAAATCTCGCTGATTATGTCTTCGACATGGCCGGCTCCAACAGCCAGCATTTGTTCTTGGGCTGGCAAGACATACTTCACATTCAGCTTCTTGCGGGGGTACTTCCTGCGAGTCTCTGTCTCTGCCTGCACAAGGGCTTTCCCAAGGTCAAAGTCTTTGAACCCCTCGGCTGCAGCACTCTCAGTCCTGGAGAACCTCCGCAGATTCGTGATGAACTGAGCGGCGCGATCGGCCTGGGTCATGATCTTGGCGGAGAACTTCTTCGTTTCCGGAGATGCATCATCACTTATACAGAGCAGCTCTCCGTACGTCTTGATCGGTGTGAGTATGTTCGTGATGTCGTGGCTGAGGAAGTCGAGGTACGTCCTAGCCCGTTCGTAGGCCGCCTCTGCCTCGATCGTCCTTTGTTCAAGGGTGCCTTTCGTTCTCCAGAGTTGCTCATAGGGCTGCAGCACGGAGGACCTGAACAGCGCCCACATAACGAAAACGAAGCTCGCGAACACGAACAAGTGTCCCAGGAGGTCCACTGCGCAGTCATCGACATTACACAGTTGGAAGGACATCTCCCCGAAGATCGTGAGAACAACTGCGCATAAAATGTAGAAGTGGGTCAGGTCATTCGCTCGAAAAGCGGATCGCCAGTACACGACTCCAACCATGATTAACACCGCGACAATGATGTATTCGAGGAATGACGCGGTCAGTTTAAGTCCCTCGGCATGGGCATGTAATGTCGGAAGTGAGGGCGCATAGAACGAGAGCAAGAGAATGATTCCTGCTGCGTACAAGATGGAAACGAAGAGGGTGAAAGGCGGAGAAACCCATCTGTAGAGGCGATCCCGGGGCAGGCTGAAAGCGATAAGCAGCCCGAACGCCATGGTGAACCGACCGAGAACCCAAGCATATGCGGGGATTGAGGGTGTCCAGGCGGTGAGAAAAACGGGCATGCCAATGTCAGTCAACAGATGAAGAGTATCAAATGCTGCCACAGCAAGAAAGATCGCACCGATGAACAGGCTCTGAGCATCTGAGCTTGGCCTGTACGTCATCCAACGCACAGCGAACACGCCCAAGGACACGGAGATGCTGAATAACAACAGGACGACATGGATGGGGAGGAACACGGTGACAGATAAGGTCTCACGGCCAAAGCCTATGAGGGTTGAACCCGCAAGGAGAGCCACTGAACAAAGCACCAGAGAGATGAACGCCTTCTCTCGGCCTTTCACATGAAGATTCACGATTGGCTTCGAGACGGCCGGAGGCTCCCTAGCACTTTTCATGTCGAAAGATGCCACCTACAACGACAATGAGATGTCTTCTATTCAATTCATTGCTCCGAATCTCATGGGCGAATCTTCCCTTGAGGGATGGCTGCAGTCTCGGGGGCAGTCGTGCACTAGGTGCATTCGATAAGCGTGGGAGCTGGGGCAATCCGAAATCCGGCTATTTCAAATCGAAAAGATGGAAGGAGTCTGGCCCCGGCCCCAATCCCCTACTGATTGAATCCGAGTCGTAACATACTGGCCACTTAGGGGTTCAAATCCTCTTCGGCCTAGCATTTGCTTGAGATAACCCCTGATCAAGAGAACGGATGAATCAGGTCGGCACGCAATTGAGAACGACTGAATCCGTTGGGATTCCGTCTTATCGTTGACCGTTTTCTAAAGAGACAAATAGTAATAAGGCAGGACTTTCTTTTAACATCACCCGTTCAAGCGGTAAAAGGCGGAATCGATGGTCCTAAGAGTCCTGCTTGTGGACGATGAGGAAGCCCTCACTGAGATTGCTAGGGTATTCTTGGGGCGGGATAAGGATCTCAAAGTTGACACTTCTCCATCTGCCAAGAATGCGCTGGAGAAGCTCAAATCAGACAACTATGACGTCGTCGTCGCGGACTATCAGATGCCGGAGATGAACGGCATCGAACTTCTGAAGAAGCTCAAATCCGAACATAACACGACGCCCTTCATCCTCTTCACAGGACGAGGACGGGAAGATGTCGCGATCGACGCCTTGAACAGCGGGGCGTCGTTCTATCTCCAGAAAGGCGGAGACCCGAAATCGGAATTCGCTGAGCTCA
>Ga0315282_10002746_pt1 | contig 31998 bp, 28 predicted proteins | sample YL17G07_20_MG_FD_203693 | JGI IMG/M metagenome (GOLD analysis project Ga0315282, IMG submission 203693) | Sediment microbial communities from Yellowstone Lake, YNP, Wyoming, USA - YL17G07_20 | ecosystem: Environmental > Aquatic > Freshwater > Lake > Sediment | place: USA: Wyoming | collected...
TGCTGGTTGGACTGGTTGGTGCAGATTTGTGGGTTATGAGCGGCGAAATAGATAAGCTTCTTGCCTATTGTGCAGGGCAGGTTATCACTGAGGACAGTGTCAAGCAGGTAACAAGTTATGCCAGAGAGGCTAATATCTTTGCCCTGGTGGATGCTATCCTTGAAGGGCGAATGAAGGTGGCTCAGCAGATGCTCCATCGGTTAATTCAGGAGGGTGCATCTCCTTCTTATGTTCTGGCTATGATTACCCGGCAACTTCGTTTAATAGTCATGGCTAAAGAGCTAGGTCAAGAATTGTTTCGGCCGGAAATTCGGCGTAGGTTGGAGCCGACTTCGGACTATGGCTTGGAGAAAGCAGTAAAGCAATCCAAGGCATATACTTTGGAACGGGTAAAGAAGACTTATCATAAGCTTCTGGAAGCTGATGTTGCTATCAAGACGGGAAAATATGATGGTGACCTCGCCCTTGACCTTCTGGTTGTCGAGCTAGGTCAGGGTTGAGAAACTCTTTAAGCTTCTACTCTAGTCTGGCGGCAATTTTCTGTGCCTTTTTCTCTCGCTTGGTTGCTGATCTGATGATGCCTCTGGCGTTTCTTGCCCAGCAAGCCTCTTGATGCTGATTTCTGGAGTATTACCGAAGAAGAGTTTGATGTGTGGCCATGGGATTTCAATGCCCTCCTTATCGAAGACTTTTTTCAACCTGAGGCGCAGCTCTCCCATCACATCCCACTGAGCCAATGGTTTGGTTTCACCAAGTATCTTTATGGCAATTCCAGAATCTCCAAACTCATCTACCCTTAGCACCTCTGGTGCTTTCGAAATCTGCGGCGCCCAGTCAGGGTCTTCCGCCAGATCTTTGCCTACCCTGTTGATGACCTCAATAACATGGTCGAGGTCCTCGCCGTAGCCCACCGAGATATTCATGTTCACCCGCGACCACTCTTTAGTGTAGTTGCTGGCAACCCCAATCTCGCTGTTGGGAATACTGTGGACTATGCCATCCAGGTCTCTGAGGACTGTTCTTCGTAGGGTTACGTCCTCGACTAACCCGGTAATTCCAGCGATTTTGACAACGTCGCCTATGCCGTACTGGTTTTCCAGCAGGATGAGAATGCCGTTGAATATATCTTTGACCAGGCTCTGAGCGCCGAAGCCGACGGCGATACCAGCGACGCCAAGTCCAGCCAACGCTGGAGCGATATTTATTCCCAGCTCTGCGACGATTGTAAAAATCGCCACTACACCGACAAAAACCATTCCGGTCTGGATGAATACGTTACTTAGAGTATCGGTCCTTTTCTTTATGGCCGTTTTCGATTTTCCTACCATGGTGCCCATGACGGTTCTCTTTACCACGATGGGTACAAAATGACGCAGAAGGTAATAGGCAGCCACCGATATAGCGATGATGAGCAGGATACGTAGGCCGTGTTCTAAGAGCCAGTTGATAACTGGTGTCCAGTCCATAGGCAATCTCCTTCCTGTCTCGATTGTAACAAAAAGGGATACAGTTTGCCAGCTGAGTGAACTAAGTTTGCTAATCAGAGAGCACATCAATTCGACAAATGTAGCGAATCTGGGTTAAAATTAGATATGAAGCTAGCGGGGAGGTGATGACATGAATCGGGTAGTAGCTATGATTTTGGCCGGCGGTGCCAGCGAGCGATTGAGTATCTTATCTGCAGAAAGAGCTAAACCGGCAGTGCCTTTTGGCGGCAGATATCGCATTATCGATTTCACCCTGAGTAATTGTTCCAACTCCAGGATTTATAATGTGGCCGTGCTTACTCAATTTAATCCTCGCTCTTTAGCCCAACATATTGGTGTCGGTAGGCCCTGGGACTTGGATAGGACTAGCGGCGGAGTTGTCCTGCTTCAGCCCTTTTTGAGCCGGTCAACTCGAGACTGGTACAAAGGGACGGCTGATGCTGTCTACCAGAACCTTTACTACATAGAGGACCAGAAAGTAGATGAAGTCCTTATTCTATCTGGCGATCACATTTATACTATGCGCTATGACCATATGATACACACCCATCGTAACAGGCGGGCTGATGTTACTGTGGCGGTAACCGAAGTGCCCTTGTCAGAAGTTTCGAGATTTGGGATTATCACCCTGGACCATAACGAGCGTGTAGTCAGTTTCCAGGAGAAGCCGAAAACTTCTAAGAGCAACCTTGTTTCGATGGGAATATATGTTTTCGACAGGAATGTTCTCATTGATTGCCTCGAAGAGCATGGTCAAACGAAGGGCGGTTATGATTTTGGACATAATATTCTGCCGGAGATTATTGGAAAGCATAAGGCTTATGGCTACAGGTACCGCGGCTACTGGCGGGATGTTGGTACTGTTGAGTCTTACTGGCAGGCCAATATGGATTTGATTGCTGATTTGCCCGACCTGAACCTTTATGACACGGCGTTTGAAATACGGACTGTGCAACGAGATAAGCCTCCAGCAAAGCTAGGACCAAATGCCCAGATATCGAGGAGCCTGGTGTCTAACGGTGCCATCATTAACGGCCGTGTGGAAAAGTCTGTTATCTCTCCTAGTGTATTTATTGAAGACGGTGCAGTTGTAACGGATTCGGTCATTTTTGATGATACCACTGTGGGCAGAGGAGCTATTGTTGACCGGTCTATTGTTGATAAGCAGGTTTGGGTCAGTCCGGGATGCTATATCGGCTATGGTGATGACCTTGCACCTAACAAAGAAGAGCCAGAGAACCTGAATGCCGGCATAACTATAGTAGGTAAAGGAGCCAGAATACCAGGTGATGTGAAAATCGGCCGAAATTGTAAGATCGGCTGTTGGGTGGAAGGTGCTGATTTCCTATCTAAGGTCATCCCTAGTGGAGAAAGCGTAGCCAGTAAAGCACCGCGACGTCATCCGTTGTAGGAGGTGGAAAATGAAAGTTGGAGGATTTACCTTTGTCTTACATAGTCATCTTCCTTATTGCCGTAACGCCGGGCGCTGGCCGCATGGTGAGGAGTGGCTTCATGAGGCAGCTTCAGAAACTTACATTCCCTTGCTTGATGCCCTTTATGACCTAAAACAGGAAGGCTGTTCTTTCAAATTAACCTTAGGCATTACTCCAGTTTTGGTTGAACAGCTAGCTGATTCACTAGTAATTGACCATTTGGCGGAATTCATCCAGGACAAAATCCGCCGGGCTCAAAAAGACGTAAGCCGCTTCGAGAAAGCCGGAGAAGGTCATCTCCTTTACTTAGCTCAATTTTACCTTGACAGATATCAGCATATATTGAACAGCTTCAACGAGAGGTTCAGCCGAAACATAATCTCTGCCTTCAAACAACTGCAAGATGAAGGATACGTAGAGATAGCCACCAGTGCCGCCGCACATGCCTATTTGCCATTGCTTGAGCGTGATTCTTCTATCTACGGTCAACTGAAGGTGGGGAAAGAAAGCTATCGGCGCCATTTTGGTATAGCCCCGTCATCTGTCTGGCTTCCTGAGTGTGGTTATCGTCCTGCCTACTATGTTGGTAGCACGGGCAAGAACTATGTTAAACCTGGCCTGGAGTCTTTTCTCGCTCAGCTAGGCTTGAGCTGTTTTTTTGTTGAAACTCATACGGTTGAGGGTGGTGAGCCAGTCGGCAAAGCCAGGGAAGAAGTTATCGGACCTTATGGTAGTATATCACGGCGCTATGTGGTGCCGCAGGCTCAATATCCGGAGCCGACGCAGAGAACTACCTATTTGCCCTACTGGGTGCAAACTCCAGAGGTCGCTGTCATTGGCAGGGATAATCGAACCAGCATGCAGGTATGGTCCGCTGAATGGGGTTATCCCGGCGACTTCTATTACCGTGAGTTTCATAAGAAGGATGGCATTTCCGGGCTTCAGTACTGGAAGATTACCGGAGCTAAATTGGACTTGGCATATAAGGAATATTATGACCCATATTGGGCAGGTCAGCGTGTCGCTGAGCACAGCTCTCATTATGCCCATTTGGTCGAGGAGTTGATTACCAACTATTATCAGGAAACTGGAAAATTTGGCATCATCGCTGCAGCTTATGATACTGAACTTTTTGGGCATTGGTGGTTCGAAGGTGTCGACTGGATCAAAGAAGTTCTACGTCAACTCAGTGGAAGTGAGCTTGTGGAATTGACCACTGCCAGCGAGTTCATCAAGAATCATCCACCGGAGGATGTGCTGGCTTTGCCTGAAAGTTCCTGGGGGTCGGGTGGTGGACATTTCACCTGGCAAAATGCTGATACCGACTGGATATGGCCGATAATCCACTCAGCCGAAGTGAGGATGGAAAAGCTGGTAGCCAAATATCCCAAAGCCAATCGAGCGATAAAGGAAATCCTTAATCAGGCAGCCAGGGAACTGGTATTGCTGCAGTCCAGCGACTGGCCCTTTTTAATAACGACGGGCCAGGCTAGCTCCTATGCGGAGAATCGTTTCTTGGAGCATGTCAAACGCTTTCAGCAATTGGCTGATATCGCTGAATCAGGGAAGTCGGATAAAGCCGCCTTGGCTCTTTGTCACCAGTTATGGGAGCTGGATAAAATCTTCCCCGATATCGATTACCGTTCCTTCGCTGAGAGGGAAGGCCAAACCCCATAATGAAAATCCTCTTTGTCGCTGCTGAAGCCACTCCGCTGATGAAGGTGGGTGGCCTGGCAGATGTCATTGGCTCTTTACCCAAAGCTTTGAACAGACGGGGACACGATGTGCGAGTTATAATGCCGAGATATGGCATTATCGATGCCGACAGATTCCCGGCATCACCAGTAATTGATAATTTGAACGTACGGGAAATGAAAACCACCAAACCTATCTCTTTAAAGTTAACCGAGCTTGATGATAAGGTCAAAGTTTACCTGGTGGAGAGTGATGAATTCTATAATTCTACGGAAGTATACGGTAAAGATGAGCTAAGGCATTTTTTGTTATTCTGCCGAGCTGTTTTGGATATATTGCCCAAATTGGACTGGCAACCTGAGATAATCCATTGCCATGACTGGCATACAGCGTTGATTCCTCTGCGGTTGAAGAAAAATAACTATGCTTATCACTCGATTTTCACCATTCACAATCTAGCCTATCAAGGATTCTTTGACCGCGGCTTTCTGGTTGATTCCGGACTGGAGCAAGACTGGCAATGGCGCCCAGCCGGTGCACCTGAGCCCCCACTCAATTTCATGGGCCAGGGAATTCTTTGGGCTGACATGGTAACCACTGTCAGCGAGACCTATGCAAAAGAGATATTAACTCCAGAATATGGTGCAGGGCTTGACTATCTTTTGCGCTACCGACAGGATAAACTCTTTGGTATAGTCAATGGCTTGGATTACGAGGAATATAATCCGTCAACCGACCCCTTTATACCGTCTAAGTATGATGCTTCAACATTGAACAAAAGGCTCGCCAATAAACTAGCTCTTCAGGAACGAGCTAAGTTTGCTAAGAATGCTGAGGCGCCCCTTATCGGCATGGTGTCTCGCCTTGACGAGCAGAAAGGCTTGGACATTGTGGTTGGGAGCCTTGATTCTTGGCTTCCGAAAGCTGAGGCTCAGATGATCATCTTGGGCAGAGGCAGAGAACAATATCATGGTCTGCTCAGGCAAGCGGCGGCTAGATATCCGCAACACTTGGCTGTGTTTATTGACTTTGATGATGCTTTAGCCCATCTTATTTATGCTGGCTGCGACATGTTTTTGATGCCGTCTCGATTCGAGCCGTGTGGTTTGGGGCAGCTTATCGCTATGCACTACGGGGCCTTACCCATAGTTCGACGTACCGGTGGCCTGGCTGACACCGTCCAGGATTTAGCTCAAGATTTTGGTGCTGGCACCGGTTTCGTTTTTCAGGACTACGATTCTGGAGCTGTGTCAACTGCCATCCAGCGAGTGGTAGATGCTTACAAGAAGAAAGAAGCCTGGAGAAGAGTGATGCGACGCATAATGACGCTTGACTTTTCCTGGCAAGCTTCCGCTAGGAAGTATGAGTCTCTTTATCAAAAGGCGTTGGAGTTAAAAAAACATGCTAGCAAGTAGGCGGCGGTCGGTCCTGGCTTTAGATCTGGGTGGGACTAAGATTATTGCGGCAGCCGTTCTATCCACCGGCGAGATAATATCCCGCAAATATTCCTTGACGCTGGCCGACGAAGGCCCTCGGCCAGTAATCAATAGACTGTCATCTGCTGTGGCTGAGACAATGGCTCAGGCAAAGCTGAAAACGCCTGGCATAGCTGGCATCGGCATTGCTGCTGCTGGAATTATAGATACCAATGAGGGTATTGTAACTACCTCTCCTAATTTACCCGGCTGGCGTGATGTTCCATTAAGGGATATTATCGCTGAAAGGTTGGGCTTGACCACTTATCTCATTAACGACGCCAGCGCTGCTGCGTTAGGGGAGCATCGTTTTGGAGCCGGAAAGGGAGTGGATAACCTTATTTATCTAACGGTAAGCACAGGGATTGGTGGTGGAATCATTATAGATGGTGAACTCTATTTAGGGGCTGATGGCTGTGCTGGTGAAATAGGCCACATGATAATAGAGACCCATGGCCCCCAATGCAATTGTGGTAAGTTCGGTTGTCTTGAAGCTTTGGCTTCAGGCTCAGCCATGACCAAAGAATCGATGAGACGCCTCAATCAGGGCGAAAAAAGTTCTATTATTGAGCTTGTTGATGGCAGGCTCGAAGACATTACTGCTGAGACGGTATCTTTAGCTGCCAGGAAAGGCGACTCATTAGCCTGTGATATAGTGGCTAGAGCTGCCAATTACCTCGGCATCGGCCTGGCGAATCTGGTTAACATTTTTAATCCTGAGCTAATCGTTATTGGCGGTGGTGTGTCAAAGATGGGGAATATGTTACTTGCTCCCACACGAAAAGCGGTAAGGGAGTTAGCCTTCAAATTGCCAGCTCGGACGGCGCGTATTGTTCGAGCCCGCCTCGGCAGCAATGCCGGGATAATAGGTGCTGCTGCCTATGTTTTTGACCAACAGCTACAAGGAGGAGCGAAGGCGTGATTTATTGGGCACCCCTTTTCCATTTCTATCAACCTCCAACACAAACTGCCAGCATGCTTATGAAGATTAGCAATGAGGCATATCGTCCATTAGTTGATGTCTTCAGTGAATTTCCGCATTCCCGAGCGACTATGAATATCAATGGCGTCCTTACGGAGATGCTGGGGCAGTGTGGCTATTCTGATGTACTGACCAAGTTACGCAAGTTAGCCAAAGACGGGCAGATTGAATTTACCGGCTCGGGCAAATATCATCCGGTGCTGCCCCTGATACCAACGGAAGAGGCGGAGAGGCAGATCAAGCTTAATTATCAGACCAACCGTAATTTCTTGGGTGATGTTTATGCTCCCAAAGGTTTCTTTCCCCCGGAGATGTGTTATTCCCATGATATGGTTGACTCGATTATTGAGTCCCGACATGAATGGATTATTCTCAGTGGAATAGCCTGTCCCGTGGCCTGGCCAATGGACGTGATTCATGAAATCAGTTGTGAGGAAGATAAGCTGGCTGTTTTCTTCCGCGATGATGTATTGAGCAATAAAATTAGCTTTCGGGATATTGATGGTGCAGGCTTCATCGAGCACTTGAAGCGACTGTATAACGGCGAAGGTGATATTTATGTTGTCACGGCTATGGATGCTGAAACCTTCGGGCATCACATTCAGCACTGGGACAAGCTGTTTTTGTCACCGGTCTTTGAGACCTTGGAGCCAATGGCAAATCAAGACAAAGCCATGCATGAACAGAAGCCTCTTGCCGAACAGCATCGAAGACTATTCGAGTTCGAAAAAGATAAGGAAGATAAGCAAATAAAAATTGTCACCATGAGCGAGCTGCTCGAAATTTTCCCCAGAGGAAATCGAATTGAACCGAGGCCATCGTCGTGGAGCACTTCGGCCGATGATATAAAGATGCAAAACTACTATCCTTTGTGGAAGGACAAGAATAACCCGATACACCAGATGCAATGGGAGCACCTTTCGATTACGATGGATGTAACTCACAAAGCGGTAGAACTGGCTGATAATGATGCCAGCAGTCAATTCGCCAACATCGCTAGGGCAACTCTGGATCCGGCACTTCATAGCTGTCAGTTCTGGTGGGCAAGCAAGAAGCCGATGTGGGACATAAATATGGTTTACCGTGGTCTAAATCTTCAGCGCGAGGTGTTGCTGAACGCTTATAAGGCGATATCTACCAGTGGCAGTAAACCGGAGGTGAAAAAGGAATATTATTACAAGGTGGTGGCGGCAAGACATATATTTAATCAGATCATAGATAGCCTGTATATCGACTAGGCTTTGAAAGCATAATTTTGTGATAAAGAGGGAGGTAAAAGATGAAGGCAAAGGAATTATTCGGGAAAGAAGTTATTGATGTCAATGCTAAGGTTGTAGGTAAGATTGTGGATATGGATTTGGATATAGGTAAAGCGACAGTTCTTGGTATTGTGGTGAAGTCGGGTTTAACCAAGAAAATGTCAATCCCACCGGGAGATATTGACAAGATTGGCGATAAGGTTGTGCTGAAGGTTGCCAAGGAGAAGATACAGAAAGTATAACCTGATAAGCGGGCAATTCGTTGAAGCAGATTTATCTCGGTCTGGCCATCCATAACCATCAGCCTTTAGGTAACTTTCCCTGGGTCTTTAAGCAGGCTTACCAGAAAGCCTATTTGCCTATGCTTGAAGCGCTAGAAAAGTATCCAGCTATCCGCCTTTCTCTACATTACAGTGGTTGCCTTATCGACTGGCTGGAGCAAAGCCACCCCGAATTTTTGGACCGGCTGGCTGCATTGGTAAGCCGAAAACAGGTGGAGATTATGGGTGGCGCCTATTATGAGCCTATTCTGCCGGCTATTCCCGACACTGATAAATTGGGGCAGATCGCTAAAATGGACGCCTTTATCAAGCAGCGCTTTGGCTCAAAGCCGACTGGGCTGTGGCTGGCAGAGCGGGTCTGGGAACCACACCTGGCCAAGATCCTGGCTGAGGCAGGCGTGGAATGGACGTTGGTTGATGATATTGCCTTCAGGGCAGTGGGATTAGATGATAAAGACCTCTTCGGCTACTACATTACCGAGGAGCAAGGTTACTCTGTAAAGGTATTTCCTATCAGCAAGCAGCTACGCTATTCCATCCCTTGGCATAATGTGGAAGAAGTCATAGCGTATTTGGACAAAGAGGCTTCGGATAAAGAGGATAAGATTGCTATATTGGGTGACGACGGCGAGAAATTTGGCATCTGGCCGGGGACTTATGAATACTGCTGGCAAAAGGGATGGATGGATAGATTCTTCACAGAACTAGAAGCTAATCAGCATTGGCTGCATACCATTCCGCTTGGCGAATACGCTCATCGGTTTCCATCTCTAGGCAGAATTTATTTACCCTGTGCCTCGTACGATGAAATGCTGGAGTGGTCTCTGCCAGCCGACAAGTCATGGGAATATGCCAATCTTAAACGCCAGCTTGAAGCCGAAGGGCGTCAGGACATAACTCAATTCATGTACAGCGGTATCTGGCGTAATTTCTTAGTTAAGTACCCGGAGATAAATCGGATGCATAAGAAAATGCTCCGTGTTCATCGGAAGGTTTATCAAGCTCGTGCCATCAGTAAAGGCGACTGTGGGCTGGAAGAGATGTGGAAAGCGCAATGCAACTGCCCCTACTGGCACGGTGTCTTCGGCGGCATTTACCTGGCTGATATTCGAGCAACCACCTACAGCTATCTCGTTCAGGCTGAAAGCAAAGCTGACAGCATAATCCATCAGCCTCGCTCATGGTTAGGGAAAATCTTCCGTTCAAGCCGCAGTTGGCTGGAATGGCAAAAGGCTGACTTCGATGGTGACGGTAATGAAGAGTTACTGGTTGATGGCGATAGCTTTTCTGTTTATTTAAGCCCTGCGGAAGGTGGCTCTATTTTTGAGTGGGACCTTCGCCGTCATAGCTATAATCTATATAGCACGCTAGCCAGGAGGCCAGAGGCTTACCATCGAGTATTAACCGAGCCAGCCCCCGAGAAACAAGCAGGGGAGAAAAGCGCTGTTCCCAGCATACATGACATGATAAGCGTAAAAGATAAAGACTCCCTTCGCTATTTAGTCTATGACAAACATCTCCGCTCCAGCCTCATTGACCATTTCTTCAGCCCGGGCACGAAACTGGAGGAATTCGCCAATCAGTCTTATAGCGAGTTGGGGGGCTTTGTCGGGGAACCTTATGAGTTCTCGGTAGAGAAGAAAGGTAATGAACTGAAGATTTTGCTATGGCGGAGCGGAATTCTACGGATAAACCAGAAAAGCCTGCCTTTTGAGGTGCACAAAGAAATGCTGGTGGCTGGAGAAGACAAGATGGATATAAGCTACCAGCTGAAAAATATGAGCGACTCATCTATTAAAGTTGCTTTTGGCAGCGAGTGGAATGTTAACTTGCTTGGCGGCGGACATAATGAACAGGCCTATTACCGCGTACCGGGAATTACCCTGGATGACTATCATCTCGATTCTTGGGGTGAGCTGTCAGATATTGAACAAATAACCCTGGGCAATCGGCATTTGGGCATAGAGCTGGAACTAAGAGCAATGCCACAGGTCAGCTTGTGGCGTTTTCCTGTGGAAAGTGTCTCCAATTCCGAAGGTGGCATAGAAAGGATATATCAGGAGAGTTGCCTGGTTATGCTGCTGCCGCTTGATTTGCCGCCGGGCGGTATAGCCAGTCTTAATCTCGTCTGGCAGGTTAACCCACCTGGTGCCGCAAAAGATGACATGTAGCTGCGAGGCTTTAGCCTCGCCCCCTACAATGACTGGGCAATACAGTCAAGTGCTCCAATATCCACCATTTTCTGGGCGAGACGCTTTCCAACTTGTTCCGGGGCCAAGGCATCTCCCTCTTCGGTGGCACGCAGAATGTGGACACCATCGATACTGGCCACCATCCCACTTAGCTTCAAGACACCGTCTGACACAATGCCGAGAGCAGCTATAGGGGCGCGGCAGCCGCCACCGAGGGCTAGTAAAAATGTCCGCTCGGCAGTAACACTCTGCCATGTCGGCTCGTGATTTATTGCCGAGGCAAGCGATGCCGTCTCCTTGTCTTCGGAGCGTATCTCTATTCCCAGCGCTCCCTGTCCTGCCGCCGGAGTGAAATGTTCTATGGGTAAGTATTCTGCTATCTTGTCTTGCCAGCCGAGACGTATCAAGGCAGCAGCGGCTACGATGATGCCGTCAACTTCTCCCTCAGAGACCTTTCGCAAACGGGTATCAATATTTCCTCTTATCCCGCATATTTCGAGGTCAGGGCGGAGGGCAAACAGTTGAACCGAGCGCCTAAGACTCCCCGTGCCTATCTTCGAGCCTGGGGCAAGTCCGGCAAGCTTACCGGCTCTGGAGATAAGGACATCCCTCGGATCAAGCCTGGCAGTTGCTGCCGCCAGAAAAAGCCCGTAGGGGATTTCGGTGGGCAGGTCCTTGAGGCTGTGAACGGCCAGGTCGATCTCACCATCAATCAGAGCTTTTTCCAGCTCTTTAACGAACACTCCCTGCCCAGCGAATTTATCAAGGGCAGTGCCGCTGTCTCGGTCGCCTCTGGTTGTTATTTTGACAAGGCTAGTTTCTAGTCCGGGGTCAGCTTCTCTGAGCTTGGTCAGCACCCATTCAGCTTGAATGACAGCCAGTTTACTGCCGCGGGTGCCGATAGTTATCTTCCTCATTCGGGCTTATCCTTGTCGAGCTGGAAAATGTCATTGACCAGCGTAATGTAGTCAGCTCTCCTGTGGGCATTGTTCTTAAGGCGCTGAATAGGGTCATGGAGTATCTTTTGCACTATGGCTTTAGTCATAGCCTCTAAGCTCTGTTGCTCTTCTGCGGAGAGGTGGCGTAGCTTTTTTAGGGTCATATCAAGCTGTGTTTGGCGTATGTCTTCCGCCTTTTTCACCAGACTGCTGATTACCGGCTTCACTTCCATAGCCTGCCACCAGGTGGTAAATCTCTTCACTTCGGCCTCTATAATCTCCATAGCTTTTTTAATCTCGGTTTCCCTCTGTTTGCGGTTGAGCGCTGAGAGATGGGTGAAGTCGTCAATGTCGTAGAGAAATACATTGCTAATCTGACCTACTTGAGGTTCTACATCCCGAGGGACAGCGATATCAATAATCACTAGGGGGTGATGGGAACGAGCTTGCATGGCATTCTCCACTGACTTAAGGTCAAGTATAAGGTGGGGTGCTCCAGTGCAACTGATGGCTATATCGCAGGTAGCTAGCTCTCGCCCAAGGCTACCTATATCGACTGAGCTTCCGCCCAGTGCTGCAGCAAGAGTTGAGGCCTTGTCATAGGAACGGCTGGTAGTCGTAATCTGTGAAGTACCTCTTTCTTTTAGCGCCTTGGCTACTAGTCTTCCGGCTTCGCCGGTGCCGATGACAAGGGCTTTGCATCTGGTCAAATCTCCGATGGCTTTGGCAGCTAGCGCCACTGCCACAGAGCTTACGGAAAGAGCGTTTTTGCTGATTCCTGTCTTCTCCCTAACATGCCTGCCCACTCTAAGTGCTTGGTGGAAAAGATTCCGTAGTGGATGTTCCACCATGCGAGCCTTCCTGGCTTCCTCTAAGCTCCGATTCACCTGTCCCAGGATCTCGAACTCACCGATAATCATCGAGTCAAGGCCGGAGGCTACGCGGAAGAGATGCCTGACTGCTGCTTCACTATAGTAGCAGTAAACGTAAGGCGACAAATCGGCATTGGAGATATTTGCCCAGGCTTTAAGGAAATCTATGCCTGGTTGGGAAGAACCGCCGCTGTTGGGTATGGAGTAGACCTCAGTCCGGTTGCAGGTAGACAGTATGAGTCCCTGGGATACGTATTTTCGAAGCAGGGACAAGGCATCAGGGACATGGTCGCTGCTAACTGCCAGCCTCTCCCTAATTTCAATCGGCGTTGTGCTGTGATTCACGCCCACCACATGAATCTGCATTTCAAGTGGCTTTTTCATGGCTTATTTTGTTCCAGCGTCTTCAATCTCGTAAGCATGATTTCTTTGGCTTCTTGGTTCTTGCCCTGTCTCAGCAGTTCCATAAGTGAATTTAAGCTCAGGACTTCTTGCCAGGCGTCACTGCTGACTGTAATCCCCTGTTGCTTCAGCTTAGAGCGAACTTCGTCAGCAACTACGGCTAGCTGTTCATATTCGGCTTTGAAGTTATTTTCCAGTTCGCTCCTGATTTTGCTGGTCAGCGCCGGGCTTCTGCCAGATGTGGAAACAGCGATGATAACATCACCACGCTTCAAGTAAGAAGGGACAATAAAGTCGGAGTTTTTCGGGTCGTCTACTACATTCACCAGGACTCCTCGCCGTTTGGCCTCGGCAGCCATGCGTTCATTCGTTTTGGCATCATCGGTTGCGGCTATGGCGATAAAGGTGTGCTGCAAATCCTCTGACTTGTAGTCTCTTTGAATGGCTCGTATGGCTCCATCTGTTGCCATCTGATTTAGCTCCGGGCAGAAGGTGGGACTGACAACCTCCACATTAGCACCGTGCTCTAGAAGTGCCTTTACTTTGCGCAAAGCTACTGGCCCTCCACCGACCACCAGGCACTTCCTGCCTTGAATATTCAGTAAAATAGGGTAGTATGTAGATGCTTGCTTATCCCTTTTCATACCGTATATCGAACCCTCGTCTTTTTTATCTCTTTGGTGCTGAAGAGCAACACCAAGTCATTCTTATCAAGCCCGGTCTCCGAGCGTATCCGATTAGCTATGGCTCGGCAGGTCTCTTTGGAGGCAGCATGTATCATGGCAAATAGGTTATAAGACCAGAGTGGGCTTGTCTGCCTTTCATAGCAGTGGCTTATCTCCGGAAACTTGGCTATCTTGTTGCCTGCTGCCTCTATTATATCAGGTGGCATGTTCCAGCAAGCCATAGCATTGGCCGTAAATCCAAGTTTGCTGTGATTGATAGAGGCACTGAAGCGTCGCATAACTCCACGCTGCAAAAGAGCCTGGCAGTGGCTGAGGAATTTGTCCATGTCCATAGAAAGTCTTGCTGATATCAGGTCGAACGGTTTTTCACTGAGGGGTAGGTCTTGCTGTAATTCATTGATGACAGCCCGGTCAACGATAGACAGGTCGGAGCATGTGTTGAGCGGGCTATGGTATTCAATTTCAGGTTCCGGCACTTTAAGATGAGAATGTTTATTGTCATTGCGAGGAGCATGAGTGACGAAGCAATCCCAGAGATTGCCACGCTTCGCTCGCAATGACAGGTGGGAGTTGCTTCTGTTGAGGTTAAAGAAAGCTCCTATTTTGAAAACTCTCACTGCCGGTAGGTTCAATATTTCCTCGGCCTTGATTCTGCTGCCCAGCTTGTGTACCTCGCTCCCTATGTCCTCGGCTACAGGCATGGCCAATGTGAACCAAAGTTTGAAGTCATGGTCGCGTTGGTAGCAATGGCTCACCATCGGATGTGTGCTGACGATTTGTTCCGCCTCATCCAGCCGTTCCACGGGTACTTTCACCGCTACCAAGGTAGTCCGGTAGCCGAGCCTTCTTGGATTAAAAACAGGACCTATCAGGCGGATGATTCCTCCTGCTTTTAATCTCTCTATTCTCTGGATTACCTCATTACAGTTAACGCTTAGGTGTAGTCCCAAGGCAGTGAACGGCTCTCGGGTCAGGGGGAAGTCTGCCTGGATGATGTTCAGCAGATTTTTGTCAACGTTGTCGATCTTTGTCGGCATTCTTATGTTTACCTGTTCCTTCATAATGCAACCGGCTCGTAAATGCAGTAGGGCTCAGCTTCGAGATAATCGCCGGTGGATTCGTAGGCTCTGGCTCGGCAGCCGCCGCAGACCCTCTTGTATTCACAGATGCCGCACTTCCCCTTGATGTTCGACAGGTCTCTCAATTCACGGAACAGCGTGGAATTCATCCAGATTTCGCCGAAGCTCTTGTCTCTTATATTCCCGGCTTCCACATCGAGATAGCCACACCCCTGCACCCTGCCCCGATGGGAGATGAAGCAAAAGCCAGTCCCGGCCAGACAGCCGCGTGTCATAGAATTCATGGCGTCCTTTCTAGCCTTCGTTGCTGACTTCTCACCAAGCAATACTCCTTGCGGATTGGCTCCGCTGCCTCTCTGCCTGACTATCCGCTGGTAATGAGGGGCATCTGTCGGCTTAAAGAATATCCTGTTTTCCAGCCCTTTCTGCTTATCATAAACCCAGTTTAGAGTTTGTTCATATTCTTCTGGGGACATCTCTACCGCTTCAAGCCCTTTGCCCCGACCTGTCGGCACCAGCATAAATGGATGGAAAGCCACGGCCCCTGCTTCAAGGGCAAGGTCCAGCAGCCCATTCAGATACCTGACGTTTAGCCTGGTGATGGTGCTGTTAATCTGGACTTCGATGCCTCCCTGGCGTAATCGGTCAATCCCTGCTATAGCCGCCTGGAAAGCTCCTGCTTTGCCACGGAACTTGTCCTGAAGTTCGGGCGTGGGAAAATCTATACTCACAGCTACCCTCGATATGGGGATTGTCTTCAGTTTAGCAGCGACCTCCTCGGTGATGAGGGTACCGTTGGTGCCCATAACTACCCGCAGCCCTTTCTCCACCGCGTATTTTGCTATCTGGAAAAGGTCGTGGTGTAGAAGGGGTTCGCCACCGCTGAGGATTATGATAGGTTTGCCCACCTCCAGTATGCCATCTATCAGGTGGAGACATTCTTCGGTGGAAAGTTCGTTTTCATAAGCGCCAGCAGTAGAAGAGGAGCGGCAGTGAGCACAAAACAGGTTACAGCTTCGTGTTATCTCCCAGGCTACCATCTGTAGTCTAGGGGTGATGTTTTCCTCTTCCACTCGGCTCTCTCTAACCATGTCTCTTGTTATTGAACAAGTCCAATCTCGCTATCTGTCAGATAACATGCCGGGTCTTCAGCCCAGACATCGCCAAAAACTGCCTCAGCTCGCACCCGCAGGTTGCCATTGCACAAGTCGAGGTACTGGCATTTGGTGCAGTGTCCCTTAAGCAATCCCTTTCGGTTCTTAAGCCCGCGCATCAATTGGTCTGATGTATCCAGCCAGATATCGCCGAATTTCCGCTGGCGCACATTGCCGAAGGAGTAGTGTTGCCAGAATTGGTCGGCGTGGACATTCCCCAATTCGTCAACTGCTCCTATGCGGATGCCCGAATTGTTGCCGCCATTGGCCTGTAGCAAAGCCAATACTTTCTCAGCACGGGCTGGGTCTTGTTTCTTCAGCTTGAGGTAAAGGTAAACACCGTCGGCGTGATTATCCACGGTAAGGACTTCTTTGGGCATGCCGCGTTCATAAAGGTCTAGGGTGCGGTCACAGATTAGGTCAAATACCGCCCTGGTTTGGAAATGGTTCAAGTCGTCTGTGCTCAGGGCACTTCCCCGACCAACGTAGACGAGATGGTAAAAACAGACCCGCTTTACCTCTTCTCTTTCTGCAAGGTCGAAGATAGCAGGTATTTCCATATAGTTGGAGAGAGTGATGGTCAGTCTCAAAGATACTCTTAGTCCTAGAGCGATGCAGGTTCGGATACCCTGCAAAGCGGTTTCGTAGGCGCCTTTTTTGCCGCGGAATCGGTCGTTTTTGTCACCGATGCCATCAAGGCTGATGCCTACCTCGGCAAAGCCAACATTCCTTATTTCTCTAGCCATGTCCTCGGAGATGAGGGTCCCATTTGTGGATAGGGCGGCCTTTATCCCTTGTTCCATGGCGAAGTTGGCAAGTTCAAAGATATCCTCTCTGAGCAATGGCTCACCGCCCGAGAACAATATCACCGGCACGCCGAAATCTGCCAGGTCACGTATAAACGATTTTGCCTGCTCAGTGTTTAAAACTTCAGCGGGGTCTTTGTTGCCAGCGCTGCTGTAGCAATGGACACAATGGAGGTTGCATTTTCTGGTGCAATTCCAGACGACGATAGGTCGTTGCCTTTCGGCGGCTGGATATTGCCTGCTGTAGCGAAGGCTGTCGCCTGGCCCAACTGCATCGCACAACAACCTTGAAACCGAAATCATAGTACGGTTATTATACTTCCAAATCTTGCCTTTCGGCTATTTTCTATCCCTGCCAGCCTATTCCACGCCGCAAAATAACAAATCCTAAGGACAGTGACAACTGTCATCCTGAGCCCTTACCACCTGTCATCCTGACCCTGAGTCCTGAACGAAGTGAAGGAAGTGAAGGGGAAGGATCTCAAAGTTTCGCCGAGATTCTTCGGTCGCTCAGTTCCCTCAGAATGACAAAAAGTGAAGGGCTCCCTCAGAATGACAAAGGGCAAAGGGCTTGCAATGATAAGGGAGGGCGCTTCTGGTCATTGTTAGGGGCTTTTTCTGTTATGTTATTGCGAGGAGCGTTAGCGACGTGGCAATCTCAGGGGGATTATGACAGGGATTGCCACGCTTTGCTCGCAATGACAGAGAGTTTGAATCAAACATGTAGCTGTGGGGTTTTAACCCCGCAGCGGGCGACCTTAAAAGGTCGCCGCTACATTTCTGGTTTAAATTACAGTTTTGATTTTTATATTTTTCGGTCATTAGTGCTTGGGTATTTGAATTTGTTTGGAATTTGGGATTTAGCCGTATGGGGAGGCCGAAGTCTTCCAGCTTTGGATGTTTGGGTCATTGGTATTTAGAGAATTTGAAATTGTTTAGAATTTGGGGTTTAGTATTTAGGATTTTTACCGCAATGGGTGGGTTTCAGCAAGTCACCCTCTGGCTAATATGCGGTTTATCTCTGTCTTCAATTGCTCGGCATCAAACGGCTTTATCATGCAAGGTGCTTTGGTCTTGGCGAGAAAATCCGTGGTACGTTTCCCCATGACATCGCCAGTGATGAAGACCACTCTCTTCATCAGAGACGGAGCTATTTCTTGAAATTGCTTATACAACTCAATACCGCTTATGCCCGGCATCTTGATATCAAGCAGGATGAGATGGCACCTCTTACTCTTAATCTTTTCCAAGGCATCTTCAGCTTTGTCCACAACTTCAACCTCATGCCCCTCTTCACTCAGCACACGGCTGACAAACTGCCTTATCACCAGCTCATCATCTATTACCAGTATCTTTGCTTTGGTCACCTTCTTAGGCTCTTCGACTGTCGGCTCAAGCAGCACCAACTGACTGTCTTCAGTGACTATGGGCAACTCCACAATGAAGGTTGCCCCTCTACCTAACTTGCTTTCAACCCATATCTTGCCTTTATGTTCGGTTATTATCCCGTGGCAGACGTTCAAGCCAAGCCCTGTCCCCTGACCTATCTCTCTGGTGGTAAAGAAGGGGTCAAATATCCTCTCCAGGTTCCCCTTAGCTATACCCGGACCGTTGTCTTTAAAGGATATCCGCATGGTGTTATCTATATGCTCTGTCTTAATCGACAGCTTGCCCCTACCATGGGCCAACTTCATCGCCGTCTCAGCATTTATGATTAAATTCAGGAACACTTGCTGAAGCTGCCCGGGGTCGACGATGGTCATGGGTAAGTCGCGAGCAGGTTGGAAAGCAACCCTTATATTATTGGAGGCTAACTCATAGGCTCGCAGGTCGAGTGTGGTACCTATAATTTCGTTAATGTTGGCGAATTTTTGCTCCGGTTTCTGCTGCCGGGCAAAGGTGAGCAGTTTCCTTATAATAGCAGCCACCCGTTGGGCGCCTTCATTGATAATCTCTAAGTCGTGTCTGATGTCCTGGGGTATATCCTTTCTGTCTAATAGCAGGTGGGCATAGCCGATAACCCCGGTCAGTGGGTTATTTATCTCGTGGGCGACACCCGAAGCCAGCTCGCCGACAGAAGCCAATCGACTGGCAAGCTGGGCTTTCTGCTCCATTTGCTTTCTTTCTAGTTCTGCCTGCTTACGTTCGGTAATATCATGGACGATTCCCCGAAAGCCGATTATCTCGCCCCTCTCGTTTCTTAAGGGAAAGGCCGAGAATTCGGCAAATATTCGTGTTCCGTCCTTTCTAATCCGTTCCACAGGAAACGATTTAACTGGCTCACCTGTACGATACACACGATTATAAGTCTCAAATACTTTTTTGACATCCTCAGGTGGTGTGTAAACCCGATAGTCCATCCCCATCAGCTCTTCTCTTGAATACCCTAACTGGCGACACAGCGCATCGTTGAAGAGAGTGAGGTTGCCAGCGATGTCCAGCTCGTAGTAGGCCTCTTCCATTTGCTCTAGAACAGTTCGGTATCTCTCCTCCGACTGCCTTAAGGCTTCAATCATCTGCATGCGTTCGGTGACGTCACGACCGATTCCCCGAAAGCCGATTATCTCGCCCTTATCGTTTCGTAGAGGGAAAACTGAGAGTTCACCCAGCCCAGTACTGCCATCTTTTCGAACGATTTTATAAGTACAAGCTCTGATTGGCTGACCTTTCCGATAGACCTGATTAAAGGTCTTATAAACGTTTTCGACATCATCAGGGTGTATGTAAACCCGATAATTCATCCCAATCAGCTCTTCTTTGGGATACCCTAGCTGGCGGGCGTTGGCTTCATTTACGAAGGTATAATTGCCAGCAAGGTCAACCTCAAAGTAATCATCCTGCATCTCGTCCAGTATAGTCCGGTATCTCTCCTCTGACTGCCTTAAGGCTTCTTCCACCCGCTTCTGCTCGGTGATATCCCGGCTGAGACCCCGAAAGCCCACGATTTCTCCCCTTTCATTTCGCAGAGGAGAAACCCAGGATTCGGCAAATTTGATGACTCCGTCCTTGGTCACAACTTTGAATGTGGTGGTTCTGATTGTCTTGCCTGTCCGGTAAACTTGATTGAATGCCTTATACATAGTCTCCGCATCTTCTGGAGCAATGTAGGCTCGATAGTTCATCCCCATCAGCTCTTCTCGGGAATATCCTAGGTCACGATGGGTTGTTTCATTGAAAAAGGTGAAATTACCTGCCAGGTTCGCCTCGAAATAGCTATCCTGTATCTCCTGAAGGATAGTCCGATATCTCTCCCCCGACTGTCTTAAAGCCTCCTCTGTCTTTTTCTGACGGGTGCTATCTCGGGAAGAAATCAGGCCTGCTGGTTTTCCTTTTGGTTTATTGCCTTTCATCTTTACACTCCCTGTCTAACTCTATCTCGTCTGGTGACATAATTCTTGTCTTTCTTTCTCTCTGACGTTTTTAGTTTAGTAATCAGGCTCATAGTTTCCTATATTTTTTTGAGAGACTCAGGAAGGTATCGACTATAACTGGGTCAAATTGTTTCCCCTTGCCCTTCTCTAGTTCGGCGCAGGCAGTTTCGTGCGACATTGCTGGTCTATAGGGCCGGTCTGAGGTCATGGCATCATAGGCATCGGCTACAGCTAAAGCCATAGCTCCTGGTGAAAATATACTAGCGTAGACCTCAGCAACTGCCATAATGCTAGCCTCTTTTGTTATCTGCCCGCCTGATAGCCCATCAGGATAGCCAGTGCCATCATAGCGCTCGTGGTGATGCCTGACCATCTCCAGTATTTCTTTATCTTCGACCATAGGGCTTAGGATGCGCTCTCCTATTTCACAGTGGGATTTTACCTGTTCGAACTCCTCATTGGTGAGCTTGCCTGGCTTGTTTAAGATTAATTCGGGCACTCCTATCTTGCCGACATCGTGAAGCAATCCGGCCAGCTGTATCTTCTCGATCATGCATTTCGGGAGAGCTAGTTCCCGAGCTATGGCCACAGCTATTTTTGTCACCCTCTCCGAATGCCCGTGAGTATATTTGTCCTTGGCTTCCAGGGCGTAAGCTAAGGAGGTGATAGAGTTGATAAATGACTGGCGTATTTTCTTAGTCTGCTCTTTGACCTTCTGTTCAAGATGAAGTTGGTGGTCTCTGTTTTCAATTACCAGCCTTCTTTTCTCCAGAGCTCTGTCCAGGCTAACCAGGAGCATGTTTAGCTCAACGGGCTTGATGATGTAGTCATAAGCTCCCGACTTCATCAGGCTTATGGCAGTGTGGGCATCGGCTATGGCAGTTACCATGATGACGGCAGTATCTGGATACTTGGCTTTAATTTCTTTCAATACCTCTGTACCAGATTTACCCGGCATGTTGATGTCCAGCAAAACCAGGTCAATCTGGTCAGCTTTCAACAGTTTCAAGGCTTTGTTACCATCAGGGGCGGTGAGGCAGTCATAACCATCGTCGGCTAGCTTGAGGGAAAGGATTTCTCTTACCCGTGCCTCATCATCCACGATTAAAATTTTTGCCTTATTCTGTTCCTTTTTCATTATGTTCTAGCCTCTATGTTTGTTATTTATTTTCCCCCTCACTCTAACTCTCTCCCGCCAGGGGAGAGAGAACTTTATTTTCCCCCTCACTCTGACTCTCTACTCCCAGCGGAGAGGATTTTCTCCCTCATTTCCTCTCCCTTGATGGGAGAGGGTTAGGGAGAGGGTGAACTTTGGTCATCTTTCTGCCAATGCCTTTTCAATAACATCTATTATCTCTCTTCGATTGAAAGGCTTGCTCAAATATGGTTTTCCTGTTGATACCAGGAAGTCATGGGTATCCGCTGTGACGACATCACCGGTGATAAACACGACTCTTTTGGCCATGTTAGGGTGACTCTTTTTCATAATTTCGTATAGCTCCCTCCCGCTCAGCCCAGACATCTTGAGGTCAGCTATGATGAGGTCATAGGCGCTTTCGGCCAGCTTTCTTAAAGCGGCTTTGCCATTGGATACAGCCTGCGCTTGGTGGCCCGTATTTGAGAGAGTCCTGGTCAAAATACTGCGAATTGATGGCTCATCATCCACAATCAGGATATTGCCTGTTGCCTTCTGCCTGGGGCGATGGCTCTTTGCCTTAGCAGCCTTTTTCTCCTTTTCGACTGCTGACTGCTGACTGTCGACTGCCACCGGCAGCTCGATGATAAAGGTGGCGCCTTTGCCCGACTCGCTTTCGGCGAGGTAGCCGGCGACGCTGAGGCACGAAATGGTCTTTCCACTACCTCCTTTGTGACTGGTGAAAGCTATACATTGCGCAGTTTTTGACATTTTCTTAGCTTGCCTCGGTTTTTGACAGCCACACATCAACGATATCTTTACGGAAACGTAGCTGCCGGCCTACCTTGCTTACTGGTATTTGCTTCTGCCTAACTAACCGATAAACACTTGCCTCTGAAATCCGCAGATATTCGGCAATCTCAGTGGTAGTCATCAATTCTGACTTTCTTTCGTTTGAAACTTCCATTGGCTCTATTTTCCCCTTTTTTAGCAGTATTGAACAATATTGCACTCTAACTAGATTAGAGAAACTCTATTGGTCAACAGTATGTATAGTCTATCAAGGGTAGACAAAGGCTGGAAAGACGCATTTGTACTATTTTTCACTGGTACTTTAGTCGCATACCCGATGCCCTTATACGCTCAAGAGATGTGAGATTGCTTGAAAAGCCGCGGTAGCAGGTCAATGTGCACGAGTCGAGACCGCTGGCCACCAAGTGGAACGAGTAAATCAACTTGCAGTTTATCTCAATATCTTCCCAAACTCGACCGGAATACGCAGTTACCCCGAAAGGTTTCATTGGCCTGTTATCAAAAATCGCCTGTGGGAATACCTCTCGGAGTTTCAGAACGACGGTGCCAAAGTTTGCGGGAGAGGATATAGCTATCTTTTCTCCTACGAACGACTAATTCATGTGCTGTTGAAGAATCTCTATACTAGGATCTGGTGATTTTCGATCATAGAGCCTGACAAAATACTCAGCCTGAATAGATTGAGCTGTGGTTTTCTCATCAACTTTGCGCCAGATTGGGATGCCGCCCGTGAGCAACGTCCTGGTCCAACTAAACTTAAGAAGTGGTACAATTACTTGGGGCAGGTCAGTTGCACTTAGAAGAAAAGATGAGCTATAACCCAGGAAGTGTCGTTTGTCGCTTGTGAGGCTGAAGCTGAGACTAAAAGCTCTGTCTATTGGCTTGTCTTCGTGTCATTGCGAGCGCAGCGAAGCTTTGAGATCCTTCCCCTTCACTTCCTTCACTTCGTTCAGGACTCAGGGTCAGGATGACAGGGGAGGAGATCAGAATGACAGGAAAAAGCGAATGGCTCGCAATGACATGTAGGGACAGACCTTCAGGTCTGTCTGTGAAATCGCAAGCAGGCGCCTCGGACAGGCTCTAAAGACCTGTCCCTACATGTTTAATCCTCTTTTCACCATCACCTTAATTCTCTCCCGTTCCCCATATCCCAGCGGGAATAAATTCTCTCTGGATGCCTGCCCATCCTTCATGCTTTTGAGGGAGAGGAGAATTTTCTGAGGGATTGCCACGGCTGTTCCCTCGTTTCACTCGGGACGCCTCGCAATGACATCAAATACTTATGCGCCTAATTCGCTGCGAACGCTGATGAAGGAAAGGAGGTTATCGCGGGCAATCATGCCAACGATGTTGCCATCCTTGACTACCGGGAGCTGATTGATATTCTGTTCCGTCAATATCTTTAGAACGGTAGCCAGGTCTTCATCTGGCCTCACCGACTTCAGATTGACGAAGGGTGTCATGGCTTCCCCCACTGTCTTAGTAGACCATTGCTCGCGTGGTACTCCTTTAATATCGTGTATGGTAATCAAGCCGAGAACGCGGTCATTTTGTACTACAGGGAAGCAGCGGCGGCCGGAAGTCAGGATTTGGTCGTTTACCAGTTGCTGAATGGTGACCTGTGGCGGTACGACGGGACAGTCTCGAATCATCAGCTCGCTGACACGGTGGCCTCTGAGTATATCCTGAAGGGCTAGCTGGCGGTAGCTGCTGGCAGCGGCGTTTTCCAGAAACCAACCGATGAAAGCCAGCCACAGCCCATTTATCCAGTCACGCGTCGTGAAGATAACTGCTATGCCGATTAAGATGAGCAGATAACCTATTGTACGGCCGATATTGGATGCTATCTTGGTGGCGCTGCGCAGGTCTCCGCTTCGCCACCATAGCAGCGAGCGTAGCACACGACCGCCATCGAGCGGGAAGCCAGGGACAAGGTTGAAGCCGGCCAGAACGATGTTGATCCATCCCAGCCAGAAGGATATTGCCTTGACGAATTCAGGTATGCCTTCTAGCCAGAACCAGATTGCCAGGAATATACCACCCAGTACCAGGCTGGTCAGCGGGCCGGCCAGAGCCATGCGGAACTCAACCTGAGGCTGCTTGGGCTCTTCGACCATCTGGGAGACACCGCCGAAGATAAACAGCGTTATGGATTGAATCGGAATACCGGCTGCTTGGGCCACCAGGCTGTGCGATAGCTCATGGGCTAACACAGAACCGAAGAATAGCAGGCTTGTTACCACGCCGGCGACTATCGAGGTGGCCAGGCTCCATTGTGGATAAGTATGCAAGAAGTTGTAAGCCAGCGACCAGGTTATAAGCGCAAAGACGATAAACCAGGAGTAATGCAACCTCAGAGGTATACCAAATGCCTTGCCGATGGATATGCCTTCTGTTAACATTTCATTCTCCCCATCTGAGACTGTTTAGCAAAATCTTTTTCAATGTAGCTGCGACCCTTCAGGGTCGCGTGGGCGAGGCTTTAGCCTCGCCACTACACCTTATACACAACCCCCCTTTTCACGATCCTCATTACAGTGTCCTTGGTTGGCCTCAAGCCTAAGACTTTCCCTCCTTCTCCTTTTGAGATTCCCTTTTTCTTTCCTCCAAGATGATTTTCGTTGTCATCTTAGCTATCTCCCCAATAAGAGTCGAACATTTGTCCGGCACACCTGCTTTCAGGGCTGCTTCCATTTCGGTTGGTTCGTATAGATTGAAAAATCTGCCGACAAGCTTTGTTTGGATATCAGCGCATCGGCAGGTGCCGTATTTTTCAACAAATTGGTCATGCAGTTTCTTAGATAGTATGCATGCCCTTAATTGTTTCATAATGTTGCCAAAATCCTCTTTTTTCCTACCAAAGAGGTAGCTTATGGCCATAGTTCCACCAGAGAGGGCACCGCAATGTCCATCTCCGGTTAGCCCAACTCCGTCGGCGAAACCAGTTGCGGCTCTGAAGACGTCATCATTTTCAATGCCGAGCGCTTCGAAGATGCCGGCAATGGTGCATTGAGGACAGCCGCCGCTTTTTAGCTCATGTTGCTTGGCGTTTTCAAATGCCCTGTTCAAAATTTCATCTACTGACCTTTCCATGTATTCACTCTCCTTTATTTGAAGATTTGCTTCCATATCGATATTCTGTCTTGTTTTACAATCGTCCTTTGCTTTTCTACCTGCACAGGGGCTTCCCGGTATTTTGTAATCTCCTTGTACTTTGTTACTTCCTGCGCCTCAGTCCATTTCATTGCCAGGTAGATATAGCAATCCTCTCCCCACATTATGTTCTCCTGAAATCTAGCCCGGTATTGTCCTGGCGCAATCGACATATCAATGTTACCTCTGGAGCCAAATGTTTCCCAAATTATGCGATTCGGAGTGATAATGATTACAAAGCTGCCTGGAATCGGATTTTCGAATTTACCAATAAGCTGGGCATCAGGTTTATCAATGTTGAATGGGATTATAATTCCATTGGGGATAACTTTATAGTAGCCATCGGCGAAGACTTTGGTTTGCTCGTAGACTTCTCTGCTTACATACGGTTCACTCACCGTATATGGTTCCTGTTTTATTTCGGTAGTGTAATAGGTCTCTGTAGTCTCAGTGGAGACGGTCTTGAGCGGTAAGGCAAATATGATGGCAACCAGAATGAAGCCCGCGATGATGCCAGCGACGAATGGCTGCCAGTTGTTTTCCTTATGGTCCCAAAAGCTTGACTTCATGTTGACCTTTCAAATAGCGTTTAATAATCTAGCCCGTCATTCTGAACCTTTCACCATTGTCATTCTGAGCCTGAGTCCTGAACGAAGTGAAGGGGAAGAATCTCATGTCATCCCCCGCCGAGATTGCCACGGCTGTTCCCTCGTTTCACTCGGGACGCCTCGCAATGACGGAAGTAGAGGTGCCCCCGTCGAGATTGCCGCATCACTCACGCTCTTCGCAACGACAGAAAGGGAAAACTGAGATTGCCCGGCACGCTGTATCTCGCAACGACAGGCGGTAATCGGGAAAATCTCTTGTTGACCTGTTCTGAAGTATAGCTTAACTCAATCGTTTCTGGAAGACAAGTTTATCATCGCCGGGCGCATAGAAGTCGGCAATGCGGCAAGCCAGTTCGTAGCCTTGTGCTCGGTGAAAGCGTCTTGTTGCCTCATATTCTGGCTTGGAAGATGTCTCAATGAGAGCCAGCGTGCCCTGCGTTTCTTTAATGTTACCCTCGGCGAAAGTCAGCAGAGCTTTCCCTATGCCTCGAGTTTGCTGAGTTGGCGCTACTGCCAACCAGTATATGTCCCAGGTGCCTTCAGTCAGTGGGGTGGGCCCGTAGCAAATGTATCCAGCAATTGATGAGCCGACTTCTGCCACGAAGACATGGTAGCCCGACCGAATCGAGTCGCGCAGGTAGCTATCAAGAACCTCCTCGGCTATATCTACCTCGACCGGCTTGAATTCCGGAATATTCCGTAACATTTGAATTATAGCTGGTTTGTCCTCGTCGGTCATCGGCCTGACTTTTGGTCTCATTCTCATCTTCTCTCAAGCGCAAGCTGCACAATCTGTTCAATAAACTGGTTATAGGTTATCCCGGCAGCCTGAGCTTGAAGCGCGGCACCGGCATCAGGGGATATATCAGGATTGGGGTTTAGCTCTATGACTTTCAGATGCTCTTTGGTATCCAGTCGAAAATCTATCCTGGCGTAACCGCGAGAGCCCAGCAGACTGAAAGCGAGGAGAGCAGTCTGAATGATGCGCTCTCGTAGCTCAATGTCTATTTCGGCCGGGCAGACAGCTTTTGTATGCTCGAAATAGATGCTTTGTGAGTCCCACTTGGCGGAGAAGGTGAGAATCCTGGGCATCTCAGGCGGCAGTGAATATACTACTTCGGAGATGGGCAGGGCCTTGGGCTCCCTGGTTCCTAGGACGGTGATATTGAATTCACGGCCATCAATGAACTCCTCCACCAGTGCCCTTTTCCCAAAACACTTACTTAGCGTTGTTACCTGTTTTTCTAGTGAGGCGAAGTCGTGCACCACGCTTTCTTCCGATATGCCGTTGCTTCCGTCCTCGGCGTACGGTTTCACGATGCAGGGATAGTCCAGGTGAAACAAAGATATGGCCTTGGGGCCTAACAGCTGGTACCTGGGTGTGTCTATCCCTATTGCTGCTAGGCGTGCCTTTGTTTTTATTTTGTCTAATCCCAGGGACAAGGCAGTTCCAGGGCAACCGGTGCAGGTTAATCCCAGCTCAGAAAGAAACTCAGCCACATAAGCCTCAGTTTCTGGGTTGCCATCAAAGCCTTCGAATAGATTGAACACCAAATCTGCTTCTAAGCCTTTTAGGCTTTCTCTGGCTGACTCGAGCGGTGGTAGCAGGGGTAGGCGAGCAACAGGGTATCCAGACTCAGTCAGGGCTTGGTGGATTGCCCCCACTCCGTCGAGAAAAGCGAGCGATGCCTTCTTTTCTACAATGTTCCCATAAAGGTCAGGGGTGGGTTCATTATAGATAATCGCTATCCTCGGACACACTGTGGGTACCTTTGTAAGGCGGCATTTAGTATAGCTGAAATTAGAGTTTGATATGTCCAGCCCAGTTTGTATGCCATAATGGGCAGGTCGCTGCTCTTCGGGTTAAGCCCTGCCAGCGGGTTTATCTCCAGGAAGTATGGCACCCCTTCCGGGCTGAGTTTGAAGTCAAGCCTGGCAAAGTCACGGCAGCCTAAAACCTTGAAAACCTCGAGGCTTGAATTCGCAATTTCCTCCAGGATGCCTGTCTCCAACTGGGCGGGACATTCGTAGTCTACCAGCTGCTCCCAATCCCGTTTTACTTCAAGCGAATAGATAAAATAGGTACTCCTTTTCTTGGCTACAACACGCATTATGCCTAGAACCTTCGCTGGGGAATTACCGACCATGCCCACCGTCACCTCATCACCGGCGATGAATTCCTCTATCATCACCGGCTGCCTGTAGTGCTCAAGAAGTTCTGCTGCTACTTCGGCTATTTGTGCCACAGTCTCAGCCCGGGAACCAAGGCGAATGCCCTTGCTTGAACCTTCGTAGGCCGGCTTGACAAAAGCGGGCAGCGGGAACCCGTCGAGGGGTATTTCTTTTAACTGGCTGGAATCCGTAACCAACTGCCATCTTGGGGTGCGAATTCCTGCAGTTGCCACCAACCTCTTAGTTAAGGGTTTATCCAGACATGTTGCCAGGCACTGTGGGTCTGAACCTGAATAAGGTATATCAAGCATTTCCAGGATGGCGGGAACTTGAGCCTCTCGGCTTCGATGGTTGCCCAGCCCTTCGGAGATGTTGAAGACGAAGTCGATGTTATTCTGGAGAATGTTAGTTATGAACTCTCTGCCGCCGCCCAGCTTGACTACCGAGTGCCCCTCGGTCTCTAATGCAGTGGCAATAGCCTCCGCTGTTTCAGGTGAGTCATATTCCTCGAGGGCATCCTCGGGGCAGCCTGGTGCAGCGCCGACCGCCTCTTTAAGGTCGTATGCGAGACCTATTTTCATTTCTGACTCTCACTGGTTGGAGATGACGCCCTGTTTCGTCAGGCATTTCAGTAGGCGGATTGTTGGCCAGTGCTGCTTCGCCGGCTGGCTCGGAAATGGTTTTATCTCCAGGGTTCCGGTACCAGACGAAGCGTCCCTGATAATTCCTTAATACCATGTCTTCCTTTGTTTGCGTCAACACATAGTTCGGCTGGAGAGGAACTTTGCCACCGCCCTCGGGTAGGTCTATAACGAAAGCAGGGATGGCCAGGCCTGAGGTATGGCCACGCATGCCCTCTATTATTTTGATTCCGGTTTCTACAGGAGTGCGCAGGTGTTCCGTTCCCTGAACCTCGTCGCACTGGAAAAGATAGTAAGGACGCACCTTTATCTTAAGGAGTCCATTACAAAGTTTCGTCTGTGTTTCCACATTATCGTTTATGCCACGAAGGAGCACAGATTGATTGCTTACCGGGACTCCAGCCCGCAGGAGACGATCACAGGCTGCTGCCGATTCAGGCGTTAGCTCACGAGGGTGGTTGAACTGAGTGTTAAGCCATATCGGCCCATATTTCGATAGCATGCTGCACAATTCGTCATCTATGCGCTGCGGCAGCACCACGGGAAATCTGGTGCCGATGCGGATTATCTCAATATGGTCTATTTGCCTCAATTTGGAAATGACATCTTCTAAGCGGCGTGTGGAAAGAGTTAAGGGGTCACCGCCGGAGATAATGACGTCTCTGATGGTCTTGTGCCTGCGGATGTAGTCTAGCATCGTCTTGATTTCGCCCGGAGTGCGTACCCAGCCGCCATTATGCCATTCCCTTTTTCGCGTGCAGTGACGACAAAGCATGGGACAGATGTCCGTGAGCACCATCAATATCCTGTCTGGGTAGCGGTGGACCAGACCTGGGACCACGGAGTCTCTTTTTTCTCCAAGCGGGTCTTCAAAACCTATGCTGCCGAGAGTTATCTCTTCAAAAGAGGGTATTGCTTCTTTCCTGATAGGGTCGTCAGGATCGTATATGTTGATTAGGGAGAGATAATATGGACTTACTGAAAGGGGATATTTTGCGGTTACTAATTTGAGCTGAGCCTTTTCTTTAGCTGAAAGAGGGATAAAAGTTACTAGTTCTTCAACGGTGGTAATGCGGTTACGGAATTGCCATTTCCAGTCGTTCCAATTTTCCTCTGGAATATGGGAAAAGAACCTTTTTCTATTGATGACGGCCGTACCATCGGTAACGGCCGTCTTACCTGGAGGTTCTTCTTCCTCAGCCACCACTTCATTTCTTGTGGTGGTGATGCCTGGAGGTTCTTCTTCCTCGACTTGGTTTTTTATCGCTGTTAGTTTTGTCATCTATTGATTCTCCTCAATTTATTATAATAGAATGCTGACTAAATTATGAAACATCATAAATGAAATACTTTTCATTAACACGCTAACATACTTTTTTCTGTTTGTCAATATTTTTTGGGTGGTTTCTTAAAAATTTTTCAAAACTGGACTGTTACCGCTTCGAAAGTGGACTGGGATATTACATCCTTCCGAAAAAAGGAGGATGTATGAGCCAGGTTCACAAAAGGTTCACTGCTGAGCAAGTAAAGGTTTTGCTAATGGGATATTGCCAGGGGATATTGGATAGGCCAGCAATTGAGGAGACTTTGGGCATCAGTAAATCCACGTTCTTTGTTCTTCTGAGAGAATATCGCCACAATCCAGACGAATTCTCTCTCGCCCATCACAGGGAGACCCCAACCAGGCTATCTGCTTAAGTAGAGGAGGAGATTGAGAAGGCACTGTTATTAGACAAAGAATTGATCGATGACTCTACTCTGCCCATTATCAATTACAACTACAGCAATTTGCGAGTCTGGTCTGGTAGGTCGTAAGATACAAAGCAAGCGAGGTAAGTCAACATCTTGTGCCAAGGCTTGTGTTCTAGTTTACTTAATCCATCCGTGAGAAAAGATCTTTAGAATTCAAGTCACTGACGTAAAAACTTGGGATGCTTGGTTTGGAGTCAGGTCTGTGGAAGTGCTAAAATAAGAGCCGTATCAAACAAAACAGACAGGAGGTAGCAATGGGCGACAGACTGAAAGGTAAGGTAGCTATAGTCACTGGCGCCGGACGAGGCATTGGCCGAGGAGAAGCTCTGGCTTTAGCATCAGAAGGAGCCAAAGTGGTCATAAACGACCTCGGAGGCGGCACTGATGGTACTGGGACAGGAAGCTCACCAGCGGACGAGGTAGTAGCAGAAATTAAGAGAATGGGTGGACAAGCCGTTGCTAACTACGACTCAGTGGCCACAATGCAAGGCGGTGAGAACATTGTGAAGACCGCCGTAGACAAGTTTGGAAAGCTTGATATACTGGTCAATAATGCCGGAATTCTGCGCGATAGAATGGTGTACAACATTAGCCAGGAAGACTGGGATTTAGTGCTAAAAGTGCACCTCTATGGTCATTTCAACACCATCAAACCAGCGTGTGTCTTCTTCCGCCAGCAAAGATATGGACGAATAATAAATACCTCATCTATAGCAGGTCTCTGTGGTACTACTTATGGACAGGCTAACTATGGTGCGGCTAAAGAGGGAATCGTCGGCTTAACACGGAAGGTAGCCCGGGATATGGGCAGGTACGGTGTGACGTGCAATTGTATTCGGCCTAATGCTGGGACTCGGCTTACCCTTAGCGACGAGATGAGGAAGTCGTGGCCGAAGGAAGCTATCGACAAGCTTGAGCAAATGAGGCCCGAGGATATCGCTCCTCTGGTGGTATGGCTCGCTTCTGACGATGCCGCTAATGTCAATGGACGGGTCTTTTTTGTAGAGACAGGCAGAGTTGGGCTCTTTTCAGAGCCGGTACTGGAGAAGCAGTTGGTAAAAGCTGGCGGATGGACAATCGATGAGCTATTCATGTTCATGCCGGCAACTATGACCGGGGAACTGGTAAATCCAGACCCGCCCCGACCACCTAAGCAGTAGCCAGTAGACCCGTTCTCCGTATGACTCTCAGGCGTCCTTCAAGGTCATGATTTATAGCCTGGGGGATACCTGTCCGATTAGGTCGACAGGTCATTACGGTGCTCTATTGCCAAAGGCTTGTCACTGCGCAGAATGACTTCCCCAGGCCAATCGGAATAGTAACGCTCGTTCACCACGTTATAAACCTAATTGTGCCAAGTATTCCTTTCTTGTACATCATCAGCGAAAATGGGACACAATTTGAACATTCGTGCAGCGGGATGTGACCTTCTACCGCCCTGCGGTTAAAGCTTGCCTCACCTCTCTGCTTAACTGCTCAGCATCAAAGGGCTTGTCAATATGGGCAGCTTTAGTCTCCGAGAGGAACTTTTCGGTATCGGCGCCTATAATATCGCCGGTGATGAAGACCGCTCTCCGGGCTAATGATTTAGCTATCTTTTGAATACGCTTGT
>Ga0315282_10002747_pt1 | contig 31975 bp, 27 predicted proteins | sample YL17G07_20_MG_FD_203693 | JGI IMG/M metagenome (GOLD analysis project Ga0315282, IMG submission 203693) | Sediment microbial communities from Yellowstone Lake, YNP, Wyoming, USA - YL17G07_20 | ecosystem: Environmental > Aquatic > Freshwater > Lake > Sediment | place: USA: Wyoming | collected...
CGCCGCCCGTGCGGTTCGCGGTGCGAGCACAGTCAGGCCGTGCGCCGAGGGAAGGCGGATTCGGTGCGCCTTGACGAAGGTTCGTTCCAGCCGGATCATTGTACGGATGGTTGTTGCTATCGATGGGATCGGCCATGCAGCAGACTGCGCAGACAAGCGCCTCAGGTCGAAAAACGGCGGCCAATGGAGTTGTCATCGAGCCGTTCCGGCTGGTGCTCTTCGCACTGTTCTTCCTTGTCCTCGGCGTGGCGCTCGGGTGGTTCACGCATAGCTACTACGCCGTTGCCGCAGGCGCGCCGGTTCGCGCCGGTTCAAGCGGACCGCTCGGTGCCGGACCGTCGGACGAGCAGCTTCGGGTGCTCCTTGACCAGGTCGTACAAGCGGAGGCACAGTTAGCCCTGCGACCGACCGATCTCGCGCAGCGCGAGCACCTTGGAAACCTGTACTACGATCTCGGTGAGGCGCGGGAGCGCCTCGGCGACGAAGCCGGGCCGCGCCGGGCGTTCCTCCGGGCAATCGAGCACTACGAAGTCGTTCGGCAGGCCGGGGCCGCCTCACCCGACGTGCTGACCGATCTCGGGACGACGTACTTGCGGCCCGGGCCGCCAGGGCAGCCCACGCGGGCGGTCGGGGCGTACGAAGACGCTATCGCTAAGGACCCGAGACACGGGAACGCCTGGATGAACATGGGCGTGGTCAAGCGCGAATCATTGAACGACGAAACGGGCGCGCGGGAAGCCTGGGAGCGTTTCTTGGAGATCAGCCCGGCCGGCCCGGATGCCAAGCGCGTACGCACTTGGCTCGATCAGGTAGCGGTACCGGGAGGATAGCGCCGGGTCCGGACAGGCATGTTCTGTGCGCGGCCCGGCGAGCATCGCCGGGCCTTTGGCGTTTTCGGGTTGATCGGATCACACGCCGGTGAACAGATTCGTGTGTAGAGATGTGGTATACCGCGTCTCTACGGGGACGAGGGCACGCACCATGTGGATTGTACCGTGCCCGACAGGAGTGTCGGGCCTACCGCCAACTGAGGGCTTGACCGCCCACTGGCGCACACGCCGCTGTGCACCATGACACATATTCCCTTGGCGTCCCTTGCGCCTTTGCGTGAGGGATTCTTGATCTGCGACACGACAAACGAGGACACACGATGACAGACGAACTGGCTCCCCGCTATGACCACACCGAGGTGGAGTCTCACTGGTACGAGCGCTGGGAAACATCCGGCGCGTTTCATGCGGAGGATACCTCCGACCGCAGACCGTTCTGCATCGTCATCCCGCCGCCGAACGTGACGGCAATCCTTCACATGGGCCACGCGCTCACGGTCACCATCGAGGACATCATGATCCGATGGCACCGGATGCTCGGAGACAACACGCTCTGGATGCCGGGGACCGACCACGCCGGGATTGCCACGCAGATGGTGGTGGAGCGCGAGATCAAGCGCAAGGAGAACAAGACGCGGCACGACCTCGGACGCGAAGAGTTCGTCAAGCGCGTCTGGGAATGGAAGGAACAGTACGGCAGCCGCGTCTCGGAACAGCTTCGCGCCATGGGCAGCTCGCTCGACTGGGAACGCGAACGGTTCACCATGGACGAGCAACTCTCCCGCGCGCTGCGCGAGGTGTTCGTGCGGCTCTACCAAGAGGGGCTCATCTACCGGGCGCACCGGCTCATCAACTGGTGTCCCCGCTGCCAGACCGCGCTTTCGGACCTCGAGGTGGACCACGAGGAAAGCCATGCCGGACATCTCTGGCACATCGCCTATCCCGTCACCGGGATGCCGGGGCGCGAGCTCGTCGTCGCGACGACCCGTCCGGAGACGATGCTCGGCGACACGGCGGTGGCGGTCCATCCGGAAGACGAACGGTATTCCGATCTCGTCGGCAAGACGGTGACGCTCCCGCTCTTGAACCGGGATATTCCGATCATCGCCGACGCGGTCCTTGTGGACCGCGAGTTCGGCTCCGGCGTGGTGAAGGTGACACCCGGCCACGACTTCAACGACTTCGAGACCGGGCTGCGGCACAACCTGCCGATGCTCAGCATCTTCGACCAGTGGGCAAAGACGACGGAGGTGACCGGCCCGTACGCCGGGATTGACCGCTACGAGGCGCGGAAGCGTGTCCTCGAAGACCTGGAAGCGCAGGGGCTGCTCCGGAAGACGGAAGGCCACGTGCACCCCATCGGTCAGTGCCAGCGGTGCGAGACGGTCGTCGAGCCGATGCTGTCGGACCAGTGGTTCGTGAGGGCAAAGCCGCTCGCGGAACCGGCGATTGCCGCGGTGGAAGACGGACGCGTGAAGATCATCCCGGATTCCCACGCGAAGACGTACTTCCACTGGATGCGGAACATTCAGGACTGGTGCATCAGCCGCCAGTTGTGGTGGGGGCACCAGATCCCGGCGTGGTACTGCGACGACTGTGGCCACATCACGGTGAGCAGAGAAGACGCCGCGACGTGCGAGAAGTGCCGAAGCACGAACATCCGGCAGGACCCGGACGTGCTCGATACGTGGTTTTCGAGCGCGCTCTGGCCGTTCTCCACCCTCGGCTGGCCGGAACGGACCCCGGCGCTTCGGACCTTCTACCCCACGAGCGTCATGGAGACCGGGTACGACATCCTGTTCTTCTGGGTGGCCCGGATGATGATGATGGGGATGAAGTTCATGGCCGACGTGCCGTTCCGCACCGTGTACCTGCACGGAATGGTGGTCGACGAGCGCGGCCAGAAGATGTCGAAGACCAAGGGGAACGTCATCGATCCGCTCGACGTGACGCGAAACGTCGGCGCGGACAGCCTGCGCTTCTACCTTGCGATCATGTCCGGGCAGGGGCGCTCGATCCGGTTCGACATGGACCGCGTCATCGGCTACCGCAACTTCATCAACAAGGTCTGGAACGCCGCGCGGTTCGCGCTGCGGTACATCGGTGAGCTGGAGCCGAACCAGTTCGCACCGGGCGGCCTTTCCCTGAGCCTTGCCGACCGATGGATGCTCTCGCGCCTGGCGAAGACGACCGACGCGGTGAACCGGGCGCTCGCATCGTTCCAGTTCGACGTGGCGGCGGACACGCTCTACCACTTCTTCTGGCACGAGTTCTGTGACTGGTACATCGAGCTCGTGAAGGCCCCGCTCAACGACAAGGTCTCGCCTGAAGCCAGGGTGGCGGCGCAGCGCGTGCTTGCCCACGCGCTCGACGTGAGCCTGCGGCTCTTGCACCCGATCATGCCGTTCGTCACCGAGGAGATCTGGCAGAAGCTGCCTGCGCCCCGGCCCAGCAGGGGCGCCCGTCCGACGACGGACACCATCGTCCTGGCAACGTATCCGCAGGCGGATACGTCGCTCGTCGACGAAGACGCCGAAGGGCAGATGAGACTCCTCCAGGATGTCATCACCGCCATCCGGACGATCCGCAGCGAGATGCGCGTCCCGCCCGCGACACTGGCCGATGTCGGCATCCGCGCCGACCGGCGCGAGGCGGATGTGCTCAGGCGGTACGAGCTGTACATCGCCGACCTTGCGCGCGTCGGAACGCTGACCGTCGGCCCGGAGGTGGCGAGGCCGCCCGCCTCCGCGACGGCGGTGGTGGACGGGATAGCGGTCTACGTCCCGCTCGCGGGCATCATCGATCTTGCGGAGGAACGGGAGCGCCTCAAGAAGGAGATCGGGAAGGTGGAGGGGTTCCTCGCCGGGACGCGGAAGAAGCTCGAAAACGAGAACTTTGTTAAGCGCGCCCCCGCCGAGGTGGTCGAAGCCGAACGGGGGAAGATCGCCACGGGCGAGGCGTCGCTTTCACGGTTGAGGCACACGCTGGAGTCGATCAGCGAGTGAGGGGACTGGGTCATTGGCAGGGGCGGTTCGCGAACCGGCCCTACATGGGCGAGTTGGAGCGTTATCCTGTAATGTAAGGGCGGGTCATGACTCGCCCTTACTACACCACGCACTGAACCGCACGTAGGGGCATGGCATGCCATGCCCCTACGACCCGTGTTACCTGTCTTGTCTCCTCCGGCATTTCCCTGTACCTTTCGTCCAGCCCGCCTATCCTGACGACTGAGCCGAGGGGGAGTCCGTCATGCGTGAGATGCTGCTTCTCACCGCCTTCCTACTGTCGTTTGCCGTCGCACGCGCCGAAGAGACACACGTTCCCCGTATCGCCGTGCTCGACCTGACGAGCCGCGACGTGTCGGAATCGGAACTCCTCATGCTGAGCGAACGTCTGCGCGTGGAACTGGTTTCGGCAGGTGGGTTTCAGGTGCTCGAACGGGAGCGGGTCGAGAGCATCCTGAAGGAACAGGGATTCCAGATGTCGCCCTGCTCGGCGACGGAGTGCGCCATCGAGGTGGGGCAGCTCATCGGGGCGGATAAGATGGTGTCGGGAAGCGTCGGGCGCGTGGGGAGCCAGTACTCGATCATCATCCGCCTCATCAACGTGGAGACCGGCGCCATCGAGCGCACCGCAGTGAAGGACTGCCGCTGCCAGATTGAGGATCTGATGATGACGACCGTCAGGCAGGCGGCGGGGGAGTTGGCAGGAAGCCAATCGGACACAACGAGGGTCGTTCCGCCCATTGGCGAGGTGCAATCTGTTCAGAACCTGAAGGGAACGATTCAAGGAGCGCTGTATATCGCGGTGGGGGCGGCTGTCATCATGGCTGTCATCATCGCAGTCAGTGTCCTAGCGCTTCAGGTATTATGACGGAACAGATCTCCCGAAGACGGCACGTGGTGTAGAGTGACTGATATTGCGTCACAACTGCAAAGGCAGAATCATTATGGCCCGCGTATCGAACTTGCTGATCCTTGAGCTGACCGAGGTGTTGGTGCAGGAGGTGAACCCGCGAAGGATCATCCTCTTCGGGTTTGCGCACGCGGAGGCACGGTAGAGAGTCACGGCCAGTTCACGCCGTACTCCGCCACATACGCTTTCACCTTCGCGTACACATCGTCGGCGATGGAAACGGCTTCTTGCGCGTGCTCAAAGGTTACCTGGGGCGTTCTCCCATACCGCGTGCGAACGGCGTACGGCGTTAGCTTCGACGCGGCGGAACATGCCTTCCCCAGGCACGCAGCAACCAACCCCAAGGTTCCCCTGCCAACGGATCAGCGCCGTCCCCACTTTTCCTCCCCTCGATGTTTGCCTATCCTCATTCCGATGAACCGTGCTCGGATCGCTCGTAGCAGATCCCTCGACAGGGCCATGTGCCGCAGCAGGGGAGGAATGCCGATGCCCAGCTTCACCTACAACCTCGCAAAGTTCATCCCGTATCAGGACCCGGACGACTGCGCTCGCGTGCGCGCCATCAAGAAGCAGGATCTCACCACACACAGGAACCCCGCCTTCAAGATTCGCATCATCCAAGACATCGCGGACCTCAACCTCGCGTTCGCCCTCGATATCGTGGGAAGAATCAAAGAGGCGCGGGATAACGGGAAGAAGCTCGTCGCCATCTTCCCGGTCGGACCGATGGGTCAGTATCCCATCGCGGCCGGGATCATCAGCAAGATGGGGTTGCCGATGGATCACGTCCACTCGTTCAACATGGACGAGTACGCCGACCAGGACGGCAACACCGCGCCGGTCGATTGGCCGGGGTCGTTCCAGAAGGCAATGATGGACAGCTTCTACGGCCTCATCGACAAGAAGCTGCGCCCGCCCGCCAAACAGATTCACTTTCCGACCACGAAGGTGATCAAGGACTATGGGAAGATGATCGACGACCTCGGCGGACCGGACATCGTCTACGGGGGCGTCGGATGGTGCGGGCACATTGCGTTCTGGGAAGCGCACCTGGGGTTCGAGTTCGGGAACGATCTCGAGGCGTACAAGAAGGCCGGTCCCCGCCTCGTCGAGCTGCACCCGATGACGATCATGCAGAACGCGCTCCACTCGTTCGGTGGGGATTGGTCGTGGGTCCCGCCGAAGGCGAACACCATCGGACCGGCGCAGATCGTCGGCGCGAAGCACCGGAGCTTCTGGCTCGACGGGGCATTCGGGAAGGATAGCTGGCAGCGCTTCATCGCCCGGCTGGCGGCGCACGGGAAGGTCAATACGCTCGTCCCGGCGACGATCCTCCAGACCTGCCGGACGGACTACACAGTCCTCGGCGCGGTGGCGGAGAACGTCGAGATCCACATGGCGTAGCCGAGCGGACTGAAGGTCCCGGCACCCCGTCGCGTGCTTCAGCGAAAACCACAGATCGAGCGTCGTGTGGCCTTGGTGACAAGCTCGCTTTTGATTACATTGCGGCGGAATAACCCGGATTTTGCGTCGCGCATTGCGGTTCGCCTTGGGGAGGATTAGCGATGAAGGCATGCCTGCGCACCTTGTTGCTGGTGGTTTTCTTGGCTTTTGCTCCGGCATCAGCCAAACAGGAGAGTTGGTACTTGAACATTGGTGCCGGGTGGTCAAACCTGACCTATCCGAGCGACGTGCAAACGACCCTCGATTTCATCAAGTCACAGCCCGGCGTTGACAATCTCGCCATTCAATTCGACCTCGGCGTGTATGGACCAATCAACAAGGTGACAGCGTTCGGCGCGAGCGTAAACGCGTCGCGCGACCGCTATGAATGGAGCGGGGACTGGTTCCAAGTCATCGAGTACCAGTACGGGTTTAGCGCCTTGCGCTACTTCGGGGAGGAGATCGGGCACGGTTTCTTCGTGCGCGGTGATTTGGGATTGGTAGCAACGTTTTGCCAGAATCCCGGGGGCACGTTGGACAACCTCCACATAGGCGCGAGTATACTCGCTGGCGGCGGTTACTCTTGGCGGATCACCCCCGGCACGCGCCTATACCTCGGAGGCAACTACGCCTACCGCAGGTTCAAAGGACGCTCAACTGGCGCAGTCAAGATCGGCCCTGGATTCCAATTCTAATGCCGCCAATCAAGTGCGGCTATGTCAGCAACCAGGCGGGCATGCATCGCTGCATTCCCGCCCAACCACGCGTGCCAAAAGGACCACATGAGTTGAGTACTACCGCCTTTGGCCGGAACGATCAGCGTCTCCACCCCAGAACCTGATCGGAGAACTGCTCGACGGACGCTTTGACGAGCGTCATCGGGTCGTCAACGCGCATCATCTCTCGCTGGAAGAACGGCTCTCCGTACCGTGCGGCAATCTGCGAGCCAAAGTAGCGGGCACGCGCCTCCATCATATCGAGGAACTGCGGGGACGAGATGTACGTCTGTTCCTCGGAGTCCGACGCGCCGGGAACGTCGAGCTGCGACTTGTAGCACCGGATCGCCTCGATCTTCTTCTCCCACTGGTCGCTGATCTCCACGACGAACGTCGGAGTGAAGGCGGTGTGCATCATGTAGTTGATGATCCGGAGCGGCCGGTGATGAGATTGCCCGGTCTCCCACTTCCGAAAACCGGCGCGGAACGCCGCCTCCGGTACGAGGCGACCGACGGTCCCATGGTCGGGATGCCGCCCTTCGTCGGGTCTCGGACAGAGCATGAGCGCGGGTCGGGTCGCACGGATGAGCCGGATCATCGCGTCGGTCGCCTCCGGTGTCGGCTGAATGTTGCCGTCGGGCAAGCCAAGATTGACGCGATAGGAGATACCCATGACGCGAGCGGCGCACGCAGCTTCCTCCGCTCGCTGTTCCGCGGTGCCCCGCGTGCCCATTTCCCCTTCCGTCAGATCGGCGATGCCGACGCGGTAGCCCAGTTCGACGAGCCGTACCAGCGTGCCGCCGCAGCACAGGTCAACGTCGTCACGGTGTGGACTGATAGCCAGCACGTCGAGGTGTTCTTCCACTATCTCTTGTGAGAGCATGTGCTGTCGTTCCCCCAAGGAGGTGGTCACACGTCTTCCGGGAGGATGCTGTGGCGGAGCGTACCGGTCAGCATGACGAGCACGGACGCCACGAACTCCGTGAACGGGAATGCCGTATCCTCCGTGGCCTGGTCTGCAAGCTGCCTCCCACCCTAGCTGTCGATAACGTACGTCGTCACGGCCTACCCCGCAACGAACGCCGATACGAAGAATCCACGGCGACGGCTTGACCCGCACCTATGAGTTGACAATCATCACAAGGGATTCCATCATTGGTATGGCATCCCGGCGGTCCCGCGTATCGGATGCGTTCGCGGCGAGAGGGACTCTTACACCCCGGCGAGGTGCACCATGAGTGAGACCTCTTCCCAGAGCTTGGAGGCTGCGTACCGTCCATCGACTCGATCACCCGCCTGAAAGGCGTCATCGGTGCGCTGCTGGTGGACCGGGACGGTGAGATCATCGCACAGGACTACGTCTCGCAGGATCATGTACAGCGGTGCGGAGCCTTCGGAGCGCACCTCATCCCGGAGCTGCTGAAAGGGTCCGGGGAGCTTGAGTTTGGCACGGTTGATAACATCTTGCTGCAGGCGACGAACACGACGGTCCGGTTCGTGCGTCGTGACAACGTCTGGCTCATCGTCTTCGCGGGTGAGAGTGCGAACATCGGTATGCTCAACGTCGAGCTGCGCGGGATGCAGGATCAGTTGACACGGATCGCCGGCGCGGCTGTCAGGGAGGAGCGGGATACCCAGAAGGAGCAGATTCTCAGTGCGCTGAGGACACAAGGCTCGATCAACGCTCTCATCGAGGAACGTGTCTCGGATATCGGCCAGCTTCGTGCCCTCCACAGCATGTTGTTCCAGATCGCGTTGGACGTCGGGGTCACCAGAGACACCATCAGCCGCCGGATCAACGACATCAACTACCGCCTGTACCGCGATTCCCTCCTCGACATCGGGTTCGACTTCTTCAACCGGAAGGCGCTCGATAACTATGATCCCATCCTCGCCCGCAAGGTGATGCGCGAGCAGATCATCGGTCTGGCGGGCATGATCTTGCCCAACCTGAAGTGACCGGCTGACGCACGAAGCCTATTCGCGACGGCTCCTTGTGCGCGTGGTATCCCGTGTCGTGGGCCTGAGTTCGCGCTGCTGTCGTTCAAGCCGTCGTTCCTGTTCCTCCAGTTGCGACTGAAGCCGCTGGAGACGTTGCTCCCACTCGCGGAGACGAATCTCGCGCTGCTCTTGAAGTTCGATGCGCTTCCCGAGGTTGTCCCAGTAGCCCTGTTCGTCGAAGTATCCCCGGAAAAGCCAGTTGGTCCTGACCGCTTCCATGTTCACCGCCAGCTTCTGGCTTGCGATCTCCATGTTCGTCATGATGCGGTCGAGTTTCACGTAGAGCGAGTCGTCGGTGACCAGTTTCCCCACAGTGCCCCGCCCCTGCTCGATATCACCGGCCATCCGATCAATCGTCGTCCGCACCTGTTCCGTGGAGCGAGCGATCGAACGGGATGCGCGGCTGATCTCCCCGATGGCTACCGTGGCGCGGCTGAGCAATGTGTCCCCGGTCACGAACATCCCGGTCAGCGCCACGTACAGAGAATCGTCCGCGACGAGGCGCCCGAACGTTCCCTTCCCCTCCTGAAGATTGCGCGTCAGCTCGTTGACCGACCGTGCCGTTCGTCGCAACTCCGTCCCGGCTGAACTGAACGTATCGGCAAGAGCCGCGTAGTGCTGAAGGGTCTCGTCCGCGCTGCCTGCGATCTGGGACGTGGTTCGCTCCGTCTGACGCACGAGTGCGGAGGTCGTCTCGACGAGATCGCGCACCCTGCCGATGGCGGTCACGATGGAATCGTGCAGCGTTGTCTGGTTTACGATGGCGCCGATGGAGCCCCGGCCGGCGTCGATCTTCGCCATGATGGAGGAGAGGGAGGCGAGCATTGCCGCGCCGTTCAGCACCACGTCGTCAAGGTTTTGCAGCGCCTGGTCGATGTTCTCGCTGAAGCGGCGAAACTGGATCGGTGACTGGCCGATGATCTCACCGCCGGGCGGTACGATCGCTGCGTTCGGTGAGCCTTGGGTGATGACGACGATGCGGGCGCCGAGCAATCCCTCCGTGTCGATGATCCCCTTCGAATCCGCCCGTATGAGCTGGTGAGCATCGGCGCGGATGCGAAAGGTTACGCGCACGCGCTTCGTCGCCGAGTCGGGAAGCGCGATGGCGGAGACCGTCCCGACGTTGATCCCGGCGATCCGAACGAACGTCCCTTCCTGCAGTCCTGCAACGTCGGTATACATGGCGTAGATCTCGTACCGGTCCGTGAAAAGCTGCTTCCGCGAGCCCAGTACGAACATCCCACCGAGGAAGACCGCGATACCGAGGATGACGAAAATGCCGGTGCGGACGGTCGGGCTGATGGATGTCTTCGGGAACAGCATCGGTTCTAATCCTCGTCCACGTCGATGGGCTCGCGGGTGAACTCGGTCGCAAGGAAGAACTGGACGAGCGGCTTGTCGCACCGTTCCACCTCGTCCCACGTACCCTCGACGAGCACCCTTCCACTGTGGAGAAATGCCACGCGGTCGGCAACAAGCCGAGCACACGGCATGTCGTGGGTGACGACGATGCTCGTGACCCCCTGTTCGTCCTTGAGTCGGGCGATGAGCTGGCTGATCTCGTTCGAGGTGACCGGGTCGAGGCCCGTCGTTGGCTCGTCGTACAGGATGACCTCCGGGTCGGTCATGAGTGTGCGGGCGAGCGCGGCGCGCTTGCGCATGCCACCGGAAAGGTCGGACGGGTTCTTCTCGAAGGCGCTCTCCAGGTCAACCCAGCGGAGCTTCTCGCTCGCTCGCTCGAACTTCTCTTCCTCGGCGATCCCCCTTCGCGTTCGCAGGGGGAAGATGAGATTCTCGGCCACGCTCATCGAATCGTAGAGCGCCCCGCCCTGGAAGAGGAAACCGACGCGCGAACGCCACGCGTTCAACTCGCGCCGGTCCATCTGCGCCACCTCGCGCCCCTCGGCGAGCACCTTCCCCTCGTCGGGTGAGAGCAATCCGACGACGCACTTCAGCATCACACTCTTCCCCGTGCCGGAACGTCCGAGTACGACGAGCGTCTCGCCCTTCCGGGCGCCGAAGGTGACGCCGCGAAGCACGTGGCTCGAGCCAAACGACTTGTGGAGGTCGATCACGTCGATCATTCGGATCATCCTGTGGCGCTCATCGAGCACGTCCTCGTCGCGAGCGGCTGAACACGGCGGGGCACATCCGCAAGGCGTGTGCCCGACCCATGGGAAGTAAGATAGGATAATCGGAGGGTGCGGACGAGGGGAACGCGTCTTGCGAGGGGTGCGGGTCCGATAGCGTCGGGGTCGTACATTGTACGACCGCTTCCGGTTGTGCCGGACTACTCTGGTGAGGGGATCGAAGTGGGACCACACGACGGACCGAAGATCGAAATCGTCGCCATCGGCACCGAACTGGTGATGGGCCGAGTGCAGGATACGAACACGTACTGGATGGAAGGGCAGATCGTGTCCCTCGGCGGACACGTGCGCCGGGCGCTGATGGTTGAGGACGACCGAGGGGAAATCGTTGACGCGTTGCGCGACGCGGTTCGAAGGAGCCCGGACATCCTCATCACCACCGGCGGTCTCGGTCCGACGCCCGACGATCTGACCGCGTCGTGCCTCGCGGAGCTTCTCGGTGCGGACCTTGCTCCCGATGAATTCACCCTCGACGAGTACGTGCGGCGCCGCGGCCTGACAGGCCGCGGCGAGCTGACTCCGAATCTCGTCCGCATGGCCACCGTCCCGGTCGGAGCGAAGGTGCTCCAGAACCCCGTCGGCTGGGCGCCGTGCATCGGCTTGACCATCGCGAGCACCCGCCTATTCGCCATGCCCGGTCCACCGAAGGAGGTGGAAGGCGTGTTCACCGCGCACATCGCCCCGATCATCGCCCGAATAAGCGGCATCCACCGCCTCGCCGAGCGCGTGACGGTGGACATGTGGGAGTCGGAGATGTCCCCGGTCATCGAGGAAGTCATGCGTCGCTTCCCCGGAAGCTACCTGAAGGGCTACGTCGCCCTGCGCGTTGACGGACAGGACCGTCTGCCGGTGGATGTCATCGTCTCGCAGCAAGACCGAGAGCAGGCCGAAGAGACGCTGCGAGAGGCCATTGCCCTCTTCGAGGAATTGGTGAGGCAACGGGGGAAGACGGTGATAAGGGGATGAGTGCGACCGTCGAATGCACCGAGGAGCGGGTCACATTGCCACCAGACGACGAAGTGGCGTCGTATTGCCTGCCGTGTCGGCTCGTCGCGGCGCGGGCTGGAAAGCTATTCGCGCGGTAGACGCTTCCGCGAGTCTCAATTCTCCGACACCAGCCGCGCCAGCGGCGGCACGTCCTCGTGGATCGCGGCGATGCGTTCTCGCGCTTTCCTCTCCACCTCTAACCGGGCGAGTCTGCACTATCACCGATCATCCCATCGGTTGATCTCTTCGACCGCTTCCGGCAGTTCGTAGATGTCCCGGATCGCGACCTTCGGCATGTCATGTGGCGTACGAGGCTTCTGCTCGGCGCTCGGTCCCAAAGAAGGGCAAGTCCACCTGCCGCTGGTAGAAAGTGCCGGGCCGTCAGAGTCGCACCGACGAACTCGGTAAGTCCAAAACAGACAACCACGATGAGGCCACAGACCAGGCACAGTTGCGGCTGGGTCTTCCAAGTGCGATAGAGTCCAACCACGGTGAGAAAAACTAGGATCGCGGAGATCGGTCGCAGAATCCACTTCGGTACCGTCAGGTCCACAGAGGCCCGCCACTGTTGATTCGAGCCAAATAGGATGTAGCCCGTGTTCACGAGCAGGTACCTCGGTAGGCGAGGAAGCAATCCCGGCAACAGTCGATGAACTTCTTCAGCTTCCCACTCTAGGCGCTGTGCGTCCGACCACTGGACTGGGATGGTTTCGTCGTCGGTTTTGAACGTTTGCCATACCAGTTCGACGTGCCTCCGCGGATTACCACCGCTCATTAGCCCCGGAATGAAACGGGAGTGGATGTTACCTGCAAGCGTGTGGGTGCCGGATGTGAACACACCAGTCTGCGTGTACACGTAGATGGACCAGAGAAATACGGGGATGTACGCAACCACGCAGAACAGAACTCCGACTTTGTACTGTCGGCGAAGGACGAACCAGAGTGCCCCGGCAAGTAGAAAGATGATGGCGGTAGACTTGGACACGAGAGCCAAACCTACTATCGCTGCCGGAATCACCCAGTGTACTCCGATCAGCACCAATCCCAACCCTATGTATCCGAGCGACACGCCGAACGCATCAGAGTGTATGACGGTGATAAACGGTAGAAATTGCAGAATCATGGCGACCAAGACGAAGGGCGAATGCCCCACCACTGTTGCGATCAACACCGAGGCAGTAATGGCTAGGAGGATGTGCGCAGCGATCATAGTGTACGGGGGTGAAGTATCGTTCGCTCCTGTTGCCCACAGAAACGCGGCGATTCCGACAGGCCGTGCAAACCGATAGCGATTGTCCGGCGGGAGGCTGCACCTATACTCGCCCGTCGGGAGCGAAGCCGCCGCGTTGAGGTACACCCATGTATCATCCACGACCCACCATCGGTTCCGCACTGGCCGTAGATGTACTGTCACTACGTACCCTCCGCAGAGGATAAGACCTATGACCGCGTTTACAAGCACACTCCTGGTTCGCGTCATGGTCATCCCTTCTGTCTCGCTACCGATTGGAGGAAGAGCCAGATACAGACAGCCCCCGACGCAATCTCGGAGAAGTGATCGAGCAGTCGCAGGGCGATGAGTGCGCATTTCATGGTTTACTCTCCTTCAGCCTCTCGCGGCAATCGCCGATGAGGATGGTGGCGTTCATACTGGCATCCTTTCCCTACGTACCGCCTCGTGCCACAAGAGCGCAAATGCCCCGGACGCAGGGAGGAAGTACCATGCCGATGTGTTCGCCCCACTCAATTCCACAAGTGCAAGTGACGAGCCGATGATAAGACCACACGTTATGCAAAGACTCCGATCCGTTCTCCACATCCGGTACGCGCCGACAACGGAAAGCGCTACGAGCAGCGCCGAGAATATCCTGAGTATCCATTTCGGCGGGGACAGGTCGAGGGACATGCACCACTGCTTGTTCGACCCAAGCAACGCGTATCCCGTATTCACGACCAGGTACCGCGGGATGCGTGATACGAGACCGGGCAATTCCCGTCGTATCTCACTTACATCCCAGTCGTACATATCTTGTTTCGTTGCGCCCTCTGCTATTCGTTGCCGATACACGGTGTAGAGTTCCGTAGCAATCGCCACGTGCTTGCCCGGATTACCGCCTGCTTTTAGGCCCGGAATCAATCGCATGTGGACACCGGTTGCGAGATCACGGAAATGACTGACGGTACCGCCGAGGTTTACGTAGACCATTCCAAGCCACAAGAGTAGTGGAGTTAGCGCCACTATGAGATACACACACGCGCTACGGATGCGCCCATTCAGGAGAAACCAGACCGTGCCGATGGGAGTGAAGATCGCCGTCGTGGAACGACATAATGCCGAAAGTCCAACGACCAGACCAGACGCGGCGGTATTGCCCCCGGCAAAGACCAAGCCCAGGCCGATGTATGCCAACGCGATACTCAATACCTGTATGTCAATTATCGGGACAAATGGTAGCATCTGAATCGTGAATGCCAGCGCGACAAACCGCGAATGTTGTGCCGATGTTGCCAGTACACCAGCCGCTATCGCCACGAGAACGATGTGGACCGCAATCATTAGGTACGGCGGGACCGTTGCGTTCGCTCCGGTGAAATGGAGGAATGACGCAATGCCCGGAGCGCCTTGTCCGGTCGGTCCCATCTGTCCGACAACTGACCAGTAGTCTTCTGACCCGAACGCCTTTGCCGCGGCGAGATAGATCGTTGAAGAGTCCGTCATCCACCACTGCTCACACGACGGCCAGACGTGCACGGCCACAACGTAGAGGAGACAGGCGCTCACGGTGAGAAGCACGTTTCCAAGCATCTGTCGCCACTGAAGGATAAACTTCATTCGCACGGCTCTCTCCACTGCTGACCACACCGCTTGGATGTCAGCAACGCGTCTACATCCACGAACCAACGCCGACTTCCGCACCGAGGACACCGAGGTCTCAGCGCGCCCCACAGGAAGAGCATGAGGCAGACAACGATGCCGACTCGCAAGACACTCGTGTACGTCAGCGTAGCGCGTCCGTTTCCTCAATTCTCCGACACCAGCCGCGCCAGCGGCGGCACGTCCTCATCAATCGCGGGGAACCGGGCGACGCGCTTGTCAATGAAGAGGTTGTCGCTCACGTCGTCGTTGTAGGTCGAGACCTCGCCGATGACGCAGTACTCGCTCACCGCCCAGAAGGCATGGTAGATCCCCGGCACGAACGTCACGCGCTCTCCGGAGCTCAGGTAGAGGATGTCGCCGCTCCTGAACTCGGTCGGCTCGCCGTTCTTCTGCATGACGATCTTCGATCCCTTCTTCTGCTCCGGGTTGTCCCAGATCTGAATGGCGAGCGTGCCGAAGCGGGAGATGATGTCCTCCTTCTTCCTCCGGTGCATGTGCGCGACGACGTACTGGTTCTGCAGGCAGAGCATGATCTTCTCGCAGTACTCCGGCTGCTCGGTCAGGTTCACGAGCGCGAGGCCGGACTTGCGGAAGTTGCCGAGGCCGAAGTCGGCGACATCCCATCGCGGCTTCGGCGGCAGCGCCCAGCCGTGCCGCTGGAAGATCGCGGTCGTATTGGCGATAATCTCGTTGATCTCCGAACGCTTCATCGCTGCTCGCTCCTCCTATCCCATCGGCGGATCACCCCGCATTGTGCGGAGAGAAAATATACCAAAGACGGACTGAATCGGCTGCCTATCCCCCGCCCGCCGCCCACAGGATTCCCCGGGCCAGCAGTTTGCCGAACATGGCGTCCCTCACGGCGTTCACGTCGTGGCCGAGCGCAAGGTAGTACACCCGGCCCTCACCCCAGGGCTTCGTCCAGGCGACGGGATGTGCCCTTCCCTTGTGGAGCGCGGTAGCGAGGATGTGCACGCGGGGGTCGTAGCTCATGATGAACTGCTCGTCCGCCACGAAGAACTCGTCAACGGCCTCGCCGTCGGGTCCGGCGAGGCCCCGGGTGATCGGGTGCTCGGCGTCGCGGATGCTCACCTGATAGCGGTGGTACGGGGGATGATAGAGGAACCAGCCGCCGACGAACGACTGATAGTCCGGCGGGGTGCTCTCAAGACCGATGGCGGGATGCACGCCGACGAACCCCTTCCCTCGTGAGACAAAGCGGAGCAGCCCTCGGCGCTGGTCGGCGTTCATCTCGCCGAACGTGTAATAGAACACGATCACGTCGTGCTGATCGAGGGACGGGCGGGTGAACACGTCGAGGTCCTCGTCGACCCGCGTCACCCGGAACTCGTTCGATGCCGTGAGGATTCCGTTGATCTCGTCGCCAATGGCGCAAACGTCGTGAATCGGACCACCTGTGAACTGGAGAACGTTGATCATCGCGACCTGACCTCCTCTTCCATCTCGGTGGAAGGCGCTACGCCGTTGAGAGCCACCTCCGCGTCTCCTCCGCGCCCGTGCGGCTGAGTCTCTCTTGAGAACATGCCACCGGATCGTCGGCGCGCCAACCGTTCAACGGGACGCTCCGCGCGGTGTTGTCGGCATGTCACGTGGCGTGCGAGGCTTCTGCTCGGCGCTCGGCGAACGGGCCGACAGGCAGCCCGATCGTGTGCATGCTCTCAGACCGACAGGACTTCTCTGAGCGCCGCGAATCGGCGGGCCATGCTGAACTCTGCGGTGATGCGTTTGCGCGCTTGCGGTCCGGTCTGGGCCACCAACGCCTTCTCAATTGCCGCGGCCCAGTCTTGAGGAGAGGGATGTTCGACGATGAACCCGGTGTCGCCGATGAGAAGAGGAATGCCGTTCGCGTTGGAGCCGACCGGGACACACTCGCACAGCATCGCGTCGGCGAGCGAGCTTGGCATGCCTTCGGTCATGGAAGGCATTGCGTAGACCTTCGCACGCTGGTAGAGACGACGCAGCTCGCCCGGGGCGAGGTATCCGGCAAACGTGACGTTCGGCGGGCAGGTCCGCCCGCCAGACAGGATGTCGGCGTCCAGGCCCGCGAGGGTGAACTGCACGTCCGGAAGTAGGTGCGCCACATCGAGGGTCAGCCAAATCCCCTTGAGGTGCGCCGTCCGGGCCTTGGCGTCTTGGGGCAGGCTGGCGGGTATGCCCGCGACCACGATGACCGTCCGACTTCGTTCGAGGGTCGGATCGGGGCGCCAGAAGGCGCTGTCGAACCCGTTGTGCACCACGTGAACCCGCGCCCTGATGCCTGGCACGAGGGATTTCACCCCGGTTCGGCTGGGCGGGTCGATGTACGTGTTCCATCCGTCCCAGAGGGACTCATGGACGGGGAGAAGATGGGTGGCTCGACGGACGGCGTACCGCGCGCACCACGCTCGCAGGCGTGTGTGGTACACTCCGTAGTTCCACCGAGGCAGGTGATGGGCGTCGTACCCGCCGAGGACAATCCAGAGCTTCTTCCGGAGGAGACTCGTGAAGAACGCCGGGATGACGGCGTAGTAGTCCACGAAGCGGAAGAACACGCCTTGCGCTCGCCAGATGTGCCGGAGCGTCCAGAACGTCAGCCCGACGAGGTTCCAGGCGAAAGCGCGTCGAGGAAACTGCTTGACTACGAACGCGCGCGTGTCGAAGAGGCCCCTCACGAACTTCTCGTCGTTGCGCACGACGAACGAGTCAGAGGTGTGCAGCAGGAGAATGCGCGGCCTCGTGTCTCGATCCCTGTGAAGCCGATTGCCGATGAAGTGGATGAGAGAAAGCCCCCCCTTTGCGACGAAGTGGAATGACCATCTCCTCGGCGCACCTTCCACGCTCGACGAAGCCCCGTGTCCCTTGCTGAACGCCAGCTCCTCGAGCGCCTGCGCACGCTCCTCTTCCGCGTCCGTCCTCCTGTTCCTCTCGCGACGACGCCGATCCCACACCCACAAGGCCCCGATCCCGGCGCCGACCGCCAGCGCACCGGCGAACCAGCCAGCGAATCCCGACCCGTCCACCGTCTCCCTCACCACGTCTCGCCCTCGGGTGGCATCATCGTGACTCCAGACCCTGAGCGATCAGCCGGGAGCGCACCCGGCGACGAACGAAGCTGTCGTCGTGGACCACCCGTACTTCGTCTCGACCTCTCGAACGGTTGTCTCGGTAGCCGTGAGCGCGTCCGCAGCTCGGCGTGCGTGTGAAACACCGTCGCTCGTTCTGCTGCGCGGAGCATTGCCTCAAACGCACCCACTCACGATCTTTCTTGACAGTGCTCCGTCTGCTTGTTCTCCGCGAGCCTGCGAAGAAGGCCCGTCGGAAATGCGAGCGCAGCGAGCATGAGCGAAGCATGACGTTGTCGAGACTGTATCCCGTTCCTGCCATTTGCGAGTTTGCGCAGCAAACTCGAAAGGAATGCGAGCGCAGCGAGCATGAGCGAAGCATGACGTTGTCGAGACTGTATCCCGTTCCTGCCATTTGCGAGTTTGCGCAGCAAACTCGAAAGGAATGCGAGCGCAGCGAGCATGAGCGAAGCATGACGTTGTCGAGACTGTATCCCGTTCCTGCCATTTGCGAGTTTGCGCAGCAAACTCGAAAGGAATGCGAGCGCAGCGAGCGTTCCCCGGATAGCTCAACTGGATAGAGCAAGTGCCTTCTAAGCACTAGGTCGCAGGTTCGAGCCCTGCTCCGGGGACTCCGTCTTCCCGGCCTTTGCCCACAGCCTCTCAGCGCGCTCCAATTCTGCCTTCGTCCCGATATCGACCCACCTGCCGCTGAACCGATAGCCGCAGACGTCCTGCTGGGTCACGAGCCACTGGATGAGGTGTCCCGCCTTGTCGGGGTTGTGCCCCTGGTTGAGGTATGCGTGGACGAGCGTCACGTCATCCCTGCGCAGGAGGTAGCACAAGATGCCGATGAGGGTGCTTGTTGGTCTCTCCGGCTTCTCGACGAACCTCACGACGCGGTCATTCTCGATCCGCACCTCGCTGTAGAGGGATACCAGTTCCAGTCGTTCCACGTCGTAGCAGCCGAGTCCGGGCATGTCGAGGGCGCGTTGGAACGCACGGAACGGGCGCAGGTCGAAGTCGAAGAGGTTGTCCCCACCGACGACGATCACATCCCCTTCGATCTGGCCCTTGTCCAGCGCGAAGTGAATATCGCCCACCGCGCCGAGCCGGTCTTCGTTGCTCGTCGTGCCGTCGTTCAGTGGGATCACTCGGAAGGGTCGCTTCTCGCGCTTCTCCCACGCTTGGTAGTCCCGGTAGAACTTGTCATTCGTCACGACGAAGGCGCGGCGAATCTCACCGAGCGCTTCGAGGCGGTCAAGCACATGACTGACGATGGGGCGTCCCGCCACCCGGAGAAGGGGCTTGGAGATATGCACGGTCACGGGATGGAGCCGCGTCGCATATCCGCCAGCCAGGACGATGGCATCCATGACAATCCCTTGAGCAAGGTGATCGAGCCGCATCGCCGCTCGCGTCGTCGAGGAGAGTAACCGGATGCCGGAGCCTGCGACGGGGTCGAGTCGCGCGGGCCCTATTCCCCGTCCGCCGGTGAGTCCGATGTGGTGGCGTAGCCGTACCGGCGGCGCAGCTCCTCTCGCTTTGGGTGGCGACGCCAGTGCGCCGGTTCAGGCCACTGGTCGGGCATTTCCATGACGACATCGTCGCCCTCCACCCAGACCTTGAAGGTGGGCACGGAGTCCATGCCGTTCGCGTATGGCTTGCCGTCCAGAACACACCACAGGAACTCGTGGCGCGGACACTCCAGCGCGGCATCGTGGAGTGTGCCGAGGGCAAGCGTGCTTCCGGCGTGGGGGCAGTGGTCGTCGAGCGCGAGAACCTCTCGTTGACCTTGCAGAGCGCGATGCGATGGCCTTCCACCTCGACGGGGGCCACCGACCCGTCAACCCAGTCGCTCGCCTGTGCAATGACGATCTTGCGCGCCACACGTCGCCCCTTCCCGTGTGCGGTGACGCCTCAGTACGTACGCGTCCGACCCGCTGATGTCAACGAGAGTTGTCTGCCATCGCCGTAGGTTCGTCGCTTGAGGGCTCTGCCCGTGCGATCCGTTCCCTCAAGGTGCGGGCGACCTTGGCTGCCGCCTCGCCGTAGTCAGCTCTCCTCGAGGCATACAGGACACTCCGGGAAGCGGTAACGAGTGCACCGCCACCGTTCGGCCAGGAGCCGAGGCGAACGCTTGTCTCGAGGTCTCCTCCCTGCGCACCGACGCCGGGGATCAGGATGATCGGTTCCGGCGCGGCTTGGCGCACCTGCTCCAGCAGCGGCGCTCTTGTCGCACCGACGACAAGCCCGCACGTCCCCGGCCACGCGGCGACCATGCGGGCGATCCGAAGGAAGAGCGGTTTGCTTCCCACCGGGAGCATCTGGACCTGCGAGGCAGACTCGTTCGAGGTGAGACACAGGACGAACGCTGCCCTGTCGGGACGTTCCGCGAACGGCCTGACGGCGTCCCATCCCATGTACGGGTTGACCGTCACGGCATCGACGCCGAGGTGGTCGAAGTAGCACTCCGCGTACCGTTCCGCCGTGTTGCCGATGTCGCCCCGTTTGGCGTCGAGAATCACGGGGATGTCGGCGGGTACCGAATCGAGCACGTCCCTCAGTGCCACGAACGCATCCGCGCCGAGCGCTTCGAAGAACGCGATGTTCGGCTTGAACGCTGCGACATCCGGCGCGGTCGCCCGTATGATCTCCGTGCAGAACCTCACCAGTCCGGCGGTCGTCTTGGGCAGTCCGACCGGCATCTTCTCTTTCGCCGGGTCAATGCCGACGCAGAGCCACGACCGGTTCTTCGTCGCCGCGCGCCTGAGCTTCGTTCCGAAATCCATCACGTCCTTACCATTCACCTGACGGTGCGAGAAACACCGTTTGCCCGGCACATCACGCCACCGCCGAATCTCGGTGCGCCGCCTTACTTCCGGCGCGGGAGCGAGCGGATGTCGTGCGAGCGAAGGAATTCCGCCGTCGCCTCGGCGATGATCTCCGTTCCCAACGCGGAGAAGTGGGCGTCTTCCCCCGGCAGATAGAGATCCCCGTACGACAACCCGCGTTCCGTCACCGCCTCCCTCAAGGCTGGGAGCAAGTCGAGCGCCGGTATCCCGTTCCTCGCAGCGAACGCCGCCAGCCGAGCCTGTGGGCGTTCGCATCGCCCTTCACTTCGCATCTGGTACAGCGTTGGAAGCATGATGACTGCAAACGACATCCCGCGCGACCGGCATTCTTCATGGATTCCCTTGATGTACTCGACCGTTCCTGTCCATCCCCGTTCCTGCGTCGGGTTCCCTTCGTCGTTGCACAGGAAGTGCGCGTCGTAGATGTCCTTGAGCGCCGCGAGGCGTTCCGGATTGCCGTCGAACCGCACGCTCACCCAGAGCTTCCAGACCAAGTAGGCGATCGCGCTGCGGTTGGCGAGAGGGAACCCCGCGCTCGTTCTCAGGATGACCTCGCCGTCGTCAACGCCTCCGAAACGTCTCAGCCGCAGCCATTCGACCACATCGTACGGCGCAAAGGCCAGCACGACCACGTCCGGATCATACCACACGCCCTCATGAACGAGATAGCTGTACTGCTGCCAGGTTGCATACCCCGGCACCCCAGCGTTGATGGCCTCCACCTCGCGACCGGACGCGCAACCGACGATCCTTTCCGTGCCGTAGGCGAATGTCTGTCGATAGCTCCGGAGACCCAGTCCGAAGGTTACCGAGCCACCGAGGAACAGGACTCGGATGACCCCGTCCGGCTTGGCGTACGCAACCTCCGGGCCCCGAAGCCCATGCGAGTTGACGTGAATCTGTTGACTGCGCCGCTGCCAGTCCGTACCGGGACGAAGCCTCCAGCCAAGCTCGGCGTCCTCCACATACATATCGGGGATATCGGCGCGGTAGAACGATGCCAGAGGGCGCAAGACAAGCTCCATCGCCACAACCGCCGACACCGTCAGCAACAGGCCTACGATGACGTTGGCGAGCGCACCCCGTCTCACAAGCACGTTAAGCCTCGGCACCCTGTTGACCACCACCGACGCCCCGATGAGCACCAGACCGATGATGAGGGTTTGCAGTTGACCGGTCCGCACGGTCGCAATGACCTCTGTGCTGAGCGGGGGTCGTGGGTCGAGGTACCGCAGGAGGAACTCGTTGAACGCCGCAGCGAACACGATGAAGCCTGCACCGATCAGCGCGAAGAACAGCGAGATGAGATCGGCCTCTTCCGGCGATTCCTGCTGTCTGTGATCGCCCAGGTTGGTCTTCATAGGGTTACCACCAGGAAATCCCGCTGGGTCATTGCCTTGGCGCTATGGAAGTCTTGGCCAGAATGCACACCATGTCGGAACTCGCCAAGCGGTCGTCCCGGACGACGCGGGGAGGTGCCGTCGCTTCTTCCTTGGGGTTCCTGGCGACGCTCAGGATGACATGGTTCCGAGACGGGCACTGTCCGGATGGATTTCCACATCTGCGCCCATCCGCGTCATGTCTCGGAGCAGGCGGTCGGGTTCTACCGCGAGGGCCATGAGATGAAGACCCGGTTCTATCTGCGCGGAAGTTTCCCCCGCAGACCGCCCGATCCCGCCGTCGAGGTACTGAAGCAGACACGCCACCGTCGGAATCGCTGTCAGAGCGTACCCATCCTCATGTCGCACCGTGATCGCCAAGGTCGCGTCTGCCCCGTTTATCACACCCTCGGCTTCGAGCTTGAACACGATGCCGTACGGCGGCCTCGAAAACGCCCCAATGCCCCAGTTCGCCATACGGGCCAGCCAACGCACGCCAAGCCCTTTCCGGAGCTTGCCAAGCATCAGTCCCAAGGGCATCACGAGCCAATCGAGGAACCAGTTGAACCCGGCGGCGTACACCCCCGCTTCCTGAAGCCCGAATCGCTCCGGCAACTCCCGCACCTCCTCAAGGTACATCGGGTAACAGGTGCGCACGCCGAAGCCCGCTCCGAAATCGATCTTCCGCATGTCCCGATAGCCGCCAGCTCTCCAGCTTCCATCCTTGAAGATGTCGGTGCGGTAGTCCGACATCTCCTCGAAGAACTCTGCGACGGAATCCGTGGAGCCGAGGTACGGCACCCTGATCGCCATCCCGACAATGGCGCGCCGCATGTGGGTGAACTCGCGGGCGGCACGGCGGACCAGCACGCCGGGAAGCCCCGGGTGACATCCCGCCTGCGTGATGAAGCAGCGACCCGCCTCTCTGACGGACGGGGCAAGCTTCCTGAGCAAGGAGATCGTCGATTGCGAGTAGTAGATGTCGAGATAGTCAGCTCCCGCGCCAAGTGCTGCGCGGGCAATCCGCTCGGCGTGCCGCACGGTCGCCGAACAGACGACAACCATCGTGACGCCCGCGAAGGCGCGGCCGAGCGAAGCTTCATCCGACGCGTCCGCCGTCCGTGCCGAGACGCGCCCGCCCGGGAACTCGGCATTCAGATCGTGGGCCGCCTTCTCCGCCCTATCGCGGTTCCGTCCACCGATGACAACCCGGACAGCGGTCTCCTTGAGAAGGAGCCGCGCGGTGGGGAAGCCAGCGCCCCCATACCCACCGAGCACGAGAAGCACCTTCTCCGACATGCGTGCTCCTTCGCGGATCGAATCCGGGATCATCGGCTACCGGTACGCCGCCTTCCCGTCTTGCCGTCGGACGAACACCGGATCATCCCGGTCGAAAGGCCCGCGCCTGTCCAGGCAACCGTGTCCGTCCGGGCGCTGAAACGCTGATCCGAGATCTCACGCGTTCTGGACAGGATTCCTGAGGGTGCCGATCCACTCGATCTCCACTTCCACCACGTCCCCGGCTCTCATCGGCCCGATCCCGGGAGGCGTGCCGGTGAAGATCACGTCGCCGGGCATGAGCGTCAGGTACCTGGTGACATGGGCGATGAGGCGTGGCACCTTGAACACCATCTGGCTGGTGTTGGAATCCTGCTTGACGACCCCGTTGAGGCGTGTCTGGATGTGCACGTTGTGCGGGTCGATCTCGTCGGTGATGAGAGGACCGATGGGAGCGTAGGTGTCACACGCTTTCGCCCTGACCCACTGGCTGTCCGTCCGCTGATGGGTTCGGTCGGAAACGTCGTTGCCGCAGGTGTAGCCGAGCACATAGTCGAGTGCCCGCTCTTCCGGCACGTGAGAGGCACGTTTCTTGATCACGACGACGATTTCCGCTTCGTAGTCGTTGCGATTCTCCGGGACGGCCAGCCGTATCGGCTCTTCGGGGCCGATGATGCTGTTCGGCCCCTTCAGGAACAGGAACGGTTCCGGCGGCAGTTCCATGCCCGATTCCTTGGCGTGGTCCGCGTAGTTAAGCCCGATGGCGACCACCGTGGCGGGACGTACCGGTGCCAGGAGCCTCACGTCGGCAAGAGAAAGCACCTCGCCGGTCGGCTTAGCACCGCGCAGCAACGAGCCGCCCAGCACCTTTATCGTCGGTCCCTCGAGGATGCCGTATCCCTTCTGGCCGACGCGCGTTCCTGGACGCCCAAACCTAACGTATCTCATGTCTTCTCCTTGGGAGAGCACACCGCTCAGTCTCGTCCCACCGAAAGATACGCTCGTGACATGGTTCCTCAACCCGGCATGCCGTCGTCTCCCATCCGCGCCGGTTGGTCTCGTGGTCTACCTTGGCAGCGGCGTGTGGACCGCGCCTCTGCGCTGTAAATCACACAGCAGCGCAACCTTGCCGAGCACAAGCGATTATGGTATAATCGGACGTGTCTCGTGCCGCCGGACCGGCTGCGGTGAGTCTCGTGCTTCCCGTAGCTGCTCGTCCTCGGGTATAGGAACTCCCATGATCCGACGCACCAAGATCGTGTGTACGATCGGACCGCAGACTTCCTCACCGCAGCGGCTTCGGGAACTCGTGGACGCCGGGATGAATGTTGCTCGGCTGAACTTCTCTCACGGCACGCACGACGAACATCGCAACGTCATCCGGACATTGCGCTCTCTGAGGGACAGCTACGGCTCGCCCATCGGCATCGTCGCCGACCTTTCCGGTCCCAAGATCAGGCTCGGCGAGATACCGCACGGACCGCTCGCGGTGAAACAAGGTGACAGGATCATCTTCACCAGTGAACAGGTTGACGGAACCGCCACGCGGATGAGCGTGAGTTATCCGTTCCTGAGCGAGGACGTGCGGGTTGGCGATCCGATTCTCCTTGCCGACGGAGAAGTCGTCGCGCATGTCGTCGAGATTCGAGGGCGCGAGGTCGTCTGCGAGATCTCCGACAGCGGGGAGCTGAGTAGCCACAAAGGGGTGAACTTCCCTCGCACGTCGCTGCGTATCGAATCGCTGACCGACAAGGACCGAAAAGACTTGGCGATGGCACTTGAGGAGCAAGTCGATTTCGTCGCCATGTCCTTCGTCCGCACGGCTGACGACATGCGCGCGCTGCGAAGCCTCGTGGAACAGTCGGGGCATCCCGCGAAGCTCATAGCGAAGATCGAGAAGCGGGAAGCGCTCGATAACATCGACGGGATCGTCGACGAGTCCGACGGTATCATGGTAGCGCGGGGTGACCTCGGTGTCGAAACGGAGCTCGCGCGGGTGCCTCTGGTGCAGAAGGACCTGATTGCCCGTGCGCGCGAGAAGGCACGACCGGTCATCACGGCGACGCAGATGCTCGAATCGATGATCTACCATCCCATGCCGACGCGAGCGGAAGTGGGGGACGTGGCCAACGCGATTCTCGACGGAACGGACGCGGTGATGCTGAGCGGCGAGACGGCGATAGGGCGCTACCCCGTCGAGGCCGTGAAGATGATGGCAAAGGTGGTGACGACCGCCGAATCGGTTGGGGAGGATCGCGCTTGTTTCCGGCGGAACGCTGACCGGCGGAGATTCACCGTCTCGGAATCAATCGCACAGAGCAGCGCACAGATGTCGAGAGACCTCAACGCTGCGGCGGTGGTTGTCTGCACGGACTCCGGGGCAACGGCGCGCATGGTGTCTCGTTTCCGCCCGCCTGGGCCGATCATCGCAGGAACGCCCCGACCGTTGGTGACACGGCAGTTGACGCTCTCGTGGGGGGTGATACCGGTCACCTTGGAGCCGTTGGACTCGACCGATCACCTGATCAGCGAAACATCGGCGGCCGCACGTCGCACGGGGGTTGTGAACTCCGGCGATCAGATCGTCATCACAGCCGGTGTACCGTTCGGGAAGTCCGGGGGTACCAACCTGCTCTTGGTGCAGACGTTGTCATGAGATGACCGACGCCACACGAATGCGTGCTCGCCGCACTTGCAACCGTCCGCGCGCGCTGCGTATTCTCACAAGAGGCAGGGAGGGTTCATCCACCGAATCAGACGACCGTGCATCGTCATCACTCGGAGGGACCCGGGGTGCAACGTAGCCTGCGGTGGCTCGGCGTGTTGTTCTTCGTGACGCTTTCCGGTTGCGGCCTGTTCTTCGGGAAGCGGAAGCCCATGACCTACGTCACCCCCGAAGGGTACAAAGGGGCGCTGGCGCAGAGGGGACCGTATCTCCTCGATGCGGTCTACGTGGATGACTCCACGCGAGGCATTGAAGGAGTCGTCCGGCTGACCTGGTGGAACGTCTTCAGCGTGACCGTGCAGAACCGTTCACGGTCCGATGTCAGCATACCCGCATCCTCGTTCACGCTCGTAGACGGGGGCGCAGAACACAAGGCGCTCAGCCTCGACGAGGTACTGGCGCATGAAAGCCATGTCGTTGGCCCGCTCATGAGCTATCAGCGTCGCGTCATTCGGCGTGCGTTCTGGTCCGGCGAGCGAATTGCCCCCGGAGCATTTGCCGTCGGGTACGTCTTCTTCCCGCGCAAGAGCAATCTCCAGTCCTGCCGACTCATCCTGGACCCCAATCCGAAGAAACGCAAGGATGAACTCGTCGCAGTGTTCGATCTCGCCCCACCCCCCGCAGCAGTTCCCGTACCGGAGGCTACCGGAGCCGCAGCCGATACCTCGAGGGTGGCCCCGGCCCCAACGGACACCACGCGTGCCGTCGCCGACACTGCCCTGGTCATCCCGCCCCCAACGGAATAGCATGGAGAAGGTTCATCACCTGCTCCCGATACGACGGGCCAGACAGTTCCGGAAGCTGCACCCACCAGTCAAGAGACGGCGTCTCCCGCCGAGAACCGGGCCGACCAAGGGCAGCCCGCCGGGCAACGGGATGCCGGCGAGGCAGTTCCTGAGGACGCTCCCAATGCCCAGGACGTGCCGGCCAATCCGACGAACTAGGCCTCATCGGCCGAGCATCTTCTCAGAGTGCCGTACTAGAGGAGCGTACGCGACGTGTTAGCAAAGCTCGCCGAGCTCGACGATCTTGAGGCGGACATGATCCGCCTGCTTCAGCAGTTCATGGGGGCGAAAAACCCCTTCCATTCGTTCTCCGAGAAGGCATGGCGCCCGCCGACCGACGTCTGCGAGACCGCCGAAGCGCTTATCGTCACCGTCGAGGTCGCTGCCGTCGATAAGGGCGCCTTCCAGATTGAGTTCAACCACAGCGTGCTTTCGGTGCGCGGCTTTCGCAAACACAACCCGGCGGCGCTCCAGGTGAACTACCACCGTATCGAGATCAAGTACGGTGCGTTCGAGGTGGAGGTCACAGTGCCGCCCGGTGTGGACTGCGACAACGCCAAGGCGCGGTATGCCGACGGATTCCTCACGATCACCATTCCAAAGGCAGGTGTGGAAACACCGAGGGTGGTCAATGTCAGTATTGAAGGATAGGAAGGGTCATGGAGCTCTCTCCGTCTGATGCCCGGGGCGCACCTCCACCGTCGGACGAACAGCAGCCACTGCCCGACAGACTCGGCGTCATCATGCGGGAAGACCTCGTCATCTTCCCGCTCATGATCGCCCAGCTTCAGATACGGGAGACTGCGGTCTCTCGCCTCATCGACGACGCACTCTCAAGCCATCGCGTCGTGGGCTTCATCCGCCAGGCACTCTCCGGGGACGACACCCCGTTGACGCCGCGGCTCCCGGTCATCGGCGCGGCGGCGGTGATACACAAGATGCTCAAGCTCCCGGACGGCACGGTGAACATCCTCGTTCAGGGCATGTCTCGGATGCAGTTCACCGAGCTGGTGCAGACGGATCCCTATCCGGTCGCACTGCTGAAGCGTCTGAAGAGCGAGACGGACGACACGATCGAGACAAAGGCGCTCACGCGCAACATCGTGGAGCTGTTCCAGCGGCTCATCAGCGTCGTGCCGCAGTTCCCCGACGAGTGGAAGGCCGTCGTCCAGACGATGAGCAGCAGACCGGATCATCTGACCGACTTCGTCGCGTCGAATCTCAATATCACGGTCGAGCAGAAGCAGAAGCTCCTCGAAACTCTCTCGGTACGCCAGCGCCTGCAGGACCTCCTCATGATGCTCAACAGCGAGCTTGAGGTGGTCGAACTGAGCAACAAGATTCAGGGCCAGGTGCAAAGCGAGCTGAACAAGAGCCAGCGAGAGTACTATCTCCGCAAGCAACTGGAGATGATCCGGCAGGAACTGGGCGAGGAAGACGAGCAGACTGTCGAGATCAAGGAGCTAAAGAAGCGGCTCGAAGCAGCGGACCTTCCCCAGCACGCCGCGCAAGCCGCCGAACACGAACTTGACCGCCTGCGGAAGATGCCGCCCGCCGCCGCGGAATACACGGTCGCTCGCACGTACATTGATTGGCTCGTCAGCCTCCCGTGGACGCAGTCCACGCAGGACAGCCTCGACATCGAAGCCGCCCGCAAGGTACTCGACGCCGACCACTACGGCCTCACGAAGGTAAAAGACCGCATCCTCGAATACCTCGCGGTGCGCAAGCTCAAACGGGACATGAAGGGGCCGATCCTCTGCTTCGTCGGGCCTCCCGGCGTCGGGAAAACATCTCTCGGACAATCCATCGCGCGTGCACTCGGGCGGAAGTTCATCCGCATGAGCCTCGGCGGCATCCGCGACGAGGCGGAGATCAGAGGCCACCGGCGCACGTACGTCGGCGCGCTCCCCGGTCGCATCATCCAGGGCCTTCGTCGCGCCGGGAGCAACAACCCCGTGTTCATGCTCGACGAGGTGGACAAGATCGGACTGGATTTCCGGGGCGACCCGGCCAGCGCGCTCCTCGAAGTCCTCGACCCGGAGCAAAACCACACCTTCAGCGACCACTACCTCGAGGTGGACTTCGATCTCTCGAAGGTCATGTTCATCACGACGGCGAACCAGCTTGCGCCGGTCCCGCCGCCGCTGCGGGATCGGATGGAAATCCTCGAACTGCCGGGTTACACGGAGGAGGAGAAGCTCCAGATCGCCAAGCGCCACCTCGTCCAGCGTCAGCGCGAGGCGCACGGGCTGACGGAGAACACCATCTCGTTCACCGATAACGCGCTTCGCGGGATCATCGGCGGGCATACGCGCGAGGCGGGCGTACGCAACTTCGAACGCGAGATCGCCAACATCTGCCGGAAGGTGGCGCGACGCATCGCCGAGGGCGAAGAAGGGGCGTACCACATCACCGTGCGCGACGTTCGGTCATACCTGGGCCAACCGCGATTCGACTCCGAGGTGGCGGAAGAGATGACCGACGTGGGCGTTGTCACGGGCCTTGCGGCGACGACGGTCGGCGGCGAGATCATCTTCGTCGAGGCGACGCGCATGCCGGGGAAGGGGAACCTGACGCTCACCGGTCAGCTCGGCGACGTGATGCGCGAGTCGGCGCAGGCGGCGCTCTCCTACGTGCGGTCGCAGGCGGAGCGGTATCACATCCCGCGAAAGCTCCTTCAGTCGAGCGACATCCATATCCACGTCCCGGCGGGCGCGACGCCGAAGGAGGGGCCGTCGGCCGGGATCACCATCGTCACCTCGCTCGTCAGCCTGCTCACCGGGCGCAAGGCCAGAGGCGACGTGGCGATGACCGGAGAGATCAACCTGCGCGGGAAGGTCATGCCCATCGGCGGCGTCAAGGAGAAGATCCTCGCCGCCCAGCGCGCCGGGATGAAGACGGTCATCCTGCCCGCCCGGAACAGGCGCGACCTGGAGGACGTGCCGGAGACGATTCGCAGGAAGATCCGGTTCGTCTTCGCCGAGCGCATCGACGACGTGCTCAAGGTCGCGTTGGAACCGACGCCGTCGAAACCGGTCGCCGAAGAGGAGGAAACGGAGCACGAGGCGGAGCCTGTCGGCGCGGGGGCGTGACGAAGCGTGATGAAGGAGACGACATCCGCACGCGCGTAGTAGGGGAGGGTTTGATAACCCTCCCCTACGCGTTTCCGCAACGTGCCGTCAATCGCTCCCAACAAGGCTCAATCCGCCGGATGCGGGGCACAGCCGCGAGCTTGCGCCCTTGTCGTCGCGCAACGTTGATGATACGTTTCAGGGCAACCGATCCCGCCTCATCCAACCTTACAGCGAGTGGAGGCGCAGTATGCCTCACTGCTTTCATCCCATCCTTGCCCTCGTGGCGCTCGCCCTCTGCGCTCCCGCCCGCGCGCAGACGGAGGACCTGCCTCGCGTTGGCGTGCTGGACCTCACCAGCGAGAACGTCCCACCCGCCGAAGTGCGTCTCCTGTCCGACCGGCTCCGTGTCGAACTCTTCAAGACGGGGCAGTTCACGGTCATCGAGCGGCAGCAGATGGAGAACATCCTCAAGGAGCAGGGATTTCAACAGTCGGGCTGCACCGCGACGGAATGCGTCATCGAGGTCGGCCAACTCCTCGGCGTGGAGAAGATGGTCGCCGGAAGCGTCGGGCAGGTTGGCGCGGTGTACACGATCAGCCTGCGCGTCATCAACGTCGGGAGCGGCGCGCTCGAACGCACCGCCGTCCGAGACTGCCGCTGCACCATCGAGGACATCCTCACGACGACCATCGCGCAGGCGGCGGCGGAACTGGCCGGTACGACCGTCGCCGTCACGACGCCGCTCCGCCGCGAAGAGGGGGTGGGGATGCTCTACATTGCCTCGAACCCGCCCGGCGCGCAGATCATCCTCGACGGGCGTCCCCGGCGCGAGGTGACGCCTGCAACGCTCGACCGGCTGCCTGCGGGCGAGCATATCCTTCGACTGCTCAAGGAGCACCTCGTCGCCGAGCAGCAGGTGACGATCATCCGGGACGATCTCGTGAAGCTGACCATCGAACTCCACCCCGGCACGGGCAGCCTCTTCGTCACGAGCGAGACCCTCGAAGCGGAGGTGGTTGTGGACGGACAGCGCGCCGGGACAACGCCGCTCCTGCTCAAAGACATCGTCGCCGGGCCGCACACGGTGCGCGTGGCGAGAGCCGATTACCTCACATGGGAAGATCAGGTGGTCGTCCCGTTCAGCGAACGCGCCAACGTCCCGGCGATTCTCCAGCCGTGCGGGTATCTCGACGCGCTCGTAGAACCTGCCGGAGCCACGATCAGCGTTGACGGGAAACCGCTCGGCAGAAGCCCCGTCTCCCGCGTCCCGCTCGCCGTCGGCGAGCATCGCGTGGTGGCCGCGCTCGCCAACTACGATTCCCTCGAGTGGATCGTCAACGTTACGCAGGGGCAGGCGGCACCCTTGCGTGCCACCCTCCTCGTGCAGGCGACCCTCGCCTCCCTTGCACCGACGCCACGTCCGCCGGTATTGCAGCCGAAGCCCGAACCCCGCCTTCCCGTGCCGGAACGGAAGACGAGTGTGAAGTCCACGTTCCGCTGGCTTTCCCTCGCCGTCGGCGTCGCCGCGCTCGGAGTCGGCTACAAGTTCAATCGGGACGCGAAGGGCGCGTACGACGAGGCGCAGTCAGCGTATGCTTCCTACCGATACGCGACGAATACAAATGACGCCATATCCTACCGATGGGACGTCAACGACGCCCTCGAACGGGGTCGGAGGGCGGCGAAGAAGCGGAACATCTTCTACGGCATCGGTGGGGCCGGACTGACCCTCGGAATCATCCTTTCGATCCCGTCGCGGTGAAAAGGTGACGAATGTAGGGGCATGGCATGCCATGCCCCTACGGGCGGTACGACCTTGACGTATGACCGTTTCAAACACCATCGCCGGTCCGTTCGCCTGCCGGAATACGATTACGCGCAACCCGGCGCGTAT
>Ga0315282_10002748_pt1 | contig 31975 bp, 25 predicted proteins | sample YL17G07_20_MG_FD_203693 | JGI IMG/M metagenome (GOLD analysis project Ga0315282, IMG submission 203693) | Sediment microbial communities from Yellowstone Lake, YNP, Wyoming, USA - YL17G07_20 | ecosystem: Environmental > Aquatic > Freshwater > Lake > Sediment | place: USA: Wyoming | collected...
GTAGTGTACGGGCTCAAAATCAGGTGGATTCTCAGTTTCCCGGCGGGCCGCGACCGGCAGGCGCCCGCCCGCAACCCCGAGCGGAGCGCCCGCAAGGGCGCGCGGCTGTCACTGCTGCAAATCGCCATGCCCTGGGCGATGGGCAGTACGCGCCAGCACCCGCTGCTTTACGCGCAGTTCGCGTTTTTTCACATCGCTGTCGCCGCCTCGATTGCAATGTCATTCCTCATCCCTTACGCCCCCGGAGCGATCACCAGCCGGCCCGCAGTGATCGCTCTGCGATTAATCTTTGCAGCGGGGTTTTTTGTAGGCATCGCACGTCTCTTTCGGCGAGTCAAAGACCCATACATGAGGAGCATCAGCACGCCCGACGACTACTTCTCTCTGGCCTGGCTGATTGTGTGGTTGGCCCTTAGTTTTCTGGCCGCGCCTAACCAGCCAGACCGGAGTGAATGGCCGTTGCTGGGGTATTTCTTCCTGACTGCCTTCTTCCTGGCCTACGTGCCGTTCAGCAAGATCTCGCATTACCTCTACTACCCGTTCGCCCGCTGGTACTTAGGCAGGACGCTGGGTCACCGGGGAGTCTATCCCTTAGGCCGGGGCGTCGAGATCCACCCTTGAACTTGGAGTGCCGCTATGCCGCCGACGAGATCGAACAAGGCGCAAGAGTTAATCCGAAGGTTGCCAGTCAAGATCAATCGCCAGGCGATGCTCTCGCTGGAAGCTTGCGTGCACTGCGGTTTGTGTACCGACCAGTGCCATTACGTGCTGGCCAACCCTGGTGACCCCACCTACGCCCCGGCCTACAAAGCCGATAAGCTTCGAAAGCTCTTCAAGGCGCACCTGGACTGGACCGGCAAAGTTTTTCCCTGGTGGGTGGGGGCCAAGAGCCTCTATACGGACGAGGAGCTCGAGGAAATCAAGGATGTCGTTTTCGGAAAGTGCACCAACTGCCGGCGCTGCTCGCTCAACTGTCCGATGGGCGTGGATATGGCGTCCTTCAACCGCATCGCGCGCGGCTTGCTGGTGCATGTTGGGGTCATGCCGGAAGGCGTGGCGGTGGTGGCCAAGGACCAGTGGGAAATCGGCAACCAAATGGGGGTGCTGCCCGAAGACTACCGCGACACCCTCGAATGGATGGAAGAAGAGCTCCGTGAAGAATACAACGATCCCAGCATCCGCATCCCCCTGGACAAGATGGATGCCGATGTGGTTTATACCATCAATCCGCGCGAGGTGAAGTACGACCCCAGGACCATCGCCGAGGCAGCAGCGATCTTCCATTTCGCCGGCGAGAATTGGACCATGACCTCCGAAGGTTGGGACATGACCAACTTTGGACTGTTCAACGGTGACGACGAACTCGGGGCCGCCGTGGCCGAGCGCGTGTACGACTCCGTGTTGAGCTTGCGTGGCAAAAAACTGGTTGTCTCCGAGTGCGGCCACGGCTATCGCTCGACCCGTTGCGAGGGACCAAACTGGGCCAAGAGAGACGTGCCCTTTGAGATGGAGAGCGCCGTCATCACCATGCTGCGGTACATCAAAGAGGGCCGGATCAAGGTGGACAAGAGCAAGAACTCCGAGCCGGTCACCTATCATGACTCGTGCAACAATGCGCGGAGCTGCGGAATGACCGAAGAGCCTCGTGAGTTGCTCAACCTGGTGTGTAGCGACTTCCGGGAGATGTACCCCAACCGGGCGGAGAATTTTTGCTGCACGGGCGGCGGGGGCGCGATGTCGATGACGGAATACGCGCCGCGCCGGCTGAAATCCGCCAAGATCAAAGCCGACCAACTGCGCGCCACGGGCGCAAAGATCGTCGCCACCTCCTGCCACAACTGCGTGGACGGCCTGTTCGACTTGATTCGCTTTTACAAGCTCGACATGCAAGTGAAGCTGCTGGTGAATCTCGTCTCCGCCGCCCTGGTCGTGCCCGTCCGGCCGCTGCGCAGAAGGTTGCTGGAGGGATTCAGAATCCTGGTGCTCGATGACGAGCCGGATGTGAGGGTCTACCTGGGTAAGATCTTCAAGGAGCAAGGCGCGGAAGTCGTGGAGGCGCCCGATGCCAGCCAGGCCTTGCGCCTCATTCGTGCCCAGAAGCCGGATCTGCTGACGCTTGACCTGGTTCTCCCCAAGAGAACCGGGGAGAAGCTCTATTGGGATCTCAAGAAGGAGGAACCCTTTGCCAGTATCCCCATAATTGTTGTTTCCGGCTACGCTCATATTGACTCCCCGAAGATTGATTTTCATGGGTTCATTGCGGAAAAGAATCTCCCGGAACCGGAAGGCTTCATCGAGAAGCCTGTCGACGTGGAGAAGTTGCTCGAGACCGTATACAGCGTGCTGGCGATCGCCAAAGTGAAGGATTGACAGCGGAGAGTCTTTGGAAAAGAGGGACGCTGTGCCAGAGAGCCGCACTCCCAGTCCAACAGAGAAGAAGGTCAACGGGCTTGAGCTGGCCTGCCAGAGGTTGTTCGATGAGGTCCCCTGTTACATCTCCATCCAGGACTCTGAGTTGCGGGTGATCGAAGCCAACCTCAAGGTGGTTGAGGACTTCGGTGATCCCAACTTCGCCCGCTGCTACACCCTTTACAAGGGCCGGACGGAACCCTGCCCGGAATGCCCAGTTGCTCGAACCTTTCAAGACGGTTTAGAGCATACGAGCGAGGAGAAAATCTTCGACCGGCGCGGGCTGCCTCACGACGTAATTGTCAACACCCGCCCACTTCGCAACCACACGGGGGCGATCGCCGCAGTCATGGAGCTCTTCACCGACATTACGCTCCAGAAGCATTTGGAGCGCCGCCTGCACGACAGCCTGGACCGGTTTCACAACCTCTTTGATGTAGTTCCTTGTTACGTTTCGGTCCAGGATCGAGACTTCCGAATTCTTGAGGCCAACCGGCAGTTCAACGAGAGCTTCGGTGGGCGGTTGGGCAGGCACTGCTATGAGATTTACAAGAAACGCCCCAACCGCTGCCCCGTGTGCCCCGTGGCCCAGACTTTCGAAGACGGCAGGACGCATAGTACGGAGGAAGTCCTCATCGACAACAACGGCAAACAGGTACACGTCGTGGTGCACACGGCGCCCATTCGCGATTCTCAAGGAAATATCGCCGCCGTCATGGAAGTGTCCGATGACATCACTGAGGTCCGGGCTCTCCAGGACGAGCTGGCCTCACTGGGGGGGCTGGTGGGAGGTATCGCCCACAGCATCAAGAACATCCTGGAAGGGCTCCGGGGTGGCATTTACATCGCGAACCTTGGATTTCGCGACAACAACCAGCAAGACATCCGCACAGGCTGGGAAATGGTGGAGCGAAATGTGAGGCGGCTTTCCCCTATGATTCTGGATATGCTTTACTGCGCCAAGGAGCGCTCGCCGCGCCGACTCCCCGTCTCCTTGCCCGCCGTAACCCGGGAGGTTCTAGAACTCTATTCTCCCCGCTGCCAACAATCGTCCATCAAGATTGAGGCCGAAGTCGCCCAGGATGTGGGGATGATACTCGGTGAACAGAAAGACATCCACGCCCTGCTCTCGAACCTGATTGGCAATGCTCTTGATGCTTGCCTCTCCGATCAAGACGAGGAGAAGGCTTATTGCGTGAAGGTGAAAGTCTTCCAGGAAGCCCATCGGGCGGTCATCCAGGTGGAAGATAACGGGGCGGGGATGGATGAGGAGACCCGCAGCAAGCTCTTTACCAGGCTCTATTCTACGAAGGGAACCTTTGGCACAGGTCTGGGATTGCTGGTCTCTCACAAGGTAGCTACGGAACACGGAGGCACGATTTCCGTGCAATCGACACCGGGGGCAGGCTCGACGTTCACCGTCCGGTTTCCGCTGGCAACGCAAGAAGAGAGGAAACCTTCATGACTGCCGCGAATACCAAGGGCAAGAAGATACTCGTTGTGGATGACGAACAGGATGTTTGTGCGTACCTGGCGAGGCTCTTTCAGGAGCACGGCTATTCGGTGACTTGCGCTTTCAATGGCAACGAAGCGTCGCAGTCGCTCGAAAAGGAAAAGCCCGACCTTATTACCCTCGACCTCTCCATGCCCGACAAATCCGGTGTCAGATTCTATCGAGAAATCAAGTCGGACCCTGCTCTGAGCCGTATCCCGGTGGTGTTTGTCACCGGGGTTACCGGGCCGGGCGGCAACCCCAAAGACACCGAGCGCTTCTACCGCACGCGGCGCCAAGTTCCCCCGCCGGATGGTTTCATCGCAAAGCCGATCGACCAGCAAGAAATCCTAGGCTTGGTCGCCCGCCTAGTTGGAGTTCCCTAATCATGACAACGACAGTCTTTCTTTACGCCGCCATTTACACAGCGACGCTGGTCTTTCTCCTCGCCTGTGTCGTTCGGACGGTTCGCTATGCGCGCTTGCCTCTCCACCTGCGGTGGGAACTATACCCTGTGCCCCACGAAGAAACCGTGCGGGCAAAACACGGGGGATCCTACTTTGAGGCAACAGACTGGTGGGAGAAGCCAATCCCGTTCAACTTGCTCGGCGAATTGAAGTCCATGCTCCCGGAGATGCTTTTTCAGAAAGGTCTTTGGGAGTTCAACCGGACGATGTGGTTTCTTTCCTTCCCATTCCATTTTGGGTTGTATTTGCTCATCGGGTCCACGGCACTCCTAATGGCGAGGGCGCTTCTCTCTCTACTGACGCCGCAGCTCGCCGCTGGGGGTATCGGCTTGATCCTCCATTACGTCTACGCCGCGGGTTGGCTGGCCGGGGCAGCGCTGACCGTGGCAGGGGCGCTGGGCTTGTTGATCCGTCGCCTGACCGATAAAGAGCTCAGGACGTACACGGTACCGGGTGATATTTTCAATCTGCTGTTTTTCGTCGTGACGCTCGGCTGCCTGCTCACGGGATACCTGCTTCAGCCGCAGGGAGCTCCGAAAGCGCTGGCGCTCGCGAAAAGTATCCTCACGTTTGACACGAACCTGCGTATACCGGCTCCCCTCGCCACGGGACTGGTTTTGGGCGCCCTGCTGGTCGCCTACATACCTTTGACCCATATGTCCCACTTCATCGCAAAATATTTCACCTACCACAGCGTGCGCTGGGATGATCGCCCTAGCAAGCGAGGAAGTGTATTGGAGAGGCGGGTGGCCGAGTATCTGACCTACCGGCCACGCTGGGCCGCTCCTCACGTCGGCGCGGACGGTGCCAGGACATGGGCTGACATTGCCTTGGCCAACCCGGCCCGAGGGGACAAGAAATGAAGAAAGAGAAACTCCGCCTCTCGGATATGTCGAAAGCTGAGAAGGTGCCTCTGGTCCATCTCGAGAATGCGGACCTGATGCCCTTGCCGGCCCCCCTGGACGATCCTGCCAAGGACCATAACTGGACCCCACTTTCTGCCCAGGTGCAGGAAAAGTACGAATGCTTCCTCGATGATACCTGCGCGGTTAGTGTCCCCCAACCGAAGAGCCGCGCAGAGGAGGAAGAGCTAGTCCGGAAATTCCTTTCGGGGCTCGAGAAGTTGTTCAGCAGAGAGAATAACTGGACTTTTCTCCAACCGCTCCTGCTCACTATAGAGCACTGCGCTAAATGCCAGACCTGCTCCGAAGCCTGTCACATTTTCGAGGCCAGTGGCCGGAACGAACTCTATCGTCCGACATATCGCTCTGAGATCGTGCGTCGGCTTTATTTCAAATATGTCAAGCGCGGCGGCCTGGTCTCGGCTTGGCAGCACGGGGACGTGAAACTGAACTGGCCGCTGGTGGCGAGGCTCATCGAACTCTCCTACCGCTGCAATCTGTGCCGCCGCTGCGCGCAGACGTGCCCTATCGGCGCGGACAACGGGCTGGTGGCTCACGAACTGCGCAAACTTTTCAGCCAGGAAATGGGCATCGCCGCCAAGGAACTTCACGACCACGGCTCGATGCTCCAACTCAAGGTGGGGTCCTCGACGGGCATGAATAAGGAGGCCGTGAAGGACAATATCGCGTTCATCGACGAAGACATTAGCGAGAAGACCGGGGTTGAAGTGAAAACTCCCTGGGATGTCGAGGGCGCGGACATTCTCTTGATTCATAACGCCGGCGAAATCCTGGCTTGGCCCGAGAACCCCGGCGCCTTCGCCCTGGTCCTCAACGCCGCCGGGATTTCCTGGACGATGTCCTCGGAGCTGGCGGGGTACGACTCGATCAACTACGGACTATGGTATGACGATGCCCAGTTCGCGCGCGTGGCGCTCCAGCACGCGGAGGCGGCTCGAAAACTCCGCGTCAGGAAGATCGTGTTGGGCGAGTGTGGACATGCGCACAAGGCCCTCTCTGTGGTCGCGGACCGCCTTCTTACCGGGGACTTCAACATCCCACGGGAAAGCTCGATGACGCTCCTTCGCGATATCGTCCTGGGGGGGCGGCTCAAGCTGGATCCCAGCCGCAATGATTTTCCGGTGACACTGCATGACCCGTGCAACCTGGTGCGGCTCATGGGTGTGGTCGAGCCCCAGCGGGAGGTCGTCCGGAAACTGTGCCCCAAGTTCAGAGAAATGGAACCCCACGGCGTTGACAACTACTGCTGCGGCGGCGGCAGCGGCTTCGCCATAATGAGCGGCAACAATTTTCCGGATTGGCGTTTCCACGTGTCCGGCCGCAAGAAACTTGAGCAGGTCTTTAACGCCTTCCAAGACTGTTTGGAACCCTCCATCCCCAAGTACCTCTGCGCCCCTTGCAGTAACTGCAAAGGCCAGTTCCGGGATATGCTGGCTTACTACGACCTCTGGAATCGGCACCGCATCCTCTATGGCGGCCTGGTGGAGTTAATAGTCAACGCCATGACCGAGGTGAAACCTGGCTTCATAGAATGGGAGTGGCGGTAAAGGGAGGCCCGTGGCCCAGTACCGGCGGGGCCACCCGCGTCGCATTCCGGGGCGAGATTCCCATTTTTCCCACTTCTCTCACTTTTCTTGCCGCGCTCTGTCCCGATTGGAGATTATCAGATTGATTCTAAACTGGTTAGGTAGATTTCGGTTTATACACCATTTGGCGTACGGGTGTCGCATTTTGCAACACTCAGTGGCCTGCGCGCTTTGTACTAGCCAACACAGATAGGCTCTAATCGCCCCGCTAGCCCCTGGATTCCGCCCCGCGTCCTTCCTGAAGGCGGCTGCGAATTGGGCTTCGAGCCGCCGACCTGAGACCGAAGCGCCGCCAGTCTCGTCGCCCGTCCCGCCACAATTAAGCTGTGAAATAATCCCCGTACGGGCACGCCATGGCGTGCCCCTACCGAATCCTCAATAGGTTCCCTGAGTCCAAATCGCGGGATGTAAAATCCTTCACACCGTCACTCGCTCAGGTTGAAGCAGGCTTGAGCGGAAATTCCATGCGTCCTCAGGCCGCGCATAAACAGGGCGAGCCTCTTCTCTGACTGAGCCCGGCCGAGCTTCCACCAACTGGCGTGCGGGTGAGCGAACCGCTCTGTTTCGTTCGGCGGCTGGCGCAGACATGCCGGAAAGCGGCACCTGTGCGCCACGCCTTGGTTTTCTCTCCATCGGTCACTCGGGGATGGCCGCATCAATTTCCGCCATGACCGTGAAGTCAGGATAGGCGGCCACCGCCATTTAGCACCCTACCTCAGCGGTCTTCCAAGAAAATAGCCGAAGAGTGTTCCCATGAGAGCGGCAACTGTTGCGTCAAGTTTCCCGTGCCATGCCAAGAGCGCAGCCACAACAATCGTGGTACCGAAAACCGCAGACTGAAGGCATAACCACAGCCTTTGTATCCTGTGGTTGTACTCAGAGTCGCGCTTGTGCAATTCTGCCGAGCTTTCGATGGTAGCCTTCTTGATGTCCTCTATGATGGACAGAATACGGCTGGGCAGCTCGTGGCCCTCCTTGCTCTCGAGAAAGTCAAGGAATGGCGGGTAAGGGGCTCCCTCGAATTCTTCTTCGCTCTCGGATGCCTCGGGAGTTCCTTCAGGCGGTTTTTCTTTCCCTTGTTGGTTTTCCTGTTGCGCCATTGAACACCCCGTGCGTTACTCAATCGGCCACTTGGGGATGGCCGCGTCGATTTCCGCCATGAGGCGGATGGTTTCGCTCAGGGCCGTCACAACTTTGCGGTAGTGTTCCAGATCGTCATACGTCAAAGTTCGGCCACGGCGGTCCTTGAGCCACTTTTCGCAAACCTGATAGCCGCCGATGTGAAAATTCCAGACTTCGGACGGGATGCCTTCGAAGTATTGGCCTCCCTGTAGCGGCGGTGTCCCCACCGGCGATTTTGCCGAAGACGGCGATGAGGACATCGCCGCTACAGCTTCGGCGCTACGGTTGATATACACCCGGCCAGCTTTGAGGCGTGGAAGAGGTGATTGTAGCGGCGGGTTTACCCCGCCACCGGTATGGCGGCGTGAAGCCGCCTCTACAAAGACCGGTTCCGGCTCGCCGGGGGCCACGTATTTGGGGAAGCCTTTATCAACTAGATTCGAACCCTTGACGGGGAAGCGAGCAATGGGCTTGGCGAGTTTCGGAGATTCGAGTAAATGCAACGCGACAAGCTCCGCCCCCAATCCGCAGAGCGAGCGGAATAGCTCACAGTCAGTAGTGAGAGGCACGCGGGGAAAATCGCTCTTGAGAAATTCCGCGTAGCGGGTTCGGTACGTGGGAGAGTGAAAAACCGCGTAAATGTAATTGAAAACGTCTTCCGGCCCGAAGGTCTTCTTCAAATCGCCCTTGCCGTCCGGTACAAAGGAAAGCCCCAGCCGTCTTTCGAGGTCCGCAACGAACTCAGCGTTGAAGTTCGGCCTTCGCCCGTCTTTGCCAGGGGGCCAGTGGGAAAGTTCAACATCAAGTCGGGCCTGCGCGTGTTTCTGTTTTTGGTCAAGAGGATAGAGGTAAGTGGGGAAGAGGTAGTTGACCTCTTTTAGGGAGACCGAGTGGTGTTGGATCATATACTGAGAACAAAAAACGTGTTCGAAACCCCCTCCGATTTCCACCGAGCGCGTTGTGCATAGGCCCACATTCTTGCCTCGCAGCATGTGACTCATGATTTGCCTCACGGTCCGCCAGACCAGGGATTCGTGATAGAAAATAACGCGTTCGTCGAAGGGGCGATAAAGAATTGGCCTGACGTGTTCCCCGAGGTTCCTTTCCTCCCGAATAAGCTCCCTTGCTCGCTTTACATTCCAGCCCTTCTTTTGCGGGATTCCCAGCCGATTGCATACTTCGGCGTCGGAATCGCCGGAATCGCGGAACGTTGCGGCGCGTTCAAGAAGCGGTTTCATATCGAAGTCAGTGACAATGTGATCTCGCGCTGTCGTCATCCCAACACCGTAAACCGGCACAGCGTTCGTGACTTTCCACGCCTGCTCATATTCTGCCCTCACCTTCTCTTCTTTGGGAACAAAGAGGTAAAGCGGAGACAGTGGGGAAAGCTCGCCGCACGCTGTTGAATGTGCATCTCTGTCGAAAAGAAATGAGTATTTCCCTTCGCGCAGCCCCCACAGGTCACCGTGGTACACCTTGGCCGGGCCTGCCTTGCTCGGCTCCTTCAAGAAGATCCCGAGAGCCACGCCTTGCTGAATGTCGAACACGTTTTCATCTTGCGACCCGTCGGGAGCCCGCTCTTTCTTCTTGCTGTTGCCGTGCAAATCCAAAACGTGAATTTCCGTGAAGGCATTCATGAGCGAGCGGCGCATCCCGCGAAACGTGGGGTTGTCCAAATAGCCGTGATTGGTGATGAAGGCTAGAATCCCTGCTCCGGTCCGCTCAATACGCCACTGCCCCCAGCGGATGAATTTTACATAATCATCCTGGAGCCACTTGGGATTTTTCTCCCCCAAGGGTTTCCCATCTACGGAGTAGTAATCCTGGATTAGATGGCCGATAAAGGTTGGTACTCTCTTGCCTTCCTTGGTCTCCCAACTTCGATTCGCGGAGTGGCCCGAATAAGGCGGGTTGCCGATAACCGCAAGAATGGGCAGCTCACTCTTGATCTTCAACGCGGCATTCGCCTCTTGGGAAATCACGCGCAACGGGCCGAAGAGGGTTTCGGCCTTTCGCTCCGCCTCTTCCAATGTGTTTGTGAGATACACCCGGAGCCGTTCATCCCCGGAGAAGTCATAGGCCCACTTCTCCCGCTGCGCGGGGGTCAGATCATGCCCGGCGAGTTGCATCCCCAACTTGAAATGCGCCACAGCATAGGGGGCCATCAACAATTCAAACCCGAAGATGCGGGGCAACAAATGATTCCGCACATAGCCGGACCACATGCCGGCGTTTTCTTGCCTCATGAATTCCGCCCGGATGTGGTCTATTACCGCGTAGAGAAACGTTCCGGTCCCGCATGCCGGGTCAAGAATCAGGACGCGCGGGGAAGTGGCCTTCTGTAGCGGCGCTCTATGAGCGCCGGTTTTCTCAGACGACGCCCGGCGGTCATAGACCGCCGCTACAGAATCGTCTTCGCGCTCGTAATCAACCGTGGCCGTGTCTGCGAGCCCGTTCGCGCATCCGAAACGGGTCTTCAAGAGATAATCCACGGACCGCACGAGGTAGGAGACAACCGGCTCCGGGGTGTAATAGACTCCCCGCGCTTCGCGCAACTTGGGGTCATAGGCCGCCAGGAAGGTTTCGTAAAAGTGTACAACCGGGTCTTGGCGGGCGGTCCGCTTGCCGAAGTCTGCGAGCACGGCTTCAATATCCGTGTCGGCCAAGAGTTGGGCCAGGTCATCCACGAATCCCGCGTATGGCTCTTCATCAAGCTCTGTGCCGGTGATGGTTTCAAAGAGTTTCCGAAGGAAGGGATTGGTTTTCGGGATTTGCGACGCGGCCCCCGGTCGCTTGAATGAGCCGGTCGGCCCGTGATGGTTCACGCGGGCCGCAAACAGGCCATAGGCAAGAGTCTGAGCAAACATATCCGCAAACTGCGGAATGGGCAGATCGGGAATCAGGGCCTTTTCAAAAGCCCCATGCAAGTCGCGAAGAGTGGCAGAGGCCGCCTTCGCATCAAAGGCGGTGACAATCATGTCCCGGATGAAGTGAGTAAGCCGGGCCATGCGAAGGGCCAGAGTCTTGGGATCGTTTATCGGTTCGGCCTTGCGCGAGAGGAAGACGCTTAGCAGGTCCGTGACGGCTTCGGCTGCGCCCTTCTCCGGGGCTAACTTCCCCGCCTTGCCGACGCGGGCGAGCCGGGCCGATTGCCGATGTTCTCCGTTCACGTACCAGCGAAACTCCAGGTAGTCCGTCAAAATCAGATTCGCCAAAGCGGGGAGATACCGCTTCATTTGCTCAGATTTTTCGATTTCATCAAGGTCTTTGCCTACGTCTTTGGCTTCCAGGTGGCCAATGGTGACGGGCCCATGAGCCCGCTTCTCTGTGACGGCGAAGTCCGGCGCTCCGCATTCCACGCGCTTGGGTTCGTTTGTGGCCGTGACGCCAGACGCCAGGGACTCAATGAGGGTTTTAAGGGCCGGGCGGTGGGTGTGCTCGGTAGCGTTGCCCGCCTGCAACTCTCTCTCAATTTGTCGGCGGTATGCGTCAATGGGGCTTGCGGCCATAAACCGGAGCGGCGGGCAACACTTATCTCGAAGCGGGCGCCGCAGACGTGTTTTTTACGCCCGCGGCTTTCCAGATCGCATGGAGAGGGCTTCCAGGCTGGCTGCGGGGAAAACCCGTTTGGCTTGTCATTCCGAGGAGTCCATCAGGCGACGGACCACGGGGAATCTCGTGAGTCCTTTGTGTTCAGAGCGAGATTCCTCTCCGTCGGCTGACGGATCGGAATGACAGCGAACGGGATCGGAATGACAATGTTGGCTTGTCATTGCGAGTGTAGGAGAGCTCGTGGCCGACTCGATAGATGCGAAAGTCAGCGTCGTCACCCCCGCGCAAGCAGGGGTCCAGGATTGCGGCAAGCGCAGGGTCTTGGTCTCCAGAGGCACTGCGGCTTGTGTGGCGGTCAATAGGAATGGGTGCCCAACACAACCTCGAGGCCGAAGTTCTTTTCCAACCTGATCTTCAACTCGTCATAATCGAGGGGGCACTGCGCGGTCTCCATTGCCAATTTCACGCAGGTTCCAAGATGCAGCGTCTCGATCTCCCGACCGAGGCTCTTGGTCACCTCGGTAAGGAGCCTGACGCGCGGAATCACCAAGCCGGGACAGTCGCCACAGTCCGTCATGGCGACCAGGTCAATCTCGCTGTGACGCGCAAACTCCGCGTTCTTTTCCCGTATTCCTTTGTAGCATTTCGCGCAGGCAATACAGGAATGGTCTTTGATTCGTTTGCAGTAGATGATTGCGATTCTTGCCATGCTCCTCCCCCTTGGATTCACCCACTTTGAACCACCGTCAACAAGCCACCAGCACTTCCGGGTCCGTTGCCTTAACCGGATGGTGAAAAACCCATCTACCCGGTCATTCCGAGGAGTCCCGATTTGATCGGGAGGACGAGGAATCTCGCACTGCCTTAAAAATACTCAGGGCGAGATTCCTCGCGGAGTTTACCCTGAGCGAACTGCGGAGATCCTTCTCCGTCGGCTGACGGATCAGGATGACAGCGAACGGGCTCGGAATGACAGCCTGGAAGCGTTTCTCCGCAGCCTGTTAAGGTAGGGAGAGAAACGCGAAAGGAACGCTCCGGTGAAAAGCTAAGATACTCCGCATGAAGAGGAAAAGAAAGTTCCAAATCGTGGACGACACAACAGAAAGATTACCGGCTCACAAAACAGTAACCCTGCAAGAGCTGCGAAAACGTCCCCTGCCTGGCCGGCGGCCGGGAGGCGCCCGAGATGAGAGGGCTGGCAGGAGGGGGCGATGGGTCCGGGAATTCTCGGACATTTACGACCCGGGCAAGTCAAACTGTCCCTTTTCCCGCAAAATACTTCGGACACTAAGTACTAACTCATTAAAAAAGTTCTTGTGTTAATGATTAACCAGGCTAAGATTATCGCAGGTTAGAAAACGAATCGTGGCTTCCCCAGGAGGAGTTTGGAGCTGCTGGCGAGTGTAGGACGATGCAGGACGAGATCACGTCGGAGTTAAGCAACGAGTTTCTCAGCAGTGCGCGGGTTTTTGCCTGGTCAGTTCGCGAAGTCATCGAGAGAACGGTCTTGCGCAAGGTGGCGGGCAATAAACTGACTTTCGCGCAACTCAAACTCCTCTACCTGGTGGGCCACACGGATGTTCTCAACATCAGTGATGCCGCCGCCTTTCTGGGGGTGAGCGCCGCCGCGGCCAGTAAAGCCGTGGACAAGCTGGTGCGGCGCCGGCTGCTGCGGCGCGTCGAAACCCAAGAGGACCGGCGCATCAGCCATCTTTCCTTGACCGAGACCAGCCGTAAGCTCATGGAAGCCTACAAGGCGGCCAGGGACCAGATGGCCAACGCGATCTTCTCGCAATTTTCCATAGACGAACTGCGAAGGACTTCAGAAGTTCTGGACCGTCTCGCAGGCACCATTGTCAGCAATAGCACCAACCCGAACGCGGTCTGCTTGCAATGCGAAATCTACTTTCGCGAGCCGTGCCGTTTCCGCGAGTTCGGCCAGCGCAATTGTTTTTACCAACGTCATCAAACCGAGGAACAGGACCGCGCCCTCACGCGCGCGGATGTTCTCAATAAAGGAAGGGGGAATAATGCCGAGCTACGTTAATCCTGAAAAGTGCGACGGGTGCAAAGCCCTGGACAAAACCGCCTGCCAGTACATTTGCCCCAACGACTTGATGGTTTTGGACAAGCAGAAGATGAAGGCCTACAACCGCGATGTGAGCATGTGCTGGGAGTGTTACAACTGCGTCAAGATCTGTCCCACGCAAGCCGTGGAAGTTCGCGGCTATGCCGACTTCGTACCGCTGGGGGCCTCCGCTACACCCCTGCGCTCCACCGATTCCATCCTCTGGACGGTGAAGTTTCGTAATGGAACGATCAAGCGCTTCAAATTCCCAATCCGCACCACCGAGGAAGGGAAAGCAGCGCCGGATGGCGGCTTCGAGACCAAGGCGAGCCTCGAGTCGCCCGATCTGTTTACAGAGCCCGCCTCGTCAGGGCTGCCCGAGATTTTCACCCTGCAACGCCAGGAAGGGGGAGAGATCAATGCCTAATTTCGAAACGGTAACTGTAGAAACTGACTTGCTTATTCTGGGGGGCGGCATGGCCGCTTGTGGGGCGGCGGTGGAAGCCGCCTACTGGGCCAAGCAGCATGGCCTGAAGGTCACCCTGGTTGACAAAGCCGCGGTGGACCGCTCTGGCGCCGTGGCCATGGGGCTTTCCGCCATCAACCAATACGTGGGGCTGAAGGACGGAGCCAACACCGTGAAAGACTATGTGGACTACGTCCGCAACGATTTGATGGGCATCACACGCGAAGATCTGGTGGCCAACATCGCGCGCCACGTTGATTCCACCGTCCACCTGTTCGAGAAGTGGGGCCTGCCGATTTGGAAAGATGAGCAGGGCAATTACGTCCACGAGGGTCGCTGGCAACTGATGATCAACGGCGAATCCTACAAAGTGGTGGTGGCGGAGGCAGCCAAGAACGCTTTGCTGCAAAGTGGTGTCGGCGAGATCTTCGAGCGGGTGTTCATCGTTGGGCCGCTCGTGGATGGGGACCGCTGCGCCGGGGCCGTGGGCTTCTCGGTACGCGAGAACAAGTTCTACGTATTTAAAGCCAAGGCCACGCTGGTGGCCATGGGCGGCGCGGTGCACGTCTTCAAGCCCAGGAGCTCGGGCGAAGGCATGGGCCGGGCCTGGTATCCTCCCTGGAACTCCGGCTCCTCGGCCTACTTTACCATTCGTGCCGGGGCCGAGATGACCTGCCAGGAAGTGCGCTTCATTCCGGTCCGATTCAAGGACGCGTATGGTCCGGTAGGCGCATGGTTCCTGTTGTTCAAGTCTCGGGCCACCAATTCCGAGGGTGGTGATTACATGGTGGAGCGCCGGCCGGAACTGGAAAAGTGGGGGCCTTACGGCAGGGTCAAACCCGTTCCCGCCAACCTGCGCAACTACCTCGGCATGCTGGATGTGATGGACGGCAAGGGGCCCATCTACATGCGGACCGAGGAAGCCATCAAGAAGATTGCGGACATCTACAAGGACGATCCCAAAGCCTACAAGAAAAAGATGAAGGAACTCGAGTCCGAGGCTTGGGAAGACTTCCTGGATATGACCATCTCGCAGGCTATCCTTTGGGCCTCCACCAACCTTCAGCCCGAGGATAGGAGTTCGGAAATCGCCGCTGCGGAGCCTTACTTCATCGGCTCGCACTCCGGCGCCTCAGGCGCGTGGGTGAGCGGTCCGGAGGACTTGCAGACGAAGGAAACCGCGCAGGACTACTTCTGGGGTTACACGAACATGTCCACGGTGAAGGGCCTCTTCTGCGCCGGTGATGCTTCCGGAGCCTCCAGCCACAAGTTCTCTTCGGGCTCGCACGCGGAAGGCCGCATTGCCGCCAAATCAGCGATTAAGTTCGTTGTGGAAAATAACTCACTTCCGGCGGTGGATCCGGCCACGCTCGAGAATCTGAAAGCAGAAATCCTGCGGCCGCTAGACACCTACGAGCAGAACAAGAACGCGACCACGGATGCCGAGATCAACCCGAACTATATCAAGCCCCGCATGTTCATGTTCCGTCTCCAAAAGATCATGGACGAGTATGCTGGCGGTATCACGTCTCAATTCACTACCAATGGGCCCTTGCTCACCAAGGCCCTGGAATTGCTCTCACTTCTTAGGGAGGACTCCCAGAAGTTGGCTGCGGCCGACTTGCACGAACTAATGCGCTGCTGGGAGAACACGCACCGCATGTGGCAGGCAGAAGCGCACGTGCGGACGGTGTTATTCCGTGAGGAGACGCGTTGGCCCGGTTACTATTTCCGGGCTGACAAGCCGGCCCTTGACGAACAGAAATGGCACGTCTTCGCCAACTGCCGGTTCGATCCCCAGAAGGACGCGTGGGAGATGCGGACTCGGCCCATCAAGCATGTCTTCGCGCAGCCCGGAATACAGCAAACGGCTGCTTAGGCTGAGGACTTTGGGTGGGAGATTTCTTCGGACAGAAAGAGAGTCTCCCACACAATGTCATTCCGAGGAGTCCGTCAGTCCGTCGGCTGACGGAGAGGACGAGGAATCTCGCAAGTCTTTCGTTCCCCGAGCGAGATTCCTCTTCCGTCAACTGAGGGACTGAGGGATCGGAATGACAAAGCTTTAGGTTCCGAGTCATGAGGCCAGACCTGAGAAAGGATTGTCCCCATTGCCAGCAACCCCTGGTTCGTTGGGCCAATCCCGAGGGGAGCACTTGGAGCGGCGAATTTCAGTATGCCTGCTTCAACGATGATTGTCCCTATTTCGTGCGCGGCTGGGCATGGATGCAGGAGCACTTTAACGTTACGGCCTCCTACCGATTCCGGCTCGACCCCCTTACGGGTGAGAGCGGTCCGCTTCCCGTCTGGTCCAAAGACGCACTCAGGTCCAACATTTTGCCAGAAGGGTAGTGTAGCGGCGAGTTCACCTCGCCACATGGCGGCGTAAAGCCGCCTCTACATAAAGCGAAAAAGGCTCCTTATGCCTGACGAAGTTCTCACGCCGGAATGCCTTCTCAAGGACCATCAGCGGATGAAGCTGGATGATTCATTCACTTTTCGCTGTGGACAGGACTTGGACTGCTTCACCAAATGCTGTTCTGACGTTTCTATCGTGCTGACGCCGTACGACGTGCTCAGGATGAAGAGAGCACTACGGATGGATTCGACGGAATTCCTGGAAAAGCACACGCTCCCGCTTTTCACTTCAGACCAGAAGTTCCCGCTGGTGATCCTGAGGATGGAGCCCGAAAGCAAGAAGTGTCCCTTCCTTACCGAGCGCGGTTGCGAAGTTTACGCCGCCCGTCCTTGGGCCTGCCGCATGTATCCCCTGGGAGTAGCTAAGCCCAAGAATCCCACGCCGACCGAGCAGCCATTCCACTTTGTGTTGCAGGAAGAACTCTGCCACGGGCACGGCCAGGGGGAAGCGCATTCGGTGCGCGAGTGGATCACGGAGCAGGGAATCGAAGAGTACGAGATGATGGGCGCATCTTTTCAAGAGCTGGCGCTGCACGATTTTTGGAGCCGCGGGCCTGCCCTCACGCCGCAACAAGTGGAGATGTTTTACATGGCGTGCTACGACCTGGACCGCTTCCGGCGTTTCATCTTCGAGTCGCGTTTCCTGCAATTGTTTGAAGTGGACGAGGCTAGGGTAGAGGCGCTCCGCCGCGATGACGAGGAGTTACTGGAGTTTGCCTTACAGTGGCTGCGCTTCACTCTCTTCCAAGAGAAGACCATGAAGATCCGACGAGAGGTCGTGGAAGCAAGGCGGCAGGACGGGATTCCTCGCGGAGTTCACCCTGAGCGAACCGCAGAGATCCTTCGCTGCGCTCAGGATGACAGCGAACATGCTCGGAATGACAGCATGGTGGGGAATGACAGCGAGCAGAGCGGGACGCCGGAGAGTCAGGAGAGTGTCGCGTGACGGATGCTTTAGCACACTCGCGATACGAGGACGGAAAACCGATCCTGGTGATTGGAGGTGGTATCGCCGGCTTGACCACCGCCCTCGAGGCGGCAGAGGCTGGCTGCCAGGTGATCCTGGTGGAGAGGGCTCCATATCTGGGCGGAAGAGTGGCGAGGGTGCACCAGTACTTCCCGAAACTCTGCCCGCCCACCTGCGGTTTGGAGATCAATTTTCGCCGCCTGCGCGAGAACCCGCGCGTCACCCTACTGACGATGGCGGAAGTGGAAGAAATCCAAGGACTACCAGGAGACTACGAAGCTAAGATCCTGATTTCCCCGCGTTTCATTACGGAGGCTTGCACCCTTTGCGGCGCTTGTGCGCAAGCCTGTCCAGCAGAAAGGCTGGACGAATTCAACTACGGCCTCTCGAAGACGAAGGCTGCCTACCTCCCTTACGGTACAGCCCTCCCCGCCTGTTACGCGATCGATCGGGCGGCCTGCCCGGAGGGCTGCAAGGCTTGCCTGGAGGCCTGTGTTTACGGGGCCATCGACCTCGACCAGAAGACTCAGCGCAAGACTTTCCGGGTCGCGGCCGTGGTGGCGGCCACCGGTTGGGCGCCTTATGACGTGACGAAAGTCGACAATCTGGGATTCAGCAAATATCCCAACGTGGTCACGAACGTGATCATGGAACGCATGGCGGCTGCTGACGGTCCGACTGGCGGACGCATAGTGCGTCCCTCCGACGGCAAAGAACCGCAGAGTGTCGCGTTCGTGCAATGTGCCGGCTCGAGGGACGAGAACCACCTTCCTTACTGTTCTGCTGTGTGCTGCGCCGCCTCAATCAAGCAAGCGACATATATTCGAGCTCTCTATCCGCAAGCTGAGGTCACCATCTTTTACATTGACGTGCGAACCCCGGGCCGCCTCGAGGAGTTTTACGCTTCCGTGGCCGGGGAGGAAAAGATCAGGGTGGTCAAGGGGAAGGTTGCCAAGGTGGAAGAGGAGCCAGGGACTGGCGATCTGCTGGTGACGGCCGAAGACGTACTCAGCGGCAAGAAAAGGACCCGGAAGTTTGATTTGGTAGTTCTGGCTGCCGGTATCGTGCCCCAAACGGATAAGCTGCCGGCAGGCTTCGTGTTGGATGAGTTCAAGTTCCTCAGCGTTCTCGATGGCAAAGCGGGGCTCTATGGCGCCGGCTGCGCCCGCCGACCGGAGGATGTCTCAGCCACCGTGCAGGAGGCCACCGGGGTGGCACTGAAAGCGCTTCAGTGTGTGGCTCGAAGTTTTCAAAATGGATAAGAAACTCGGCGTTTACATTTGCGGTGGATGCGGAATCAGCGAGTCGCTAGACACGACGAAACTCGCTGCTGTGGCAACGCGCGAGTTCAAGTCAGCCGTATGTCGTGTCCATCCCTTTCTCTGTGGCAGCGAAGGAGTCGGCATGATCCGGCAGGACGTCGCTGCCGGCGCGGCTGATGCCTTGGTCATCGCTGCCTGCTCGCCGCGTCTGAAGACGGACGCATTCGCTCTGGACAACGGCTCGGCGGCAGAGCGTGTGAACCTCCGCGAGCAAGTCACTTGGTGTCACAAACCCAAGGATGAAGACACCCAGATGCTTGCCGAGGACTGCTTGCGCATGGGCATCACGAAAGCGCAGAAGACCGAGCCGCTCGAGCCCTTGTCCGAGGCAATCTCCAGAAAACTCCTGGTAGTGGGCGGTGGCATCACTGGCATTACAGCGGCACTGGAAGCGGCTGAGGCGGGCGCCGAGGTTGTGCTCGTGGAGAAAGAAGCGCGCCTCGGGGGCTTCGTTGCCACCCTCAAGCGGCGCTTCCCGACGGCAGCTCCCTACACTGAGCTGATGAAGGACGGAATCAGTAGCGAGATCGAGGCGGTAACTTACCACCCGCGTATTCAAGTCCTCACCTCCGCTAGCATCGTTCAGATCGAAGGCCAACCCGGAATGTTTGACGTGACGCTGAGGAGCGAGTCAGGCGAGTCAACGGTTCGCGTGGGCGCTATCGTCATGGCGACCGGCTGGAAACCCTACGATGCCACGCGTCTTACCTGTCTCGGTTACGGACTCAGCCTTGACGTGATCACCAACGTGGATTTGGAGCGGATGGCCGCCCAAGGCGCGATCACCCGTCCCTCCGACGGCAGACCCGTGGATAGCGTGCTGTTTGTGCAATGCGCGGGCTCACGTGACAAGGAGCATCTTCCTTACTGCTCATCCGTCTGCTGCATGGCCACGCTCAAGCATGCCGTGTACATTCGCGAGCAGAATCCTGACGCCCAAGTCTTTATCGTCTACAAGGACATGCGGACTCCTGGGCAGTACGAGCGCTTCTACGCGGCCGTCCAGAGCCACCCGCTGAACTTCCTGACCCAGGGTGAGGTGACGAGGGTAGAAAAAGCAGATGGCGGGAAGTTGGCGGTCACGGTGAAGAACACCCTACTGGGGCAGACGATTGTTCTCCACGCCGATCTGGTCGTACTGGCGACAGGCATGGTTCCGAACTCCGCCGATGGCGAGGCGATCCGGGCGCTCGAGGACGCCGAAATGGTGGTGGCCAAAGGGGAGTCGGGAGGCCAGCGAGCTGAGGCGGGCCGGAAGGTCGAGGAACTGCGCAGGCACAAAGGCACGGAGATTCTGAACTTAGCCTATCGTCAAGGGCCCGACCTGCCGGTGCTTCGGAACGGATTTGCGGATTCCCATTTCATCTGTTTCCCTTACGAGACGCGTCGTACGGGCATCTACACGGCGGGCGCCGTGCGTGCGCCCATGGATTTCGCCCACGCCCGTGAAGACGCTTTGGGCGCCGCGCTGAAAGCCATTCAATCCATCGAACTGGCTTCCAGGGGTCAAGCGCTCCATCCGCGGACAGGGGACCGTTCCGCGCCCAGTTTCCTCCTTCAGCGCTGCACGCAGTGCAAACGTTGCACGGAGGAATGCCCCTTTGGCGCCCTCGACGAGGACGAAAAAGGTACTCCGAAGCCCAACCTTTACCGCTGCCGGAGATGCGGCATTTGCATGGGAGCGTGCCCGGAACGCATCATTTCTTTCCAAAATTACTCCGTCAATATGGTCGCCTCGATGATCAAAGCGATCGAGGTACCCGGGGAAGAAGAAGAAAAGCCGCGCGTGCTTGTTCTGGCTTGTGAGAACGATGCTTACCCGGCCCTGGATATCGCGGGGCTGAAGCGGCTTCAGTACGATCCCAGCGTCCGCGTGATCCCCTTGCGCTGCCTGGGCTCGCTGAACATCGTGTGGATTGCCGACGCGCTCGCGCGCGGCATCGATGGCATCATGTTGATCGGCTGCAAGTCTGGCGACAATTACCAATGCCACTTCATTCGCGGGAGCGAACTCGCCGAGCGGCGACTCGAGAACGTTAAGGAGACGTTGCAGCGGCTCCAGCTCGAGCCGGAGAGACTCCAGTTGGTGCAGTTGGCTATCAACGAGAGCAACAAGCTGCCCACGTTGATTAACGGGTTTGTGGACCGGATCCGGGAGTTGGGTCCCAATCCATATAAGGGGTTTTAGTAGGCTGATGCAAGAACCGCCTACCCTGTCATTCCGAGCGAAGCGAGGAATCTCGGCAGTTGAGAAACGCAACTGCTGGGATCCTTCGTCGCTTGCGGCTCCTCAGGATGACATGTCGGTAGCGTTCTCATCAGCCTCTTAGGAGGAGCAAGGAGTGGGTGAAGCGGTTCTGATCCAACCCGACACGGCCTTCATTCGGGACGTGCTGGCCTCGGGAGGCGGCGACCTGAAGAAGTGCTACCAGTGTGCCACCTGCTCGGTGGTTTGCGAGTTGTCTCCGGATGAAGCCCCCTTCCCGCGCAAACAAATGATCGAGGCGCAGTGGGGGCTTAAAACGCAACTGCTGGGGGATCCGGCGCTCTGGCTGTGCCACAACTGCGGGACTTGCACTACCCAGTGCCCGCGCGGCGCTCGCCCAGGTGATGTGCTGGGGGCATTGCGGAATGAAGCCATCCGGCAATTCGCTTTCCCTGGTTTTTTGGGCCGTCTAGTGGCTAACCCCAAGACTTGGCCGGTCCTGTTTCTGCTACCTATGTTCATCTTCATAGCAATCGCATTGTGGGCGCCAAAGGCAGCGCCCGCGTCTCGCCTGGAATTTGCCAACGTCTTCCCAATTCCGGTGCTCGAGGCGCTTTTCTTCAGCGTTTCCGGTTTTGTAGTGCTGGCTTTCGGCGTGGGGCTTAACCGTTGCATTCGGGCAACTAAGGCCTGGGGCGCGACGGGCAACATACCACGCAGACTGCTTCCGACTATTTGGGAGATTATGACCCACAAACGTCTCTGGGCTTGCGACAAGAAGAAGAACTGGTCTTTGGGCCACCTGCTGACCATGTGGGGATTCGCGGGCTTGGCTGTGGTGGGGACAGCGACCGGCATCGGAACTATGGTGGGCATCCTACGCACCCCTTTAGCTTTCACCAGTCCCTTGAAGATCCTGGCCAACGCGAGCGCCTTGGTGATCCTGGTGGGCAGCCTGATTCTCCTGTGGGAGAGGTTTCGCGATCCGATCAAGCAGGAGGCAAGCACTTACTTCGACTGGTTTTTTCTCCTGACGCTGGGAGGCGTGGCGCTGACGGGAATTCTTTCCGAAGTCATGCGACTAGCGCAATTTGCTTCATTGATGTACCCCATCTATTTCGTGCACCTTGTATTGATCTTTGCGCTCTTTCTGTACGCACCGTACTCGAAGTTTGCGCACTTGGCTTATCGAACTGTGGCCATGACCGGCTCTGAACCATGGAGGCCGAAGGCTGTGACCATGTGACGAATGTAGGTCTACATTCTCCCCTCTCCCCCATGGGGGAGAGGGGCACAGATCCAAAATTCACGTTAGGATGGACATAACTGTTTAGGCCCGACGCATTCATTACCAGGAGATTACCGATATGGACAATGACAAGAAATCAAAAACCGCATTGTTAGACGAGCTCGAAAAGGGACCTTGGCCGAGCTTCGTAAGAGAGATCAAGAAAACCAGCGCGACCAACCCCGCGTGCGAGGATCTTCTCGGACAACTCGAGCTCTCCTACGAGGAGAAGAAAGGGCACTGGAAGCACGGCGGCCTCGTCGGCGTTATGGGATACGGAGGGGGCGTCATTGGACGTTACAGCGACGTGCCCGAGAAGTTCCCGAAGGTTGCGCACTTCCATACCCTGCGCATCAACCACCCTTCCGGCTGGTTTTACACCAGTGACGCTTTGCGAACCCTGTGTGACATCTGGGAGCGCCACGGCTCCGGCCTGACCAACATGCACGGGTCCACGGGTGACATCGTGTTTCTGGGTACCAGGACCGACGAATTGGAGCCTACCTTCAAGGAGCTTACCGAAGCCGGCTTTGACCTGGGAGGCTCTGGTTCATGCGTGCGCACGCCCTCCTGCTGCGTGGGGCAGGCTCGCTGTGAGTGGGCTTGCTACGACACCATGAAGCTGTGCAACGACCTGACCCAGGCCTACCAGGACGAAATGCACCGCCCTCCTTTCCCCTACAAGTTCAAGTTCAAGTGCGCCGGATGTCCCAATGACTGCGTGGCTTCCATCGCCCGGGCGGACCTGTCTATTATCGGCACCTGGAAGGATGAGATTCAGCAGGACGACGCCGTGGCCGAGTACGCCGCCAGCGGGCTCGATATTCAAAAAGATGTGTGCGATCGCTGCCCCACGCGGTGCATGGAATGGAATGGCAAGCTGATCATCAATAACGGCGAATGCGTGCGTTGTATGCACTGCATCAATGTGATGCCCAAGGCGCTGCGCCCTGGCAAGGAAAAGGGCGCTACCATCCTCATCGGTTCCAAAGCCCCCATCGTTCAGGGAGCGTTGCTTTCTTCCGTCCTCATCCCCTTCGTTCCTGCCGCCGAACTATTCGACACCATCAAAGAGCTGGTCGGCCGGGTGTGGGAATTCTGGAGTGAGTATGGAAAGAACCGCGAGAGGGTAGGCGAACTCATTCAGCGCGTGGGCATGGCCAGCTTTTTGGACGCCATCGGTCTGGATCCGGACCCCGCCATGATCAGCGCCCCACGTGACAACCCTTACATCTTCTTCCAAACCAAGGAAGAAAAGTGAGCGTAGAGGCGGCTTTATCCGTCAACTGACGGACCGGGTGGCGAGGTGAACTCGCCGCTACAACTCCAGCAAGGAGATGAGATGATGACAGCCCCAGCAAAACGTATCACCGATATCGGACCTCCACACTACGAGAAGTTCCTTCCCCCGATCATCAAGAGGAACTACGGCCAGTGGAAGTATCATGAGTCCCTTGCTCCCGGCGTGCTGTGCCATGTGTCGGAATCGGGGGAGAAACTCTACTCAGTCAGAGTAGGATCCCCGCGCCTGCTGAGCATTCACACCATTCGCTTTTTCGCCGACCTGGCGGACAAACACTGTGGCGGCTACTTGCGTTTCACCAGCCGCAACAACGTGGAATTCCTGCTCGATGATCCCAGCAAGATCGAGCCGCTCAAGAAGGAATTGCGCGAGGCGGGATACCCCGTGGGCGGCACCAACAATGCCATCAGCAACATAGTCCACACTCAGGGCTGGGTGCACTGCCACTCCTCGGCCACAGATGCTTCGGGCCTCGTGAAGAGCGTCATGGACGCACTGTACGACCAATTCACGGAGCAAAAGCTCCCCGCCAAGCTTCGCCTTGCGGTGGCTTGTTGCCTGAACATGTGCGGGGCCGTGCATTGCTCCGACATCGCCATTCTGGGCATCCACCGCAAGCCGCCCAAGATCCAGCACAACGTGCTCCCTAAGGTCTGCGAGGTCCCCACGCTCATCGCATCGTGTCCCACCGGGGCTATCCGCCCGGCGACCGTGGACGGCAAGGCATCGGTGGAAGTGGTGGAAGAGCAGTGCATGTTCTGCGGCAACTGCTACACAGTGTGCCCGGCGATGCCCCTCAACGACCCGGAAAACGACGGCATCTCGATCTGGGTTGGCGGAAAGGTGAGCAATGCCCGCACCGCTCCTAAATTCACCAAGCTGGCTATTCCATTTCTACCCAACAACCCGCCGCGCTGGCCCGAGGTGGTGGACGCGGTGGTGAACATCGTGAACGTGTACGCCCAGCACGCCAAAAAATTCGAGCGGGTGGGCGAGTGGATCGAGAGGATTGGCTGGCCGCGATTCTTCCAGTTGACCGGTATCGAGTTCACCCGTTACCACATCGATGACTTCAAGAACGCCGGGCTGACCTACGCGCGCTCCACGCATATCCGATTCTGAAGAGACTGTTAACATGGCCCTTTTCAAGGCAGTGAAGAAACCGATCATCAAGGCAGCGACCTCGGCAGGAGCCGAGATCAGCCCCTTACGGCCCCAGTACGTCCCGAAGACACCGCCCTGCATCGGCCACTGTCCAAGTGGCGCCGACATCCGCGGATGGCTGACCACCATCGCCCAGGCAGAAGCTTACGGCCGCACAAGTGAACAAGCCTACCAGATCGCCTGGGAGAAGATCGTGGACCGGAATCCTTTTCCGGCAGTGTGCGGCAGGGTTTGCCCACACCCATGTGAGGATGAATGCAACCGCAAAGAGAAGGAGGGGCCGGTTGCTATCAACGCCATAGAACGTTTTGTGGGGGATTTTGGCATCTCCAAACGCTTGCAGCTCTCCAGGCTTGGGGAGGAACGCTATCCCGAAAAAGTAGCGGTGGTGGGCGCGGGTCCCGCGGGCCTTTCTTGCGCCTACCAGCTCGCCCGGCGGGGTTATGCGGCGACGGTGTTTGAGGCTTTCAGCCAGCCGGGCGGGATGCTGCGTTACGGCATTCCGCGCTATCGTCTGCCACGCGAGGTTTTGGACGCAGAGATCCAGAGGATTCTGGATCTGGGCGTCGAGTTGAAATGCAATTTCACGGTTGGCAAGGATATATCGCTCGAGCAACTCCGCCAGCAGTATCGGGCGATATTTGTGGGCCTCGGCGCTCACAAGGGTCTGAAACTGCGGGTGCCCGGTGAGGACGCGCCCAACGTATGGACAGGAACGGAGTTTCTCAACAGAGCAAACAGCGGCGACGAGATACCAATGGGCGGCAAAGTTCTGGTGATCGGCGGAGGAGACACGGCCATCGACGCCGCCCGCGTCAGCCGGCGGCTGGGGGCCGAGGTCACGCTCTTGTACCGTCGGACTCGCGCTGAGATGCCCGCCATCAAGCCGGAGATCGAAGGGGCGCTGGAAGAGGGTGTGCAAATTGAATTCCTGGCCGCGCCGGTGGAGATTCTGCTGAAGGACGGAACAGCGGTTGGGGCTCGCTGTATCCACATGGAGCTTGGCCCGCCCGACGCTTCCGGGCGGCCGCGGCCGGTACCCAAGCCGGGCACGGAATTTGACGTAGAGGCTACGGCGATTATTGCGGCCATTAGCCAGGAGCCGGAGTTCGATGGGTTTGTAAGCCTGCGGTCAGGCCGGGACTGGATCAAGATTGATGAGTGGGGAGCGACGAGCACGGAAGGGGTGTACGCCGGCGGCGATGATGTCGAGCTCGGCCTGGTGACTGTGGCCATTTCTCAAGGCCGCTTTGCCGCCGAGGCCATCGACGCCTATCTGCGTGGCAAGCAACTCACGCGGCCTGCGCTGCCGCCACCTATTCCCGCGGAGCGCCTGAAACTCGAGTGGTACAAACCGGCTTCCCGCCACGAGCGCCAACACATTCCCATCGAGCAGCGCACGATGGAGGCTGAGATTGAATCGAGCTTATCCGAGGCGGAGGCGCTCGAAGAAGCCAAACGATGCATGTCCTGCGGCATGTGCATGGACTGCGAGAGTTGTTGGATGTACTGCACCAATAGTTGCTTTGTCAAACTACCCAAGGGAGAGCACTATCGGGTGAAGCTCGAGTTGTGCAACGGATGTAAGAAGTGCGCCGAAGCGTGCCCCTGCGGGTACATTGAGATGATTTAGTAAGGGAGGAGGTTCGAACCATGCCTGTCTTTGAGGTAGGAGAAAAGAAGTACGACGTGGATGAAGACGGATTCTTGCAGAATCCTGAAATCTGGAACCAGGAGGTGGCTTGCGATTTCGCCACCACCGAAGGCGTCACCGAATTGACGGAGAATCACTGGAAAGTGATCAACTATCTCCGTAACTATTACTTGCAGTTTGGCATTGCCCCGATGATCCGAAAACTCTGCAAGGAGACGGGTTTCAAGCTGAACGAGATCTACCAGATGTTTCCCTCAGGGCCTGCCAAGGGCGCCTGCAAGCTTGCCGGTCTGCCTAAACCCACGGGCTGCGTTTAACAGGCTGCTGAAAAGCGGCTTAGTACCGCCCTTCAGAGAGGCACATGCCGGGCTAAAACCCGGCGCTGCGTAGGGAGAAAGCGATGGAAGACCTGGCGGAAAAGCGGGGCGCCATTCTCGAAAAGTGGCTGGAGCAGACACTCGCCAGCTACCCCAGCCAGACCGCGGGGTTTCTGCGCAACGAGAAGGACCGTTTCCGCAACCCTGTGGGTCACACTTTGAAGGAAGGACTCGCCACGCTCCTGGAGGAGATCACCGGGGAGATGGACACCGCCAGGATCACGCCCGCACTGGAAAGTATCGTGAGGCTTCGGGCTGTGCAGGACTTTACCGCCGGGCAGGCGACAAGCTTCGTTTTCGCGCTACGGGAGATCCTGCACGACAATCTGGAGGGGGGGGCCCCGCCAATCTGGCAGAAGAGAATCGACGAGATGGCTTTGCTCGCCTTCGATCTGTACATGCGATGCCGGGAAGAGATTTACGAGATTAAGGCCCGGGAGCGTCAACGCGATGTGTACGTCTGGGAAAGGATGAGTCATCGGGCCCAAGGTGAAAGCAGATGAAGGCGCTCGGCTCATTCACGATAGTTTTGGCGCTGGCAGCGGCAGTTTTTTTCCTGGGCCGACTGGAGCATTTACGCCTGCTGTTCGCCGTGGTTGTGCCCTATGCCGCCATAGCCACTTTTCTGGCGGGAATATCCTATCGCGTCGTCCGCTGGTCGCTTTCGCCGGTTCCATTCCGCATCCCTACCACGTGCGGGCAGCAGAAGTCCCTTCCCTGGATCAAGGCGGGTTGGCTGGAGAGCCCTTCCAGGACGGCGGGTGTGGTTGCAAGAATGGCGCTGGAAATTCTGCTCTTCCGGTCCTTGTTCCGGAACACCAAAGCAGAACTCCGGCAAGGCCCGCGGCTCACCTACGGCGAGAGCAAATTCCTTTGGCTTGGGGCGCTAGCATTTCACTGGTCTTTCCTTATTATCTTCTTGCGGCATCTGCGCTTTTTCCTGGAGCCCGTTCCGCGCGCGGTGCTAACGCTCGAGAAGGTGGACAGCTTCTTCCAGGTCGGCGCTCCCATCCTCTATGTCACCGACGTCGTCGTGGTGGCGGCGCTCCTTTACCTGCTCCAGAGGAGGCTGGCCGATCCCCAAGTCCGTTACATTTCCTTGTGGGCTGATTACTTTGCCCTTTTCTTGATTCTGGGGCTGGCGGTTTCAGGAATCTGGATGCGCTACTTCACCCGTGTGGATATCGTTGCCATCAAGCAGCTCGCTATTGGCTTGGTGACCTTTTCCCCCATCGTGCCCAAGGAGGTCGGGGCGCTGTTTTTTGTCCACCTGTTTTTGCTCAGCACGCTCGTGGCCTATTTCCCCTTTAGCAAGTTGATGCACATGGGTGGGGTGTTCCTGAGTCCCACGCGCAACCTCGCCAACAACAACCGCATGAAGCGGCACGTTAACCCCTGGGACTACCCGGTGAAGGTCCACACCTACGAAGAATGGGAGGCGGAGTTCCGGGACAAGCTGGTCGCCGCCGGCTTGCCGCTCGATAAGTGAGCGAACATGGCTAACCCCAAACCTGAACAACTGACGCAGATTGACTATCGGCCTCCCCGCAAAAACTGGATGGACCCGCAGGTGGAGTTCCGCAAGGGCGTGATGTGCTATAGTGCGGCGCCCAAGAACTTGCAATACCTTGGCCTTCCTAATCCCAGGGAATGGCAGCCCTTCGATAAGGATTGGAAGCTGCCCCCGGACTGGAAACGAATCATCCTGGAGGGCATGCGGGAGAGGCTCCAGAAGTATCGCTCCTTCCGCCTTTTCATGGACATCTGTGTTCGCTGCGGAGCCTGCGCCGATAAGTGCCATTTCTATATCGGCTCGGGAGATCCGAAGAACATGCCGGTGCTGCGGGCGGAGTTGATCCGTTCGGTGTATCGCCGCTACTTCACCAGCGCCGGGAAGCTCCTGGGCACGCTGGCGGGCGCGCGGGAGCTTACCGAAGACGTGCTCAAGGAATGGTTCTATTACTTCTATCAATGTACCGAGTGCCGTCGCTGTTCGGTGTTTTGTCCCTATGGCATCGACACGGCAGAAGTGACCATGATCGCCCGGGAGTTGCTCAATCTGGTGGGGTGCAATATCAATTGGGTGCTGGAACCGGCCGCTAACTGCTTCCGCACGGGCAACCACTTGGGGGTCCAGCCGCACGGGTTCAAGGACAGTGTGGATTTTGCAGTGGACGAACTGGAGGAAATCACCGGGGTTCGCGTCGAGGCGCCGATTAACCGCAAGGGCGCGGAGATTTTGTTCATCGTACCCTCCGCCGACTACTTTGCAACGCCCCACTATTACACATTCCTTGGGTACCTGATGCTGCTGCACGAAGTGGGGCTCGATTACACCTTCAGCGCTTATGCGTCAGAGGGCGGAAACTTCGGGCTCTTTCAGTCGCACGAAATGATCAAGCGTTTGAACGCCAAGATTTACGCGGAGGCGAAGCGGCTGGGCGTGAAGTGGATCCTGGGCGGCGAGTGCGGCCACATGTGGCGAGTCATCCACCAGTACATGGATACGCTGAACGGTCCGGCGGATTTTCTCCAGCCGCCTGTTTCCCCCATTACTGGCACGCGCTTCGAGAATGCGCGCTCGACCAAGATGGTTCACATCTGCGAGTTCACCGCCGATCTGATCCACCACGGCAAACTCAAACTCGACCCCAGCCGCAATGACCACTGGAATGTGACCTTCCACGATTCCTGTAACCCCTCACGCTCCATGGGACTTCTCGAGGAACCACGTTACATTCTGCGCCAGGTATGCCGCGAGTTCCACGAGATGCCCGAGAACACCATCCGGGAACAAACCTTCTGTTGCGGAAGCGGGGCCGGCCTGGGGACCGACGAGAACCTGGAGATGCGGCTGCGGGGCGGGCTGCCGCGCGCCAACGCGGTCAAGTACGTGCGGGACGCCTTGGGGGTGAATCTTCTCGCCTGCATTTGCGCGATCGACAAGGCCACGCTGCCTCCTTTGCTCGAATACTGGGCGCCGGGGGTGGAGGTGGCGGGCGTGCACGAACTGGTCGGCAACGCCTTGGTCATGAAAGGCGAAAGCGAGAGAGCCACTGACCTGCGGGGCGAACCGCTTCAGCGCAAGGAGGCTCCGGCCCATGCGTGACCGCGGCGTGATTTACTCGGGTCTCGTAATCTTTTTGGGCTTGATCACTTTCCCCGTCTGGCACGACCTGGCGGCGGGGACGACATCCCGTGGCCCCGAGCCGGTTCTTCCGGCTCAGGAAAAACAGTGTGTGGCGCCCCTCAGCTATATGCGGACCTCGCACATGGAATTGCTGATGGACTGGCGCGATGGCGTGGTGAGGCGTGACTTACATTCCTTCAAGGCTTTTAACGGCAAGACTTACACCATGAGCCTTACAGGAACTTGTCTCTCCGCGGGCTGCCATGCAAATAAAGCCGACTTTTGCGACCGCTGCCACAACTACGCGGCGGTTGCGGTCTACTGTTGGGACTGCCACGTGGAGCCGAAGTTGGCTCGGAAGTGATGCGGGGGTCATTCCGATCCGTCGGCTGACGGATCGGAATGAGAGTGGGAACACCAAATGAGGATGACGAGGAAACGATTTCTGGAGGTTAGCGGGCTCTCGCTGGTGGCGGTAGCCACCAAGAGGGTGGTTGGCGCCTTGCTGGGCGCTAGAAGTGGCCAAGCAAGGGCTCTGGGGGCGCCGACTCTCACGACGCGCTGGGCCATGGTGGTCGATTCTGCCAAGTGCCTTAAGAAAGAGGGGTGCACCGACTGCATCAGCGCCTGCCACAAGGCCCACAACGTGCCGGTCATCAACGAGGCTCGGCACGAGGTCAAATGGATCTGGAAGGAGCCCTTTGAGAACGCTTTCCCCTCCCAGGAAAGCGCCTACACGAAAGTGGCGTTCCCGGGCAATCCGGTCATGGTTTTCTGCAACCATTGTGACAATCCTCCCTGCGTGCGTGTGTGCCCAACTCAGGCCACTTGGAAAAGGGAGGACGGGATTGTGATGATGGATTGGCACCGCTGCATCGGCTGCCGGTACTGCGTCGCCGCCTGCCCTTATGGTTCTCGCAGCTTCAACTGGTTTGACCCGCGTCCCTACATCCCGGCGTTGAACCCGGACTTTCCCACGCGCACTAAAGGAGTGGTGGAGAAGTGCAACTTCTGCGCGGAACGGCTCGCCTTGGGCCAACCGCCCGCCTGCGTGGCGGCTTGCCCGGAAAAGGCGCTGGTGTTTGGCAACCTGGCCGACCCCAAATCGGAGTTGCGGCAACTCCTCCAGTCCCGATATACCATCCGGCGGCTGCCTGAGCTGGGAACGAAGCCGGATGTCTTTTATATCGTGTGAGATTTGCCCATGTTCATGGTCGAAAAAGCGTTGGTCGGCAGCAGGCGTTACTGGACCTGGACGCTTGGCCTGTTTGGGGTCGTCGCGGTTGGCTTGCTGTGTTACTTGCGGCAACTCAGCTACGGACTAGGTATTACGGGCATGAGCCGCAATGTCACCTGGGGACTCTACATCGGGCAGTTTACTTTTCTGGTCGGAATCGCCGCCTCCGCGGTCATGGTCGTCTTGCCCTATTACTTGCACAATCACAAGGAATTCGCGAGGATGGCCATCCTGGGTGAGTTCCTGGCCATTTCCGCGGTGAGCATGTGCGGGCTGTTCATATTTGTTGATATGGGGCAGCCTGCGCGAGTCTGGAATATCCTGCTCTATCCTACTCCGCGTTCCATCATGTTTTGGGACATGGTTTCGTTAGGCGGATATTTGATACTGAACGCCCTGATCGCTCTGGTCACCCTGGGCGCAGAGCGGAAGGGGATCGCGCCCCCCGCATGGATCAAGCCTGTCATTCTGCTTTCGATTCCCTGGGCCATCAGCATCCACACCGTGACGGCTTTTCTTTATTCTGGCTTGCCAGGGCGATCGTTTTGGCTTACGGCTATTCTGGCGCCGCGATTCCTGGCCTCGGCGTTCGCCTCGGGGCCCGCGCTTCTAATCTTCCTCTGCCTATTGCTGCGCAAGCTGACAGGTTATGATGTGGGGAGTAAGGCCATCAGCGGACTTGCGGTGATTGTGACCTACGCGATGATTGTCAATGTGTTCTTTCTGTTGATGGAACTCTTCACGTCTTTCTATAGCCAGATACCCTCCTTAATGCACCACTTTCAGAACATGTACACAGGGATGGAAGGCCAGGGATCACCGTTACT
>Ga0315282_10002749_pt1 | contig 31971 bp, 26 predicted proteins | sample YL17G07_20_MG_FD_203693 | JGI IMG/M metagenome (GOLD analysis project Ga0315282, IMG submission 203693) | Sediment microbial communities from Yellowstone Lake, YNP, Wyoming, USA - YL17G07_20 | ecosystem: Environmental > Aquatic > Freshwater > Lake > Sediment | place: USA: Wyoming | collected...
ACAGCCGGGCCAGCCGTTTCGACCCGGCGGGGCAGCCGGAGTATTTCTCCGTTAAGAAGCTGTTGCCCCTGGGGAGCCACGCCGCCATCCTGAGCGGCGGCGCCGGGGTGAGCGCCGCCCTGTCCCGGGCGCTGCAACGGGAGATCGGCCGCCGCCGGGGCCTCGATCACCTGGAAGACATGGCCGACTTCGCCCTGGACTTTCTCTCCGAGGGCTACGGGCGGCATCTGGCGCGCCACGGGCCCGAACCCGAGGGCTTCCGGCGTCTCTATTTCATCCTGGCGGGCTACTCCCCGGACCAACCGCCGCCGGGTTTCTCCCTCTTTCTGCTGGGCAGCGAAGAAAACGAATTGCCCCTGAGGCATATTCCCACGACCAATTTGGTGGTCATGCCCCGGAACCTGGGGATGGAGATGCGCCTGTTTAAGGCCCTGAACCAGGGGGCGACCCTGGAGGCCTTGCTCCGTATGAGCCTAGATTTCCTGGGAAAAATGGCCGCGGCCAAGGAAGAGGTGGGCGACCCCTTCTACTTCGCCACCATCACCGCGGCCGGCTACCGGGAGGTCAAACCTTGAGGGGAGGACCGGGGGAACCAGTTCCCCCGCCCTCCCCTCAAACTCCCTCATAGCCCCGCTGTGAATGCTCGAAATCGTTAGCCACGATTAGCGCATTTTTTTATTCAATAATTACTTCCTTAGCTTTCAGATGAAAGTTAAACATTAAATAGCGAAAATCCAGCCGGTTCTCTCTCCTACGCCATTTTGTAAATATTAATTGACATCTAATAGATAATGCGCGCATTCTGAAATCCCATATAAAATCAAGCCCACCATGATGTAAGGACGGAAAGCCACGGGTCTTTTAGCCAGCATGAGACAGCCGGAGCCTGGAATGAGGCAGCAATTTTTTGTGCTATTATAAAGCCTATAAGGAGGACTTAGCAACGTGCACCCCAAAATCATATTGTTGATAAGTTTAGCAATTGGTGGAATCAATTTGGGCTGTATGACAGCCGCACAACACCAACAGGAATTGGGCTCTACCCATGAACGGGAAATGACTGTCGGAATTGTCCAGAAAGAAATTCGTAAGGGTATGTCGCAGGCAGACGTGGCTGTCGCTTTGGGCTCGCCAAACATAGTAACAAATGATGGGTCAGGAAAGGAAACATGGATTTATGACAAGATAGCCACCGAAGCTTCTTATTCTACAAGTAGCGGAGGAGTTTCAGGAGGTGTGGGTGCTGGCGGTCTTGCTGGGAGCGCGTTAATTCTTGGTGGCGTCGGGGGGGGATATTCCAAATCAGCCGGAGCTTCAAGTACAACTCAAAAAACCTTGACTGTGGTTATAAAATTTGATGATAGGAAAAATGTAGAATCTTTTTCTTACCATGCAAGTAAGTTTTAATAATAAGGAGGCTTAGAATAATGAAAACAAGAGCTATTTCAATGTTCATAGCCAGCCTTATAATACTTGGTTGCGCTACTACACCTGCGACTCCGCCTAAAACACAACTTGAAATCAGGGAGTTCCAGACCCGCGATTATGACACAAATGATGTTAAAATGGTGATGAAATCTGTGCTAAACGTACTGCAAGATGATAACTATATTGTAAAAAATGCAAACGTTGAACTTGGACTCCTTTCCGCCACCAAGGAGATTGATGTAGAAAGTAAAGGTGAGGCCGTTCTTCTGTCCATATTGGCAGGCGCTAATGCCCGCTGGAAAAAGAATTCTACAATTGAATGTTCAGGTAACATTACTGAGATGGGCAAGGTATGCAAAGTGCGTGTGAATTTTCAAATAAAAACTATGGACAATAAAGGGGGCGTGGTGGAAGTTAAGACGATTGAAGATCCAATATTCTACCAAGAATTTTTTGCAAAGGTGGATAAAGGAATTTTCATCGGAAAACAAAAGTTATAGAGTTAATTTTTTGAAGGGGGTCTTTGAATTTGGCCCCCTTCAATCCATTTAGTAAGGCCTGACAAAAAAAAGTCGGGTGTGGCGCTGGAATTTACGGCCCCCCCAAACACGCCAGCAGCCGCGCCCAGAGCTGCTCCCGGCCTTCATGGGTGACGGTGGAAAACCAGATAACCTCCCCGGCGGCCGGACCCAGGGGCGCCAGGGTCTCGGTCAGGTGCTGCAATTGCCGGCTCCTCTCTCCCCGCTTCAATTTGTCCGCCTTGGTCAGCACCGGAATGACCAGCCGATTTCTTTCCCGCAGATACTGCCAAAGAAACAGCTCCTCCGGGCCCGCCCGGCGGCGGCCGTCCTGGAGGAAAACCACCGCGGTCAGCGCCTCCCGGCTCCCCAGGTAGTCCAACACCAGTTGGCCCCACCTGGCCTTGAGTTCCTTGGAAACCGCGGCGTAGCCGAACCCCGGCAGGTCCACGAAGTACCAGCGGCCGTTCACCAGAAAAAAGTTGAGGGCCCGGGTGCAGCCCGGGTGGGAGCTAATGCGCACCAGTTTCTTGCGCCCCAAAAGGGTGTTGATCAGCGAAGACTTCCCCACGTTGGAGCGGCCCAGGAAGGCCACCTCCGGGAGCGAGCCGCCGGGCAGGTGCCCGGCCTGGTGGACGCTGAGGCTGTATTCCGCCGAGGTGATCTTCGGAATGGTCATGAGCGTTATTTTAGCAAAAGACGCGATTCTAGGCAGAATATTAATAGACTGGCTGCACTTATTATCTATAAAGTCGTTTCAAAACCAATCTCGGCTTTATCTTTAACCAAGCAACGGACTTGAGAAGGGAAAAAATCACCCCCCTTTGAAAAAGGGGGGCAGGGGGGATTTATATAACCTGCTGAAATCCCTCTAAATCCCCCTTTTTCAAAGGGGGACTTAAAACCTCCGCTCCCAACGTTTTCCCGGTTGAGAAAGTATCTATAGGCTTGAGACAGGTTTTGATAATGGGTTCTAATCTCGGCGGCCAGAGACGGCCGCCCTGCCAATCCTCAGTCCATAAAGGTTGACGCCTTCGGGTTTTCCGAGTAGATTTTGGTAGTTTAAGCGAGGAGGAAGGAACTTAGTGGCCTGGGGGTTATGGTTTCAATTCTGGTTGGGGGTTATCACCCTGGTGACCTGCCTGACGGTTATCGTGGTGGCTCTCATCGACCGCGATGGCAAATTGGTGCAGTTGACGGCCAGATGGTGGGCCAGAACCCTGCTGCGCCTGACCCGCATCCCCGTCGAAGTGCAGGGCTTGGAGCACCTGACCCCTGGTCAACCTTATGTCTTTGCCGCCAACCATCGCTCCAATTTCGACATCTTCACTTTGTTGACCATCCTGCCGGGCCGCCTCATGTTTGTCGCCAAAAAATCCCTGTTTCAGATTCCGCTTTTCGGCCAGGCCCTGAGCCGCATGGGCTCCGTGCCCCTGGACCGGGACAACCTCAAGCAGGCCATCAAGACCCTGGACCAGGCCGCCGCCCGGGTGAAGGCCGGGGCCTCCATGATCATCTTTCCGGAGGGCACCCGAGTCCCCACCCCGGAGCTCATCCCCTTTAAAAAGGGCGTCTTTATCATGGCCTCCAAGGCCGGCCAGCCCATCGTGCCGGTGAGCATCAGCGGCACCCGCTTCATCCAGCCCCGGGGGGCCCTCCAGGTTCGGCCCGGGCCGGTGCGGGTGGTCATCTCGGCCCCCATCCACCCCCGGGATTATAAGCGCAAAGAAGACCTGATGGCCGCGGTCTATCAGGCCATCGCCGCCCACTACGACCCCGATTATCCCTATGGCCCCGACCGCGACCCCGCATAACTGGGTGGACCTCACCTTCCTGGGAGGCGTAGGGGAGATCGGCCTCAACATGATGACCCTGGAGACCGCCGACCACCTGGTAGTGGTGGATGCGGGCCTCATGTTTCCCGAAGATCCCATGCTGGGGATCGACATCGTGATTCCCGATTTTACTTATCTGCGGGAGCGCCGGGACAAGCTCACGGCCCTGGTCCTGACCCACGGCCATGAAGACCATATCGGCGCGGTGCCCTTCTTTCTCAAGGAATTCGCCGCCCCCGTCTACGGCACCGCCCTGACCCTGGCCCTCTTGCGGGAGAAACTCAAGGAGCATGGCCTCCTGAACGATGCTGACCTGCGGGAGATCCGGCCCCCGGAACCCCTCAGCCTGGGGCCTTTCGAGTTTGAATTCGTCCGGGTGTGCCACTCCATCGTGGATGGGGTGGGTTTTGTGGTGCGCACGCCCCAGGGCTACCTGGTGCATTCCGGCGACTTCAAGATCGACCAGACCCCGGTGGCCGGCGCCGCCATGGATTTGAACCGCTTTGCCCACTACGGCGAAAAAGGGGTGCTGGCCCTCATGTCCGACTCCACCAACGCCGAGCGCCCCGGCTACACCCTGTCCGAGAGCCAGATCGGCATCACCCTGGAGGGGCTTATCCGGGAGGCTCCGGGCCGGGTGATCGTGGCGGTCTTCGCCTCGCACATCCACCGGATGCAGCAGATCGTCAACATCGCCGCCAAGTTCGGGCGCCAGGTGCTGTTCAACGGCAAATCCATGGTGACCAACTCCCGGATTGCCAAGGGGTTGGCTTACCTGGAGGTGCCGGCGGGGCTGGAGATCAATGTCGGGGACCTGGACCGGCTGCCACCTTCCCAAACCATCGTCATCACCACCGGCAGTCAGGGCGAACCCCTGAGCGCCCTGGCCCGCATGGCCCTGGAGGCCCACAAGCAGATCCACATCCAGAAGGGCGACCTGGTGATCCTCTCCTCCCGGTTCATCCCCGGCAACGAGCGGGCCATCACCACGGTGATCAACAATCTCTACCGCCTGGGAGCGGAGGTGGTGTACAAACAAGTGGCCGACATCCACGTCTCGGGGCACGCCTCCCAGGAGGAGCTGAAGCTCTTGATGAGCCTCACCCGGCCCCGCTATTTCATCCCCATCCACGGCGAGCTGCGCCACCTCATCAAGCATGGCCACCTGGCCCGGACGGTGGGTATTCCGGAGGAACGTGTCCTGTTGGCCACCGATGGCGACCAGGTGCGCTTCGAGGCCGGAGGCGGAGCCATTGCCGCGCATAAGGTGGACACCGGCCGGGTCTTTGTGGACGGCAAAGGCGTGGGGGACGTCAGCCGCATCGTCCTCAGGGACCGGCGCCACCTGGCCGCCGACGGTCTGGTCATCGCCTACGTGGCGGTGGATCCGGGGGCCAGAAAGATCGTCACCGAGCCGGAGATCATCACCCGGGGCTTCACCCTGGAAGAGGAACAGGCCCCCTTGCTGGAACAGGCCCGCAAGATCTTCCAGGAGATCGTCCTCCGTGGTTTGAGCGAACCCACCCAGGACTGGCTGGAGATCCAGACCCAGGTCTCCAAGGCCCTGCGCAAGCTCTTCTTTAAACTCCTGGAGCGCCGCCCCATGATTTTGCCGTTGATTCTGACGCTATGATACGACTTCGCAACCAATTGGTAGCACAGGCTTTCCAGCCTGTGCCGGCGCAGGTTTTTTGTAAGGGCCTGCGGCTATCAATAGTTCCGTTTGACTGCAACTCGGTAGGAAAACCCTGGTCGCTGACTAAGCGCTGACTACTAATGGCTCCTGGCCTAAGCTGAAAGCTGACCGCTGATAGCTGTCAGCTTCTCATAGGGCTAAGCCGTGCCCACCGATTTGTGGCGGCCAGGGGCCGCCCTATAATCCTCATTTTCGCAACCCTTGACTTTTCCCCACAGACCTGGATAAAATATTGTTAATGAAAAGCATCACCGCCTGCCGCTTCCTGATCCTGGTTTTAATCATCGGCGCGGTTCTTTCTCTGCCCGGCGGCCTTCTCGCCGCGGTCGGCGCCCAGGCGCCCGGCTGCTCCCATTGTCAGGGCGCCGGCTCCGGCCTGGTGGCCGGCTGTTGTTGCTGCGGGCCCGATATGCCCGGCCACTGCGGCGCCTCCGGCCAGGGCGGTGGCGCCACCTGCCGCTGCGCCTCCGGCAGCGGGCCGGCTTCCATCTCCCCGGCTGTCACCGGCGCGCCCACCTGGCGACCCTCGACCTATGTCTGTGCCATGGTTACAGTTTCCTCCAAAATCTTTCCCCCCAACATCTTCCATCCCCCCGAGTTCCAAAGCTAGCTTAATCTTCTCAAGTTTTTGGCCCGTTATTTGGGGTTGGAGGCCAGGTACGGCTTCGCCTTTTCAAGGGTTGCCTGCCGCGGTTAGGCGGTGAAATAATGCTGCATCTTTTCCGGAAGGCAGGCGGAGGCAGACTTATAACACCTGATAACGATTATTTCATGGCAGTTGATGCAATGATGAAATTGATGATTATCGTGGTATTAGGATCGGCCTAAGGCCGCCGCTTATCCTGTATTTTCCAGGGCTTAAGAAGAAACTTGTTTTAATTCTGACCCTATGCTTATAATTTATCCAAATTTCTCAAAGGCAGAGGGGAAAATGGCTTACCGACGGCGACTTTCCCAAATCATCTCATTGTTAACCCTATGCCTGGCCCTGACTCTCGGACTGCCAAGGCCAGCGCCGGCCCAGAGCAACGCCAACCTGCCGCCTGATCTGCAAGCCCTCATCGCCGAGGCCCTCCAGGCCAACCCCGAAGTGAAGCAGATGCGGGCCTCTTTCAAGGCGTCCCAAGAGACCATCCGTTCCGCCGGGGCCCTGGATGATCCGGAAATCGGCTTCACGATGAAGGATATTCCCACGGATACCTGGGCCATGAACCGGGAACCCATGAGCCAGAAGATGCTGGAGCTGGCTCAGAAATTCCCATTTCCCGGCAAACGCCGCCTGCGCTCCGAAGTAGCCGCGGAGCAATCGCACTCAGATGAATACACTTACCAGGACAAGGTTAACGAGGTGCGGGCCAAAGTAGTGGTGTCCTATTGGGGCCTGTCCATGGCCTACAGCGATTTCGACCTGACCGAAAGAAGCAAACAGGCCTGGGAGCAGGTAGTCAAAGTGGCGGAAACCCGTTACGCCGTGGGCCAGGGCCAGCAGGCCGACGTCCTCCAGGCCCAGGTGGAGTTGGGCAATTATCTGGACCGTCTCTTTCAGTGGACCCAGAAACAACAATCCTTCCAGGCGGATCTGAACGCCTTGCGCTCCATTCCGCCCCAAACCGCGCTAGCCCGGCCCCAGCCCTTGAAGCCCCGCCCCTTCGCCCTGAAGCTGGACGAGCTGCTGGCCCAGGCCGAGGCCCGCCCCCAGCTCCAGGCCCTGAAGGCCCTCATTACCAAACAGGAAAAGGCGGTGGACCTGGCGAAAAAGGATTACTTCCCGGACATGACCGTGGGTGCGGGCTACGGCTTCCGGGATACCCTGGCCCCGCCCCTTAACCAGAAGCAGGCCGACATGTTCACCGGCCGAGTGATGTTCAATCTGCCCATCTGGCAAGGCTCCAAAATCAAGCCGAAAATCCGGGAGGAGCTGGCCAAACAGGATGCGGCCAAAGAGGCCCATCAGTCCGCCGCCAACCAACTGGCCGCGGCCATCAAGGACCGTCACGCCAAGCTCCAGCGCCTGGCCAAGCAGGTCAGTCTTTTTGACCAGGGCATCATTCCCCAGGCCAGGCAGGCCGCGGCTTCCACCCTGTCGGGATATCAGGTGGGCACCTTGACCTTTAACCAGCTCTATCAGAGTCAGATTTCGGTCTATAGCGCCGAGATGCAGTTACAGGAATATCTTAAGGATTTTGAAGAAAACTGGGCCGAATTGGAGTGGCTGGTGGGGGCTGAACTGCCCCGGCTGGCCGGAGGTAAGAAATGAGCCCCGCACGCCGCAAATTCGGGTGGAGCCTCGGATTAGGGGTGGCCCTGGTCCTGGCGGTCCTGATCCTTCTCAACCTTTCCGGGGAACTGACCTGGTTCCAGGCCAAGGAGACCAAAAAAGCCTTGTGCTGGGTCTCCCCCAAGAATCCCAATTATATTAAAGAGGCGCCGGGCCAGGACCCGGAGGGCAACGAACTGGTGCCGGTCTATCCCACCCGGGCCGGTGCGCAGCCCACCGGCCCGGCCGTGGCCGCGGCCCCCCAGGCCGAGCGTAAGATCAAGGCCTGGCATTGCCCCATGCATCCGCAAATCGTCCGGGATAAGCCGGGCAAATGCCCGATCTGCGGCATGGACCTGGTGCCGGTCTATGAGGAGGCGGCCCCGGCTCCCGCGGCCGCCGCCCCGGCTCCGGCCGCCAAAAAAGAGCGCAAAATCAAATACTGGGTCTCCCCCATGGACCCGGGTTACGTCCGGGATAAACCGGGCAAAGCCCCTTGTGGCATGGATATGGTGCCGGTCTATGAAGAAGAGGGAGAGGCCGCGGCCGCCGGCCCCGGTGCCATTGCCGTCTCACCCACCACCATGCAGTCCATGGGGGTGAGGACCGCCAAGGTGGAGATCCGGCCCCTGACCCACGACACCTGGACGGTGGGCCTGGTGAATTTTAATGAGCGGAATCTCTCGGTCATCAACACCAAGGTGAGCGGCTGGGTGGAGCGCCTCTATGTCAACGCCACCGGCGACCCGGTGCGCAAGGGGCAGACCCTCCTCAGCATTTACAGCCCCGACCTGGTGAGCGCCCAGGATGAGTATCTTTTGGCCCTGCGGAATCTCAAGAACCTGGAGAAGAGCCCTTACCCGGAAATGGTGGACGGGGCCCGGCGCCTGGCCGAGGCTTCCCGGCGGCGCCTGGAATACTTCGACGTCAGCGCCGCCCAGATTGAGACCCTGAAAAACAGCGGCCAGGTGAAGAAACACCTGGCCCTGGCCTCGCCGGCCAAGGGCATCGTCACCAAGCGCATGGTGACCCAGGGCACTTACATCCAGGCGGGCATGCCCCTGCTGGAGGTAGCCGACCTCTCCACCGTTTGGGTGGACGCCGATATCTATCAATATGAACTGCCCTGGATCAAGGTGGGGCAGAGGGTCGAGATGAGTCTGGAGTATTTGCCCGGGGAGAACTTCCCCGGCCAGATCGATTACATCTACCCTTACCTGAAGGAAGCCTCCCGGACCGTCAAGGTGCGCCTCAAGTTCCCCAACCCGCAACTTAAGCTGAAACCGGAGATGTTCTCCCGGGTGCAGATCAAGTCACCCGTTACTAAAGATGTGGTGGTGGTGCCCACCGAGGCGGTGCTGGACACCGGCCTCAAGCAGCACGTCTTCATCGCCCTGGGGGGCGGCAAATTCGAGCCCCGGGAAGTGAAGCTGGGAGTCTTCGGCGACGGCAACAACTACCGGGAGGTGCTCTCCGGGCTCCAGGGCGGGGAGGACGTGGTCACTTCGGCCCAATTCCTGCTGGACTCCGAATCCCGCTTCCGGGAAGCCGTCCAGATGATGCTGGCGCCCCAGGGGGCCCCGGAGAAAGGCAAGGAGGCCGCGTCCCCGGCTATGCCCGGGATGCCGGGAATGAAAGCGGAGAGTCCCAAGGAGGCCCCGACTGCCCCGGCGCCCATGCCCCCGGGGCATAAGCATTGATTGCGGACCCTTGTAGGGGCACAGCTTGCTGTGCCCTGAACCTGGCAAGGTTGAAACAAGGGGCACAGCAAGCTGTGCCCCTACGAAACCTCGGAACCGCGGCGGCTATGGGCCACCTTATGATTGGCTGAAATGAAATCTTTTACTGAAAACCGAAAACTGCCTCTATGATTGCGAAAATAATCGAAGCCTGCGTACGCAACCGCGTCCTGGTGCTCATCGTCTGGCTTCTGATCACCGCCTGGGGCATCTACGCGGCCTACAACATCCCGGTAGACGCCATCCCCGACCTCTCCGACGTCCAGGTGATCATCCGCACCGAATTTGCCGAGCAGGCCCCGCAAATCGTGGAAGACCAGGTCACCTACCCCCTGACCACCGCCATGTTGGCGGTGCCCAAGGCCAAGGTGGTGCGCGGCTTTTCCCAGTACGGCCTCTCCCTGGTCTACGTCATCTTCGAAGACGGCACCGACATTTATTGGGCCCGCTCCCGGGTGCTGGAGTATCTCAACTACGTCCGGGGCAAGCTGCCGCCGCAAGTCAGCCCGGCCCTGGGGCCCGACGCCACCGGGGTGGGCTGGGTCTTCGAGTACACCCTGGAAGACCCCACCGGCCAGAATGACCTGGCCCAACTGCGCAGCATCCAGGATTGGTACCTGCGCTATCAGTTGCAGACGGTGCCCGGGGTGGCTGAAGTCGCCAGTGTCGGCGGCTTCGTCAAGCAATACCAGGTGGTGGTGGACCCCAACCAGCTGGTGGCCTACAAGCTCCCCCTCGCCAAGATCAAGGCGGCCATCAAGAACTCCAACCAGGATACCGGCGGGGCCCTCATCGAACAGGCCCAAACCGAATTCATGGTGCGGGGCCTGGGCTATATTAAAAACAAAGCCGACGTGGAAAACATCGTGGTGGGCGCCGACGCCAGGGGCACCCCCATCCTGGTCAAGGACGTGGCCCTGGTGCGCCTGGGGCCGGAACTGCGCCGGGGCCTGACTGAGGCCAACGGCCAGGGGGAGGTGGTGGGCGGCATCGTGGTGATGCGCTTCGGCGAGAATGCCCGGACGGTCATCGAAGGCGTCAAGCAAAAACTGGAAGAGCTCAAACCCGGGTTGCCGCCGGGAGTGCTCATCCAAACGGCCTATGACCGCTCCGGCCTGATCCAGCGGGCCATCGACACCTTGAAGCGGACGATCACTGAAGAAATCGTCATCGTCTCCCTGGTTTGTTTTATCTTCCTGCTGCACGTGCGTAGTGCCATTGTGGCCATCATCAGTCTGCCCCTGGGCGTGCTCATCTCCCTGGTGCTGCAATATTATTTCAATATCAACGCCAACATCCTGAGTCTGGCGGGCATCGCCATCGCCATCGGCGCCATGGTGGACGCCTCGGTGGTCATGGTGGAAAACGCCCACAAGCACATCGAGCACGCCCCACCCGACGCCCCCAGGGAACCTCTGATCCTGGAGGCCGCCAAGGAGGTGGGCCCCTCCCTGTTCTTCGCCATCCTGGTGCTCACCGTCTCGTTTCTACCCATTTTCGCCCTGACGGGTGAAACCGGCCGCCTCTTCCGGCCCCTGGCCTTCACCAAGACCTTTGCCATGGGAGGCTCGGCGATCCTGGCCGTCACCCTGATCCCCATCCTCATGCTCTATTTCATCCGGGGCAAGATCATCCCGGACATGGAAAACCCGGTGGCCCGGGCCACCATGGTGGTTTATAAACCCGTGGTACGCTGGATCATGCGGGTTCCCAAGACCGCCATCATCCTGGCCTTTCTGGCCATGGCGGCTACCGTTTATCCATTCCTTCACCTGGGCTCCGAGTTCATGCCGCCCCTGGATGAAGGGGACCTGCTCTACATGCCCACCACCATGCCCGGACTATCCATCACCGAGGCGAAAAACGTCCTGCAGCAAACCGATCGCATCATCCGCACCTTTCCGGAGGTGGAGTACGTCTTCGGCAAGGCCGGCCGGGCCGAAACCGCCACCGATCCGGCGCCGCTTTCCATGATCGAGACCACCATCCGCCTCAAACCCCGGGACCAATGGCGGTCGGTGCCGACCTGGTACTCCTCCTGGGCGCCGGATTGGTTGAAAGCGATCTTGCGCCATTTCACCTCAGACCGCCTGTCCACCGAGAACCTCATCAAAGAGATGGACGCCGCGGTGAAGTTCCCCGGCCTGGCTAATTCCTGGGGCTACCCCATCAAGATCCGCATCGACATGCTCTCCACCGGCATCAAGACCCCGGTGGGCCTCAAGTTCCTGGGGCCGGACCTGGACGTCCTCAATCGGCTGGCAGTTGAGTCCGAAGGCATCCTGAAGGCGGTGCCCGGCACTGCCAGCGTCTTTGCGGAGCGGGTCACCGGTGGTTACTATCTCGACTTCGAGATCAAGCGCCGGGAGGCGGCCCGCTATGGCCTGACGGTGGGCGACGTCCAGGAGGTCATCACCAGCGCCCTAGGGGGCGAGAACATCACCCAGACGGTGGAGGGCCTGGAGCGCTACCCCGTGAACCTGCGCTACTTCCAAGATTACCGGCAAAACCTGCCGGCCCTGCGCCGGCTGCTCATCCCCACTCCGGACGGCAGCCAGGTCCCCATGGAGCAGGTGGCGGACATCAAGGTCCACCAGGGCCCGGATATGATCAAGAGCGAAGGCTCCCGCCGCTCTGCCTGGATCTTTGTGGACCTCCACGATATTGACGTCGGCACCTATGTCCAAAAGGCCAAGGAAGCCATCGCCGCCCACCTCAAGATGCCGGCAGGTTACTCGCTCCTCTGGAGCGGTCAGTACGAATACATGGAGGCCGCCGCTAAGCGCCTCCGGATCATCATCCCCATCACCCTGGTCCTGGTCTTCCTGCTCCTTTACCTGAATACCCGCTCCCTCATCAAGGTCGGCATCGTCATGCTGGCGGTGCCCTTCTCCCTGCTGGGGGCCATCTGGCTCCTCTACCTGTTGGGTTACCACCTCAGCGTCGGCGTGATCGTGGGGATGCTGGCCCTGGCCGGCCTGGACGCCGAGACCGGGGTCCTGATGCTCCTCTACCTGGATATCGCCCACGACCAATGGAAGAAGGAGGGGCGTCTCAACACCGAAGCGGACCTGCACGACGCCATCGAACACGGCGCGGTCATGCGGGTGCGCCCCAAGCACATGACCATCCTGGCCAACCTGCTGGGCCTCTTGCCCATTATGTGGGCCAGCGGCACCGGCTCCGAAGTGGCCAAACGCATCGCCGCCCCCATGGTGGGGGGCGTGGCCACCTCCTACCTCCTGGAACTCCTTATCTATCCCGCCATTTACCTCTTATGGAAGCGACATACGGATTTTAAACACCGGGAACCCGACGTTTAAAAGGCAGCCCGAATAATCTCCAAACCACGGGTAAAGCCGGGAGGGCGGGCCTCCGTGCCCGCCTTCAGGCAGGCGGCCGGGGACGGCCGCCTTACCGGCAAGAAATGCCGGAGAAAAAGTAAAGAAATTACCAAATTTGATATATAATAGAGGTTAGCTACCGCCAGGAGGCAACTGGCTGGATAAGGAGGCGCCTGATCATGAAGCGCAGCAGAGCAATGGTTCTCGTGGCAGTCCTGGCGGGGAGCCTGTTCCTGGCCGGACCGCTGTGGAGCGCAACCGCGCCATTATGGACAACCCCTTTTAATTTCCAGGCCCAAGGTTCTAAATATAACACCATAAACGTCTATGCCGTTGCCGCCTCTACCAATTCCCTCATTGTTTGCGGCACCGCTTTTGATCTATTCGCATGGGACTCCGGCCAGCTCGGCTTCATCAAAGCCTTCGATCTGGCTACAGGCCAATTAAAATGGGAAGATACCCTAACCGCGGGCGCCAGCCAAAATAATTTCAGCAGCCTCTCCATCGCCGGCAACACGGTCCTGGTTGACGGTTATTCCTGTAGCTACACTTATAATCCAAGTACCGGTTTAGATACCTATACCCTGAATAAATCATTTTTGCGGGCTTACAATGCCGACGCTTACCACCTGTTATGGGAAGTTGCCCAGGATGCTGCTACATTGAACAGTGGTCCGAATAATATAATTACGGCCAATAATAAGGTCTTCGTGGTGCGAAACGAAAAGGGCTTTTATGATTCCTCTGGATCCACCGGCAACTGCATCGTACAGGCCTACCAGATGGGCACCGTCAACGTGCCGGTTATAACATTGTTGTTGGATTAATAAGGTTCTTTGGTAGGAGAGAACTAATCCATGCAATCCTGTGGCGCTGGGGGCGGACCTTGGGTCCGCCCTTTTTTGGTGGCGCCGGCGCCTCAGACCGGGAGTCGGGAAGAGAAATAAGTTCCGCCCTGTCTGAGGGAAGAGATGGCGGGCGACAATTTTACCCCCCTTACCATAAATTATGTAGGGGTATAATTACCTAATTTTGGTGCTCCAAGGCGCCGGTTAGGGTAAATTTTATTAATTTGAACGCTTAGTTAAAAACAGGATCGCCCATGCCTGCTTTGATCCCGGGAAACCTGCACACCACCGCCATGGCCATTCTGCCCCACGACCGGCCGGAGCCGGCCCTGGAGCTGGCCCTCTCCCTGGACATCCCCTTCTGGCCGCAACTGCCCCATGTCAGCTTTTACGAAGACATGTACGTCCAGGCCGGGGAGCATTTCCCCGGCATCGTGCTGTTCCCGGAAACCAGCTCCATCCGCTTCGATACGGCCAAATTCTACGACGAGCTGCCCGAGCTGCTGGAGCATTGGGACGACCTGGATTATTTCGACATCTCGCCGGCCTACTCGGCGGTTTACCACCGCTTCCTGGAGTTGGATTTTAGCCGGTATCTTGCCATCCGGGGTCAACTGGAAGGCCCCGTCAGTTTCGGCTTGAAGATCCTGGACGAAAACGACCGCCCCATCATCTTCAGCGATGAGGTGCGGCCCTTGCTGCTGGACTTCATGGCCCGCCGGGTCCAGGCCCAACTGGCCCGCCTCAAGGCCAAGCATCCCAAGGCCTTCATGTTCCTGGATGAGCCAGGACTGCAGTTCATCTTCAGCTCCGTCTCCGGCTACCCGGACATGAAGGCCAAAGAGGACCTGGACCATTTCCTGGCCCAGATCGACCGGCCCCGGGGCATCCATCTGTGCGGCAACCCCGACTGGGAGTTCCTCCTCAATCGTGACTTGGACATCCTCTCCCTGGACATCTACTCCAACGGCGAGATCTTTCAGCATTACGGCAAGGCCATCCGCGCCTTTCTGAACCGGGGCGGGGTCCTGGCCTGGGGCATCATTCCCACCGGCTTCGAGTCCTTCGAGCAAGAGACCCCGGAGCGGCTGGCAGCCTACCTGGAGACCTTGTGGCCCACGGTTATGGCCGCGGGTATCGACCGGGACCAGCTCCTGGCCCAGAGTCTGCTGGCCCCGGCCACCTGCTGTCTCATCAACCCGGACCGGGAAAAGACGGTGACCGCGGCCTATGCCTGGCTCAAGCAGGTGTCGCAGCACCTTAGAGAAAAGTATCGGTTGGACTGAAATTAGGTATTGTAGGGGCGGCTCGCGAGCCGCCCCTACAGGTTGCGGACGATCAATGACTGAGCGCCAGACCCCGGCCATTGTTCTGACGGTGCGCGACTACGGCGAAGCGGACCTGTTGGTGACCTTCATCACCCCGGGGCAGGGCCGCCTCACCGGCATCGCCAAACACGCCAGGAAGAGCCGGCGCCGCTTTGCCCACTGCCTGGAGCCCTTGAGCCGGGTGGTCTTTTTTCTGTCCCCCCGGCCCGGCCGGGACCTGGAGTTTCTGGAAAAGGGCGAGCTGGTGCAGTCGTTTCCGTCGCTGCGCCGGGACCTGCCCCGGCTGGGGGCCGCCGCGGTGCTGGCCGAAGTGGCGGGCCTGCTGGCCGGGCCGCCGGAGGCCATCGGCGAAATCTTCGCCAGCCTGGAGGCAGCCCTGGAGCTGCTGGACCAGGGACTGCCCCCGGATTCACTGCTGCCCGCCTTTCTGCTGCGCCTGCTCACCCTCGGGGGCTACGGGCCCCGGCTGGGCCAGTGTCTCAAGTGCGGCCAGGAGCCGGTCCCGCCCCTGTGGTTCAGTATTACCCAGGGAGGGGTCCTGTGCGGCGCCTGCCGGCCGGGGGCGCCGGGGCCCCTGCTGCCCCTGAGCCTGGGGACCTGGAAGCTGTTGCGCCTGGCCCAAGGGATGCCGCGGGAAAAACTCTCCCGCCTCCGTTTCCCCCGGCCCCAGCGGGATCAAAGCCTGGCCGTCTTCAAGGCCTTCCTGTTCCATCATTTGGGGCGGGGCCTCAAATCCTGGTCTTTTTGGGAGAAGGTGACCAAAAAATAGGGACACCTCCTATTTTTCTCGACAAGACCTAATGTGGCGGGGATAAAAATTAGGAAAAATAGGAAGTGTCCCTATTTTTCGGGGACGGCTCAGATGATTGACCTTAACCTTTATCTCCCCATATCCGACCTCTCCCACTTTTTCGCTGCCGGAGTGGTGGCGGTTTTTGTGCTGCTCTTGATCCTGGAGACCCTACGCCCCTTGCGCCGGCGCAAGCGGTCCCGCCGCCAACGGTTGCCGGTCAACTTCGCCGTCACCGCCATTGGCTTTGCCGCCGGGACCTTAGCGGTGCGGCCCGCCGCCCTGGGGCTGGCCTTTTGGGCCCAGGGCCACTCCTTCGGGCTCCTCCACCTCCTGCCCCTGCCCTTCTGGGCCGAGGTCGCGGTCGGGATCCTGTGGCTGGACCTCACCTTCTATTACTGGCACCGCCTCAACCACCTCCGGCCCCTGCTGTGGCGTTTCCACAACGTGCACCACGTGGACCCGGACCTGGATGTGACCACCTCCTTCCGTTTTCATTTTGGTGAAGTCCTCTATTCCACCCCGTTCCGGCTTTTGCAGGTGGGCCTCTTGGGGGTGTCGCCGGCCACCTATCTCCTCTATGAATTCATCTTCAATTGCGCCACCATGTTCCATCACAGCAATGTCCGCCTGCCCCTGGCCCTGGAGCGTACCCTGAATAAGATCTTCGTCACCCCGCGGATGCACGGCATTCACCACTCGGCCCTCGGCCCCGAGACCAATTCCAACTATTCCGTGGTCTTCAGCGGCTGGGACCGGCTCAATCGCAGCCTGCGGCTCAACGTCCCGCAAGCCGAGGTGGTCATCGGAGTGCCCGGCTACCTGCGGCCGGCAGAGAATCGCTTCTTCCGCCTGGTGGCCATGCCCGTGGTCCGGCAGCGCTCCTACTGGCGCTGGCCCAGCGGCAAGGCGCCTCGGCGGGTCTATCCCGCGGCATTCCCCCACCCCGGCACCATGCTGGAGTAGAGCCGGCGCCCTCGCCCGCCCCTACAACCTTGCACCCTCCCGGGACCGCCCTTATCTTAACTGGCAAAGATTTCAGGAATTATGGGCAAGGAGGACCGCTTTATGCCGATAGCCAAGTTTTTGGACGGGAAGCGCATCGCCATCCTGGCCGAAGACCTTTATGAAGACCTGGAGTTGTGGTATCCCTTGCTGCGCTTCCGGGAAGCCGGGGCCGAGGTGGTGGTGGTAGGGCCCGGCCCGGCCCGGACCCATACCAGCAAGCACGGCTACGAGGTGGAGGTGGACAAATTGGTGGGCGAGGTGGAGGCGGCCGACTTCGACGCGGTCATCATCCCGGGGGGCTACGCCCCGGATCGCATGCGCCGCCATGCCGCCATGGTGGCCCTGGTCCGGAAGGCGGCCCAAAGCAATAAAGTGGTGGCCGCCATCTGCCACGCCGGCTGGATGCTGGCCTCCGCCGAGGTGATCCAGGGCCGGCAGGTCACCGGCTTTTACGCCATCAAGGATGACCTGATCCACGCCGGCGCCACCTACCGGGACGCCGAGGTGGTGGTGGACGGCAAGATCATCACCTCCCGGCAGCCCAGCGACCTGCCGGCCTTCTGCCGCGCCATCATCGCCGCCCTGGCGGATTAGATGAGCTCTCCGTCTGCCGGATGGCGCTCGACTACCAGCCAACCCTAAGATTAGGTTGTACCGGGACAGGTAATGGGACATGGCTCCGCCAGGGGCGGTATCTACCATAACTTATTAAATATTATTAGTACGTTAGCCACTTAGGCTTCCTGGCCTGAATTTTGCTCTTCCACTGAGCCACAGCAGCGGCTCTTAACAATCTCCGGGAACAGCAAGTCGGGCAGGAGGGTGTTGGCCTTCCCTGCCTCGAGCGGAGCCAGGAAATGGAGCCAGGCGATCAAACCCGGGGCTGGAGCGGCGGCCACAGGTGGCCGGGCCCGGCCGACGAGAAACTCGAACGGGCCATGGTGGGCGGCCTGATGCTGGAGGTGATCCTGGAGGAACCAGCCGGGCCCATCGACCCCCAAATCCGCCGCCGCCACATCAAGTCAAAGCTGAATTATTCCATGGTGACGCATCTGGCTGGGCGCGTTACTCTGGACCGGTTCCGCCACTTGATGCACCATCTAGAGCAATGGTTCCAATTCTATTATCCCCTGATGCCTCCCCTGGCGGCGCCGGAGGTGCAGCAGCCCTGCCAGAGAGGAAGAGCCCGGCCGGCTGCCGCCGTCACTTCTCCCCGCGGAGTGGTGCACCTGGACCTGCTGCACCAGTGGCTGGCAAATACCGGTGGCGACATTTTGCCCCGCCGGCCCCAACGCAAAATCCAACCCGACCGGTTGGAGGAGTTTTTATGCCGTACGCAGAGTAGCTGGTTCCGGGTGAAGGACCTGGCGCGAGCTTTCGACATCGACCGGAAAACCGCCTGGGAATACTTGCAAAAATTTCAGGACGCCGGTTTGCTGGTCCACAACCGCGGCCGTTCCGCCGCGGTGCGCTATCGCCTGGTGGATCGCTTCCTGAAGGTGCAGGTGGCGGCCCTGCAGCGGCAAGTGGCCCAAGCCCTGGCCGGTTTGCCCCGGGCTCAAGCGGAGCAGGTGACCGAATGGCTGGCGGCCACCGCCGGAGAGCCTTTCTGGGAGGACGGCTGGCCGGCCCGGATGGGATCCGGCCGCCGGGAAGAAATCTTTAGTTCCCTTAAGGCCGCGCAGGTCTTGGAAACGTTATTGCAGTCGGGCCAGAACCAGTTGCTCCGCCTGCAAGGCCGCTGGCTGCGGTCACCTGAAGAATAGGATTCCGCCAGAAACGGGCCGCCGGCTAAAGAAAGAGGAAGCGGCCCCAGTCCGTCTATTGCTCCTCCAGCGCGCTAACCCCTTCTATATTCTCATTGACCCCTTAAGGATATTTGTGATAATTTTTGCAAAGGTTTATCAGGGAGGTGCGCCGGACCCAATGATACGCGACATTGAACACGAAACCATGCCCCGGGAGAACCTGGAGGCCTTACAATTAAAACGCCTCCAGGCCGTGGTGGAGCGCGTCTACCATCTGGTGCCCTTCTATCGCCGCCGCCTGGACGAAATGGGAGTTAAACCCGAACATATCCGCACCCTAACCGACCTCAAGTTGCTACCCTTCACCACCAAGCAGGACTTGCGGGACAACTACCCCTTCGGCATGTTTGCCGCGCCCATGGACCAGATCGTGCGCATTCACGCTTCCAGCGGCACCACCGGCAAACCCACCCCGGTGGCCTATACCCAACGGGACCTGGAGACCTGGGCCGAGCTGATGGCCCGCGCCCTAGCCGCGGGCGGCGCCCACCGGGGCGATATCGTCCATGTCGCTTACGGCTATGGCCTGTTCACCGGGGGCTTGGGGGCCCACTACGGGGCCGAACGGCTGGGAGCCGCGGTGATCCCGGTCTCCGGCGGCCAGACCCGGCGCCAGATCATGCTCATTCAGGACTTCGGCCCCACCGTCCTCTGCTGCACGCCCTCCTTCGCCCTCTATTTGGCGGAGGTGGGCCAGGAAATGGGGGTGGACTTCGCCAAGACCAAGCTCAGGGTGGGAATCTTCGGAGCTGAGCCCTGGACCGAGGGCATGCGCGTCGAGATCGAAAAGCGCCTCCACCTCGACGCCCTGGACATTTACGGCCTGTCCGAGATCTTAGGTCCGGGGGTGGCCATCGAGTGTCTGGAGGCCAAGAGCGGCCTGCACATCTTTGAGGACCATTTCCTGCCGGAAATCATCAACCCGGCCACCTTGGCAGCCGAACCCGCCGGGGAGTTGGGAGAGCTGGTCATCACCACCCTGACCAAGGAGGCCTTCCCGCTGCTGCGCTATCGCACCCGGGACATCACCTCCCTGAACTCCGCCCCCTGCCAATGCGGCCGCACCATCGCCCGTATCAGCCGCTTCCAGGGCCGCTCCGACGACATGCTCATCATCCGGGGCGTCAACGTCTTCCCGTCCCAGATCGAGTCGGTGCTCATGGAGACTCCGGGGCTGGCGCCCCATTACCAGCTCATCGTGGACCGGGAAGGGCAACTGGACACCCTGGAGGTCCAGGTGGAGGTGGATGAGGCCACCTTTTCCGACGAAGTCAAGCAGTTGCAGGCCCTGGCCCAGGGCATCCAGCGCAAGATCAAGGATTACTTCACCGTCTCCGTTAAGGTGAAGCTGGTGGAGCCGCAAAGCATCCCCCGGAGCGAAGGCAAGGCCAAACGGGTCATTGATAAGCGGCAGCTTTAGTGCTTAAAAAATCTTGGTGGGGCAGGCCTCCGTACCTGCCCGGAATCCCAATTATTTACGGAAAGGCGGGCACAGAGGCCCGCCCCACCTTTGGTGAGGGTATCCCATGAAAGTCGAACAGATTTCGGTATTTTTGGAGAATAAGGCCGGCCGTCTGGCCGAAGTCACCCGGGTCCTGGGGGAGGCCGGCATCAATATCCGGGCCCTGTCCCTGGCCGACACCACCGACTTCGGCATCCTGCGCCTCATCGTCGACCAATACGACAAGGCCCGTGAGGTCTTGAAGGCCCGGGGCTTCACGGTGGGCAAGACCGAAGTGGTGGCGGTGGAGGTCCCGGACCGTCCCGGCGGCCTGGGCCTGGTGCTGCAGATTCTGGCCACGGCCGGAGTCAACGTGGAATACATGTACGCCTTTGTGCAGCATAGCGGCAAAAATGCGGTGATCATCTTCCGCTTCGACAATCTGGAACAGGCCATCAGCCTCCTTCAGCAAGAAGGCATCCACATCTATAAAGGAGAGGAAGTCTACCGCCTTTAACCCCCTACGTCGAGAGGAAATCTTATGAAAAAGATCGGATTGACCCTATTCCTGGCCGGCCTGGCGCTGGCGCTGGGCTGCGGCTCGGGCAGTAAATCGGAACCTTACCTTATCGGCGGCATCTTCTCCATTACCGGCCCGGCCTCCTACCTGGGGGAGCCGGAGCGTAATTCCATGGAGATGGTGGCCGAGGAGATCAATGCCAAGGGCGGCATCAATGGACACCCCCTGAAACTGGTCATCTACGATGACGAAGGGGACGTCACCAAGGCCCGCCTCCATGCCGAAAAGCTCTTGCAGAAGGACAAGGCCCTGGCCATCATCGGCCCCAGCATAACTCCCGCCTCCATGACCGTGCTGGAGGTGACCCAAAAGGCCAAGATGCCCTTGATCTCGTGCGCCGCAGCCGCGGGCATCACCGCCCCGGCCAAGGACCGCTTCTGGACCTTCAAGACGGCCCAGACCGACGAGATGGCGGTGGCCCGTATTTACCAGTATTGCCAGAAGCACGGCATTGCCAAGGTGGCCATCCTCACCGTGTCCTCCGCCTTCGGGGTGGCGGGCAAGGTTCAACTGCTGGCCCAGGCCCCCAAGTTCGGCATGGAAGTGGTGGGGCAGGAAGTCTTCGCTGATAAAGACACCGACATGACCCCGCAGCTCACCAAGCTGCGCGGCACTCCGGCCCAGGCGGTGATTTGCTGGGGAGTCGGTCCGGCCCCGGCCCTGGTGGCCAAGAACATGAAGCAGTTGGGTTTTACCATCCCCTTGATCCAGAGCCATGGCGCCGCCTCCAAAAAGTTCATCGAACTGGCGGCGGAGGCCGGCGAAGGCATCATCATGCCCGCCGGCAAACTGGTGATCTATACCCAGCTATCCGACTCCGATCCCCAGAAGGCCGTGTGCCGGGAATATGCCGAAAAGTACAAGGCCAAGTTCAAGGTCGCGGAATCCAGCTTTGGCGGCTACGCCTATGATGCCGAGCGGATGTTGAACCAGGTTCTGGCCAAGGCCGGCAACGACCAGGCTAAGATCCGGGCTGAACTGGAAGGCACCAAGAACTTCGTGGGCGTCAGCGGCGTCTTCAACATGAGTCCCGAAGACCACAACGGCCTGACCCCGGAGGCCTTCGTGATGGTGAAGATCCACAACGGCGAGTTTACCCTGATAGATTAGTTAGTTACCAGTAGCCAGTAGTCAGTTCCCAGTGAAAAATCTGGTCACGGATTACTGGCTACTGGCTACTGGCTACTGGCTACTGACCTTGCCAATCCTTGCCCCGCTGCTGCAATACTTCATCTCCGGCCTGACCAACGGGGCCGTCTATGCCCTCATCGCCCTGGGCTTCGGCATCATCTACAATGCCACCACCATCATCAATTTCGCTCAGGGCGAGATGGTGATGCTGGGGGCCCTGTGCGCCATCAGCATCTATCACCTAATTCCTTCCCTGCCGATCGCCTTTCTGGGCGGCGTCATCATCGTCTCCCTGGTGGGCCTGCTGTTTGAGCGCCTGGCCCTGCGCCCGGTACAAGACCCTGCGCCCATCACCCTCATCATCATCACCGTGGGCGGCGCGGTCTTCATCAAAGGGGTGGCCATGCTCATCTGGGGCAAAGAGGCCTATCCCCTGCCCGCTTTTTCCGGGGATGCGCCTCTGCACCTGGGCCCGGCCACGATTCTACCCCAAAACCTCTGGGTCCTGGGCCTCACGGTGGTCCTGGTGCTGGCCCTGGAGGCCTTCTTTCGCCGCACCCTGGTGGGCAAGGCCATGCGCGCTACGGCCTATAACCCCAGGGCCGCCCGCCTGGTGGGTATTGCCGCCGGCCGCATGGTGCAGCTCTCCTTCGGCCTCTCCGCCGCCCTGGGGGCCGGGGCCGGCATCCTCATCGCCCCCCTCACCCTCGGGGTTTACGACATGGGCACCATGCTGGGACTCAAGGGGTTTTCCGCGGCCATCATCGGGGGGCTGGGGAGCCTCCTGGGCGGGGTCCTGGGCGGATTACTCCTGGGCCTGGCCGAGTCCTTCACCTCCGGCCTCATCTCCTCGGGCTACCGGGACGCGGTGGCCTTTCTCCTGCTGCTCGTCGTCCTGTTCCTGCGGCCCCAGGGCCTAGTGGGGGGACGCCAATGAGGTTCGCCGGGCTCTTAAACCGCTGGGTTATCTTCGCAATAGCGGTGCTGGCCCTTGCCGCCGGCCTGGATAACGAATACTACTTCACCCTGCTCAACTTCATCGGCATCCATACCCTGCTGGTGGTGGGGCTCAATTTGCTCTTGGGCTACGCCGGCCAGATCTCCTTGGGGCACGCCGCCTTTTTTGGCCTGGGGGCCTATGCCTCCGGCATCCTCACCGCCACCTATGGCGTCAACCCCTGGCTGGCCCTGCTGGCGGGTTTGGCCATCTCCGGCCTGGCGGCGTTGCTCATCGGCATCCCGGCCTTGAAGCTCCGGGGCTATTACCTGGCCATGGCCACCCTGGGCTTCGGCATCATCGTCTATATTGTTCTGAATGAAGCCAGTCATCTCACCGGCGGACCCTCGGGTCTCTCGGGGATTCCTTCCCTGTCGCTGGCGGGTTTTCCCCTGAACACGGCCCGGCGCCTCTACCTGCTGATCTGGCTCGCCGTGGGGGTGATCCTGGCCTTGAGCGCCAATCTGGTGGAGTCCCGGACCGGCCGGGCCCTGCGGGCCTTGCATGACACCGAGGCCGCGGCTGAATCCCTGGGGGTGGACACCGCCCGGATGAAGCTCAAGATCTTCATCTGGAGCGCCCTGTACGCCTCCCTGGCCGGCAGCCTCTACGCCCACACTCTTAATTTCATCGCCCCAGCCAGCTTCGGCTTCATGTTCTCCATCAAGCTGGTGACCATGGTGGTCCTGGGCGGCATGGCCAGCATCTGGGGCTCACTCCTGGGGGCCGGGGTCCTGACGGTGCTGCCGGAGGTGCTCACCGCCTTCCACGACTTCGAGGTCATCATCTTCGGGGCCATCCTTATGGTGGTGATGATCTTCCTGCCCCGGGGCCTGGTGCGGGGCCTGATGGATCTGCGGGAATTCCGGCGCTATAAGCGGGAGGGTGGGAGCCTTGTTTAAACCAAATCGTAGGGGCGAACCTCGTGTTCGCCCTAAGGGGCGAATACAAGATTCGCCCCTACTGATTACTGACCACTGATTGATATGAGCTTACCCCCTGATCAAACCCTATTGGAACTGCATGAGGTAAGCCTGGCCTTCGGCGGCCTGCAGGCGGTGGAACGCGTCTCCTTCGTGGTGCCCGAAGGCGCGGTCAAGGCAGTCATCGGCCCCAACGGCGCCGGCAAGACCACCCTGTTCCACCTGGTGAGCGGTTTTTTAAGCCCCCAGCAGGGCCGGATCATCTTTCAGGCGGCGGAGATCCAAGGCCTGCCGGCCCACCTCATCGCCCGGCGGGGTATCGCCCGCACCTTCCAGTTGGTGCAGCTCTTCGACCACCTGACGGTCCTGGAAAACGTCATGGTGGGCCGCCACCGCCTGAGCCGGGCCGGGCTCCTGGCCGGGGCCTTGCAACTCCCTCGCACCCGGGCCGAAGAGCGGCACATCCGGGCCCGGGCCATGGAAGCACTGGAGTTTGTGGGGCTGGCTTCAAGGGCCGACCAGTCCGCGGCCGTGCTGCCCTTGGGCCTGAAAAGACTGCTGGAGATCGCCCGGGCCCTGGCCACGGAGCCCAGCCTGTTGCTCCTGGACGAGCCCGCCTCGGGCCTGGATACGGTGGAGACCGAGCGCCTCAAGGAGATGATCCTGGCCTTCAAGGAGCAGGGCCTGACCACCCTCCTGGTGGAGCACGACATGGGCCTCACCATGGAGGTGGCCGACGAGATCGCGGTGCTCAACTACGGCAAGCTCATCGCCGACGGCCCGCCCCGGGCCATTCAGAAGAACCCGGAGGTGATTGCGGCGTATCTGGGGACGGATTGGCAGGCTTAAAGGCGGTTTTTGGTTTTTCGTTTTTCGTTTTTCGTTAATAGATTTGGTGGCACAGGCGTCTCGCCTGTGCGGCAATAATAATAGATGATGGTGGGCGGTGCCCACCCTACATAAAAATGCTCAAAATCCGCAACTTATACGCTTACTACGGCTCCGTCACCGCGCTCAGCGGCGTCACCTGCCACGTGCGGGCCGGTGAGATCGTCTCCCTCATCGGCTCCAACGGGGCGGGGAAGACCACCCTGCTCAACGCCGTCTGCGGCCTGGTGCGACGCGAGGGGGAGGTCGTATTCGATGGTAAGCCGATCACCGGGCTCGCCCCGGAGGCCATTGTGGGTCTGGGGATCTCCCAGGTGCCCGAGGGCCGGCAGCTCTTCGCCCCCATGACGGTGGCGGAAAACCTGGAGCTGGGCGCCTACCTGCGCCACCGGCGACAGGCCAAAGAAGAGATCCAGCGGGATTTGGAGCGCGTCTTTGAGCTGTTTCCCCGCCTCAAAGACCGCCTGGAGCAAAAGGCGGGGACCATGAGCGGCGGCGAGCAGCAGATGCTGGCCATCGGCCGGGCCCTGATGGCCCGTCCCCGGCTGCTGTTGATGGACGAGCCCTCCTTGGGCCTGGCCCCCAAGGTGGTGGAGGATATCCTGGCCACCCTGGGACGGCTGCGCTCTGAGGGAATGACCATTCTCCTGGTGGAGCAAAACGCCCGGGCCGCCCTGAAGGCGTCGGACCGCGGCTACGTCCTGGAAACCGGTCGCATCATCCTGAGCGGCACCGCCGGCGACTTGCTCGAGGACCGCCAGGTGACCCGGGCTTACCTGGGCCGGGATTACAAGGAATTCACTGAAGGCAGGTAAGTTGCCAGGGGTTAGGGGTGCGAATTAAGGCGGCCACAGGCCGCCCCATGGCTATAATTCCTGTCCAATGAAGGGTTTTAATTGTAGGGGCGAACCTCGTGTTCGCCCACATTCAGGGCGAATACAAGATTCGCCCCTACGGCGCCTTTGCGTAAGAAATCAGGGAGGGTAAAGACGTGCGCCAGCCGGAATTTGAGGCCATGGAGCGGGAAGAACTGGGACTGCTGCAATTGGAGCGCCTCCAGAGCACTTTGACCCGAGCTTACCGCCAGGTGAAATTCTATCGCCAGCAGTTCGACCGAGAGGGCCTGCGCCTGGAGGCCATCCGCAGTCTCAGCGATCTGGCCCGCCTCCCCTTCACCACCCGGGACGTTCTGTCGGAGAACTACCCCTACGGCCTGTTCGCCGTGCCTTTACGAGACATCGTCCGCATCCAGTCCTCCCCCGGCACCACCGGGCGGCCCCTGGTGGTGGGCTACACCTCCCAGGACGTCAAGCTCTGGCTGGAACTCCTGGCCCGCTTCTACACCGCCGCCGGCATTACCCGGGAGGATATCGTGCAAATCATCCTGCCGCCGGGCCTGGCCAACTGGCGCCGGGATCTCCAGGCCGGGGCCGAGTACCTGGGGGCCTCGGTGATCCCCGCGGCCAGCCTGAACTTCGCCAAGCAGCTCATGGTGCTGCGGGATTACAAGACTTCGGTGCTGGTCACGACCCCGTCCCTGGCCCGGCACCTGCTGACGGTGATGGGCCGCATGGAGCTCACCCCGGCGGAACTGAGCCTGCGCTCCGCCCTGCTGGTGGCCGCGCCCCTGGACCCGGAGGTGCGCCGGGAAATCGAGGCGGGATTCCAAATCCGGGTGGGCACCGCCTACGGCATCACCGAGGTCATGGGGCCGGGCCTGGCCTTCAGTTGCGGCCAGGGAGCAGGACTCCATCTGTCCGAGGACCATTTCTACCCGGAGATCATCGACCCGGTGACTGGCGCCGTCCTTCCCCATGGGTCCCCCGGCGAGTTGGTGATCACCACCCTGAGCACCGTGGCCTTCCCCCTGGTGCGTTTCAAGAGCGGCGACCTGACTTCCCTGAGCCCCGACCCCTGCCCCTGTGGCCGCACCCTGGTGCGCCTGGGGGAGATCACCGGGCGCACCGACCCCATTTTTTCAGTGGGCGGCATTAAGGTGCATCCTGACCAGATTGAGGAACTCCTCAAAGAGGTCATGGGCGGCTATCTGCCCCATTACCAGCGCCGGGTGGTGACGGAGGAGGGGTTGGAAGTCCTGGAAATCGACCTCAGCGTCGCGGAAATCTTCTTCTCGGATGAGATCAAGGCCCTGGAGGGCCTATGCCGCCAGGCCCGGCGCCACCTCCAGGAAAACCTGGGCATCGAGGCGCGCCTCACCCTGCGGGAATTGGGGGAAGAAGGCTAATAATTTAGGCGAGTTCCGCTAGTAGCGGATTTCTACCTGGTGACGGAGCACAGGTTGGAAAACCTGTGCCACCAGAATTTCATTTTAATTCAGGCCAAAATATTGTAAGCGATAATTCTAAGGAGGAGGTTTGAAATGATTAAGGTTCGCGGGATTCTGGTTTTTAGCTTAGCAATTTTACTGCTGGCCGCGCCGGTGGCCTTCGGAGCTGACGAACCCATCAAGATGGGCACGGTGCTGCGCCTGTCCATCGGCGCCGAAGACGGCATTCCTTCCCGCCGGGGAGTGGAGATGGCGGTGGCTGAGGTGAACAAGGCCGGCGGCATCAACGGCCGCAAGGTGGAACTCATCGTGGAGAATGAGAAAGACTCTCCCGCCGAAGCGGTCAACGCGGTGAAAAAGCTGATCGAGGTGGATAAGGTGGTGGCCATTATCGGCCCCATGACCTCCGGCGACATGATGGCTGCGGGTAAAATCGCCAATGACGCCAAAGTGGTGGACCTCAGCCCCACCGCCACCACCCCCAAGTTGAGCGGCTACGGCGACTACCTTTACCGGGGCTGTTCCCGCATCGACAAACAGGCCGAGGTCTTAACCAAATACGTGGCCGACACCTGGAAACCTAAGACCGTGGGCATCTTTTTCTCCAACGAACCTTACGGCAAGGGCTGCGCCGAGTTATTCAGCAAGTTTTTCGAGAAACTAGGCATCAAGGTGGTGGCCACCGAGTCCTTCAACCGCGGCGCCCGGGACTTCAAATCGGAGCTTACCAAGATCAAGGGCGCCAACCCCGATATCCTCTTCATCCCCGGCTACACCCCCGAGACCGCGCCGGCCGCGGCCCAGGCCCGGCAATTGGGGATGACCCAGAAGATCCTGGGGGTCTATGGCGACATGAACCCGGGCTATATCAAGCTGGCTGGCAAGGCCGCCGCAGGTCACGTCATCGGCGGCGAGTATGACGAAAACTACAATACCCCGAAAAACCAGGCCTTCAAGAAAACCTACGAAGAACTGGTCAAGAAGAACAACGACCCGTATAATATTATGTTCGCTGCCCTCCATTACGACGCCACTTCCATGATCCTGGATGGCATGAGGAAAGAAGGCCCCACCTCCGAAGGCATCAAGAAATATCTGGACAACGTCAAGGACTTCGAGGGGGTCACCGGCAAGCTCTCCTTTAACCAGACCCACGACGTCACCCGGGCCGGCGCCGAAGGAGTCTATATCCTGGAAGTCAAAGGCGGCAAGTATGTCAAGGTGAAGTAAGAGTTTTCTGTTTTCTGTTTTCTGTTTTCTGTTTTCTGTTTTCTGTGGGGAAGGGGTCACGACCCCTTCCCTGTTTTCTTGCCGCCCTTCCTCAAATCACCTTTTCCGCTCTCCAACCCCCTGACAAAAAAACCCCGGTGCCGGGGCGCCGGGGTGGGCCAGACTGGCTCGCGAGTTCCCTGATCCTGCTATCGCGAAGCCCAACTCTTAAGCCAATTATTTCGCTCCCTTATACGCCTTGCCGTCGATTTTTTCGATAAACAGGAGATAGGCGCCGCGTGGCAGGCGTCCTTCAATTTTTGCTGGTTTTCCCTTCGTGGCCAGATCGCCCAATACCTTGGCATTCTCATTAATGATTTTGTATTCTTCGTGAGGCGTCTCGCTGACCACAATATAGCCGCCAAAGCTTTTCATATAGAGTATCTTGCCCTCAATGGTAACTTTGGGCCCTTCTTGTGGTTGGCCGGCAGGACCCGGTTCCTGGGTCACGGCCTGAGAAAAGGCCAGACTTGAGACCCAGGCCACCATCAACAAGCTCATCATTAAAGACAACCAGACCTTCTTGCTTTTCATTTCCTTCTCCTCATATCCCCGCAAATCAACAGGCCCTCCTATCACCTAAATCCCGTGTTTCTTTGTAAGTAGCTGAGCCGCGGCGCCGGGGGCCCAGGTAAAGGGTTCGGTGGTGGTGAGGTCCTTTAAGGAGTTACGACCATGGGCCGCATCATGTCGTGCTCCTCGTGCTCCAGGATGTGGCAATGCCACACGTACTCAAAACCATTAACCCCCAAGTTGGGGCTAAAGCTGAAAGGCACGGTGATCGGGGTGCCCGGAGAAGGTACGGGTATGACGGTTGGCGCGTTGAATTGCATGATCACCGTGGTCACCTCACCCGGGTTCATGCGCACGGTCTCTTTCCATCCCACCTCGTTGGGGTCCGGTCCCCGGGCCGGCCCGGTGAAAGCCGGTAGGCCGCCATTATATTTGCTCACATTGAAGGGTTGCCGGGCGATGACCTGGACGTTTACCAGGTGGAAGTGGATTGGGTGGGTGTCCCCGGTGAGGTTGACGATCTGCCAAACCTCGGTAGTACCGTTTTTGGGGTTCTCTGTGGACGGCATCATGTAGGCTCTGCCAAACCCACCGCCTACTTTGGTTGGCGGCAAGCTGGTGCCCAGCAACTGGATCAGGCGCCCATAGGCGTCAAAGGTCTCATTCAGGGTCAGGGTCCTAACCGGGGTCCCTGGAGGTGGAGTGGTGACCCCAAGGGGCACCAGCAAGGATTCGTTCCATACCAGGCCGTGGCCACTCGCCAAGGAAATGAAGTCGGTGCCGGCACCAAATTTCATCGGCAGATCTGCACTGGTTGGCGAAACCACGTTGAACCGCATGATCTGTCTGGTGTTGGGCCCGGACCCGGGGATCGTAATGGTGGGATTCTTCGGGGCACCCGGAAAGTAGTCATTGCGCGGGTCGCCCATGGGGAACGGCGCCGGCGCGTCGGTGTAAAGGACGATTTTACTTCCGATAAAGTTGGAAAAGTCGATGATGAGGTCGGCCCGCTCGGCCGGAGCCATGATCAGGGAACCAGCCAGGGTCAGCGGGTTGAACGGCACGTTGGACGGTATCAAAACCGGTTTGGGCAGGAAGCCGCCCTCGGTGCCGATTTGCAGAATATCCGGCCCCTTGGGGTTGGTGGGCGCCAGAGTTAGCGGGTTCAGGGTGATGCTGTCGGCGCTGCCGTCATCGACGTAGAGCTGAAGATTCAGGAAACGAGCCTGGCAGGCGTTCAGGATGCGGAACCGGTACCTCCGGGCCTCCACCGTGGCCTCCGGATAAACCGTGCCGTTGGCCAGCATGGTGTCGCCAAAGAACTCGGGAATTACCGAGGGATCGGGAACCGCGCCGGTGCCGCCCTTGTTGCCCGTCAATTTCCAACGCTTCGGGTCATAGACGTGCGCATACCAGAGGCTGCCATTAGTCTGTGGTACTGGCAAAGTCGCCCAAGTGGGATCGAGAGCCGCAATAGTGGCCGGGTTTACGAAGACCTTGTCCTGGATGACCAAGGGGATTTCCCGGCCGCCATTTTCGACATAATCGGGTAGGCCTTGAGTCTTCAAAAAGTCTTCAAAGGTATCCCGGATTAAGTATGCCGTGGCAATCCCGGCGTAGGCGTTCAGCCGGGTGATGTCGTGGGCGTGGTCGTGGTACCACATCATCCGGGCGCTTTGGTCGTTGGGGTAGTAGTACTCCGCCTGGCCTGCAGCGAGACTTGGGTTCAAAAGTTTAAAAAGATTGGTAGTGCCGTTGAAGATGCTTGGGCCATAAAAACCTCCGAATGCAGCCGGTCCGAAATCGGCCATGGGGCCGCCATCGCTGATCCAGGGCACGTGCCCGCCGTGCAGGTGCACCGAGAGGGTGGTCGTGCCGTGGGGGTGCGCCGCGTCCGGGAAGTTGGCGCTGACGTCCACCGGCAAGATATGCGGTTCCGTGATGTTGTTAGTTGCGGTGAGCTGGATGGGGACGCCCTTCCGGGCCACGATGATGCCGCCCAGGTGTCTTTGCGGATATCCAGCCTCCCCGAGGGCGACGGCGGGTGAGTAGCCCCGCAGGGTCGTGGGGCCCAAGGCCGGGTGCAGTTGGTCCGTGTATTGCGCGACTTTGAGGGTGTAATGGGTGACCCCGGTGACGGGAGCCGGAGCTGCATCCGGCAAGGCCACCGGGATGCCCCCCGGGCCTACGCCGCGCAGTGGCTGGGCAAACTTCGAGAGCCCCGGGCTCTGGGCGAAGGCCCAGGCGGCATTTCCCTGAAATCCCCGGCGCAGGTCAAACCGCCAGGGTACCGCCGCGGCCGCACCCGCCATCCCCATAAGTCTTAGAAATTTTCTTCTGTCCATAACTTAGGTCTCCTTTTAGGGTTTAGCTGGAGGCTAAAGAAATATTTGAAATGATTTTCCCTGAAATTCAAGGGGTTGGGGGTGAAACGGGGCCTCAAAGCATCCGGCTCTGAGATGGCCGCCTCCTGAGAGTTCCCGGGCGCACTTTAATAATGTGTGCCCCTAATCCTTCAGGAACTTTTGCCGTCGGCCAACCATCCACCTACTAATAATTACACTTATACGAAAATATATACATCCTCTTTAGGATGGAAATAGGGCAAAGTACCTATTCTTATATAGGCGATAATACCTATTAAACCATGGGAAACCAGGCGGCTAAAAATCAGGGGTAATCGAACTGATGATGGACTATTTTATCAGGAAGCATCATCGCGCTATGGCGATGACATTTATGATGGTTTCAGCGCATAATCTCGCCATCGGATTTTAAAACAGGGGCGGGCTTATTCCGGCAAGAGGGAATGTGTGGGAAGGAAGATTAACGCGGTGGACAAAAGGGGGGGTACGGCAGGTGAGCAGACTGGGCTGCTCACCTGCTACTGCAAAGATTAAACCGTTACTTCTCCACCAGGATGACCTTGTGGTTCACCAGGTTGAGGCTGAGGATATTGGCCTTCAGGATTTTTTGTTCCCCGAAGATGTTGACCAGGCGCAGATTGTCGCCGTCGGGTTCGATGACGTCCACATCCTGGAGGACCAGTTCCTCCCGGCCGTTCTTCAACACGTAAGCTGCGGCTTCACACATTTCGCATAATCTCCCTTAGCTTGTGACTGACGATCTTCTCCACCAGGTGGGGCAGGGGCTCCGGGGTCAGGCCGACGATCTCCACCGCCTCCTGGGTCAGGGGCAGCAAAATCTTGGGGGCCGGGGCCGAGGCGATGGCCTCCGCCATCCGCGGGGTCACTTCCCCCATCATGGCGTTGGCCAGGACGATGGAGAGGCAGCCGAGGATGACGTCGGCGGTGGCCACGGTGCGCACGATGGCATTTTCGCC